>Ga0209971_1000017_pt1 | contig 65369 bp, 61 predicted proteins | sample InoplaM3SAM_FD_187588 | JGI IMG/M metagenome (GOLD analysis project Ga0209971, IMG submission 187588) | Arabidopsis thaliana rhizosphere microbial communities from the Joint Genome Institute, USA, that affect carbon cycling - Inoculated... | ecosystem: Host-associated > Plants > Roots >... | reverse complement strand
CTCATGGGTTCCCTCCGTGGTCGATCCCTCGCCCAGCATCGCACAGCCGTCTACCGTGTGCCCGTGATCGGCGTATACTCCCGGGCATGCAATTCCAGCTGCGCAAGATCGGCCACGTCGTGCTCAACGTCACCGACCTCGCGCGATCCGAGGCCTTCTACACCCGCGTGCTCGGCCTCGAGGTCAGCGACCGCTACCCGGACTCCATGGTGCCGGGTGGCATGCTCTTCCTGCGCCTCAACCCCGATCACCACGGCATCGCGCTGGTCGGTGGGGCCACGAAGGGCGAGCGCAGCAGCCTCAATCACTTCGCGTTCGAGGTCGGCTCGCTCGACGAGGTCTTCCGCGCGCGGGCGTGGCTGCGCGAGCAGGGCGTGCCCATCCACTTCGAGGGTCGGCGGCGGGCGGGCTGTCAGATCGCCATCGAGTTTCAGGATCCGGATGGCAACAACCTCGAGATCTACTGGAACATCGACCAGGTCGGGACCGAAGGCAAGGTGCGGCCGGCGAGCGACTGGCGGCCGGCGAAGTCGCTGGAGGAGGCAGTCGCGAATCCGGTAACGGGGCAGACGCTGCCGAAACGGGGGTAGGCAGAGGTGCTGTTCAGGCTGGGCGCCACCCGCGGGACCGAGCGTCCCGCGAAGTCCTCCTGACCCCGAGCTGATGCAATCCAACTCGGAGCAGGCCGCTCGCGCTCGCTGCGAGGCGGTGCGCGACGAGCTGCCGCGGTGGCTGGCGCCAGCAGAGGCGATCTTCTTCGGGCCCGCGCTCGCGGAGGGCAACGATCCGCCCGTCCCGCGGCTCCGCGCACGCGGCGCGCACTTCTTCTGGGTGGCCGTGCCGCTGGGCGGCGAGCCGTTCTGGGATGCCCACGTCGGCGTCGTGGTCGACCCGGCCACCCTCGCCGGGACGATCGGCATCCATCGTAGCCGTGGCTCGAAGGCGGCGCTCCGACTCTTCGCCCAGCTCGGCCCGGTCTTCCAGGCGCACCGGCTCGCGCACTACCTCTCGGAGGCGGCGGACGAGGAGCAATGGGTGGCCGCACCGCACGATCTCTCGACGCCCGCGGGCCTCGCTGAGGCGTGCCGTGAATTCGCCGCGATCCTGAGCGACGCACGCGGGCGGCTGGCCTGAGCCGAAAGACACTTGACAGCGTCTTCCAAGCACCATGATTCGCCGGCAGCAACGCGCGGCGGATAGGGTCTCTGGCGCGCGCCCGGCCACACCGGACCGCGTTCATCGCGCGTCCGACCGAAAATCATTCTGCCGTGGTGAATCGCTCGACGCCGTGCCTCCCAGCCATCGTCAGTATCGCGGTGTAGAGTCGGAGCAGCCGAAGGAGGCGCTGCCATGCCGACCGCATCGTTCGCATTGCTGGAAGATCCCCCGCGGGTGCGCGAGCTGGATCGCCTCGGCGACGAGATCGCCGAGCTGTCCGCCCATCTCGACGCCGCCACCGCGCGCTTGCTCGCCCTCATCCGCGATTTCGACGCCCGCGGCGGCTGGAACACCGGCTTCCGGTCCTGCGCCGAGTGGCTGAGCTGGCGCGTGGGGCTGGACCTGGGCGCCGCCCGCGAGCGCGTTCGCGTCGCCCACGCGCTCGGAGCGCTGCCGCGGCTCGCCGAGGCCCTCGCCCGGGGCGAGCTGTCCTACGCCAAGGTGCGCGCCCTGACCCGCGTGGCGACTCCGGAGACGGAGGCCCGGCTCCTGAAGGTGGCCCGCGCCGATACCGCGGCGCACGTCGAGCGGATCGTCCGCGCCTGGCGTCGGTTGGACCGGCGGGCCGAGGCCCGCGAGGCGGCCCGGCAGCATGCGAGCCGAGGCCTTCACGTGAGCCACGACGAGGACGGCGCGGTGGTGATCCGCGGCCGGCTGACCGCGGAGGCCGGCGCGCTGCTGGTGCGGGCGCTCGACGCTGCGCGCGAGGCCCTGTACCAGCGGGCCCGGCGCGCCGAGGCCACCGCGGCGCCTGACCCGGCCACGGCGGCGCCGACGCGGGCGCAGCAGCAGGCCGACGCGCTGGTGCTGCTGGCGGAGACGGCGCTGCACCAGGAGATGGACCCGGGTGCGCCGGGCGAGCGGTACCAGGTCGTGGTCCACGTCGACGCCGCGGTCCTGGAGGATCCCGAGCAAGAGGGGCAAACGGCCTTGGAAGGCGGGATAAGAATTTCCGCGGAAATTTCCCGGCGTCTCGCCTGCGATGCGAGCCGCGTGGTGATGCGGCACGACGCGGATGGCCGGATCGTCGAGGTCGGCGCTCGCACGCGCACGATCCCGCCTGCGTTGCGGCGCGCCCTCCACCATCGCGATCGAGCGTGTCGCTTCCCGGGCTGCGGAGGGCGGATTCTGGAGGGTCACCACGTGCAGCATTGGGCGAACGGCGGGCCGACCACGCTGTCGAATCTGATCTCGCTCTGCCGGCGGCATCATCGAGCGGTTCATGAGCAGGGATACCGGGTTGTGCACCGTCCCGACGGCGCATTTCAGTTCATGCGACCGGATGGTCGCGAGCTACCGGACGTACCGCCGCCGGCAGTGGTTCCAGTTGACCCCGTCGAGTCAATTCGCGCCGAGAACGAGGCGCGACAGATTCGCATCGAGCCGCGCACGGCGTGCGCCCGCTGGACCGGCGAGCGGCTCGACGTGGGCTGGGCCATCGACGTCTTGTACCCGGGGCCGCGCCCGGCCGGCGGGGGATCGACGGTGACGTCAGCCCGTGAGCGAGCGACGCAGCCGCCGGCCGGTGACGCGGTCGGTCTTGGCCGGCTCGTAGCGGCCGGTGCGGGCCAGCGCCCACAGCACGCGCCAGGCGCCGCGCGTGGCGAGCAGCCAGTAGGTCTGGCAGCGGAACGTGCCGAGGAACTTCTCCTGCAGGCTCTTCCGGCGCAGGTCCACCGGGCGCGGTAGGTACGGGTGCAGGTCCTCGATCAAGGCCTGGGTCATGATCCCGCCCACCCACACCGTGAGCAGCAGCGAGATCGTGGGCGCGCCGGTGGCCACGTAGAACCAGAAGCGGTGGCCTTCGTGGTGGTAGGCCAGGTACCACCCGAGCCAGCCGGTGGCCGGGTAGACGATGGCCGCGATCGGCCACTCCACCATCTTGTTGCCGAGGTGGCGCACGAACTGGGCGAAGTTGAACGCGGTGGGCTCGGTGCGCCACGCGTTCCAGAGGTACGGGATGTCGTCGATCACCCCCGTGTACCAGCGCGCGTTCTGGCGGATCACGCCCTCGGACGTCTCGGGCAGGTCGGTCACCTCCACCATCGGCAGCGCCTGCATCAGGACGCCGCGACGGCCGATCGCGTAGCCGAGGGTGGAGTCCTCGGTGGCGCCCGAGGTCGGGAAGCCGCCGATCGCCTGCATGAGGTCGAGGCGCACGAACTGGTTGTGGCCCAGGCAGATCTGCGCGCGGCGGAAGAACAGCTCGAACGTGGGACGGATCAGCCAGGCCAGCCGCGGCAGCGCCGCGGTGAGCCGGCCGAGCAGCCGCACGCGCTTGACCTCGTTCAGGAGCCGGGCGATCGACACCCGGATGAAGATCGACGATTGCTGGATCGCGCAGATCTTCCCGCGAATGGTCAGCCGGTCGTAGTTCGCGAGCGACAGCGGGATGCCCTGGTAGGCGAGGCTTCCCTGCCCGCTCAGCTCGCGGTGCGCGATACAGCGATAGGTGTCGGGGTCCGGGATCGAGTCCGCGTCGCTCACGCCCACGAAGACGCGTCGCGGGTCGACGTCCTCGCTCAGGATCTCGCGCAGCACCTCGGGCCGGAGCGCCCAGTTGAGCTGGTGGGCCTTGCGGCCGGGCCCCGGCATCGCCACGTGGAAGAGCCGCTTCTGCTGATAGGGCGGCAGCGTCTCGCGCAGCCGTCGCACCAGCTCGCCGGTGCTCGCGGCCATGCCCGGGTGGGGGTTCCGCTCCTCCTCCTCCTTCGTGATCACCACCACGTGCAGGCGCTCGTGCGGATAGCGCGAGGCCACCAGTGCGCCGACGGTGCCCGCGATCTCGGGCTCGTGGTATGCGGGCACGAGGTGCAGGAACACCGGGGCGGCCGGCTCCCGCTCGAGGCGCTCCTCGCTGGGGAGCTCGCCCAGGCGCGCGTAGGCCTCGCGGACGAAGCGGGTGGTGACGAGCATGCCGCGCCAGTCGAGGGCCAGCTTGAAGGAAGCGCGGATGTTGAAGAAGAGCGCGATGAAGAAGAGGAACGGGATGAGGTCCACGCGGGCTAGCGCCCCCTCTGCCCGGGAGAGGGCGGCAACTTCAGCACCTTCTCGCCCGGCTTCACCAGGCCCAGGTCCTCCCGGGCCACCTGCTCGATGAAGTCGGGATCGCTGCGCAGCCGCGTGACCAGCGCGGTGAGCCGGCCGGTCTCGGCGCGCAGCGTGGAGATCTCGCGCTCGAGACTCTCGACCTCGGTCTTCATGTGCCAGACCCGGGCCAGGCTCTGCCCGCCGTAGGCCAGCATCATGACGGTCGCGAGGCCGAACAGTCCGAGGATCAGCGAGCGCGGGCTCACTGAGCGAGGCTCCTGAACACGGCGCGGCCCGCCCACACGGCGGCCGCGCCCAGCTCCTCCTCGATGCGCAGCAGCTGGTTGTACTTGGCGGTGCGCTCCCCCCGGGCCAGCGAGCCGGTCTTGATCTGTCCCGCGTTGACCCCGACCGCGAGATCGGCCACGAAGGCGTCCTCGGTCTCGCCGGAGCGGTGGGAGATCACGGTGCCGTAGCCCGCGCGCTTGGCCAGCTCGACCGCCTCGAGCGTCTCGGTCAGCGTGCCGATCTGGTTCACCTTGATGAGGATCGCGTTGGCGATGCCCTTGCGGATGCCCTCCTGCAGGATGGCCGGGTTGGTGACGAACACGTCGTCGCCCACCAGCTGGCACCGGCCGCCGATGCGCCGGGTCAGCGCGCCCCAGCCCTCCCAGTCGTCCTCGGCGAGGCCGTCCTCGATCGAGCAGATGGGGTAGCGGCCCATGAGCGTCTCGTAGAAGCCGATCATCTCCTGGCTCGACTTCTCGGTCTTGTCCGCGCGCAGCCGATAGCGGCCGTGCTCGCCGAACTCGCTGGCCGCGGTGTCGAGCGCGAGCCACACGTCCTCGCCCGGCCGGTAGCCCGCGCGCTCGATCGCCCGCAGCATGAAGTCGAGCGCGGGCTCGTTGCCGCCCAGCGCGGGGGCGAAGCCGCCCTCGTCGCCCACGCCGGTCGACAGCCCCTTGTCTTTCAGGAGCTTCTTCAGCGTGTGGAAGATCTCTGCGCCCATGCGGAGGGCGTCGCTGAAGGAGCCGGCGCCCGCGGGCACCAGCATGAATTCCTGGATGTCGAGTCCGTTGTCGGCGTGGGCGCCGCCGTTGAGCACGTTCATCAGCGGCACCGGCAGGATCCGCGCGCCGGGGCCACCGAGATACTGGTAGAGCGGCAGGCCCGCGTCCTCGGCCGAGGCGCGCGCGGCGGCCAGCGAGATGCCGAGCAGGGCGTTGGCCCCGAGGCCCGACTTGTTCGGGGTGCCGTCCAGCTCCAGCAGCGCCCGGTCGAGCGCGGCCTGCTCGCCGGCCTCGAGCCCCTCGATCTCGGGGGCGATCACCTCGTTGACGTTCTGCACCGCACGGCGCACGCCCTTGCCGCCGTAGCGGTTGTCGTCGTCGTCACGCAGCTCGACCGCCTCGCGCTTGCCGGTGGAGGCTCCCGAGGGCACGATCGCGCGCCCGAAGGCGCCCGAATCGAGCCACATGTCGACCTCGACGGTGGGGTTGCCGCGCGAGTCCAGCACTTCACGGGCGTGGGTCGTACGGATCTCGGACATGGCTCAGGCCTTCCGCTCGAGGATGAAGCGCCCGAGGGCGCGAATGGGCTCGGCCCGGGGCCCCAGCGCGGCCAGCGCCGCGTCGGCCGCGTCGATGAGGTCCCGCGCGCGGGCCCGGGAGGCCTCGAGGCCGTGGATGGCGGGATAGGTCGCCTTCTGCTGGATCTGGTCCTTGCCCGCGGTCTTGCCCAGCTCTTCCGAGCTGGCCACCACGTCGAGGATGTCGTCGACGATCTGGAACGCCAGCCCGAGGTCGGCGCCCGCCACGCTGAGGGTGTGCACCTGCTCGGCGGTCGCGCCGCAGAGCCGCGCGCCCACGCGCAGCGACGTGCGGATGAGCGCGCCGGTCTTGTGGGTGTGGATGTAATCCACCGTCTCGGCGCCGACCTGCCGGCCTTCGGCCTCGAGGTCGGCGACCTGGCCGGCCACCATGCCGCCGTGGCCGGCCGCGTCCGCGATGTCCACGACGACCTCCAGCGCGCTCCGGTTGGTCTGGCGCACGTTGTCGGCGACCAGGCGGAAGGCGAGGGTCAGCAGCGCGTCGCCCGCGAGGATCGCGGTGGCCTCGCCGAAGACCTTGTGGTTGGTGGGGACGCCGCGGCGGAAGTCGTCGTTGTCCATCGCGGGCAGGTCGTCGTGCACGAGCGAATACGTGTGGATCAGCTCCATCGCGCAGGCCGTCGGTATCACCTGCTCGGCCGCGCCGCCCACCGCCTCCGCGCCGGCCATCACCAGGATCGGCCGGAGCCGCTTGCCGCCCGCGAACACGCTGTAGCGCATCGCCTTGTGCAGGGTCTCCGGCCGCTGGGTCTCGGGGGGCAGGAAGACGTCGAGGGCGGCGTCGACCGCGGCCAGGCGCTCCTTCATGTACGCGTCGAGATCGAAGCTCATGCGCGCTCGTCGTCGGCGAGATCGAACGGCGCCGTCCGCAGCACGCCGGTCTCGTCCCGGGTCAGGGTCTCGATGCGCTTCTCGGCGTCGTCGAGATACTTGCCGCAGCGACGGGCCAGCCCGACGCCTTCCTCGAAGACCTGGAGCGACTCCTCCAGGGAGAGATTACCCGCCTCGAGCTGGTCCACGATCTGCTCGAGCCGTTGCAGCGCCGCTTCAAACTTGAGGTCGGTCATCCCGTTCCTTGAGCCGCTCCACCCGGGCGTCCAGGGCGCCCTCGCGCAGCAGGATCTCGATGGCGTCACCGGGGCGCGTCTGCGCGGCACTGCGCACGATCGCGCCGGAAGGCAGCAGCCGGGTCAAGCTATAGCCCCGTCCGAGCACGGCCAGGGGCGACAGGCTGTCGAGCTGTCCCACCGCGGCGTCCAATCGATGACGCGCGGTCTTCGCGCGGTTTGCGCCCGCCGACGCGAGCCGGACGCGCAGCTGCGCGAGAACCACCGTGCCGTTGGCAATCCTAGCCACCGGATTGAGAGAGCGCAAGGCGTTTCTGGCCAGCGACAGGCGGTGCTCGCCGAGCCGGCGATTGGCGCGCACGCCGAGGGCGAGGCGCGTGCTCAACTCGTCGAGGCGCCGGTGCCAATCGCGGAGCGCGCGCGCCGCATCGGTCAGCACGCGCCGCCGGCCCAGCGAGTCGATCCGCTGGCGCTCGCGGGCGAGGCGCGCCGCCATCGCCTGCTTGAGCGTGTCGTACATGTCACAGAGGGCGCGGATCACGTGCAGCTTCTCCCGCACCACCACCTCGGCGGCCGCCGACGGCGTGGGCGCCCGGAGGTCGGCCACGAAGTCGGCGATGGTGAAGTCGGTCTCGTGGCCCACCGCCGAGATCACCGGAACGCGGCAGGCCGAGATCGCGCGGGCCACCCGCTCGTCGTTGAAGGCCCACAAATCCTCGATCGAGCCGCCCCCGCGGCCGACGATCACCACGTCCAGCTCCGGGACCTCCTGCAGGTCGCGCAGCGCGCGCACGATCTCGCCCGGCGCCTCCTCGCCCTGCACGCGCACCGGGGTGATCAGCACCCGCAGGTCCGCGAAGCGACGGCCGATGACGTGGAGCATGTCGCGGATGGCCGCCCCGGTGGGCGAGGTCACGATGCCGATCGTCCGCGGGAAGGGCGGCAGCGCGCGCTTGCGCCCCGCCTCGAAGAGGCCCTCGGCCTCGAGCCTGCGCTTGAGCTGCTCGAAGGCGAGCTGCAGCGCGCCCACGCCCTTGGGCTCCAGCAGCTCGACGATCAGCTGGTACTCGCCCCGCGCGGCGTACACGTCGAGGCCGCCGAAGGCCAGCACCTGCATGCCGTCCTCCGGCTGGAACGCGACCCGGCGGCCGCGACTGCGGAACAGCACGCAGCGCAGCTGGGCGCCGTCGTCCTTGAGGGTGAAGTACACGTGCCCCGACGACGGGATACGCAGATTGCTGATCTCGCCCTCCACCCACACCGCGGGGAAGCGATCCTCGAGCGTCTCCTTGATCCGCAGCACGAGCTCGCTGACCGTGCAGACGACCCGCTCGCTCATCGCCCCTCTTCTCCCTCTCCCTCCCGGGGAGAGGGCCGGGGTGAGGGGCGGTTGTCGAGACGGCCGAGCGCCCGAGCAATGGCCTTGCCCAGCACGTCGTGATTCCAGAAACGAAGGACGCGATAGCCGAGACGCGCGAGATCTTCGCTGCGCGAGGCATCGTCCGCGGCGCTGAGTGCGTGCTGACCACCGTCTAACTCGACGACGAGCCTCTGCTCGCGGCAGCAGAAATCGGCCACGTACGGCCCGATGGGCACCTGGCGTGAGAACTTCACGCCGAAGAGGCGTCGGTCGCGCAGCCGGAACCATAGCCGGCGTTCCGCATCCGTCTGCCTCCGACGGAGACCGCGTGCGTAGTCGCGCGGGGTCTCGCAGACCGCGCCCCTCACCCTGCCCTCTCCCCAGAGGGGAGAGGGTGAAAGTCGCGTCGTCATCGGGTGAGCTGGCGGCGGGCCGCGCGGGCGGTGTTGCGCATGAGCATCGCGACGGTCATGGGGCCGACGCCACCCGGGACCGGGGTGATCGCGCGCGCCTTGGGGCTCACCGAGTCGAACTGCACGTCGCCGGTGACCTTGCCGGTGGGCAGACGGTTGACGCCCACGTCGATGACCACCGCGCCGTCGCGCACCATGTCCCCGGTGATCACGCCGGGTCGGCCGGCGGCCACGCACAGGATGTCGGCGCGCCGGCAATGCGCGGCCAGGTCGCGCGTGCGCGTGTGACACATGGTCACGGTGGCGTGACGCGCGAGCAGCAGCTGGGCCAGCGGCTTGCCGACCAGACGCGAACGGCCCACCACCACCGCCTCGGCGCCCTCGATGGCAATGCCATAGTGGTCGAGGATCTCGATGCAGCCGGCCGGCGTGCACGGGATCGCGCCCGGCTTGCCCGCGAGCAGCCGGCCCAGATTGGTGGGATGCAGGCCGTCGGCGTCCTTCTCGGGCGCGATGGCCGCGACCGCCTGGTCCTCATCCATGCCCTTGGGCAGCGGGAGCTGCAGCAGCACGCCGTGGACGGAGGGGTCGCGGTTGATCCCGGCGATGGTCTCGAGCAGCTCGGCCTGGGCGCAGCCCTGCGGGAAGAGATAGTCGCGCGCGTTGATGCCGACGTCGTCCGCCGCGCGCTTCTTGTTGCGCACGTAGATCTGCGAGGCGGGATCGTCGCCGACGAGGATCACCGCGAGGGTGGGCTGGACGCCGGTCGTCTCTCGGAGCGCCGCGACGTCGGCCTTCACCTCGGCCAGGACCTTCGCCGCGACCTCCTTGCCGCTCAGTATCTGCACGACACCGTCAGTCGGCGAGAGGAACGCGCAGACGCTCGATGGACAGCCCGCGACCGGTGTCGGGATCGATACGGATCACCACGCCCTGGAGCATGGCCGGGCCCTTGGCGGGCTCGAAGCGATTGGGCATCTGGCTGATGAAGCGCCCCAGCGCCAGCTCGGGGTCCACGCCGATCACCGAGTCGACCGGCCCGGTGAGGCCCAGATCGGTGATATAGGCGGTGCCCTTGGGCATGAGGCGCTCGTCCGCGGTCTGCACGTGGCGGTGGGTGCCGACCACCGCGCTCACCCGCCCGTCGAGGTGCCAGCCCATGGCCTGCGACTCCGAGGTGGCCTCGGCGTGCATGTCCACCACGATGATCGGCGTCTCCGCGCGCAGCCGCTCGACTTCCTCGCTGGCCTTGCGGAACGGGCAATCGAGCTGGGGCAGGAAGACGCGGCCCATCAGGTTCAGCACCGCCACCCGGTGAGGCCCCGCCTTCACCACGATGGAGCCCGCTCCCGGCGTGCCCGGCGGATAGTTGGCGGGGCGCAGGAGCAGGTTCTCCTTGACGATGTACTCGATGATCTCCTTCTTGTCCCAGATGTGATTGCCGGAGGTCATCACGTCCACGCCCTGCTCGAGGAAGGCCCGGGCGATCGTCGGGGTCACCCCGAAGCCGGAGGCCGAGTTCTCCACGTTGACCACCGTGAAGTCGGCCTGATGCTGCTTCTTCAGCCGCGGCAGCAGCACCTGCACCGCGCGCCGGCCCGGCTCGCCGAAGACGTCGCCGACGCAGATGATCGTCAGGGGCTTGGTCACTTCGCCACCTCGACGGCGCGCGTCTCGCGGATCACCACCACCTTGATGTGGCCGGGGTACTGCATCTCGGCCTCGATCCGCTTGGAGATGTCCTTGGCGAGCTGATGGGCGTCCAGATCCGAGATCTGCTCGGCCTTGGTCATCACCCGCAGCTCGCGCCCGGCCTGGATCGCGTAGCACAGCTCCACGCCCTTGTAGGACATGGCGATCTCTTCCAGCTTGGCCAGGCGCTTGATGTAGCTCTCGAGCACGTCGCGCCGGGCGCCCGGCCGCGCGGCGGAGATGCCGTCGGCCGCCTCGGTGAGCACCGCCTCGATCGTCTCGGGCTCGACGTTCTCGTGGCCGCACAGGGCCGCGTTGATCACCTGCGAGGACTCGTTGTACTTGGTGAGCACCTGCAGCGACAGCTCGGGGTGGCTTCCCTCCTGCTCGTGGGTCAATGCCTTGCCGATGTCGTGGAGCAGGCCCATGCGCTTGGCCAGCTGCACGTCGGCCCCGATCTCGGCTGCCATCATGCCGGCCAGCCACGCGACCTCCTTGGAGTGCTGCAGGCAGTTCTGCCCGTAGGAGGTGCGGAACTTCATGCGCCCCACCAGCTTGATCAGCTCGGGATGGAGCCCGTGCACGCCCACCTCGAAGCAGGCTTTGTCGCCCTCCTCGCGCAGGTGCTGCTCCATCTCCTTCTTGACCTTCTCCACCACTTCCTCGATGCGGGCGGGATGGATCCGCCCGTCGGCGATGAGCCGCTGCAGGGCCAGCCGGGCGATCTCGCGGCGGTACGGATCGTAGGCGGAGATGAGCACCGCCTCCGGGGTGTCGTCCACGATCAGGTCCACGCCGGTGAAGCCTTCGAGCGCCCGGATGTTGCGGCCCTCGCGGCCGATGATGCGGCCCTTCATGTCGTCGGAGGGCAGGTCGACGATGGACACCGCGGTCTCCACCGTGTAGTCCGGGGCCAGGCGCTGGATGGTGGTGGCCAGCACCTCCTTGGCCTTCACGTGCGCGGTCTGACGGGCTTCCTCCTCGAGACGCATGCCCAGCAGCTGCGCCTCCCGCCGGGCGTCGAGCTCGGCCTGGGCCAGCACCTGCCGCTTGGCTTCCTCGGTGGTGAGCCCGGCGATGGACTCGAGCTTGCGGCGCTGCTCCTCCAGGGCGGAGCCGAGGCGCGTCTCCTTCTCCCCGAGGCTCCGCTCGCGCTCGACCATGGCGCGGTCGCGGTTCTGGAAGTCGGTCTCCCGCCGGTCGAGCTGATCGAGCCGCCGACCGAGCTGCTCCTCCTGCTGCACGACGCGGCGCTCGACCTCCTGCATCTCGCGCTGCCGGTGGCGGGATTCCTGGTCCAGCTCCGCGCGCACGCGCAGCGCCAGCTCCTTGGCCTCGAGCTCGGCCGCGCGGATCTTCGTGTCCGCCTCGCGGAGCTTGGCGTCGGCCTCGCTGCGGGCCTGGTCGACCAGGCGCTTGGCGTCGTCGACGATGCGCGTGGCGCGGGTCTCCGCATCGCCGAGGGTGCGCGCGGTGGCGCTGCGCGCGCCGAAATATCCGACGAAGAGCCCCAGGATCGCGACGATCGGAAGCAGGACCACCAGCCACAGCGTGGCGTTCATCGATCACTCCATCCCGGGAATGACCCGGTCCGGATCATGTGCACTCGAGGCGGCGAGCGGCAAATAGCCGCTAAAGTTGACGAATTATAGGCGCCGCGGGAGAGCAATGTCAACGAACGGGGAGAGCGTGGCCGCGGTTACGGACGCTCCGGGTGGCCGAGAGGAAGGTGCCCCGCCTCTGCCGTGTGCCGACGGTGTTTCGAACCTGGTATGTACCAGGTGGGCGCCAAAATGGAGGGCTTCAGGCTTCCCCTCTCGTGAGGGGCATGCGCACCACCCTCGTGAGCGGCTCCCAATCTTTAAACGAGGTTGAAACTTCCCCCCGACATCACGAACAGCGCAGGGCCTCTTCTGTGTACTCCCGGCCCCGCGGGCGGGTCAAGCGAATCCGTTCACTTCTCCGGCACGACGGCGTCGAGCAATTGCCGCAGTGCGCCGAGACGGGCGCTCACGTCCTTCTGGTCGACATCCTGCTCCTTCCGCTCGTCGCGCAGGCGGAACAGCTCGTCGGTGATGTCGAGCGCGGCGAGGGCGAGCACGCGCACCGAGTCCTGGCCGGGCGCGTCGCCCCGGATCTCGCGCGCCCGCCGGTCGACGAAGGACGCGAGCTGACGGACGTAGTCGGGCGCCTCCTCGCTGCGGATCGGATACTTCTGGCCCAGGATCTCGATGTCGACGCGCTGTTTCTCGGCCATGGCGTTGAACCTCTTTGTGTATTCGCTCGGCTCGCCTTCGGCTGCACCTCGCCAAGCAGCTTACTGAATGTCCAGGCGGTCCAGCTCCTTGAGAATGCCGTCGACCTGCGCCAGCACTTCCTTCCGCTCCTGCCGCAGGCTCGCCAGCTCGGCACGATCGCCGTCCGCGCCGGTGAGCTTGGCCTCGAGGCCGGCCACCTTGGCCTGCAGGCCGTCGCGCTCCTTGCGCAGCCGCGTGATCGTCTCGGCGGCCCGCCGCACCGACTTCTCGAGCTGCTCGAGCCGCTCCACCAGCCCTTCGGCCATCGCCTCCTCCGTCATGCGCCGCGCACCTCGGCCTGGAAGCGCCGCGCGATCTCGGCCACGATCCGCTCGTGCAGCCGGTTCACCTCCGCGTCGGTGAGGGTGCGATCGGGTGCCTGGAACGTGAGGCTCCAGGCGAGACTGCGCTTGCCCGCGCCGACCTGGCCGCCAGTGTACACGTCGAAGAGACTGATGCGGGTGAGCAGTGGCAGGTTCATGCCGCGAATCGCCGCCTCCACCTGCCCCGCGGTCACGTCGGCGCCCACCACGATCGCCAGATCCCGCTGGACGGCCGGGAAGCGCGGCAGCGGCTCGTAGCGCGCGGTCGCGGGCGGGAGCGCGGCCAGCGTCGTCACCGACAGCTCGGCCACGAAGACCGGCGCGGGCAGATCGAACGCCTCGCGCGCCGCGCGCGACGCCTCCCCGAAGTAGCCCAGCTCTTGCCCGCCGCGCACGAGCCGGGCCGCGCGCCCGGGCTCGAGGTACGCGGGCGCGCGATCGTCCGCGAACGGCACGGTGTCGGCGTCGGTGACCCCGGCCGCGGCCAGCGCGGCCTGCGCCATGCCCTTGGCGTCGTAGACGTCGACCCGCTCGCGCGCGGGGTTGAACCAGGCGCGCGGCGCGCGCAGACCGGTCAGCGCGATGCCGAGGCGCAGATCCTCGTGGGCGGGCCGGTCGCCGTCCTCCGGACGATGCGGCGCGAAGACGTGGCCCACCTCGAACAGGCGCGCGTCGGGCGTCTGCCGGTTCGCGTTGATGGCGAGGATCTCGAGCAGCCCGGGCAGCAGCGAGGGCCGCAGCACCGACCGCTCGACCGAGAGCGGGTTCTGCAGCGGGATCAGCGCCGACGGGTCGCGCCAGCCCATGCGCGCGAGCCGGTCCGGGTCCACGAAGCTCCAGCTCACGCACTCGTAGAGGCCGGCCGCGTTCAGCGCCCGGCTCATCGCCCGCGCCACCCGCAGGCCCGGCGGACGCTTGACCGGGATGATCTCGCCGCCCCCGGCCAGGGTGAGCGGGATCTTGTCGTAGCCCCAGATCCGGGTGATCTCCTCGACGAGGTCGTCCTCCTGGTGGACGTCGCGGCGGAAGCTCGGCACCACCACCTGCAGCTCCTCGCCCGAGTCGTCGACCGCGAAGCCCAGGGCCTGCAGGATCCGCACCGCCTCCTCGCGCGAGGGGCTCGCGCCGATGACCCGCTCCACCCGAGCCAGACGGAGCCCGAGGCGACGGTGCGGCCGCGGCGCCGGATAGGCGTCGAGCACGCCGCGCGCGACCGCGCCGCCGCCCAGATCGACCATGAGCTGCGCGGCGCGGGCCAGCACGTCGGGCGGCGCCTCGACATCGCCGCCGCGCTCGAATCGATACGCGGCATCGGTGGAGAGCCCGAGCGCCCTCGACGTCCGACGGATCGAGCCCGGATCCCAGTACGCGGCTTCGAGGAGCACGCGGGTGGTCGACGCGGTCACCTCGCTATCGGCCCCGCCCATCACCCCGCCGATGCCAACCGCGCGCTCGGGATCGCACACCATCGCCATGTCGGGGCCGAGCGCGCGCTCCTGGCCGTCCAGGGTCTTGATCCGCTCGCCCGGGCGGGCCCGGCGCACCACCACGGTGTGCTGGGCCAGCGCGTCGAGGTCGAACGCGTGCAGCGGCTGGCCCATCTCCCACATGATGTAGTTGGTCACGTCGACCAGGTTGTTGATCGGGCGCAGACCCACCGCGCGCAGGCGCTGGGCCAGCCACGGCGGCGACGGCTTCACGGTGAGGCCGGTGATCACGCGGGCGCAGAACCGCGGACACAGGTCGGTGGCCTCGATGTCCAGGGCGGCCAGCGCGGACGCCTCGGTCTCCCCCTCCGCGACCGCGACCTTGGGGAAGCGGAACGGCGCCCCGGTCAGGGCCGCCACCTCGCGGGCCACGCCCACCACCGAGAGCGCGTCCGGGCGGTTGGGCGTGATCTCGATGTCGAGGATCCAGTCGTCGAGCCCGAGGTAGGTCGAGAGATCCGCGCCCCGCGGGGCCTCGGCGGGCAGCAGCAGGATGCCGCTGTGGTCGTCGCTGACCCCGAGCTCCTTCTCGGAGCACAGGATGCCCTCCGAGACGACGCCGCGGATCCTCGCCGCTTTCACCTCGCCCAGGCCGGGCAGCCGCGCCCCGGGCGGCGCGAAGGCGGCCCGCCCGCCGACCGCGGCGTTGGGCGCGCCGCACACCACCGAGAAGTGGCGGTCGGGCAGCGCCACGCGCACGAGCCGATTGTGATGACCGGCCGCGCTCACCCCGAGATCGCGCTCGATCGCCTCGATCTCGCCGACCACCACTCCGGACAGGCCCTCCACCACCGGGGCCACCTGCTCGACGCCGATGCCCGCGTTGGTGAGGCGGTCGGCCACCGCGCGCGCGTCGAGATCGGTCTCGACGAACTCCTGAAGCCACCGGTAGGTGATCTTCACCGGCCGGGCAGCCCCGCGAACTGCTGCAGGAAGCGCAGATCGTTGTCGAAGAAGAGCCGGATGTCGTCGATCTCGTACTTGAGCAGGGCGATGCGATCGATCCCCATGCCGAAGGCCCAGCCGGTGACCTCTTCCGGGTCGTAGCCGACGTTGCGGAGCACGTTGGGGTGCACCATCCCGGAGCCCAGGATCTCGAGCCAGCCCGATTCCCTGCAGAAGCGGCACCCGTCGCCGCCGCACTTGAAGCACCGCACGTCCACCTCGGCGGAGGGCTCGGTGAACGGAAAGAACGACGGCCGGAAGCGCACCGCCGAGCGCGGCCCGAACATCTCGCGCGCGAAGAGCTGCAGCGTGGCCTTCAGATCGGCCATGGTGATGTGCCGATCCACCGCGAGCCCCTCGACCTGGTGGAACATCGGCGAGTGGGTGGCGTCCAGGATGTCGCGCCGGTAGACCTTGCCCAGGCAGATCACCCGCACCGGCGGCCGCTGTGCCTTCATGGTGCGGATCTGCACCGGCGAGGTGTGCGTACGCAGCAGCGTGTCCGCGGAGAGGTGAAAGGTGTCCTGCATGTCGCGCGCGGGATGGTCGACGGGGAAGTTGAGCGCGGCGAAGTTGTAGTAGTCCGACTCGACCTCGGGGCCTTCCGCGACCGAGAAGCCGAGCCCCTCGAACACCTCGATGATCTCCTCGGTCACCCGGGTGATCGGATGGACCGGCCCCGGGATGGGCCCCCGCCCGGGCAGCGTGAGATCGGGCCGGTCGATCTCGAGCGTGCGGCGATGCTCCTCCGCCCTCAGCGACTCGAGGCGCGCCGCGATGGCGGCCTCGATCTCGGTCTTGGCCCGGTTGGCCTGCTCGCCGACCTTCGGCCGCTCGGCCGCCGGGATGCCGCCGAGCGAGCGCAGCACGGCGGTGAGCTGACCCGCCCGCCCGAGCACGCGCACCCGCACCTGCTCGAGGTCGGACGTGGAGCGGGCCCCGGCGACCTCCGCCAGGGCCCGCTCGAGGACCTCCTGGACCCGCGGGTCCTCCGCCACGCTCAGGCGCGCTGGGCGCGAGCCGTCTCGGCCAGCTTGGCGAACGCCGTGGGGTCGGACACCGCCAGCTCGGCCAGGATCTTGCGATCCAGCGCGATGCCGGCCTTCTTGAGCCCGGCCATGAAGACGGAGTACGACAGCCCGAGCTGTCGGCACGCCGCGTTCACCCGGATGATCCAGAGCGCGCGGGCGCGCCGCTTCTTCTGCTTGCGTCCCTTGTAGGCGAAGGCGCCGGCGCGCAGCACCGTCTCCGCGGCCGGACGGTACAGCTTGCGGCGACCGCCGAAGTAGCCTTTCGCCTGCTTGAGGATCTTCTTCCTGCGCTGGCGGGTCTTGGCCCCGCCCTTTGCCCGTGGCATGACGTGCGCTCCCCTTCGGTTAGAGGTACGGAACGAGGGCCTTCAGACGCGGCTGGTCCGCCTTCGAGACCAGCGTCGGCTTGCGGAGGCGGCGCTTGCGCTTCGGCCCCTTGCCCTCGAGTTTGTGCCGCTTCCAGCCGCGACTGCGCTTCAGCTTGCCCGTCCCGGTGGCCTTGAGCCGCTTCGCGGCGGCCCGCTTCGTCTTGATCTTCGGCATATGCGTGTCTCCGGCTAGTGCGGCTTGGGCGACAGGATCATGCTCAGCATCCGGCCTTCCATCCGCGGATGATTCTCGATGACCGCGATGTCGGACATGCCTTCCATCATCTTGTTCAGCATCTTCCAGCCCAGCTCGGTGTGGGCCATCTCGCGGCCCTTGAAGCGCACCGTCACCTTGGCCTTGTTGCCTTCCTCCAGGAAGCGCCGCACGTGCTTGGCCTTGAAGTCGAAGTCGTGCGTGTCGGTCTTGGGTCCGAGCTTGACTTCCTTGACCTGGATCGTGGTCTGCTTCTTCCGCGCGTCCTTCTGCCGCCGCGACTGCATGTACTTGTACTTGCCGAAGTCCATGATCCGGCACACCGGGGGCTGTGCCTCGGCGGCCACCTCGACCAGATCCATGTCCCGCTGCCGCGCCAGATCGAGCGCCTGCTGGATCGGCATGACCCCCAGCTGCTCGCCGTCGGCGCTCACGACCCGCACTTCCCTCACCCGAATGCCTTCATTGATCCGGATGTCCTTTGACTGGATGGCGCGCGCTCCTTGGGTGCGAGCGCGCGCTAGACCGCGCGGCCCACGGTGAGGGTGGCGGAACGGCCGGCGATCTCCGCGGTGAGCTCGGCCACGATGCGCTCCAGCGGCACCGCGCCCACGTCCTCGCCGCCGCGGCGGCGCAGGCTGGCGGTGCCGGCCTGGGCCTCCCGCTCTCCCACGACCAGCACGTAGGGGACCTTCCGGATCTGGGCGTCGCGCACGCGGTAGCCCAGCTTCTCGTTGCGGTCGTCCAGCTCGGCGCGGATGCGCGCGGCCCGCAACGCCGCGAACACGCGCCGGCCGTACTCGGCGTGCTTCTCGCTGATCGGCAGGACCCGCGCCTGCACCGGCGCCAGCCACGTCGGGAACGCGCCGGCGAAGTGCTCGGTGAGGATCGCCACGAAGCGCTCGTAGGAGCCGAAGATCGCGCGATGGATCACGACCGGGCGCTTGGGCTGGCCGTCCGCGTCGATGTACTCGCACTGCATGCGCTCGGGCAGCATCGTCAGATCCACCTGGATGGTGGCGAGCTGCCACTGGCGGCCCAGCGCGTCCTCCACGTCGATGTCGATCTTGGGGCCGTAGAAGGCGCCGCCGCCCTTGTCCAGGTCGCAGGTCAGCCCGTTCGCCCGTAGCGCCTGGTGGAGCGCGTCCTCCGCCTGGTCCCACTGCTGCTCGCTGCCGAGCTTGTCGGGCGGCCGCGTGGCCAGCCGGTACGACGGCTGCAGGTTGAAGGTGCCGTACCACTCCCGGACCAGCTCGAGCAGGTCGGTGATCTCGGACTGGACCTGCTCCGGCCGGCAGTAGAGATGGGCGTCGTCCTGCGTGAACTGGCGCACCCGCACCAGCCCGGACAGGGCACCCGACCGCTCGTTGCGGTGGCAGCGGCCCATCTCCGAGTAGCGCAGGGGCAGATCGCGGTAGGAGCGGAGCGCACGCTTGTACACGTAGGTCGACTCGGGGCAGTTCATCGGCTTGAGGCTGAAGACCTCGTCCTCGACCTCGAACTTGAACATGTTGTCCTGGTAGAGGTCCCAGTGCCCGGACTGCACCCACAGCTTCTTGTTCACCAGCAGCGGGGTCGAGATCTCCTGGTAGCCCCGCTGATCGAGGGACTCGCGGGCGTACTTCTCCAGCTCGCGCACCAGCACCATGCCGCCCGGCAGCCAGAACGGCGCGCCGGGGGCGATGTCGTAGAAGTCGAACAGGTCGAGCTCGCGCCCGAGCTTGCGGTGATCGCGCTTCTTCGCCTCCTCGAGCCGCCAGAGGTGCTTGTCGAGCTCCTCCTGGGTGAGCCAGGCGGTGCCGTAGATCCGCTGCAGCATCGGGTTCTTCTCGTCGCCGCGCCAGTAGGCGCCGGAGGACGAGAGCAGCTTGAATGCCTTCAGCTGACCGGTGGACGCCACGTGCGGGCCCCGGCAGAGATCGAGGAAGTCGCCCTGCCGGTAGATGGACACCACCGGCGCGTCGATGCCGCGCAGGATCTCCACCTTGAACGGCTCGCCGCGCTCCTCGAAGAAGGCGATGGCGCCCTCGCGCGGCATCTCCTCGCGCGTGAACGGGTAGTCGGCCTTCACGATCTCGCGCATGGTCTCCTCGATGCGCGCGAGATCCTCCGGCGAGAACGGCTCGGCCTTGAGGAAGTCGTAGTAGAAGCCGTCCTCGATGGCCGGCCCGATCGCGACCTTGACCTCGGGGAACAGCCGCTTCACCGCCTGGGCCATCACGTGGGAGGTGGAGTGCCGCAGGGTCGGCAGGGGCTCGGGCAGGCAGTCGAATTCCCCCGCGAAGCTCAGGTGGCGAGACTCCTCAGACATGTTCATCTGCGGGGGCCCCGAAATGGCCCCCGCACTCCCCCAATCAGCGGACACGCGATCACCACATTCCTTTCACGGAGACAAAAAAGCATCACAGGGCTGCGCCCGGTGATGCTCGCAACTCCCCTCAGTCACTTCACGCTCGACCGGCTGACGATGCACACCCCCCAGAGCATGGATGGTAGGCTCGGGCGGTTTCGAACCGCCGACCTCTACCGTGTCAAGGTAGCGCTCTCCCACTGAGCTACGAGCCTATGCCCACAAAAGCATTGAATACCCTACCGGAGCGGCCGATCCCCGTCAAGGGGAGCGGCCCGCCGCGAGCCCGGCCAACACCGTCTCGGTCAGGCCCGGCCCGTCCTCCGGGGCCAGCAGCACCCGGGCGGCCGCCAGCATCGGGTAGCCGTCGCGCCCCCGGGCCAGGTAGTCGGGCACCGCGACCCGGTAGCGCCCGTCCGGAACGAGCGGGCGGCCGTCGACCTCGACGTCGCCGATCCGCCGGCCCGGAGGTCTCGCCGGATCCACGGTGAACCGCACCCCCGCGGTCTGGAGGAAGTGGCCGCTCGGGCGCGGCAGCTGGTCCACCGAGCGCTCCAGCGCGGCCCGCAGAGCCTCGCCCGAGACCTCCAGCAGCGTGACCGTATTGCTGAACGGCAGCAGCTGACGGACGTCGCGCTTCGTGATCGGCCCGGCCGGGATCACCCGATTGCCCCGGATCGCCCCGCTGTTGAGCAGGCCCACCTGCGCGCCCACGCGCGCGCGCATCAGGTCGGCGAAGAGACGGCCGACCGGCGTCTCCTGTCGGCGCGTGACGCTCTCGCGCGCGTCGAGCGGGGCCGCGGCGGTGGCCACGACGCTGTCCAGCTCGCGCGCCAGCCGCACCGCCTGCTCCTGCACCAGCGCGACCACGTCCGGCGCCTCGGCCAGCCGGTCGTCGATGGGAATCAGGCGCTCGCGACGGCCGAGCACCGCGCCGCAGCGGATCTCGTACTCCACCTGCCCCACGTTGAGCGCGTCCGCCCCGGCCTTGATGATCACGGTGCGGCCCGCCTCGTGCAGCATCGGGTCGTGATCGTGGCCGCCCAGGATGGCGTCGATCGGCAGGGCGTCGGCCAGCACCCGGTCCTCGCGCAGCGGCAGGTGCGTCAGGGCCACCCGCAGGTCGACCGGGCCGAGCCCGGCCAGCGCGGCGCGCGCCGCGGCCAGCGGTGCCTCGAAGCGCAGCCCGGGCCCCGGGCTGGAGGTCTTGGCCGCATCGGCCGTGGTGAGGCCGATCATTCCGACCCGCACGCCCTCGAAGTCCCGGCGAAGCCAGGGCCGCGCGCCGCCGAAGGGAGCGCCGGTGGCCCCGTCGAGCACGTTGCTCGACACCCACGGGAAGCGCGACTCGCCGATGCGCTGCGCGAGCACCGCGGGACCGAAGTCGAACTCGTGATTGCCGAAGGTGGCCGCGTCGAGGCCGAGCGCGTTCCAGCCCTCGATCATCTGGGCGCCCTGCCGCAGCGTCGACAGCAGCGAGGGCGACAGCGTGTCGCCGGCCAGCACGAACAGCGTGTTGGGGCTCTCCTGCCGCAGCGCGCGCACCAGCGTGGCCACCCGCGCGAGGCCGCCGCGACCCTGGGCGGGCTCGAGCTCGTAGACGTCGTTGACGAGCAGGAGCTGCACGCGGACCGGCGGGCGGTCGGCACAGCGCGTCTCCGCGCAGCCCGCGCACAGGAGGAGCAGCGTGGCGACCGCGAAGCGGCGAACGTTCGAGGCGTCGACGGCTCTACCGGAGGAACTGATTCACGAAGCCGCTGACGATCTGGTACCGGAACTGTCCGTTGATCGCGAGCGTGCGCTTGGCGATGTCGTCGGGCACCGGGGGAAACGGCTGGGCCAGCTTCACCGCAGTGAGGGCGGCCTCGTCGAGGATCTGGGTGCCCGAGGAGTGGCGCAGCTCGATGTACTCCAGGCGGCCGTCCTTGGCGATGTGGAACTCGATCAGCAGCTCGCCCTCGATGCCTCGCTCACCGGCCGGTCGCGGATACACCCACTTCGATTTGATGCGCTCTCGCACCTTGTTGAAGTAGTCCTGGTACTTCGGCTCCGGCGTGTCGAGCGGGATCGGCTCTCCGTCGACGCCCCCGCGCCCGCCGCCCTGCAGCCCGCCCCCGCCGCCGGGCTGCCGCCAGATGCTGGGCGGCCGTGCGGCCGCCACCTGCGGCTGACTGGGCGCCGTGGGGGCCGGCGCACCCTGCGCGGTCTCCGCGGGCGCCGTTTCGGGCGCGGGCGGCGTCGGCTCGGGCGTCTTCACCATCGGCTGCGGTGCCGGCTCCGACTTCGCCACGGCCCGGGGCGGCGCGGGCGGCTGGACCGGCGCGAACCGGGGCGCCGGGGCCACCCGCGGCGGGGCCGGCGGCATCCGCGGGGCGGGCGGTGTCCGCGGCGCCGGCGGCGCCTCGCGCGCCACGCTCTCCGGCGGCGCGGCCGGGCGCGACGGGTTACCGAGCGGGGCCTTCTCCTCCGGCCGCTCGGGCGCGATGTCCACGAGGAGGGGCTCGCCTCGCTTCACGTAGGGCGACGACTGGAAGAGCCCCGGCACGACGACGAACGGAACCAGGACGAAGAGGTGGAAGAGGAGCGACGTCACGATGGCGAGCACCAACGTGCGCTGGGTGCGGTCCTCGGGAAGCGGAATCCTCCACTTCACGCGGTCAATTATGGCACGGCCCGTCATCCCGGGGCCGGCGGGGAACGAGCCCTCCGTCCGGCCGCTTCTCTGACGAAATCCGTCCCGGCGATGACATCCGTGGGCTCGGCCCCGCTCCCGACCCGGGTCGGGCGGAATCGCCTCCTCGTCGTTTCACGGATTTAGCCGCGCGCAGACTTGGCACGCCACTGGAAGACAGTGCGCGGCAACCCCATGAGACTCCTGATCAAAGCTCTCCTCGCGCTCGCCACCCTCGTGCTCGTGGCCGGGGCCGGCGGGACTCAGCCGGGCCCGTACTCCTTCGGGGTCCTGAACCAGCAGAGTCCGGCCCTCACCGCGGAGCGCTGGAATCCGATCCTGCACTACGTGAGCGTCGGCAGCGGCGTGCCGCTGCAGCTGAAGATGGGTCGCACCGTGCAGGAGACGGACGCGATGATGGGCCGCGGCGAGTTCGACTTCGTGTTCACCAATCACAACTTCCAGTCCGAGTTCGACGCGGTGGGCTTCAAGGTGATCGCGCGCTGGGCCGGCGAGCCGATTCGCGCGGTCATCGCGGTGCCCACGGACAGCCCGATCCGTCATCTGCGCGAGCTCGAGGGCAAGCGCGTCTCCTTCCCCTCCACCGACGCCTTCGTGGCCTACGCGGTGCCGCTCGTCGCGCTCAAGCACGCGGGCGTCCGGGTCGAGCAGGTGTTCGGCGGCAACCAGGACGGCACGCTCGCGCAGCTCAAGGCGAAGCGGGTGGAAGCCGGCGCGGTGAACTCGCGCTTCCTCGCCCAGTACGCGGAGCGCGAGCAGGTGCAGTTCCGCGAGATCTTCGTCTCCGAGGGGTTTCCGGACCTCGCGGTGATCGTGCACCCCCGCGTCCCCGCCGCCACCGTCGAGCGAGTGCGCCGCGCCCTGCTCGCGATGGGCCGCGACCCCCATGCGGCGCCGGTGCTCGCGATCGCCAGGTTCAAGGGCTTCGACCCGGCCGGCGATCGCGACTACGAGGCCGTCCGCCGCATCTACCGCCTGATCGGCCAGTGAGATCGAGCCTCCGCACCCTCCTGCTGGGCCTCAGCAGCGTCGCGATCGTCGCGGTGACGCTCGGCGGCCTCGCGGTCAACCTCCGTGACCGCTCGACCGCGGCCCGCGTGCGGCTGGGCGAGCAGACCGAGCGGCTGGCCACCGCGGCGGCGCCGCTGCTGCTGGACTCGCTGGTGGTCGGCGATCTGGCCCGGGCCGAGCAGACCCTTCGCAATCTCAACGGCGAGTCGGTGTGGAGCCGCATCGCCCTCTACGAGAGCGACGGGCGCCGCCTCATCTTCGACGCCTCCCCCACCAACCTGCGCCGCTCGGACGCCCCGCGCTGGCTCAAGCAGCTGATCCCGGTGCCACTGGAGGAGCATCGCGTGGCCATCGCGGCCGCGCCGGTCGTCTACGGGGTGCTCGGGGTGACCCCGTCGCTGCAGAGCCTCGAGACCGAGCTGTGGTCGGAGATCCGCACCATGATCGCGGTCACCGGGGTCCTGCTGATCAGCCTGCTCGGGCTGATCCACGTGATCCTCGTGGTCGGCCTGCGCCCGGTGCGCGCGCTCGCGGAGAGCGCCACCCGGCTCGGCCACGGCGACCTCACCGCCCGCATGCCGGAGACGCGCCTGACCGAGATGTGGCCCACCGTGCGGGCCTTCAACTCGATGGCGGCCAGTCTGGAGCACTCGCTGCACGAGGCCCGCCACCGCGAGGCGCGCATGCAGAGCCTCGTCGAGATCAGCGGCGAGCTGTCGCGCATCCAGCACATCGACACGCTGCTGGGCCGCATCGCGGACGCGTGCGGGCGCCTCGTCAACACCGACTGGCTGGGGTTTCGCCTCGTGGAGGGAGACGAGCTGGTGGTGGCGGGCACGCTCGAGACCGGCTCGCACCTCTCGCTCAAGCCGCGGATCAAGATCGGGGAGAGCCTCGCCGGGCTGGTCGCCCGCACCGGCAAGCCGCTGCTGCTCCGCGATCCGGCCAACCATCCCGGCGTGATTCCCGAGCACGCCGAAGCGGTCCGCCGGCTGGGTCACCGGGGAGTGCTCGTGGTGCCCGCGAAGATCGGGGATCGGGTGGTGGGCGTGCTGAGCTTCCTCACCCGCCGCGAGCAGGGATTCTCGGTGGAGGACCTGGCCATCGCCACCGCGTTCGCCTCGCACGCCGCGATCGCGCTGGAGAACAGCCGACTGCTGCACGAGTCGCGGCGCGCCTACGACGAGCTGGCCCAGACCCAGGGCCAGCTCGAGCAGGCCCAGAAGATGGACGCGATCGGCCGGCTCGCCGGCGGGGTGGCCCACGACTTCAACAACCTGCTGACCGTGATCCTCGGCCGGACCGAGATGCTGCTGCAGCCGCTGCCGCCGGAGCACCCGATGCGGCGGGGCATCGAGCTGATCCAGCGCACCGCCGGCCGCGCCGCCGATCTCACCCGCCAGCTGCTCGCCTTCAGCCGCAAGCAGGTGCTGGAGGCCACCGTCCTCGACCTCAACGCGGTGGCCGCCGACATGCGCGACATGCTCGGCCGCCTCATCGGCGAGGACATCGCGCTCGTGACCAGCCCGAGCCTGGAGCTGGGCCGGGTGAAGGCGGATCGCGGACAGATCGAGCAGGTGGTGATGAACCTGGCGGTCAACGCGCGCGACGCGATGCCCCAGGGCGGCCATCTCATCATCGAGACCGAGAACGTCGATCTCGACGCCGAGTACGTGCGCCGCCACGTGGGAGCGCGCCCGGGTCCCCACGTGATGCTGGCGGTCTCGGACAGCGGCGTCGGCATCCCGCGCGAGATCCAGCGCCACATCTTTGAACCGTTTTTTACTACCAAGGAGCCGGGGAAGGGTACCGGTCTCGGGCTGGCCACCGTGTACGGCATCGTCAAGCAGAGCGGCGGTTACATCGAGTGCGACAGCGAGCCGGGGCGCGGCACCACCTTCCGCATCTACCTGCCGCGGGTGGACGTGCCGGCGCCGGGAGCCGAGCGCGTCGGCCGGCCCCCGGACACCGCCGGCGGCACCGAGACCATCCTGCTGGTGGAGGACGAGGAGGGCGTGCGCGAGCTGGCCCGCGACATCCTGCGCGCCACCGGCTACACCGTGATCGAGGCGCGCAACGGCGCGGAGGCGCTCCTGCTCTCCGAGCGGCACCAGGGGCCGCTCGATCTCCTGCTGACCGACGTGGTGATGCCGCGCATGAGCGGGCGCGAGCTGGCCGAGCGGCTGACCCCGCTGCGCCCCGACCTGAGCGTGCTCTACATGTCGGGCTACACCGACGACGCGGTCATCCGCCACGGCGTCCTCGGCGCGGGGACCGCCTTCCTGCAGAAGCCGTTCACGCCGGCGATCCTGGTCGGCCGCGTCCGCGAGACGCTCGACCTGTCCCGACCGGCCGCGGTCTAGTCTAGCCGGCTAGAGACCGCGTCCCACCGCCTCCGCCACCGGCCGCAGCTCGCGCATCAGCTGGGCGAACTTCGACGGCTTGAGCGACTGCGGGCCGTCCGAGAGCGCCTCCTCCGGCCGCGGATGCACCTCGATGATGAGGCCGTCGGCGCCACACGCCACCGCGCCCTTCGCCATCGGGGCCACCAGGTCCCAGTGCCCGGTGCCGTGCGAGGGATCGACCACCACCGGGAGGTGGCAGAGCTTCTTGATCACCGGCACCGCGTTGAGATCGAGGGTGAAGCGGGTCGCCGTCTCGAACGTGCGGATGCCGCGCTCGCACAGGATGACGTTCGGATTGCCGGCGGAGAGGATGTACTCGGCGGACAGGAGGAATTCCTGGATGCTGGTGGCCATGCCGCGCTTGAGCAGGACCGGCTTGCCGATCTCCCCGACCCGCCGCAGCAGCGTGAAGTTCTGGATGTTCCGCGCGCCGATCTGCAGGATGTCCGAGTACTCGGCCACCACCTCGACGCTCTCCGTCTCGAGCACCTCGGTCACCACCGGCAGCCCGGTGCGCTTGCGCGCCTCGGCCAGGTAGCGCAGCCCCTGCTCCTTGAGGCCCTGGAAGGCGTAGGGCGACGTGCGCGGCTTGAAGGCGCCGCCCCGCAGGATCCGCGCCCCCGCCTCCTTGACCGCGTCGGCCACCTCCAGGACCTGCGACTCCGACTCGACCGAGCACGGGCCGGCCATCACCACCACGTCGCGGCCGCCGACCGAGACGCCGTTGATGCGCACCTCGCTGGATTCGCGGCGCACCTCGCGGCTGGCCAGCTTGAAGGGCTGCTGCACCGGCATGACCGACTCGACGGTCTCGAGCGCCTCCAGCAGGCGCAGGTCGGGACGGCCCCGCTCCTCGCCGACCGCGGCCACGATCGTCTTGAACTCGCCGCGGATGACGTGCGGGCCGTAGCCCATCTCGGTGATGCGCTGGCACACGTCGGTGACGTCGGCGTCGCTGATCCCGGACTTGAGCACGATGATCATAGGGTCCTCCCCAGCACCTGGGCCAGTGGCCGCAGCTCGGCCATGAGCTGCGCGAACTTGGTGGGCTTGAGCGATTGCGGGCCGTCGGACAGCGCCTCGGCCGGGTTGTTGTGCACCTCGATGATGAGCCCGTCGGCGCCCGCCGCGAGCCCCGCCCTGGCCATCGCGGAGACGTACTCCCAGTGCCCGGTGCCGTGGCTCGGATCCACCATCACCGGCAGGTGCGAGAGCTTCTTCACCACCGGGATCGCGTTGAGATCCAGCGTGTAACGAGTGGCGGTCTCGAAGGTGCGAATGCCGCGCTCGCAGAGGACCACGTTGGGATTGCCGCCGGCCAGCACGTACTCCGCGGACAGCAGCCACTCCTGGATCGAGGTGGACATCCCGCGCTTGAGCAGGACCGGCTTGCCGCACTCGGCCACCCGCTTGAGCAGGGAGAAGTTCTGCACGTTGCGCGCACCGATCTGGAGGATGTCGGCGTGCTGGGCGACCACCTCGACCTTGTCGGGCTCCATGACCTCGGTCACCACCGGCAGGCCGGTGCTCTTGCTCGCTTCCTTCAGCAGCGCGAGCCCGTCCTCCTCGAGCCCCTGGAAGGCGTAGGGCGACGTGCGCGGCTTGAACGCCCCGCCGCGGAGCACGTGGGCGCCCGCCGCCTTGACCCCCTCGGCCACCGCGTTGAGCTGGGGCTGCGACTCCACCGAGCACGGGCCGGCCATGACCACGATCTGGCGGCCCCCGATCGGGACGCCGTGCACCTTGAACTGGGTGTTGTCGGGATGCGCCTCGCGGCTGGCGAGCTTGAAGGGCTGCAGGATGCGAACCACGCTCTCCACCGATTCGAGCGACTGCAGCGCGAGCAATTGCTCCTTGGCGCGGTCGTCGCCGACCACCCCGATGATGGTGCGCACCTCCCCGCGCGAGAGATGGGTCTTGAACCCGAACTCCCGCACCCGTCGTGAGACGTCCTCGATGTCGGCGTCACTGACGCCCGGCTTCAGCACGATGATCATCGGTTCCTCCTTGTCGAGACGGCCGTAGAAACTAAAACGCCGCGGGCCGGTTGCCCGCGGCGTCTATCGTGTTCCTGGCGCCACGGGCCGGTTCGTCCGCCCGTGGCTCCTCGAGTTCAGCTCATGGGAGCCAGGTGGCGGACGTTGGGAAAGTAAAAATACGACCGCCACGCGCCGTGGCCGCCCATTCCCGCTGCCGTCGTGTGCACCTGACTCATGGCCTCCAAAGTGCGCCGAGTCTACGGGCCCGGCTTCTCCCTGTCAAGCCTCCCGTTGGGCGTCTGATCCGGGGCCTCGGACGGGGGGACCCGGCGGCCGTGGAGCCACGTCGTGATCCGGTGCCGGTAGTAGTAGAGCGGCAGGGCCACCGCGACCGCCACCGCGGAGATCAGGATGACCTGCAGATAGTCGCCGGCCGCGGTATGGGCGCCCTGAGCGGAGAGCACCCAGGTTCCGGGAATCCGCCCGAGGCCCGACACGAGCGCGAAGACCCAGATCGGCATCGGGCTGATCCCGAAGAGGTAGCAGACGATGTCCTTGGGCAGGCCCGGGATGAGGTACACGATGAAGCAGAGCACCGCGCCCTCCGCCTCGACGATGAAGCCGAGGCGGTTCCAGGTCTCGGTGCTCACCAGGTTCTTCACGTAGTGCACGCCCAGCCACCGGCCGATCCCGAAGGCGGCGACCGAGCCCAGGGTGAGACCGATGGTGGAGTAGAGCAGGCCGAGCCACTGACCGAAGAGATAGCCGCCGAGGATGCCGGTGGCCTCGCCGGGGATCGGCGAGATCACGACCTGCAGCGCCTGCAGGACGATGAAGATGACCGGCGCCAGCATGCCCCACTCACGCAGCGTCCGCTTGAGGAAGAGCTTGTCCGCGTAGAGCCTCACCAGGAACTGATAGAGGGGGGCGTCGGTCCAGACGAGCCACGCGCCGCCGCCGATGATCAGCGCGCTGGCCCCGATGGCGATGCCCCAGCCGACGCGCGAGCTCATCCGGCTGGTGCTCCTCGGAGCGGCATCGGCGGCGCTCAGGTCGCCGGCGCCACGCTCGACCGGCCCAGGTGGCCGAACCGGCCGTAGCGCGGCCACCAGCCGGGTCGGAACGGCCGCGTCGCGGCCAGCTGGGTGACCATGGCGAACCAGCGCGTCGGGGTGTGGGCCGCCATCCACTGCGCGAAGCGCAGCACGCGGTAGGGGCCGTGATAGCGCGCGACCAGATGCCGGTAGCGGTCGAGCCCGGCCTCGAGCGACTGGCGGCCCTCGAGGACGCGCTGCACGATCCGGCCGCACTCGCCGCCGAAGTAGAGCGCGGGGCGGATGCCCTCCGCGGTGAGCGGCAAGCACTGCCCCGCCGCGTCGCCGACCGCGAAGATCCCGTCCACCGTCGGCGGGAGCAGACGGCTCGGGAAATAGGTGCCGTGATACGACTCGGCGGCCGTGCCGTAGTCACCCAGTAAGCGCTCGATCGCCGGCTTGAGCTTGGAGTGGCCGGCGTAGGAGCCCAGCCCGACCAGGCTCCCCTGCCCGACCGGGAAGATCCAGCCGAGTCCCTGCGGGATCAGCCGGCGGTCCAGCAGAAACGCCAGGCCCCGGTCCGGGAGCGCGGTGTGGGTCTCGAGCCCGAAGGAGTGATGGTGGCGGCCCGGTCCGCCGGTGACCGCGCGCCGCCAGCCCGAGGCGTCCACGATGATCGGAGCGGTGAACCGGCCCTCGCCGGTCAGGACCGACCCGTCGTGGAGGCCCGACACCGACGTGCGGAGGAATCGCACGCGACACTGGGCCAGCAGCCCCTCGCAGAAGGCCCGGTAGTCGAAGGTGCAGAAGGGCACGCCCGAGAGCTCGTAGCGCACGGTGCGCGTGGGCGTGCGGATCTCGAGCCAGTCGTGCACGTCCAGCACGCTGTCGCGCACGCCGAGGGCCTCCGGCACCCAGAGGGGCGTGCCGCAGGCCGAGGTCTGCACGGTGCCGACCTCGTGGCGATCCAGCAGGAGGACGTGACCACGGAGCTGGCGGGCCACCGCGAGGCCGGCGAAGCTGGCCCCCACCACGATGGCGTCGTAATCCCGGGCGGGCATTTCGAGGCACAGCATACCCGAAAGCCGTGCCGTCGCTATGGCTCTCGCAGGAATGCCCGGAGCGCGGTCTTCACCTTGGGGTTCTGACCCAGCAGCACCGTGTAGTGATTGGTGCCCGGCACCATCACCAGCTTCGCCCGCGGGATGGCGTGGGTCATCGCGCGTCCTTCCTCCTCGGTCATCAGGCAGTCGGTGGGCGTGAGCAGCCCGTCGGGCGCGCGGAAGATCAGGGTCGGCGCCTTCACCTGATGATGGTAGACCCAGAGCCGCTCGCGCTCGAGGTTGGTGATCTCCTCCTCGATCGCGTGCCGCGCCGCCTTCGACCGCACCGTGCCCGCGGGCAGCACCTCGACGTCGTAGCGGAAGTACCGCTCGAGGTAGTCGTTCCAGCGGCCCTCGAACATGGGCAGCATGCGGACGAAGCCGAGGAACATGTCCAGCGACGGGAACTCGACGCCGAGCCGGTTGATCGCGGGCCGCAGCGAGTCGAGCACCTCCGCGCGCACGTCGATGCCGCCGTCCACCAGCACGAGCCGGGAGACCCGCGCGGGCCGGGTGGCCGCGAAGCGCAGGGCGATGTGCGCGCCGAGCGAGTGGCCGATCACGACCGCCTTGCGCAGCCCGAGGTGATCGAGCAGGCCGTCGAGGTCGTCACAGTGATGAGCCAGGCTGTAGCCCTTCTCCGGCTTGTCGCTCTCGCCCCGGCCCCGCAGGTCGTACGCGATGAGGCGGTGACCCGGAGACAGCACGTCGGCCACGCTCGCCCAGCAGACGTGATTCGCGGTGAGGCCGTGGATGCAGACGATGGCCGATCCCGCGGGTCCGTTGGCGGGGCCGGGCCACTGCTCGACGGCGAGCGAGACGGCGCCGATCGCGACGCGATCCATCGCGGTCAGCACGCTAGCAAGCGACGATCAGGCGGTCAAGGGAGGGCGCCGAGATCACTCGCCGAGGTACCAGCGGCGCCGGGCCCGGGGACCGTAGGTGAGGCCGAAGCGGCGCATCGCCACCGACGTCACCCATTCCACCGCCTCCGCCGGGGAATCGGTCAGCTGCAGGCGCTGCTCGTCGCCCGGATCGATGGTGCCCTCCACGAGGAGCCGATTGCGCACGAAGGCGGTGAGCGGGCCCCAGAAGTCGCGCCCCATGAGCACGATGGGAAACTCGCGCACCTTGCCGGTCTGCACGAGGGTGGCGATCTCGAACATCTCGTCGAGGGTGCCGAAGCCGCCGGGCAGCGCGATGAACGCGTAGGAATATTTCACCAGCATCACCTTGCGCACGTAGAAGTGCCGGAAGGTGATCCAGCGATCGAGGTAGGGGTTCGGCTGCTGCTCGTGGGGCAGCTCGATGTTGCAGCCGATCGAGCGGCCGCCCGCCTCGCGGGCGCCCCGGTTCGCCGCCTCCATGATCCCGGGGCCGCCGCCGGTCATCACCGTGAACCCGGCCCGGGCCAGCCGCGCGCCGAGCTCGCGCCCGAGCTCGTAGTACGGATGGTCGGCCTTGAAGCGCGCGGAGCCGAATACGGTGACGCACGGGCCGACGAAGTGCAGCGCGCGGAAGCCCCGCATGAACTCGCAGAAGATGCCGATGGCCCGGCCCAGCTCGAAGATGCGCGTCTGCGGGCCCTGGAGGAAGCGGACGACCTCCGGCGTGACGGTCTGCTTGCCCCAGTGCGAGCGGTCGGACGCCGGCGGGGCGGCCGGCGGATCGTGCGGTGTCGGGTCGGCTGCGCTCGTCAGGCGCGCTACTCGGGGCCGCGGGCGGACTGCACCGCGACGACCGAGACGTTGTCGGGCTGCGCGTCCTCGCGCGGACGGTAGCTCGCGGTGTAGCCGAGCGTGAGAGAGAACTGACCCTCGCCGCGACCATCGGTGGCCTGCACGCCGCCGGCCGCGTCCCCCGATTCGGCGAGCGCGTTCAGCTGGCTCAGGATGGGCTCGAGCTCGAGGCCGTTCTGGCGGGCGAAGTCCCCCACGGTCAGGCCGGGGAAGCGCGCGTAGAGGTCGTGCTTCTGATCCACGTAGAGCCGGCGGCCCTGGGTGAACACCGGCGCGGTCCCGGGATGACGGGCCAGCACGTCGTTGATCTTCGACTCCGCGGTGATCGGAGCCGGCTCGGCCGTCGCCATCGCGCTACTTGCCCCGCACCGTGAGGACCGGGCGCGGCGCCATCGAGACCAGGCGCGTGGCCACGCTGCCCAGGAAGAGCTTGGCGAGCCCGCTGCGTCCGTGCGTGCCGATCACGAGGAGGTCCGCCTTCCGCGATCGCGCGGCGCGGGCGATCAGCTCGTGGGGCACGCCCTCCAGGAGGAGGCCGGTGGCGCGCGCGCCCGCCTTGCGGGCCTTGGCCACGATCGCGTCGAGACGCTTGCGGGCCTGCGCCCGCGCCGAGCTCTCCAGGTTTTCGTAGAGGGCGGGCGACACGTAGCCCTCGCCGGGCATCGCCAGCGCCGGCGGCGTCATGACGTGCAGCACCAGGAGCTGGGCCCGATTGGCGCGCGCCAGCTCGATCGCCCAGCGCAGCGCGGGCGTCGATGCGGCGGAGAAATCGGTCGCGTGCAGGATCCGGCGGATGCGTGGCATGGGCGGTATCTTACAACTCCGCGTGCTCAGCGTCGAGGCACTGCGCGCGGCCCGGCCTCGTTCCGTCTCACGCGCCGACGCCCGACGGCCCGGCCCCCAGGAGCGCGCGGAGCGCGGTGCGGCTCCTCACCGCCGGACGCCAGCCCAGCTCGTCGCGCGCCTTCGCGCAGTCGAAGCGGAGCGGCGTGACGCCGGAGCGCAGCCGATACGGCGAGGGCCCGAAGGGCCGGCCGAGCCGTCGCGTGAGCCCGGTGACCACCGCCGCCGCCGAGGTGACCATGGGCAGGGGCACGTGGGTCACGCGCAGCCCGGGCTCGCGGGCCGCGATGTAGAGCCTCGCCAGCTCCTCGCGCGTCATCGGATCGTCGTCGACGAGGTGGAACACCTCACCGGGCGACACGGGAGCCTTGGCGGCGAGGAGCATCGCGCCGACCACGTCGTCCACGTGAACGAGGGGCAGTCGCAGCGACGGATCGCCGATCATCACGAGCCGGTTGCCACCCCGGATGCCGACCGACGGCGAGAGCAGCGGCCCGGCCTCGCTCCAGATGTGGCCGGGGCGCAGGATCACCGCGGGCAGGTGTTGCTCTCGCACCGCGTCCTGCACGATCCGCTCGGCCTCGAGCTTGGCGCGCGTGTAGAAGCCGCGCTCGTCCGGGCTCGGCTCGAGAGGAGACGACTCGGTGACCGTGACGTTGGCGAGCCCGGTCACGTGCAGCACGGAGAGTGAGCTGACGTGCACGAGCTTGGGGACGCCGTGGGCCAGGCACGCGGTCACCACGTTGCGCGTGCCGGTCACGGTGGCGCTCTCGTGGGCCGGCCACGGCCCGGCCATCGCGGCGCCGCAGTGGAAGACGGTGGTGGCGTGGCGCAGCGCCTGGTCGACCGCGGCCGGATCTCCCAGCTCGCCCAGGACGACGTCGACCCGCGGATGCGGGAGGATGTCGGGCGCGGGCGGGCGACGGACGAACAGGCGCACGCGCTCGCCGTCGTCGAGCAGGCGCCGCACGAGGGCGCGGCCGAGCAGCCCGTTGGCGCCCGTGACCACGATGGCCGGCTCGGTCGAGGGCACCTGCAGGCGGGCCTGGAGCTTCGCCGCGTCGGCCCGCCGCGCGACCCGCTCGGTCCAGTCCACGATGTCGCGAGCGTCCTCGACGGTGGCGGGCATCCGGCCACCCGAGGCGAGTGCCTCGTAGAACCGGCGCACGAAGTCGTGCAGGCCCTGATAGGGCACGACCTTGCCCGCCGCGAAGCGGCCGGCGCCGACGACGACCTGGGCCGAGGCCCCGGCGGACTCGAGGGCCGCGTTGAGCACGCGCTCGATGGCCTTGGGGGCCGGGGTGTTTCGCCGCCGCGTCACGAACATCGTGTAGAGGTCGGCGCGCAGCGTGCCCCGGGTGCCCTGCACGATGATGAGGTGCTGGAGCGGCCGCACGTTCCACGAGAGCTGGAGGTGGCCGCTCCCCTTCCGGCCGCGCACGAGGGCGCGCCACTCGTCGAAGTGGATGTTGGGGTCCGACGACCGGGCGCCCGCGCTGCTGAACTCCGCGGTGACGTGCTCGATCGGACCGAGCAGCTCGCGCATCATGTAGAGGGCGTGGACCCCGAGATCGCGGAAGGGATAGCCGCCCGCGCCGTACTGCGGCGGCAAGGGGCCGCCGTGGTAGGGCGGAAAGATCGAGCTGCGCAGGATGTCGACGGTCAGGATGTCGCCGATCGCCCCGTCGCGCACCGCCTGAAGCACTTTGACGAAGACGGGATCGGCCAGCATCGAATGGCTCACGCACACGTGCCGGCCGCGGGCCGCGCTCTCCGCGGCGAGCCGATCGCAGTCCTCCACCGTGGTGGCCAGCGGCTTCTCGACGAGCACGTGACAGCCGTGGCCCAGCGCCTCCAGGGCGACCGCGGTGTGGCTCTCCGGCGGGGTCAGGACGTGCACCACGTCGAGGCCCGCCGCGGCCATGGCCGCGAGCGAGGGATGCACGGCGAGCCCGAACTGCTCGCCCACCGCGCGGGCCCGCGCCTCGCGCAGGTCGGTGATGCCGACGATGCGCACCTGGGGCAGCCGGCGCAGGGCGCGAACGTGGAACTCGCTGACGTAGCCGGCGCCGACGAGGCCGACGCGCACGGGCGTCACGAGCGGCACGGTCCGTCGGTCATGGCGTCAGTCGAGGTGGTGGATGGGCCTCGCTCTCCCGCGACGCCGATCGAGCAAGCCATTGATCGAGTCTACCGCAGCCGCCGACGCGCGCTCGAATTTCCGACGGGCCCGGCCTCGAGCCCCACTAGAAGTGGAAGTGCGCCCCCAGCCCCAGATACTCCACGCGCTTCGTGTAGAACTGCCCGTCCGGCGAGTTCCCGTTGAAGTACTCGACGAGGAGCTGGAGGCTCCGCTCCAGCACGCGGACGCTCTCGAACTGGATGCCCGCGCGCACCGACACGTCCACGTTCCAGTTGTTCTCCTGCCGCGATTGTAAGTCGACCGCGGCCACCGGGCGGAGGTACTTGCCCGCCATCGTCCACGGGCTCCGGAACTCCACGCCCCCCTGCGTCGTCCACGGCTTGAGATCCGACGGATCCTGGTCGAACAGCCAGCCGCCCCCGCCGTAGATCCGGAAGCCGTAGGGCAGATCATAGGACAGCTTCAGGTCGAGGCTCTCGTAGCTCAGGTTGACCCGATCGACCCGCGTGCGCAGCAGGAACTCGTCGCCGAGGTGCGAGCTCTGGTGGAACACGCGCCCGAGCGCGGAGAACGGCCCGCGCCGCCACACTCCGTAGAGGGCCGCGAAGTAGTCGGCGTTGATCAGATCCTTCGACGGCGCGTCCAGCTCGAACATCGAGAACACGCCGGCCTGGATCCCGGCCTCCCACTGGCTGTCCGCGAAGGCGCCGCCCCGGAACAGCGGAATGGTCTCGCCGAAGCTCACCGCGCCCACGTTCCTGAAGTCGTCGTGGCTGTTCAGGTAGTAGCGGTACGAGGCCGCGAAATGCGGCCACCGCGGGTCGGCGAGGAGCGGCTGGAAGAGATGCCCGGTGGGCAGCACGCCGGTCGGCAGCGTCGAGGTGGCCAGCGGAGTCACCTCGGGTCCGACGCCGGCCGGCGGCGGTGACGGCTGCCGCACGTCTACCCGCATCACGCCCGGCAGCGTGGCGAGCGTGGCCACGATCTTGTCGCGAGCCGCGGGGTCGATCTGGGTGGCGTCGATCGTCAGCACGCCGTGCGCCGCGGTCACCGCCCGCGGGCTCACCTTGAACTCGCGCTCGAGCACCGCGCCCGCGTACCCGGCCAGGTACGGATCGTCGAGCGGCGGAGCGGCGTGAGCGGAGGCCGGCAGTCCGAGCGAGAGCATACCCAGGCACGCGAGAAGCAGGCGAACACGCATCGTCATCCTCCACCCGCGCCGTAGCCGCGCCAGGTATACGACTGCACCGTCACCCGGTATGCGGCGGCCTTGGCGGGAGCCTTGACCTCGAAGTAGGAGCGATTGGATGGGGGCACGTCGCCGAGGACGTAGCCGGTCGTCGAGCCGACCGTCTGCCCGGAGCCGTCGAGGGTTTCCACGCGCAGGCGCACCCCGGTGGCGTAGGAGCCCGCGCGCTCGTTGTAGACGTAGCCGCTGACCACCGTGCGGCCGCGTCGGTCTTCTTCCGCGCTCCACTCCACGCGCAGGTCCGGCGCCAGCGCGCGCCCGGTGATCTGGGCGCCGACCGGCCCGGCGATCAGCAGGGCCAGCAGCATGGCGATCGAGCCCGCGCTTGCGATCGAGCGGCGGGTACCCACGACGTCAACGGTTTGCCGCATCGCTGACCCTCCCGCCATTGTGCCCTGCCCATCAAGCGTGGCGCAGGAGCACCGCTCGCGGCTCATGGAGGCCGCGAAGCGGCAGGAGCCGGGGGCGCCGAAGCGCTAGCTCTCTCCACCCTGGGCGTACTTTCGTACGCGCACTTTCTCCATCGTGATGAGGCCGCCCTGCATCATGCGGTCGACCGAGGGCAGGACCCGATCCAGGTGCTCCTGCGAGTCCACCACCTCGATCACCAGGGGCAGATCCGAGGAGAGCCGCAAGATGTTCGCGGTGTGCACCACCGAGTCGGGCCCGAATCCGGCCACCGCCCGGAGCACCGTGGCCCCGGCCAGGCCCTCGCGACGGAACAGCTCGAGCAGCGCGGCGTGGAGCGGCCGATGCTCCCACCGATCGCTCTCGCCGATGAAGACCCGCATCAGGACCTGTTCGCCATCCAGCTTGCGCACGGCTACCAGCCTCCCTTCCCCTCGACGAGCAGGCCGCCCAGAGCCAGGCCCACGGTGCAGCCGCCGAGGCACAGCAGGGTCGTCAGGGCGACGTACGCGGTCGCGGCCAGCCACGAGCCGGACTCGATGAGCTTGATGGCTTCGTAGGAGAACGACGAGTAGGTCGTGAAGCCCCCCATGACGCCCACCGCGAGCACCAGCCGGAGCGTGTCCGGGACCCACAACGTGCTCAGGCCGACGTGCTGGACCACGCCGATCAGGAAGGAGCCGAGCACGTTGATGATCAGCGTGCCATAGGGGAATTCGGGACCGAGCCACCGCACCGCGAGGCCGCCGAGCAGGTATCGGGCGCCGGTGCCCACCGCCCCGCCGCAGCAGATCAGCACGAAACGCGTCATGTCGGGCCCGCGACGGGTACCGGCGGCCTAGTCGATCGGAGGACGGCGATCCGCCCATGGCTGCGCGGCCTCGAAGGCGGCGGAGGCCGCGAGCACGGTGTGGTCGGCGTGACGGCGGCCGACGATCTGCAGGCCCACCGGCAGCCCCGCGCGCGTGAACCCGACCGGCACGCTCGCCGCCGGCTGACCGGTGAGGTTGAACGGGAAGCAGAACGGCATCCACCCGAGCGGCGACGACGGCGCGTCGTTGATCTCGTTGAGACCCGGCTTCCCCACCTCGAAGGGCGGCACCGCCACCGTCGGCGTGATCAGCAGGTCGAAGCGGGCCAGGAAGCGCTGCACCTCGATCCAGAGCTCGTGGCGCCCGCGCAGGGCGCGCAGCAGCTGCGGGCTGGTGATCGTGGACCCGAACTTCAGGAAGGCGCGGAACGAGCGGTCCATCTTGTCGCCGTCGGACTCGAGCCGGTCGCCCCACGCGCTCCACGTCTCGGCGCCCACCGTGACCCGGAACATCTCCTCCGGATCCTCCCACGAAGGCGACACCACCTCGACGTGGCCGCCGAAGCTCTCGAAGCGCTCCGCCGCCGCCGCGCAGAGATCAGCCACCTCGGGATCGACACGCGCATGTCCCAGGTCGGGCGACCAGCCCACACTCAACCCCGCGATCCCCTCCCCGCACGCGGCGAGGAACGACCGGTCGGTCGCGGGTAGCGAGTAGCGATCGCGGTCGTCGGGACCCGCGATGACGTCGAGCATCAGGGCCGCGTCACGCACGGTGCGGGTCATGGGGCCGGTGTGGGAGATGTTCTCCCAGCCCGGGAAGCCCGGTGCCTGCGGCACGCGGCCGAAGGACGGCTTCAGCCCGTAGATCCCGCAGAACGAGGCGGGCACCCGGATCGAGCCGCCGCCGTCGGTGCCGACCGCGAGCGGCCCGAGGCCAGTCGCCACCGCGACCGCGGCCCCGCCGCTGGAGCCGCCGGAGGTGAGGGCGGGATTCCACGGATTGCGGGTGATCCCGAGCAGCGGGCTCTCGGTCACCGCCTTGTGGCCGAACTCCGGGGTCGTGGTCTTGCCGACAATGATCGCGCCCGCCCCCTTGAGGCGCTCCACCGCGACTGCGTCCTCCTCGGGCACGTGGTCCGCGAACAGACGCGAGCCGCCGGTGGTCAACACCCGACGGGTGAACAGCAGATCCTTGATCGACACCGGCACCCCGTGCAGCGGGCCGAGCGTCTCGCCGGTCATCACCGCCACCTCGGCCGCGACGGCGGCGTCGCGCGCCTCCTCGGCGGTGACCGTCGCGAAGCAGTTGAGCGCGGGATTCAGGCGCTCGATGCGGGCCAGCACCGCGTCCACCACCTCGACCGGCGAGACCTTCTTCGCGCGGATGAGGCCGGCCACCTCCTGCGCGGGGAGCCAGACGAGGTCCGGGGCGGCCATCACGTGGCCGGGTTGATGCGGGCGACGGTGTATTCCACGTGAGTCGCTCCCTTGCCCTCGATGATGGTCAGGCGGCACAGATCGTCGCCCTTGCCGAACTCGGCCCACACTCCCGGGAAGTTCTCGGCGTTGACGAAGCGCTCGCTCTGCGTCTCGCTCCACCCCGCGCGGGCGAGCAGCCGTCGTCCGTCGGCCAGCGTCGTCTCCAGGCTGCCCATGCTGAAGTAGATGAGGCGCGCCGCGGTGACCTTGGGCGAGCGGATGATCGCCCAGTCGTCGGAGTACGGCGTCCACTCCGCGGGCGTCGGCAGGTCGGGAAACGGCTGAAACGGCATCGGGTTCACCGCGGACGCACACGCCTGCAGCCACAGCGCCGCGCCGGCCACGATCGCACTCGGTCTCACGCGCGGGATTGTAACACTCACCTCCCGCCCTTCTCCCCGCCACCGCGGGCGGGCCGCGACGGTATCATCGTGGCCATGCATGAGACGGCTCGGGCGCGACTCGCCGCGTGGCTCGCGCGCCCGGACGTGGCCGCGCTCGATCCCGCCGGGGTCGCGGCACTGCGCGCCGCCCTCGCGGCGGACGACCCGCCGGTCACGGTGGGACGCGGCGGCACGCTGGTGGGCTATCGGCCCGGCTCCCCCCGTCGGCGCCTCGCGCAGTTCGATCGTCTGGGCCACCTGGTCGCGGCCTGCCGCTGGCGATCGGACGGCGCGCTCGCGTGGGCCAAGTGCCGGCTCGCCGACGAGCGCTGGCTCGGCATCGAGCCGGCCGCGGCGTCGCACCCGGCCTGGGGCGCCTCGGATCAGGTGTGGCTCCTGGAGCCCGACGCCCCATGGGCGCCGCGCGAGCCGATCACGCTCTTCCAGGCGCTCGACTACCGCCGGCCCGACTTCATTCCGCCGCTGCTCGAGCCGCGACGGCTGCCGCCCGGCGGCGGCACCGCGCTCCTGAACCTCGTCGCCGGGCTCATGAAGGACCACGGCGTGGCCACCGTGCGGTATCGCGGGCCCTATCCCACCGAGCAGCTGTTCACCGCGCTGCTGGAGTGCTTCCGCTACGACGCGCGCGAGGCCCTCCCGCTCGAGCGTTTCCTGGCCGATGGCGCGCTCGACTGGCACCCGGCCCCGTTCGAGACGCACCACGTGGCGCCGGGCGTGGTCGTGCATCTCCGGCACGAGGTCGAGAAGGTGACGCTGGACGGCGTCATGTTCTACCGCGCGCAGTGGCAGGAGATCCGCCGCCGGGAGCCCCGCGTCATCCGCGACGACGGCGATCGCCTCGTGTGCTCGCTGTGGGCCCTCGGCGGCTCGGTCGAGGACCGCCTCGTGCTCGATCGCCGGGGCGAGGTGCTGGACACGCCCGCCTCCCCGCCGGACTCGACCGCGCCGTCTCCGCTGCCGCCGGTGTGGCGGGCCGCCCTCGGCGACCTGATCGCCCGAGAGAGCGCCCCGGCCCTGGCCTCCTCCATCGCGGACGTCACCACGGTGCTCGATCTCGAGTGGGGACCGGTGCCCGGCGATCTCCTCCGCGCGCACGGGCAGCGGATCCGGCTCAATCGCCGGCTGCGGGAGGCGGCGGAAGCGGCGCTGGGTGGTGCGGCGTCACCTCAGGAGCGCGCCGAGCAGGCGCTGCGCTTCGTGCTGGAAATCGCGCGCCTGCTCGGCCCCGAGGTGCGCGCGCGCGCCCAAGCCCACCTCGAATCGCTCGGCGAGGAAGAGCAGCGCCGCATCCTGGAAAATGTGCCGGAGCCGCCGGAAGCGGTGGGCGAATCGGTGGGCCGGCTGATCAGCCTCGTGATTCGCGGCGGCGGGTAGCGGGCGGTTCACGTGTCACGGGTTGTCCGCCGCCTGTCTCACGGGGCGTCCGCCGACTGGGGGAGTGCGGGGGCCATTTCTGGGCCCCCGCAGATGAAGAGAATTCCCCGGTGTCAGCCCAAGCGCGCAGTCCGAACCCCCAGCCCGCCTACGACTTGCCGGCGGAGCTGAAGAGCCAGACGTTGAAGAGGATGAAGCCGGCCACCGACGCCAGCGAGAGCGTGAAGTAGGCGAGGCAGATCGCCTCCTGGCGGGTGAGCCACGTGGCGGTGCGGATGCGCCGCCAGAGGGATTCGCGCACGAAGCGGACCGAATCGTGGTTGAGGGTCGGCACGCCGACCCATTCGACCAGGATGTGGTAGCCGTCCATCTCGAGGAACCAGAACGGGTAGAGGCTGATCAGGAAGGACTGCATCTGCAGCAGGGCCGAGGCGGCCAGGAAGCCCTGCATGAGCCCGGGCGAAAGCTGCGCGGCGATCCAGAAGCAGAAGAAGCCCAGGAAGAGATGGAACAGCGGCCCCGCGATCGCGTTGACCACGCGGGCCCGCCGGGTGGCCATGAAGATGTCGGTCACGTCGGCGTAGAACGTCGGGATGAAGCCGTGCAGGATCGTGAAACCGAATTCGCGCACCCGCCGCTTGTAGTGGACGCAGGCGAGCGCGTGGATGATCTGGTGATTGACCACGGTGAGCCAGAACACGATCTTCACGAGGAGGATCGCGATGAGCGGGTGGCTGGCCAGCCCGTGGGTCACCTCGGAGAGGTCGTGCCAGATCGTGATGGCGCTGCGCCCGCCCACCACCACCATGATCGCCAGCACGATCAGGGCCCACGGGGTGAAGAGGAGGAAGCCGCCGTAGCGGTACACGCGCTCGAAGAACACGTGGGAGCGCCGGCTGGTCACGGTCAACCGCTCCAGCGCGTGGAGCGTGCCCTCCATCGCCCGCGCGGCCGGGTTGCGCCGGTTACGCGCGAGCACCGCGCGCAGGCGGGAGACCGGGCGCATGGTGAGCAGGTCCGCGCGGAGCAGCTTGACGATGAGGGTCGGGATGACCTCGAAGTCGAACGAGCCGTAGTGCAGCAGGTACGACGTCCCGATCTCCTGCAGCGAGGCGCGGCCGTCCATCTGCTCCCACAGGAACTTCTCGGTCTCGCTGATCTGGATGATCTGCTCGGTACGGCGGTTCTTGAGCGCGTAGGTCACCACGCCCTGCGGAGCGAAGGGCAGTCGGGCCATCTCCCAGTCGGCGTCCGGGATGCGCTGCGGGCGGCTGTGCAGGTAGGCGACCGCGCTCGCGATCTCGCGGGTCTCGAAGCCCTCGCCGTCGCTCTGGCGGACGAGCAGCTCGATGCGCGTGCGCTTCGGCCGGCTCTCCGCGGTCTTGTCCGAGGCCTCGCCCACGCTGACTCCGCGGCGCTACTTGTGCTCGATGTCGAGGCCGGTGGCCTCGAGCCCCCAGCGGGTGACCTCGGCGACTAGGTCGGAGGCGTCGCGCAGGCGCTTGAAGGCCACCTGGGCCATGTGCTGGAAGAACTTCGCGGCGGCGAGCGGGCTCCCCGTGATGAACCGGTTCAGGCTGTCGCGGTCCAGGCTGTAGACCACGCTGTCGATCTCGGCCTGGCACGTGGCGGACCGGTGTGGCTCGTCGCCGAGCACGCTCATCTCGCCGAAGACCTCGCCCGGACCGAGCCGCGACAAAACCTGCTCGACGCGCCCGGTCACCGGCTTGGAGACCACGATGCTGCCGTCCTTGATGAGGAACAGCTCCTCGCCGGGGTCGCCGGCGCGGAAGAGCACGTCCCCCTTGCGCAGGCGACGCTCGCGGAACGACGGCCACAGGGCAAGGAGGACGGGCTCGTCGACGTCCTTGAACAACACGACGCGCCGCAGGAAGCCGATGTCGGGAAGGCTGGGCACTCAGCTCCGTCCGAGGGACGCCGACATCAGGTGGCCCAGCGCTTGAGCATCACGTTCTGGATGGCGCGAGCCCGCTCGCGATCCGAGACGTGAGACGTGCTCCCGAGCGCGTGCATGATGGCGGTCCTCTCGTCGCCGGTCAGATCGAAACCGGCCAGAACTCGCGCGGGGTCCTGCACCAGATCGGCGAGGAACTCCTTGTCGATCATCACTTGCCCGACCAGATCCTGGATGCCCTTGCCCGCCACGCCCTGACCTCGACCTTTCGGGGCCCGGACTGGCGGCCCACGACGTCAATTTAGCAGAGGTGGCGCGGTTTTGGAAGCAGTTGCTCACTCGTAGCGAAGCGCGTCGATCGGCAGTCACGGTTGACCGGGGTCAACCGGCCGGCGGCCTGGTTCGTCGAACGAACAGGGAAAGTAAATGAACCGGCATGGGACAACCGTCAGAGCGGCGTGGAAGCCTCGAGGAGCCCCGAGTCACTCGTCGACGCCCACTACGGGCGGCTGCGCCGACTCTGTCGCGTGCTGCTGGGCGATCCGGAGGAGGCCGAGGACGTGGTGCAGGACGTGTTCCTGAAAGCCCACGAGGCGGCGCGGTTCGGGCGGCCTCCGATGGACTGGGGCGCGTGGCTCACCCGGGTCGCGGTGAATGCCTGTCACGACCGACGGCGGGCCGGCGGCTGGATGCGCTTCCGGTTCTGGAGCACGCCGGTCGAGGACACCGCGCTGGCCGCGGACATGCTCGGTCCCGGCGACGCCGCGGTCGGGGCGGAGACGCGGCGGCGGATCTGGGAGGCCTTTCGCGCGCTGCCCCGGCGTCAGCAGGAGGTGTTCGCCCTGCGCTACGTCGAGGAGCAATCCACGCAGGAGGTCGCCGCCGCCCTCGGCCTGACCGCGGGCAGCGTCAAGCGTCATCTCTATCGCGCGATCCGTCACCTCCGGCGCGCGCTGGGGGCGCCGGCATGAGCCGCTGCCTGTCGGACGACGCGCTCACCCGCGTGGTGGCCGAGCTGGCCACCGACGCCGAGCGGGCCCACGCGGCCTCCTGCGCCGCGTGCGCGCGTCGCGCGCGCCGGGTGCGCCACGATCTCACGACGATCGCCGCCGTGCTCCACGATACCCCGGAGCCCCGGCCGCGCGCGGCGGTGCTGCGCCGCCGCTGGCTGCCCGCCGCGGTCGGGCTCTCGGCCGCCGCGCTGGTCCTGCTGCTCTGGATCGAGGTGGCGGTGTGGCGCGCGGTCACTCCGGTCCCGCCCACCATGCAGCCGCAGGAGGTTGGGGCCATCCTCGCCGACGTCTCCGCGTCGCTGTTCTCGCTGACCGGCGGCCCCGTCGGCGCCGCGCCGACGCTGCCCGCGGTGGACGGGCCGGACGACCAGCCGCTCACGCTCGAGGCGATGGCGCAGGAGCTCGACAGCACGCTCATGGGCGGTGAGCCATGACGACCCGTGCGTGCGCGATTCGCGACGCGCTGATCGGACTGCTCGGCGGCCTCGTCCTGACCTCGGCGGCGAGCGGGCCCGCCCTCGCCCAGGCGCCGGGCCCGCCGCCCGGCCACGAGCCCGGCATGCACGGGGGCATCGGCCGCCCGGACGGCGAGCTGTGGCTGATGATCCGCTCGGCGAGCCTCACCCCGGAGCAGCAGGCCAAGGTGCGCGCGATCCTCTCCGCCCACCGCACCACCGCGCGGCCGTTGATCGAGCATCTTCGCGCCGCCCAGCAGGAGCTGGGTGCCAAGCTGCTCGCTCCCGGCGCGGTGCAGACCGGTGACATCCAGCCGCTGCTGCTCCGGATCAGCCAGCTGCGCGACAACCTGGCGCTCGACAGCGCCCAGGCCGTGCTCGAGGTGCGCGCGGTGCTCACTCCGGAGCAGCTCGCCCGCGCCGCGCAGATCCGGGAGCGCCTCAAGCAGCTTCGCGAGGAGATGCGCCAGCTCACCCAGCCGGCCCATCCCTGAGCTCGGCGCTTCGCGAATAGGTGGCCCCCGCCGACCGTCCACCGACTGCGATGTGGCCTTCTCTCCGCGCGCCGCTGCTGGCGGTGGTCCTCACGACCGCGATCGCGCTGCCCGCCCTCGCGCACGCGAGCCCGCCCGATTCGACATGGATCGCGGGCGTCTACGATGACGCCGACTCCGACGACGTCATCGTGCGCGTCACGTCGGCCGCCGGCGACGTGGCCTCGGGCCCCCCCGCCGACCTGCGCCCGCTGCACGCGCTGGTCCTGGGCCTCGTGCCCTGCGCCGAGTCGGCGACGGCCTCGCTCGCCGACCTCACCGCCCAGCCCCGCGCCCCGCCCGCCCGCTAGCCTCTTCGATTCCGTTCCCCGCATCGACCCGCGCGGCTCGCACGTGGTCGTCACGCACCCTGTTTCAGATGAGGAGGATGCCATGCTCAAGTTCTGCGCGGTGCTGTTCGCGAGCGTCGTGATGTTCGGAATCCCGCCAGCCCGGGCTGAGTGGGTCGTCGAGATGGCGAACTGAGGAGGGCCGCCCAATGACCACCACGGCCCTCACCTCGACTCCCGATCTGCGGTCCCGCGGTGACCTCTGGGCCATCGTGCTCGCCGGAGGCGAAGGCCTGCGGCGGCGGGCCTCCCGGTCGCTCCTGCGCCAGACTCTCGCGCGCGTCGCCCTGCTGGTGCCACCCGATCGCACCGTCGTGGTCACGCAGGCCGACCACGCCCGACTCGTCGGCGCCGAGCTGGCCGGCCGGCCCGCGGTGCACGTCCTGACTCAGCCATCCGACCGCGGCACCGCCGCCTCGGTCCTGCTGCCCGCTCACTGGATCCGTGCGCGCCACCCGCACGCGATGGTCGCGGTGTTCCCCGCTGATCACGTCATCCTCGCGGAGTCCGTCTTCCTGGGCCAGGTGGCCGAGGTGGTCCACTACGTGCGCGCGCACCCCGACTGGCTCGTGCTGCTCGGCGCGCCGCCCACCGACCCCGATCCCGACTACGGCTGGATCGAGCCCGGCCCGCGCCTGGGCTGGGCCGGCGGCGGCGCGGTCCACCAGGTGCGGGCATTCCGCGAGAAGCCGAGCCGGGAATCGGCGTGCCGCCTCTTCTCGCTCGGCGGCCTGTGGAGCACGTTCAGCTTCATCGCCGGCGTCGCCGCGCTGATCGAGGCCGGCCGGGCGTGCGTGCCGCTGCTCCACGACCGTCTGGTCCGCCTCGCCGTGTTCGCCGGCACGCAGTTCGAGGGGTGGGCGGTGCGGCAGGCCTACCTCTTCGCTCCCGCCGCTGACTTCTCGCGCTCCGTGCTCGCGTCGACGCTGCCCCGGTTGGCCGTCGCGCGCCTGCCGCCGTGCACGTGGTGCGACATCGGCGTCTCGGAGCGCGTGGCTCGAGCGCGCGCGGGCCGGGAATACGGGTCGATCGAATGATCGGGCGAAGCGCCGCGTCGAAGTATGCTACAAGCGGAGCCACACGGGAGGAAGCCCCGGCATGTCGGTCGAGACGAGCAAAACCGCGGAGATGGAGGGGTCATCCCCCACCCGCCGGACCTCCCGACGGATCTGGCTCATCTGCCTGGCTCTGGCCGGGCTTCTCGGCATCGGCGCCTACGTGGCCCTCAAGGTCCCCGGGCGGGCGCAGTCCGCCGCCCCGCCGGCCGCGCCGCGCGCGGTCCCGGTGGTGGTCAGTCCGGCGCGGTCGGGTGATCTCGCGGTGTATCTGTCCGGCATCGGCTCGGTCACGCCGCTCAGCACGGTGACGGTGCGAAGCCGCGTGGACGGCCAGCTGATGCGGACGCTGTTCCAGGAAGGCCAGAGCGTGAAGGCCGGCGATCTCCTGGCCGAGATCGACCCGCGCCCCTTCGAGACCCAGCTCACCCAGGCGGAAGGTCAGCTCGCGAAGGACGAGGCCGCGCTGAACAACGCGCGGCTCGACCTCGAGCGGTATCGCTCGCTCGTCAAGGGCGGCTTCATCCCGCAGCAGCAGCTCGACACGCAGGCGTCGACCGTGTCGCAGCTGTCCGCCGCGATCAAGTCCGACCAGGGGCAGATCGACAGCATCCGCCTGCAGCTCACCTACACCGAGATCCTCGCCCCGATCACCGGGCGCGCCGGACTGCGGCTGGTCGATCCCGGCAACATGGTCCACGCCAACGATCCGGGCGGGCTCGTGGTGCTGACCCAGGTGCAGCCGATCGCGGTGATCTTCACGATTCCCCAGGACAACCTGCCCGCGGTGCTCGCGCGCCAGCGCCAGGGCGGCGCGCTGCCGGTCGACGCGTACGATCGCGAGGGGCGGACGAAGATCGCCACCGGCACGCTGGTGGCGATCGACAACCAGATCGACGTGGGGACCGGCACGGTGCGGCTCAAGGCCTCGTTCGAGAACCGCGAGGGCGAGCTGTTCCCGAACCAGTTCGTCAACGCCCGCGTGCAGGTCGACGTGCTCAAGGGCGCGGTGCTGGTGCCGAACGACGCCGTCCAGCGCGGAGCCCAGGGCCCGTTCGTGTACGTGGCGAAGCCGGACAAGACGGTGGAGCTGCGGAAGGTCTCGCTCGGCCCCACCGAGGGCAACGTGACCGCGGTCCGCGAGGGCGTGGCCGCGGGCGACGCCCTCATCGTCGACGGCGTCGACAAGGTGCAAGAGCGCTCGCGCGTGGAGCCGACGGTGCGCGAGCGCCCGGCGGGGGCGCGCCCGGCGAAATGAACCCGTCGCGGCCGTTCATCCTGCGGCCGGTCGCCACCTCTCTCCTCACTGCCGCGATCGTCCTGGCCGGTCTCGTCGCGTACCGGCTCCTCTCCGTCTCGGCCCTGCCCCAGGTCGACTACCCGACCATGCAGGTGCAGACGTTCTATCCGGGCGCCAGTCCCGACGTGATGGCCTCCGCGGTCACCGCCCCGCTCGAGCGCCAGTTCGGCCAGATGCCCGGGCTGAAGCAGATGACCTCGACCAGCTCGGGCACCGCGTCGATCATCACGCTGCAGTTCGACCTGAACCTGGCGCTCGACATCGCCGAGCAGCAGGTGCAGGCGGCCATCAACGCGGCGACCTCGTTCCTGCCCCCCGATCTGCCCAATCCGCCGATCTACAGCAAGGTGAACCCGGCGGACGCGCCCATCCTCACCCTCGGGCTCACCTCGAAGGCGCTGCCCCTCACCACCGTGCAGGACCTGGCCGACACGCGGCTCCTGCCCAAGATCTCCCAGCTGCCCGGGGTCGGGCTCGTGTCGCTCAGCGGCGGGCAGAAGCCAGCCATCCGCATCCAGGCGAACCCGGCGCGGCTCGCCGCCAACTCGCTCACCCTCGAGGACCTGCGCGCCGCGGTGGCCAGCGCCAGCGTCAACCAGGCCAAGGGCAGCCTGGACGGCCCGCGCCAGGCCTTCACCATCGGGGCCAACGATCAGCTCGTCTCGAGCGAGCAGTACCGCAACCTGGTCATCGCCTATCGCAACGGCGCGCCGGTGCATCTCTCCGACGTGGCCGACACCATCGACGACGCGGAGAACGTGCGCCAGGCCGCGTGGATGGGCACCGAGCCAGCGGTGATCGTCAACATCCAGCGCCAGCCGGGCGCCAACCTGATCCAGGTGGTGGACCGGGTGAAGCGGCTCCTGCCCACGCTCGAGTCCACCCTGCCCTCGGCGGTGACGGTGTCGGTCCTGACCGACCGCACCATCACCATCCGGGCTTCGGTCCACGACGTGCAGATCGAGCTGACCCTCGCGGTGATCCTGGTGGTGCTGGTGATCTTCCTGTTCCTGGGCAGCCCCGCGGCCACGTTCATCCCGTCGATCGCGGTGCCGGTGTCGATCATCGGCACCTTCGCGGTCATGTACGCGCTGGGCTTCAGCCTGAACAACCTCTCCCTGATGGCGCTGACCATCGCCACCGGCTTCGTGGTGGACGACGCGGTGGTGATGATCGAGAACATCGCGCGCTACATCGAGGCCGGCGACCCGCCGCTGCAGGCCGCGCTCAAGGGGTCCGCGCAGATCGGCTTCACCATCCTCTCCCTGACCGTGTCCCTGATCGCGGTGCTCATCCCGCTGCTGTTCATGGGCGACATCGTGGGCCGCCTCTTCCGCGAGTTCGCGATCACCCTGAGCGCGGCGATCCTGGTGTCGGCCGCGGTGTCGTTGACCCTGACCCCCATGCTCTGCGCGAAGCTGCTGCACCATCGCCCGGCGCAGGAGGCCGGGCGCGTGGCCCGCGCCTCGCAGGCCGTCTTCAGTCGCGTGCTCGCGCTCTACGCGCGCACGCTTCGCGCCGTCCTGAATCACCAGCCCCTGACCCTGGTGGTGGCGGTGGCGACCCTCGGGCTCACCCTCGTGCTCTACACCGTGGTGCCGAAGGGCCTGTTTCCGGTGCAGGACACCGGGGTGATCCTCGGCATCTCGGAGGCGCCGCAGTCGGTGTCGTTCCCCGCGATGGCCCAGCGCCAGCAGGCCCTCGCCCGGGCCATCCTGGACGACCCGGCGGTGCAGACGCTCTCCGGGTTCATCGGCGTGGACGGCACCAACGTGACGCTCAACAGCGGGCGCATCCTGATCACGCTCAAGCCGCTCGACGAGCGCCGGGTGGGCGCGCGCGACGTCATCGAGCGGCTGCGCCCGCGCCTGGCCCAGGTGCCGGGCATCACGCTCTATCTGCAGCCCGTGCAGGACCTCACGGTGGAGGACCGGGTCAGCCGCACCCAGTACCAGTACAGCCTGGAGACGCCGAGCCTGGCCGAGCTGAACACGTGGGCGCCCCGCCTCGTCGAGCGCCTGCGCGGCCGGCCCGAGCTCCGAGACGTCGCGAGCGATCAGCAGGACCAGGGGCTCGAGACCTCGGTGCGCATCGACCGCAATACCGCCGCGCGCCTCGGCATCACCCCGCAGATGATCGACGACGCGCTCTACAACGCGTTCGGCCAGCGCCAGATCTCCACGATCTTCACCCAGCTGAACCAGTACCGGGTGGTGCTGGAGGTCAAGCCCGAGTTCCGGCAGGATCCCGCGGCCCTCAACCAGATCTACCTGCGCTCGAGCACCGGCGGGCAGGTGCCGCTCTCCACCTTCACGACCTTCGAGGAGCGGGCCAGCCCGCTGCTGGTGAGCCACCAGGGCCAGTTCCCGGCGGTGACCGTCTCGTTCAATCTCGCCCCCGGCACCTCGCTCGGCGAGGCGGTCGACGCCATCGAGCAGGCCCGGCGCGACATCCGGATGCCCGCCTCGATCGAGGCCAGCTTCCAGGGCGCGGCTCGCGCCTTCCAGGCCTCGCTCGCCAACGAGCCGCTCCTGATCCTGGCCGCGGTGGTGTGCGTCTACATCGTGCTGGGCGTGCTGTACGAGAGCTGGATCCACCCGGTCACGATCCTGTCCACGCTGCCCTCGGCGGGGGTGGGCGCGCTGCTCGCCCTGCTCGCGGCCCGTCTGGACCTCAGCGTGATCGCGCTGATCGGCATCATCTTGCTGATCGGCATCGTGATGAAGAACGCGATCATGATGATCGACTTCGCGCTGGACGCCCAGCGCACCGAGGGCAAGCCGGCCCCCGAGGCGATCTACCAGGCGTGCCTGCTCCGCTTCCGCCCCATCGTCATGACCACCATGGCCGCGCTCCTGGGTGGCGTGCCCCTCGCGCTGGGCCAGGGCGTGGGCTCCGAGCTGCGCCGGCCGCTCGGGGTGGCGATCGTGGGCGGGCTCATCATGAGCCAGCTCCTCACGCTCTACACCACGCCGGTCATCTACCTGGCCTTCGACCGCCTCGTCTCGCCCGCGGTCCGCCGGCGCGCGGTCCCCGCCGGCGCGCCCGTCGAGCCCTCGCGGCCGTGAACCTCTCCGGCCCGTTCATCCGGCGGCCCGTCGGCACCACGCTGCTCACGCTCGCGCTGGTCTTGGCCGGGACCATCGGCTTCCGGCTCTTGCCGGTGGCGCCGCTGCCCCAGGTGGACTTCCCGACCATCAGCGTCTCGGCCGGTCTTCCCGGGGCGAGCCCGGAGACGATGGCCTCGGCGGTGGCCACCCCGCTCGAGCGCCAGTTCTCGCGCATCGCCGCGGTGAACGAGATGACCTCGACGAGCTTCCTCGGCTCGACGAGCGTGGCCCTGCAGTTCGATCTCTCGCGCGACATCAACGGCGCGGCGCGCGACGTGCAGTCGGCCATCAATGCGGCGAGCGGCCAGCTGCCGTCGAACCTGCCGAGCAATCCCACCTACCGGAAGGTCAATCCGGCCGACGCGCCGATCATGATCCTCGCGCTGACCTCGGCCACCGCGAGCACCGGGCAGCTCTACGACATGGCCTCGACGATCCTCCAGCAGAAGCTGGCCCAGATCGAGGGTGTCGGCCAGGTCTTCGTGGGCGGCAGCTCGCTGCCCGCGGTGCGGGTGGAGCTGAACCCGCACGCGCTGGCCCGCTACAACATCGGCCTGGAGGACGTGCGCGCGGTTCTGGCCAGCGCCAACGTCAACCGCCCGAAGGGTCAGATCCACGGGACGCAGCGGGCGTGGGAGCTGCGCACCAGCGATCAGCTCCGCCACGCCAGCGAGTACCGGCCACTGCTGGTGGCCTGGCGCAACGGGGCGGCGGTGCGGCTGTCCGACGTGGCCGAGGTGGTGGATTCCGTCGAGGACCTGCGCGCGGTCGGCATCGCCAACGGCAAGCCCGCCGCCCTGATCATCATCTTCCGCCAGCCCGGCGCCAACATCATCGAGACGGTGGACCGGATCCGCGAGGCCGACCCCGAGCTGCACGCGCTCCTGCCCGCCGACGTGACGCTGACCCCGGTGCTCGATCAGACCGTCACCATCCGCGCCTCGGTGGGAGACGTCGAGCACGCCCTGATGATCTCGGTGGCCCTGGTGGTGCTGGTGGTGTTCCTGTTCCTGCGCGACTGGCGGGCCACCGCGATCCCCGGCGTGGTGGTGCCGGTGTCGCTGGTCGGCACCTTCGCGTTCATGTACCTGATCGGCTACTCCATCGACAACCTGTCGCTGATGGCCCTGACGGTGGCCACCGGCTTCGTGGTGGACGACGCGATCGTGGTGGTCGAGAACGTCACGCGCCACCTCGAGGCGGGCATGTCGACCCTGGAGGCCGCGGTCACCGGCGCGCGCGAGATCGGCTTCACCGTGCTCTCCATGTCGATCTCGCTGGTCGCGGTGTTCATCCCGATCTTGTTGATGGGCGGCCTGATCGGCCGGCTGTTCCGCGAGTTCGCGGTGGTGCTCTCGGTCGCGGTGCTGGTCTCGCTGGTGATCTCGCTCACCGCCACCCCGATGATGTGCGCGCGCCTGCTCCGCTCGCACGCCGACCGGCCCCGCGGCCGCCTCTACCGGGCCGGCGAGTGGGTGTTCGACCGGATCCAGGGCGGCTACGCGAGGAGCCTGAGCTGGTCCCTGCGCTACCGGCGCACCGTGCTGCTCATCGCGACCGTCACCCTGGGGCTGACCGCGTACCTCTTCGTGGTGATCCCCAAGGGCTTCTTCCCCCAGCAGGACAACGGCCGGCTCACCGGCTCGATCGTGGCCTCGCAGGACATTTCCTTTCAGGCCATGCGCGACAAGGTGACCCGGCTCGCCGCGATCGTGCAGGCCGATCCGGGGGTGGCCACCGCCACCACCTACACCGGCGGCGGCGGCGGACGCGGCACCACCGTGAACACCGCGCGCATGTTCGTGGCGCTCAAGCCGCGCCACCAGCGCGACGCGAGCGCGGACCAGATCATCACGCGCCTGCGGCCCAAGCTCGCGCGGGTGGCCGGCGCGACCCTCTACCTGCAGGCGGTGCAGGACATCCGGCTGGGCGGCCGCCGCGGCAACGCGCAGTACCAGTACTCCTTCCAGGCCGACAGCCTTCGCGATTTGAGCGAGTGGGCGCCGCGCATGCTGGCGGCCCTGCGCGATCTGCCCCAGCTGCGTGACGTGTCGAGCGACCAGCAGGACGCGGGCCTGCAGGTGCCGCTCACCATCGACCGGGCCACCGCGGCCCGCCTGGGCGTGAGCACGCGCCTGATCGACGAGACGCTCTACAGCGCCTTCGGCCAGCGGCAGGTGTCCACCATCTACACGTCGCTGAACCAGTACCACGTGGTGATGGAGGTGGCCCCCGAGTTCTGGCAGAGCCCCGACGCCCTGCGCGGCATCTACGTCCGCTCCACCGCCGGCACCCAGGTGCCGCTCACCGCGCTGACCCGGTTCGAGCCGAGCGCGGCGCCGCTGCAGGTCAACCACCAGGGCCTCTTCCCGGCGGTGACCATCTCCTTCAACCTGGCCCCCGGGGTGGCGCTGGGCGACGCGGTGACCGCGGTCGAGGGCGCGGCCCGCCGCATCGGGCTGCCCGCGAGCATCCAGGGCAAGTTCGCGGGAGTGGCCCAGGCCTTCCAGGATTCGCTGGCCACCCAGCCCCTGCTGATCCTGGCCGCGCTGCTGACGGTGTACGTGGTGCTGGGCGTCCTCTACGAGAGCTACGTGCACCCGCTCACCATCCTGTCCACCCTGCCGTCGGCGGGCGTGGGCGCGCTGCTCGCGCTCATGGCCTTCGACATGGAGCTGTCGATCATCGCGCTGATCGGCATCATCCTGCTCATCGGCATCGTGAAGAAGAACGCGATCCTGGTCATCGACGTCGCGCTCGACCTCGAGCGGCGCGAGGGCCGCGCCCCCCACGACGCGATCTACCACGCGTGCCTGCAGCGGCTCCGGCCCATCCTGATGACCACGATGGCCGCGCTGCTCGGCGCTCTGCCCCTGGCCCTGGGCGCCGGCATCGGATCGGAGCTGCGGCGGCCCCTCGGCGTGTCCATCGTGGGCGGGCTGCTGCTGAGCCAGCTGCTGACGCTCTACACGACCCCCGTGATCTACCTGTTCCTGGAGCGCTGGCGGTTGCGCACCGCCGCGGGCTGGGGCCGCATCGGCGAGCGCATCGGCATCCGCCGGCCCGCTCCCGGCATCAGCGGCGGCAGCGGCACCTGACCCCGTCGTCCCCGAGAGAGAGGAGCCTCGCATGCAGCTCGATCCGCGCACGATGAAGTCGGAGGCCACCTACAAGCTGCTGATCGGCTGCGTGGTGCCGCGGCCGATCGCCTGGGTCTCCACGGTGAGCGCCGACGGCGTCCACAACCTCGCCCCGTTCAGCTTCTTCATGGGCGTCTGCGGGGACCCGCCCACCATCGCGTTCTCCTCGGGCCCGCGCGCGACTGACCGCAAGGACACCGTGCGCAACGCCGAGCACACGGGCGACTTCGTGGTGAACATCGTGGACGACGACCGCGCCGAGCAGATGAACCTGAGCTCGGGGGAGTACCCGCCCGAGGTGGACGAGTTCGCGCTGACCGGGCTCACCGCCGCGCCGGGCGTGCGGGTGCGCGCCCCGCGCGTGCTGCAGGCTCCGGTCAGCCTCGAGTGCCGCGTGGCCCAGATCATCCCGGTGGGCCACGGCCCCCACCAGCTGGTCCTGGGCGAGATCCTCTACTTCCACGTGCGCGAGGACGTCTACGACGCGGGCACCGGGCGCATCGACGTGGGACGCCTGAAGCCGGTCGGCCGCCTCGCCGGGCACCAGTACGCCTACATCCACGACATCTTCGAGATGAAGCGGCCGAACGAGAACTACCGGGGGTAAATTCGGAGGGGGGCGATTTCCACCTGACAACCGGCGTGGGACGGTTTATGGTAGCCGCCGTGATCTCCGTGTTCGCGCTCTGCAGCGGCGCGCTCGAGCTGGACCGCGCCAGCATGCTCGACGATCTCCCGGCCGGCCAGCCGTGGACGGTGCCGGTGATGAGCGTCCTCGTCGCGCATCCGAAGGGCCGCCTGCTCTTCGACACCGGCGTGCACTGCCAGGTCCGCGTCGATCCGATCGGGCGCATGGGCCCGGAGCGGGCCAAGCGCCTGACCGACCGGTCGAAGGCGGGCGAGGACATCGTGCCGCAGCTGGCGCTCCTCGGCCTCGCCCCCGACGACGTGCGCTACGTGGCCAACTCGCACCTGCACTTCGACCACTGCGGCGGCAACGAGTTCTTCCCCCGCTCCACCTTCCTCGTGCAGAAGGCGGAGATGGACGCGGCGCGGCGGCCTGGCTTCGCCCCCGGCTACAATCCGAGCCCGCTCGATTTCGACCATCCCCTGGACTACCGGCTCGTCGACGGCGAGCACGACGTCTTCGGCGATGGCACCGTGCTCCTGTTCCCCACCTTCGGCCACACGCCGGGGCACCAGTCGCTGCGCGTGCGCGCCGGGAAGGGCCGGGACCTGGTCTGCGCGGCCGACGCCTGCTACACGCGGGAGAACATGGACCGCGACGTGCTGCCGCGCGTCCTGTGGAGCGCGCCCATCATGCGCGAGTCGCTGGCCACGCTGCGACGGCTGCGCGATCAGGCGGGCGCCACCGTGTTCTACGGGCACGATCCCGCGCAGTGGCAGGCCACCCCGCACGCCCCCGCACCCGTCATCTGAGCCGGAGGCGCGCGTGAGCGGGAGCGCCGCGCCCGGAGTCGCCGCGAGCCACCGGCGAGCCCACGACGAAAGGCGGACGACATGAGCGCAGCCCCGGCCGCCACGCGGCCCGAAGACGATCCGGAGCTGGCGGGACGGGTGGCCATCGTCACCGGCGGCGGCGCCGCGGGCGACGGCATCGGCAACGGACGCGCGGCCTGCATCCTCCTCGCCCGCAGCGGCACCCGCGTGCTCGTCGTCGATCGCGACGAGGGCCTCGCCAAGCGCACCGCCGAGATGATCGCCGCGGAGGGCGGCACCGCGTCGGCTCTCGCGTGCGACGTCACCGACGAGGCGCAGTGCGCGGCCATGGCCCGCGAGGCGGCGAGCCGCTACGGCCGCGTCGACTTCCTGGTCAACAACGTGGGCATCGGCAGCAAGGGCAGCGTGGTCGAGGAGAAGCCCGAGACCTGGCGGCGGGTGATGCAGGTCAACGTCGAGACCATGTTCCTCGCCTCCAGGGCCGTGATCCCCGAGATGATCCGCACCGCCAAGGGCGGAGCCATCGTGAACATCTCGTCGATCTCGGCCCTGCGCCCGCGCGGCCTCACCACCTACTCCGCCTCCAAGGGCGCGGTGATCGCGCTCAGCCGGGCCATGGCGGTGGACCACGGCCGCGACGGCATCCGCGTCAACTGCATCGCCCCCGGCCCGGTGTACACCCCGATGGTCTACGCGCGCGGCATGAGCCCGGCAGCGCGCGACCAGCGGCGACGCGCCTCCGTCCTGGCCCGCGAGGGCACCGGCTGGGACATCGGGCAGGCCGCCCGCTTCCTGCTCTCGGGCCACGCCCGCTACATCACCGGCCAGGTGCTGGTGGTGGACGGCGGCGCCACGCTCGTCGGCCCGGCCCGCGAATCCCAGACCGAGCACTAGGAGACCACGATGCGCTTCGGCATGTTCACGAGCATGGGCAACCAGACCTGGCCCGGCGTCCTCGAATTGTGGCGGCACGCGGAGGCGACGCGCTGGGACGTGGCCTGCGTCACCGATCACTTCATGCCGAACACGAAGGAGCGGGAGGGCGCGATGCTCGAGGGCTGGAGCACGCTGACCGCGCTGGCCGCGCTGGTGCCGCGCATGCAGGTCGGCACCATCGTGCTCGGCAACACCTATCGCCATCCCGCGGTGGTGGCCAAGATGGCCGCGCAGGTGGACATCATCTCGAACGGCCGGCTGCTGCTCGGGCTGGGCGCGGGCTGGCAGGAGAACGAGCACGAGGCCTACGGCATCCCCTTCTACACCATGCGCGAGCGCCTCGAGCGGCTCGACGAGGCCTGCCAGGTGATGCGCGCGCTCTGGACGGAGGACCGCAGCACCTTCACGGGCCGCTACTACACGCTGTCCGACGCGCCGTTGCAGCCCAAGCCGGTGCAGCGCCCGCATCCCGAATTGATGATCGGCGGCGGCGGCGAGAAGGTGACGCTGCTCACCGTCGCCCGGCACGCCGATCACTGGAACGTCTGGGGCGGGCCGAAGGTGCTCGCCCACAAGGGCCGCATCCTGGACGAGCACTGCGGGACCGTCGGCCGCGATCCCAAGTCGATCCGCCGCTCGGCCAACATGGCGCTGCTCATCACCGACAATAAGGCCGATGTCGAGGCGCTGGCCGAGACGCTGGGCGCGCGCATGGGCCGGCACGCCGCCGACGCCCGCGACACCTGCCTGGCCGGCACGCCCGAGCAGATCCGGGAGACGCTGGCCGCGCTGCGGGCCGCGAAGGTCGACACCGTGTTCATCCCGACCCTGTTCCGTCCCCTGCCCGAGCTGCGGCGCGACCTGGACCGGTTCATCGCGGAGATCGCCCCCGCCTTCCGCTGATCCAGTCGGTAGGCGGGTGACGCCGGCCAAGGCATACTGAGGCCGTGGCCGGTCGCCGCGTCTGGGTCGCCACCGCCGTCGTCCTCTTCGTCGGCCTCGTGCTGGCGACGGCCGCGCTCTGGCTGGCCCTGCCCGGCATCGCGCGCTGGGTGGTCACGCGGCAGATCGAGGCCCAGACCGGCCGTCAGGTCACGATGGCCGCGTTCGACCTCGACGTGCCCCGCCGGCGCATCCACGTGGCGGGATTCCGCCTCGCGGACCGCGAGCCGGGCCCCCCGCTGCTCGAGCTCGACACCCTCGACGTCCGCTTCCGGCTCCGCGACCTCCTGCGCGGCCGCGTGCATCTCCGGGAGATCACGCTCGCCGCGCCGCGCTTGCGCGTCGTGCGCACCGGCCGCGGCGTGCTCAACATCTCCGACCTGCTCGAGCGGCCGGCGCCGCCGACGGGCCCGCCGGCGCCCTTCACCGTCGATCGGCTCGCACTCACCGGCGGGACGATCCTCTTCGAGGACCACACGCTGACTCCGCCACGCGCCTGGCGCGCGGAGGCCCTCACGATCGAGGCGACGTCGCTCTCCACGATGACCCCGCAGCCGCTCGGAACCGCCCGCCTCACCGCCACGGTCGCGGGCGCGCCGCTGGCGATCGAGACCTCCGGGATCGCCTTGACGCCGCTACAGGGGCGGGCCCGCATCACGCTGCGCGACGTCGACGCGACCCTGGCCAATCTCTATCTGCCGTCCGATACCGCGGTGGTCCTCGACAAGGCGAAGGTCGGCGCCGCCGTCGACGCGAGCCGGGACGCCCAGGGCGGGGTGGCGCTCGTCGGGCAGGCGCGCATCGACGACATCGTGGTCCGCCGCCGGGGCGTCGACGCCTCCCTCGTCACGGTGCCCGCGCTCGTGTTCGATCTGACGAGCCGCCGCTCGCCGGAGGGCCGCCCGCTCGGGCGCATCGAGATGACCGGACGGGCCACCGTGTTCGACCCGCGGCCCGGCAGGTCCAATCGCTTCCAGATCGACCGGCTCAAGGTGGTCGCCGACGGCATCGATGCCTCGGGCGCGCAGCCGGCGCAGATCACCGCGACCGCCGCGCTGCCCGGCGGCGGCGCGCTGGACGTCCAGGGCCGCGCGCGGCCCGCGCCGGCCGGCGCCGAGCTGCGCGCGCGCATCAGCCGGGTCGATCTGGGGTTCTGGGCGCCGTACTTCTCGCTGCCGCTGGTCTTCACCGGAACCGCCGAGACCGACCTCACCGTGGACGTCGGCGCCGGCTCCCCCCGGGTGCGCGGGCGAATGGCGATCAACGGCGTCACCGTCAGGGACGGCGCGCAGCGCCTCGCCGCCGCCGACGCGATCGAGCTGACCGGCCTCGACACGCAGTGGCCGAAGGTGCGGGCCGAGCGCGTGCGGCTCAAGCGGCCGCGCGCGACGATCCGCCGCGATCGGGAGGGACACCTCTCCATCACCGAGCTGGTGGAGACGCTGAAGCGGCCCGGGCGCGAGGACGCCGCGGCCGCGCCGGCGGCGGCCGCGGAGAAGCCGACGCCGTTGCCGCCCGATTTCTCCGCCGAGCTGGGGGAAGTGATCCTGGAGGACGCGCGCACGCGCCTCGACGACGCCACCGTGGAGCCGCCGCTCCGCCTCCGGCTGGCCCCGATCCGGCTGACCGTGCGCGATTTGACGTGGCCGAATCGCCGGCCCGCCAGCGTGCAGCTCACCGCGAGCACCCCGGAGCGCGGCACCATCGAGACCCAGGGCACGGTCACCCTCGATCCGATCCGCTTCGAGCTGCGCACGCGCCTGGTCGGCATCGACGTGTCGCCCTATCGGCCCTACCTGCCGCTCAGGGCGCAGCTCGACGGGCACCTCGAAGGCGAGGTCACCGCGAAGGGCACCGTCGGAGCGAAGATCGAGGCGACCGCGCAGGGCTCGGTCGCGCTGGCCGACGTGGCCTTCCGCGACGGCGATCGGCAGATCCTCACGGTGGGACGCCTCGAGCTGGCGAAGCTCGACTACACCTGGCCGGCCACCGCCACCATCGAGCGCGTGCACATGCAGAAGTCGTGGGTGCTGCTCGAGCGGCGCGCCGACGGCTCGCTGCCGATCGCCGGTATTCTCACGCCGCGGCGCGCGCCTCCGGCGCCGGCCGTGGCCGCCGATCCCGGATCGGCGCGTCCCGCGCCGCTGGACGTCAAGCTGGCCGTGCGCGAGGTGCGCTTCGAGGACGGCGGCGCCACCGTGGTGGACGCGGCGGTGAGCCCGACCGCGCGCCTCGAGGTGGCCGGGGTGCGCCTGACCGCGCGCGACTTCGCCTGGCCGCCGCAGGTGCCGATGCCGGTGCAGATGGAGGCGCCCACCCCCGGCTCGGGACGCCTCACCGCGCGCGGCTCGATCGACCTGAGCGCCCATCATCTGGACCTGCAGGTCACGCCGACCGCGGTCGACCTGGCGCCCATGCAGCCCTACCTGCCGGTACGCGGGCGCGTCGCGGGCAAGGCGAGCGGCGATCTGCAGGTCCGGGCCACGCTCGAGCCGTTCACCCTGACCGCGCGCGGGACCGCGTCGGTGGCCGACATGGCGCTGGCCGACGACGCGCGGCCGCTGGTGACGGCGGCCCGGCTCGAGACCACTGGCATCGAGTTCACCTGGCCCGCCTCGCTGATCGTCGATCGCGTCCGGCTGCAGAAGCCGTGGGCCCAGATCGAGCGGGCCGCCGACGACTCCTTCCCGCTCGCCGCGCTGCTGGCGCCGCCCGCCGCGCCCGCGGGGGCGCCGCCCCGGGAGAGCCGCCCGGGCGGCGCGGCGGGACCGCCGGCCCTCGACCTGCGCGTGCGCCGCGCGGGGATCGCGGACGGGACGTTCGTGCTCATCGACGCCACCGAGCGGCCGCCCGCGCGCGCGGAGATCCGCGAGGCCCGCCTCGGCGTCCGCAACTTCACCTGGCCGGCGCGCGAGGCGGTCGACGTGCGGCTGCGGGCGAACACCGCCACCGGGGGATCGGTGGATGCGCGCGGGCAGGCGCGGCTCGACCGGCAGACGGTAGATTTGAAGATCACGGCCAAGCAGCTGGACCTGGCGACCCTGCAGGCCTTCCTGCCGTCGCGCGGCACGCTCGCCGGCAAGGTGGATTCGGACCTGCGCGTGAAGGGCACGCTGTCGCCCCTGTCGGTGGCGGCCACCGGGAGCGTGGCGGTGGACGACACGATCTTCGGCGACGGGCAGCGCATGCTGGCCTACATCAAGCGCGTGGACATGACCGGCATCGACGCCGACTGGCCCCGCCGCGCGACCGTGCAGCGCATGGCGATCGACAAGCCGTGGGCGCTCGTCGAGCGCGAGGCGGACGGCCGCCTCCCGCTGCTCGACCTGCTCTTCCCGCCCGCGTCGGCCGGAACGGCCGCCGCCCCCCAGCCGCCGCCGTCCCCCCGGGCCGGGGCCGCCCCGCGCGGCGAGTCCGGCGCCGACCCGATCATCGCGGTGGGCGAGCTCGCGGTGGACGAGGGCTTCGTGCGCTTCGTGGACCGCACGACGACGCCGGCCTTCACCGAGGAGGCCTCGCGCATGGTCGTGACCGGCCGCGCCCTCGGCACCGTCCGCAACGGCAAGGGCCCGCTCGCGCTGACCGGCCGGCTCAGCGGCGGGACGCCCTTCGAGCTCAAGGGCACGCTGGGCGCGCTCACCGGCCCGCTCAACCTCGATCTCGACGGCAAGCTCACCGACTTCCCGCTGCCGCGGGTGAATCCCTACGCCAACAAGCTGATCGGCTGGATCGCTCGGCGCGGCGTCTTCGGCACCACCGTGCGCTACCGTGTCAGCGACAACGTGCTCACCGCCAGCAACGACATCGTGCTCGGGCAGCCCGACTTCGTGCCGTCACGCACTGGCGACGAGGTGCGCGAGCGGGTCGGGGTGCCCCTCGGCACGCTCATCGCGCTCCTCAAGAACGCGCGCGGCGAGGTGCGGCTGTCGGTGCCGGTCACCGGCAACGTGGCCACCCGCCAGTTCGATTTCAGCGACGCGTTCTGGCAGGCGGTGCGCAAGACCGCGATCGGCGTGGTGTCGCTGCCGGTGAGCTGGGTCGGCAAGATCTTCTACACCGAGGACGCGCGGGTCGAGACGATCCAGATCTGGCCGGTCTACTTCGAGCCGGGCACCGTCCGCTTCGCGGAGGGCTTCGACAAGCAGGCGCAGCGCGTGGGCACGTTCCTCCGCGACGCGCCGGCGGTGAAGCTCGCGATGAAGTCGGTGCTGACGGTGGACGACATCGCCGCCTTGAAGCGCGACGCGCTCCGTCAGCGGCTGGAGGGCGCCGCGCGCGAGGCGGGGGCCGGCGGGGTGGAGGCGGCGGCGGCCCGCCTCTTCGCCGAGCGCTTCCCGGGCCGGCCCGCGCCGGGCGGCGTCGACGCGACGGTGGCCGAGCTGGCCAGGGACGAGCCGAATCCGGACGCGGCGGCGAAGACCCTGTCGACGCGCCGGATGGAGGCGACGCGCGCCCAGCTGCAGAGCGCGGCGCGCATCGAGCCGGCGCGCCTGCACGTCACCGAGGGGCTGGTGCCGGTGGAAGGCGCCGGCCGCGGGCGCGTCGAGTTCGAGATCGAGCCCTAGCGGGCGCGGCTACTTGAAGACCGGGTTGTCCACCCGGTCCACGAGCGACTCCGGCCCCTCGGTGGGCAGCACCTCGGCGTAGTTCTGGGCGCCGTCGATGTCGTGCTCCCACACCTCCCGCGGCAGCTCGTACAGCACCTCGATGCCGTGACCGTCCGGATCCGAGATGTACACGCTGTGGGTCATGCCGTGGTTGATGCGCCGATGGAACGTGACGCCCTTCGACTGGAGGAACTCGACCTGCTTGAGCCAGGACTCCCGATCCGGCCAGGCGATCGCCACGTGGTTGAGCCCGATCCCGCCCCGCATCAGGCTCCACGTCTCGGGCTCGCCGTGCCCGTTGCCGCCCTCCGGCCGTGGCACCTCGGCCAGCGCCAGGTCGTGGTGCGTCACGTCGCCGCTCTCGGACACGCCGCTGTAGAAGCGCATCTTGGGCCGCACCCGGTCGGGACGAGGCTTGAGCTGGGCCACGCAGCGGAAGCCCATGATCTCGGTCCAGAACCGGTGCGAGACCTCGATGTCGCGCACGTTGAGGACGATGTGGTTGATGCCGCGGGGCGTCTGTGCCTGTGCCATGGTGATGAGTCCTCCGCCGGAGCAAGTCGTTGCCGCGATCATACCAGAGCTCCGCTAGAGCCGCGTCTCGTCGACCTTCAGACCGAGCCAGTGCCGACCGACCAGCTCGTAGTGGGACAGGCGTGCCTGCAGGTGCTGGCTGATCACGTGCACGTCCTGGAAGTGGCGCTGGATCGGGCTCGACTCGTAGGCCGCGGTGGCGCCCGACATGTTGTAGATCATGTCCACCGCCTGCACCGCGAGCCGGATGCCGTGGGTGGTGGCCAGCCGCAGGGTCGCGCGCTGCTCGAGGGTGATCGTGCCGGTGGTGGTGAGGGAGTGCCAGATCTCGCCCACCGTCTCGAGCAGGAACGCGCGGCCGGAGCGGATGTGGGCCTCCACGTGGCCGACCTCGCTCTGCGCCGCCACCTGGTCGCGCAGGAGCTGGTCCATCGCGCGGGGGGTCTTGGTGGTGGCCAGCTCGATGAAGGCGGCCAGACAGGCGCGCGCGGTGCCGAGGGCCACCGCCGCGTCGCCGGAGGCGAACACGAGCGTGCGCGGGATCTGGTAGAGCGGGCCGGTCTCCACGAGCGGCGCGGTCACCGACCGCACGCTGCGCTCCTCGGGCACGAAGACGTCGTTCACCGCGAAGTGGTGCGTGCCGGTCCCGCGCATGCCACGCACGTGCCAGGTGTCGAGCAGCTCGGCCTGGGCGCGCGGCACGAAGCAGTAGCGCATCTCGGGCTGCCCCTCATCGAGCCGCGGGCGGCCGTCCTCGACGACGGTGGCGTGCGCGGCCAGCCAGGAGGCGTGCCGGCACCCGGTGCTGAAGCCCTGGCGTCCGGTCACCCGGTAGCCGCCGGGCACCGCGATGGCCTGGGCGTTGGCCACCGGGGTGTTGGCCACCACGCTGCGGGGCGTGTCGATCCAGATGGCGCGCGCCGCCGCGGAGGGCATGCGCGCGGCGTAGGTCGCGAAGATCGCGACCTGGTTGGTGACCCAGCCGGTGCTGGCGTCGCCCTTGCCGATCTCCTCGATGACCTCGATGTAGCGCGGCAGGTCCATCTCGGCCCCGCCGATCGCCCGGGGCAGCGCGAGCCGGAAGAGCCCCGCATCCGCCATCGCCTCGAACAGCGGCCGCGGCAGCTCGCGCTGCAGCTCGGTGTCCGGGGCCGACGCGCGGATGAAGGGCCCGAGCTTGCGCGCGGCCTCGAGCGGGGTGGTCACGAGGGCCTACTGGATCACCGAGTGCGGGGTCGCGGTCAGGCGCGTCACCTTGATCTGCTCGCGGTCGATCATGTCGCCCACGCGCGGGCTGATCTCGTTCTTCCAGTAGTCGCTCTGGTAGACCGCGTCGTAGAGGCGCTTGCGCTCCGGCTCGCTCTCGAAGCGGCGGATCCACACGTAGACGCTCTGGTCCTCCTCGCCCACGAAGCTGCCCAGGATGACCATGCCCATCTTGACCTGGAACGGGATGATCTCCTCCTCCATGCACTTCACCCACTTCGCCTGCTGCCCGGGACGGATGTGGTACTGCCGCAGCTCGAAGAGCATCGTCATCTCCTCGGTTCGGGTGCACTAGGCTCGGCCATGGGGAGCGCCTCAGGCGTGCAGCCTAGCACGGGATGACGCCGCGTGCGTGCGGCCGCCCGGCCGGTGCGACAGCCCGGTGTGGCCGGCCGGAGGCTCGTGTAGAATCCCCGGGGTATGTCTCATCTCGGGTGCGGCGGCTGTCACGGGAGCGTCGCGCCGGTCACGCTCGCGACCGGCCGCGGCGGCCGTCACTCGTCGGCGCCCTCGCACGGCCGCGCGGCCGGCGGAGGCGCGGCGGCCTCTTCCCGCGAGAGCGCCGGCGTCCAGGGCTACTCCCCGCCCCCGGCGCCGGTGAGCCCGATCAAGGGGCTGATCGACTTCCACACCCACGCGGCGCCCGACATCTTCGGCCGGTCCCTCGACGACGACGAGCTGGCGACCCTGGCCGCGACCCGTCAGATGGAAGCAGTGGTGTTCAAGAACCACGTGACCCACACCGCCGACCGCGCGTTCCTGGTGCGCAAGCACGTGCCCGGCGTCAAGGTATTCGGCGGCATCACGCTGAATCACGCGGTGGGCGGGCTGAACCCGCAGGCCGTCGAATGGATGTGGCGCATGCAGGGCGGCTACGGCCGGGTGGTCTGGTTCCCCACCTTCGACGCCGACAACCACGTCAAGCGCACCCGGACCGGGACGGCGGGCATCCGGGTCGTCGACGAGCGCGGCCAGGTCCTGCCCGCCGCGCGCGCGGTGCTGAAGATCGCGGCGGCCCAGCGCCTGGTGGTGCAGACCGGGCACGCCTCGCCGGAGGAGGCCCTCGCCCTGATCGCGGCCGCGCGCGAGGAAGGCTGCGAGCGCATCGTGGTCACCCACGCCCAGTTCGACGTCGTCGGCATGAGCCTCGATCACATGAAGAAGGCGGCCGCCCTCGGCGGGAAGCTCGAGCTGTGCGCCCTGCTCATGCTGGCGGGCCCGACCTCCCCACTCGAGTTCATGCACCACACCGCGCGCGTCGAGGTCGCGGACACCGCGGCCCGGATCAAGGCGGTGGGCGCCGAGCACTTCGTGCTGGGCACCGACCTGGGTCAGGCCGGCAATCCGACCCCCGCGGATGGCCTGCAGATGCTGGTGGCCGGGCTCATGAAGCACGGGATCAGCCGCGAGCAGATCCAGACCATGGGCCGCGAGATCCCCGGCGCGCTCCTGATGGGCTGACGTGATCGTCCGCGTGCTCGATCGTCAGCTGCGCCGGGTGGGAGGGGAGCGGGGGCCCTCCCCGGAACACGCTGACTCGCGACCCTTGCACGGCACTCGAACGAGCCACGAGATGGGAGCGCTCGCCTTCGGCAACGCGCAGAAGACACGGTTCCGGGGAGGGCCCCCGCTCCCCTCCCACCCGGCACGCGCCAACCGTGGACCTGACACCACCCTGCCCACCTGCGCGCCTCATTCATATCAAAGACCCCACAGCCTCGAGCGGCGTGCTGCCCGTGTGCTCGGCGTAGCGGGAGGCGTGGGGGTGGGGGAGGCCCTGCCCCCACGCCGGCGACACCACGACGGAGGCGTGAGGGAAGCATGCGCATCGAGGTGATCTGCACGGGGGACGAAGTGCTGACCGGCAAGATCGTCAACACCAACTTCAGCTACATCACCCAGAAGCTGGAGGACGTCGGGCTCTCGGTGCAGTGGGAGACCACGGTCGGCGACGACCGGGAGAACCTGCTGCGCGCCTTCGTGCTGGCCGGCGAGCGCGCCGATGCGGTCATCGTCAACGGGGGGCTCGGCCCCACCGTGGACGACCTCTCCCAGGAGATCGCGGCGAAGGCGGCGGGCGTGGAGCTGGTCCTGAACGAAGATTGGCTCCGGCGCATGGAGGATTTCTTCCAGCGGCGGAGCCGGGTGATGCCGCCCAACAACCGCAAGCAGGCCATGCTGCCGACCACCGCGGAGGTGCTCGACAACCCGATCGGCACCGCCTGCGGCTTCGCGCTGGACATCGGGCGCGCGCGCTTCTACTTCACCCCGGGCGTCCCGCGGGAGCTGCGCCGGATGCTGGACGAGCAGATCGTGCCGCGGCTGCTGGGAAAGGCCGGGCTGCCCGGCGCGATCTTCCTCAAGCGCTTCCACTCCTACGGGCTGGGCGAATCGCACGTGGACTCGCTGCTGCAAGGCGTGGAGACCCTGGTGCCGGACGGCAGCGTGAAGCTGGGCTTTCGCGCCCACTACCCGCAGCTCGAGACCAAGCTGACCGCGCGCGGCCGCGACATGGACGACATCCGCCGCAAGCTCGAGCCGATCGAGCGCGAGGTGCGCCGGCGCGTCGGCAACTTCATCCTCGCCGAGGACGAGCAGACCCTGGAAGGCGTGATCCTGCGCGAGCTGCAGGCAAAGGCCGCCACGCTCTCGCTGGTCGAGACGTTCACCA
>Ga0209971_1000016_pt1 | contig 65564 bp, 69 predicted proteins | sample InoplaM3SAM_FD_187588 | JGI IMG/M metagenome (GOLD analysis project Ga0209971, IMG submission 187588) | Arabidopsis thaliana rhizosphere microbial communities from the Joint Genome Institute, USA, that affect carbon cycling - Inoculated... | ecosystem: Host-associated > Plants > Roots >... | reverse complement strand
CGATGACCGGCCGCAATGAAGCCGCCGCGATTGCCCGCGCGACCGCTGCGGCCGTCGCCGACCTCGAGCGCCCGGCCATCGCCATCCCGTTCGTCCGCGCCCTGGCCGCGCGGGGCCTCGAGATGGCCACCGAGGTCGCGCTGGGCCGCGCGCGTCTCGACGACGTCAGCCGCGCGCCGGCGCGGCGCACCCGCCCGTGATCCCCGGTCTGCGCGTCGGCCACGCCACCGACGCGGATGGGCTCACCGGCTGCACCGTGGCGCTGAGCGACGCGCCGGCGGTCGGCGGCGTGGAGATCCGCGGCTGGGCCGCCGGCGTGCACGGGCTCGAGTTCCTCGACGCGCGCCATCTGGTGCCGACCCTCGACGCCGTCATGCTCGCCGGGGGCAGCGCCTTCGGCCTCGAGGCGATCTGGGGCGTGATGCAGTATCTCGAGGAGCGCGGCGTCGGCTTCCGCACGAGCCACACCGCGGTGCCCCACGTGGCCGGCGCCATCGTCTACGACCTCGGCCTCGGCGATGCGCGCGCGCGCCCCGATCGCGCCATGGGGTATCGCGCGGCGGCGGCGGCGCGACCGGGGCCGGTCGCCGAGGGCAACCTCGGCGCGGGCACCGGCGCGACGGTGGGCAAGCTCAACGGCATGGCGCGCGCCACCAAGGGCGGGCTCGGCTGCGCGGTGACCGAGCGTGACGGCGTGCACGTGGGCGCGCTCATGGTGGTCAACGCGGTCGGCGACGTGCGCGACCCCGAGACCGGCCGCCTCATCGCCGGCTCGCGGGATGCGCCCGACGGCCGCCGCCTGATCGATACCGCGGCGGCCCTGGCCGCCGGCGCGCCCCGCCCGGTCTTCCGACCCACCAACACCACCATCGGCCTGGTCGCCACCACCGCCGCGCTCGACAAGGCGCAGGCCGCACGGCTGGCGGCGCTGGCGATGGACGGATACCGGCACGCCCTGTCGCCCCCGCACCTGGACACCGACGGCGACGCGCTCTTCGCGCTCTCGGTGGGCCCCGCGCGAGGCGACGTGGAGACGCTGGGCCGGCTGGCCGCGGATCTGGTCGCGCGGGCGATCGTGCGGGCGGTGCGGGCGGCGGCGCCGGCCGGCGGCCTGCCGGCCGCGCGCGATCTGCAGTAGCGCGCGCTACTTCCCGAAGGTGAAGACCGACCCCACCGAGCTCGGCACCATCTCGTTGGGCAGACGGTGCATCATGCTGGCCATCGCCTCGAGGCCGGTGCAGTGCTGCGGCACGATCCAGTCCACCTCGAGGTCGCGGAAGGCGTCGACCACGCGGGTGACCCGCTCCTCCCGCAGCCCGCTCAGATGGAAGCCGCCGATGACCGCGTGCACCTTGGGCACGCCGGTGATCCGCGCCGCGTGCCGGCAGATGCCGACGATGCCGCGATGAGAGCACGACGTCACCACCACGAGCCCGCGGCCCTTGAGATTGGCGATCAGGGTCTGCTCGCCGAGGAACGTGTCCGGGACGACCGCCCCGGCGCGCTCGACACGCAGGTTGTCGGGAATGGGCTCGAACGCCTCCTGCTCGTGCATCTCCCCGCTCAGCAGCACGCCGTCGGCGACCAGCAGCGGGGCGCGCACCGACTCCACCTGGATGTCGTAGCGCTCGATCTCGTCGCGGTGCAGGCGCCCCAGGGAGACGCGATCGGTGCCCCGCTGGGTCCAGCGCGGCAGGAAGTGATCCTCGCCCGCATAGAGGGTCATGGCCTTCTTCATCCCACGGCGATAGGTCCGGAGCATCCCGCCGAGTCCCCCCCAGTGATCGTAGTGGCCGTGGCTCAGGGCCAGCAGGTCGATCGCCCCGGGATCGAGGCCGAGCACGCGGAAGTTGTGGGTGAGCGCGGTGTCGGACGGCCCGAAGTCGAACGCGATGCGGGTGGTGTCGCGCCCGCGGGTGATCTCGACGAAATGCGCCAGCCCGTGCTCGGCGCGCAGGTCGGGCAGCTGGCGGGCCGCGAAGGCGCTGAAGCGCCGGGCCACCTTCTCGTCCTGGCGCAGGATGTCGATGTAGTTGTCCACCACGGTGGTGATGGCGACGCGGTCCACCTCGTCGAGCGATCGCATCAGTCGACCCGGCTCTCGTCGCGGTACATCACCTTGTGGCGGGAGCGGACCACGTCCATCAGCGCGTCGTAGCGCGTCCCGAGTGCGGCCGGGGGCGCCGACCGGCTAGACAGCGGCTTCCTCCTGCCACAATCCGAGCGCGCGCAGGGCCGGCTCGTCGTTGAGATGGAAGAGACAGGCGGGCGCCGAGGCCGAGCGGTTGCGGTGCTCCACCGGGTGCCACGGCGGCACCACGAATGCGTCGCCGGGCTCCCAGTCCAGCACCGCGTCGCCGACCCGGCTCTCGCCCCGGCCCTCGATCACGTAGACGATCTCGCTCACGGTGCGGCGACCGATGCGCGACTCCTCGCCCGGGCGGAGCCAGCGCGCCTCCGAGCCCATGGTGCGCAGCGGGTACTCGCCGGTGCGCGGGTTGACGTGGCGCAGGGTGACCGCGGTCCGGCGGGGCGCGGTGACCGCGAGCGAGGCCAGCGCCGCCCGCACCGTGCGCCACGGCCAGCGGATCATCGGATACTCGCCGGAGTAACCCGTTCCGTCGTAACGAGATCCCCGCGGCAGCAGGCCGGCCGCGGTGAACTCGTCCTGGGAGGAATCGGTGTCGGTGACGGGCGGCGAGGCCGGCTTCATGGTCGAGGCCCAGTTCGCCTCGATGCTCCGCACCAGCGGGATGTCGAGGCCGTCGAGCCAGATCACCGGGTCGCGGCCCTCGTGGCCGTGGTCGTGCCAGCGCATCGGCGGGGTGATGATGAGGTCGCCCGGCTCCATCACGCACCTCACGCCGTCCACCGTGGTGTAGGCGCCCTGCCCCTCGACGATCAGGCGCAAGGCGGCCGCGGTGTGGTGATGACTCGGCGCGGCCTCGCCGGGCAGGATCACCTGGAAGCCGGCGTAGAGGGTGGCGGTGGCCGACACGTTGCCGGGCAGGCCGGGATTGCAGAGCACCAGCACGCGGCGCTCCGCCTGCTCGATGGGCACGAGGCGCGCGGCCTCCAGCAGGGGCCCGCGCAGCTCGCGCCAGCGCCACCGATGGGGCAGCACGCGGGTGACCCGCTCGTGCGGAAGCAGCGAGTGCAGCGCGGCCCACAGCGGGGCGAGCGAGAGCGCCTCGAGGCGCTCGGAGTAGGCGACCGGCAGCTGCTCGTCCCGGGTCGACAGCGGGCGGGAGGTCATGGCGGAGACCTCAGGATGCGTCGGAGCGCGGGCGCAGCTCGTCGCGCGCGTCGGCGAGACGGTCCGCGAGGGCGCGCACCTCGGCCAGGCGATCGGGACGGTGGACGAAACGCGAGTCGGTGGTGTAGCCGTCCCAGCTCGCCATGTAGTCGGGCTGCGAGAGTCCCAGCGCGTACTCCGAGATCTGCACCGGGTTGACGAAGTCGGCCATCACGCCGACCTCGTTGTGGAGCGGCGGCCGGTGCCCGTCCATGAAGGCGCGGAGCGCCGAGGGCTGCGGCCCGTGCGGCAGGCCGACCGGGTGCACGGTGACCATGCCCGCGCGGATCACGCCGCCGCGGCTGAAGAAGTCGCCGAAGTGGTAGCCGATCGTCTCGCAGTAGTCGAGGTTGCGGTGGAAGAACGGCAGCCACATCCCTTCCTTCTCCACCGACCGCACCGTGAAGACGCAGAGGTAGCAGCCGGGCAGCGTGAAGACGGTGTGCCCCGACGGGGGAACGTGCGAGCGGTCCGCGGTGAGCGGCCGCACGTCCTCCACCGCGAAGCGGTACGGCAGGTAGTCGCCGCGCCAGCCCACCACGTCGAAGGGATGGGTGGGGTGCACGCGACGGGTGTAGACCGAGCCGACCTTGGAGATGACCTCGAAGCGGCCCGCCTCGTTGCGGGTATCGAGCGAGCGGGGATAGCGGTAGTCGCTCCGGCTGTGGGTGATGAACCGCCCGGTGGTCGCGGCCTCCGACTTCTCCGGATCGCCGGTGAAGCTCTCGTACATCCAGTAGTAGTGCGGGCCGGCGCCAGTCTCGAAGCGATGCGGAATGCCCTTGGGCACCACCAGGAAGTCGCCCGGCCCGTACGCGATGGGACCGAAGAGCGTCTCGAGCGTGCCGTGGCCCTGGTGGACGAAGAACACGAGCGTGGCCGAGTGATGCTCGAAGAGATAGTCCATCGGCGCGGTGGGCGCGGTCACGTTCATGGCCACGGTGGCGTTGGCGACCAGGCGCGCCATGCCGCGATAGACGTCGCGCGCCTCGGGCGGCCGCGCCACACCGAGGGCGTGGTGCACGCCGCCCACCGGCTGCATCGCCGACTCCCACAGCGGCGCGAAGCCGGCGAGCGTGCCGGTCTCGCCGGGCAGCCAGTTGTTGGGCGGATAGAGATGATAGGTGTGGGTGACCTTGCCCGCGAAGCCGCCGCGGCCGTGCTCCTGCTCGTAGACGTGCTGGAGGAGGGGGCCCACGTGCGGCGCCCGCGGGACGATGCCCACCTCCGGGATCCCGCTGAAGTACTCGTACTTGTCCATGTCATCCGCCTCCGTGGTGTCCCGCGTCATTCTACCGCGGCGCCGGAAGGCGGTCACCCGCCCCACGACTCCTTGGTGTCGTGGCCGGTCGTCAGCGGCGACCTAGTCTATCGTTTCGGCCAGGGCTGGGATATATGACCTGGGTGCGCGTCGAGGTGCTGCTGACCGCGGTGGTCGGGCTGGGCGCTCTGTCCATCGACATGTTCCTGCCCTCGCTGCCCGCGATCGCCACCGCCTTCGCCGCCCCGCCCGCGACGGTGCAGCTCACGGTCACGCTCTTCCTGATGGCTTTCGCGGCGTCGCAGCTCGTCTACGGCCCGCTGTCGGACCGCTTCGGGCGGCGCTGGGTGCTCATCGCCGGCCTGGCCCTCTACGCGGCGGCCGGGCTCGCCTGCGCGCTGGCCTCCTCCATCGGCGTGCTGATCGGCGCGCGCGTGCTCCAGGCGCTCGGCGGCGGGGCCGGGCCGGTGGTCGCCCGCGCGGTCATCCGCGATCTGCACGGGCCCGAGCGCGCGGCGCGCGTCTTCTCCTACATGGCGATGGTCCAGTCGCTGAATCCCATGCTGGCTCCCGTGCTCGGCGGCTACGTGCACCAGACCTTCGGCTGGCGCGCGGTCTTCCTCGTGCTCGCCGGCGCGGGCACGTTCTTCGTGGCCCTGATGGCGGCGGGCGTCCACGAGACCAACGTGCGGCGCGATCCCTCCGCGCTGCAGCCGGGCGCGATGGGCCGCAACATCGCCCGCCTGCTCTCCGACCGGGCCTACCTCGCCTACGTGCTGGTGAACGCGCTGATGTTCGGCGGCCAGTTCGCGTTCATCTCGGGCTCTCCGTTCGTGCTGATCGGCGTGCTCGGCGTCTCGCCGAGCGTCTTCGGGTTCTGCTTCGGCGCCGTCGCGCTCGGGATCATGACCGGCACCTTCCTGTCGAGCCGCTTCGGGACCCAGCTCGGCCTCGATCGCACGATCTTCTGCGGCACCGGCCTGGGCGCCGGGGCCGGCGTGGTGCTCGCCGCGCTGGCGTGGAGCGGGATCCTGTCGGTCGCGGCGATCGTCGCGCCGATGTACGTCTTCGCCATCGGCCTGGGCCTCACGCTGCCCAACGGCATCGCCGGCGCCATCGGGCCGTTCCCGCGCATGGCCGGCCTCGCCGCCGCGGTGGCCAGCTTCCTTCAGATGACCGGCTCGGCGCTCTACAGCGTGGCGGTCGCCCGCTTCGACGACGGAACCGCGCGGCCGATGACCACCGCCATCGCCCTGGCCGGCGTCACCGCGCTCGCCTGCTTCTGGCGTCTGCGGCTGCGTCGGCGGCGCGGCATGCTAGCATGAGCGCCATGACCGCGCGCCGCGCCAAGATCATCCGCTTCCCCACGCCGCCGCCGAAGACCGCGCCCACCGCGGGCCTGGTGGAGGCGCGGCGCTGCCGCGACCAGGCCGAAGCTCTCGTGGTCCGCGGCCTGCTCGAGAGCGAAGGAATCCACGTGGTGCTGCAGAGCCGCCTGGCCCCGTCGGTGTATCCCTTCAGCGTGGGGCATCAGGCCGAGGTGGTGCTGCTGGTGGCGGCCGCGGATCTGCCGCGGGCGCGCGCGGTGCTGAAGCGGCGGGCGTAGAGGCTTAGCCCGCCCTCAGCCCCGCCACCCCTCACCCTGCCCTCTCCCCTGAGGGGAGAGGGGGAATCGTTCGCCGGACCCTGGGGGAGAGGGTGAATCGTCAGAGGCGGAAGAGGCGGCGGGCGTTGCCGCTGGTGGTCTCGCCGAGAGCGTCGAGCGTGACCCCGCGCAGCTCGGCGACCCGCGCGGCGGTGATGGCCACCCACGCGGGCTCGTTGCGCTGGCCGCGATGGGGATGCGGCGGCAGGAACGGGCAGTCGGTCTCCAGCACCAGCCGGTCGGCCGGCACGAAGCGGGCGACGTCGGGCAGGGCTCTCGCGTTCTTGTAGGTCACCGGGCCGGCCAGCGAGATGTGCAGGCCCAGGTCGAGACAGCGGCCGGCGACCTCCACGTCGGCCGAGAAGCAGTGCATGACCCCGCCCACCTCGCCCACGCGCTCGTCGGCGAGGATCGCGAGCGCTTCCGGATGCGCGTCGCGGCAGTGGATGACCACCGGCTTGCCGAGGCGGCGCGCCATGCCGAGCTGACGCCGCCACACGGTCTCCTGCACGTCGCGGGGCGAGAGATTGCGGAAGAAATCGAGGCCCATCTCCCCGAGCGCCACGACCTTGGTCGACTCGCGCGCCAGCCGCTCCATCGCCTCGAAGTCGGCCTCGGTGGCCTCGGCCGCGTCGTGCGGATGGATGCCGACCGTGGCGTAGATGGAGCCCAGACGCTCGGCCAGCGCCACCGCGGCCGGATTCGTCTCGCGGTCGGTGCCGATGGTGACCATCGCAGTGACGCCGGCGGCACGCGCCCGCTCGAGCACGCCGTCGAGGTCGGCGAGCAGCTCGGGAAAGTGCAGGTGGGCGTGGGTATCGATCAGGGACACGCTCATGGGCTCGGCGGCTTCACCGCCTCGGCTCTCACCTTCATGATCCGCGGGCCGTCCATCTCCACGATCGTCCAGCGATGGCCGCCGGCCTCCGTCGTCATCCCGGGCCGCGGCACCACCCCCAGCCGCTGCAGGAGGAACCCCGCGATCGTCTGGTAGTCGGTCGACTCTTCGAGGGGCAGGCCCACCTGCTCCCGCAGGTCCCGGATCGCCGCGGTCCCGTCGATCATGAGCGAGCCGTCGGGCAGCCGGGACACCGACGACAGGCGGGGACTCTCGCGCTCGTCCCGGATCTCGCCCACGATCTCCTCGAGCAGGTCCTCGGTGGTCACGAGCCCGCCCACCTGCCCGTACTCGTCCACCACCAGACCGAGCTGCAGCCGGTGGCGCTGGAACTGACGGAGCACCTCGCTGACCGGCGCGCTCTCGGGCACGAACAGCGGCGGGTGCATGAGCCGGTCGAGGATCACCGGCTCGCCCAGCGCCGCGCAGCGGAACAGGTCCTTGATCACGACCACCCCGATCGTGCCCTCGATGGAGCCGCGGAAGACCGGCAGGCGGGTATGCCCCATCTCGGCCGCGCGCTTGAGGATCTGGTCCGACGGTGTCGCGACGTCCAGGCCGAGGATGTTGGGCCGCGGCACCATCACCAGGCGCACCGGGGTGTCGGTGAACTGGAAGACGCGATTGACCAGATCGCGCTCGCCCGGCTCGAACACGCCCTGCACCGTGCCCTCGCGCACGAGGTACTTCACCTCCTCCTCGGAGACGACGGGGGCGATGGGCGCATCCCGCAGGCCGAGCCCGGTCAGGATCAGCCGCGTGGCCCACGTGAGCATCCGGCTCGGTCCGGACAACACCCGCACCAGCCGGCCGATGGGCACCGCCACCATCGCGGCCCAGCGCTCCGGGTTGCGCAGCGCGAGCGCCTTCGGGGTCAGCTCGCCGATCACCAGCGACACGAACGAGATGAGCAGAACCACGATGCCCAGGGAGACCGGCCCGCCCCAGCTCTCGGCCCCGGGCAGCCCGCTGCCCTGCAGCCGGGGCGTCAGCGCCTCCACCGCGGCGGCGCCGCCGACCGCGGAGGCCAGCGTGCCGACCACCGTGATCGCGACCTGGATGGTGGCGAGGAAGCGGTCGGGATCGCGCTTCAGCTCCGCCGCCTCCGCGGCGCCCGCGACGCCCTCGCTCTTGAGCTGGCTCAGCCGGCTCGGACGCGCCGACACCAGCGCGATCTCCGACCCGGCGAAGAAGGCGTTGGCCAGGATCGACACGCCGATCAGAACGATCTCGATCCAGATGCTGTCCATCGTGGGGTCCTCACGGAGTGACGGTGAAGCGCAGACGGCCGATCAGCTGGCCCGACGCGGTGAGCACATCCACGCGGTAGTGGCCCGTGACCGGCGGCTTGAGATCGGTGTAGCGCGAGTAGGTGCGGAAGCCGTGCCGGCGCCCGCCCTGCACCGGCGTCGGCAGCGGGACCTGCGCGAGCATCGTCCGGTCTCGCCACCACACGTGACGGATCACCTGCCGGACGCCGGCCGGCGCGTACACCGCGGTGTAGGCGGCGAGCTGGCCCCAGTCCAGCACGGTGGACGACGCGAGCACGTGGTCCTCGGCGGGATCGACCGGCTCGAGATCGGCGACATCGCGCGCGACCACCGCGCGGGCCAGGAACAGCGGGGCCGGCGGCACGAGGCCCCGCGCAAACCAGATCAGGAAGATCGCCACGACGGCGGCGGCGACCGCCGTCGCGTGGGCGCGGAGCCAGCCGAATCGGCCCTCGCGGCGGAACGCGGGCGCCAGGGCCAGCGCGGACAGCACCGCGCTGCCCTCCAGCGCCAGGATGGGGCGCACGCCCACCAGCGGCAGCGCCACGTTGAGCGCGGCGAAGAACGAGAACCCGAGCAGCGCGTGGTTCAGCCAGCGCCGCGGCTCGACCAGCCGCCGGTACAGCGGGTCGACCGCGGTGACCACCGCCCCCGCCGCCACCATCGCCGGGAATATCGCGTTGGGCGAGTCGAGCGTGGCCGCCGCGTAGTAGGCCGGCAGCACGAAGAGCAGCAGGTTGTGGTACAGGGTCTGGATCGTGTAGTCGGCGGCGGTCAGCACCAGGCGCCGGCCGCGCTCGAGCAGCGGCGCGCGCAGCTGGGTGATCAGCACGAAGAGCAGCCAGAGCAGCAGCAGGTAGCCCACGATCCAGGCCACGTGGGGCAGGCCGCGGCGGAAGACGAACAGCGCGGCCACGCCGAGCGCCAGCGAAGCGATCGAGATCGGCCAGCCGCCGAGCCAGCCCACGACCGGCAGCCGCGGGGTGGGCGTCCGGTCGGGCTCGGTCACGTGGCCACGGGCTCGGTCGGCGCCGGGATCCCCTGCCTTCGCCAGTAGAAGAGGAAGAGCGCGATCGTGAAGAGGGACTGACCGACCGCGAGCGCGCAGTCGAAGAGGACCCGCACCACGAAGTGATTGGCGCCGGGCACCATCCGGACCAGCTGGCCGCCGACCACCGCGAGCCCGAAGATCAGCGCGAAGATGACGGTGGCCGTTCCGAAGATGGTCCACCGCTGGCCGGCGGTCAGCTCGGCGGCCTGGCGCCACACCGTGATCGGCGAGCCGCCGCCCAGCACCACCGCCGAATCGACCACCGCGAACCGCACCAGCAGCAGCACGATGGCCACCGACACCGCCAGCAGCACGAGCCCGCCCATCAGCTGGATCGCCGGCGCGGCTCCGTAGACCGCGAGCCAGCCCAGCGACGGCAGCAGCAGGACCCACAGGATCATGAACCGGACCAGCATGAGACGGGGCCACGCGCCGAATCCCTCGGCCAGCACCTGCCAGTAGCCGGCGGGCACGCCCTGCTTGATGCGCGCGAGCGCCGACAGCATCGCGCTCACCACGAAGGGATCGAGCACCACCTGGGCGGTCAGCACGATGCGCAGCGCGCGGCCGACTGCATCCTCGCCGGGCTCGAAGAACTCGAGATAGTTCAGCAGCACGTGCACCGGCAGCCAGACGGTCAGCGACAGCAGCGTGAACAGGTACAGGTGGCGGCCGAGGAGGCGGAAGGTCTCCCCGAGGACGGCGCGCACTACCGGCGGGGAGCGGCCGGGCGCGCCACCGGCCCGCCGCCACGAGGTGAGGGAATCATGGAGCCATAGGCTACATCGTCGGATACCTCGGGGGCCACCTCCCAGTGCAGAGCAGCAACCCCGGTGCCACCGGGAAACGCCGCGCGTACGCGATCGAACGCCCGCCCGCCGGCAATGGTTACCGCGTCATCTCTTCGCCCCGTCGTCCGATGACCGGCCATGTCTGGCGGCGCTGCGCGGCACATGCCTTGCTGCTCTCATCGAGCGAGAGGAGAGTCGATGAACCCACATCAGCTGGCGGTGGTGACCGGGGCTTCCAGTGGCATCGGCTACGAGCTGGCGCGCTGCAGTGTCCGCCACGGCTTCGATCTGCTGATCGCGGCCGACGAGCCGGACATCCATCGGGCGGCCCAGGAGCTGCGCGGAATGAATGCGGAGGTGGAGACCGTCGAGGCAGATCTGGCGACCGAGGCGGGCGGCGACGCGCTCTGGGGGGCGATCGCCGGCCGACCGGTCGCCGCTTTACTGGCCAACGCCGGGCACGGCCTCGGGGGCGCGTTCCTCGAGCAGGACTTCGCAGCGGCCCGGCACGTCATCGACACCAACATCACCGGCACGCTGCGCCTGATCCAGCTCGTGGGCCGCGACATGGTCGCTCGGCGGTCGGGCCGGATCCTGATCACCGGATCGATCGCCGGCTTCATCCCGGGCTCCTTCTCGGCGGTCTACAACGGCACGAAGGCGTTCATCGACGAGATCGCGGATTCGGGCATCACCGTCACGTGCCTGATGCCGGGCGCGACCGACACCCGGTTCTTCGCCCGCGCCGGCATGCTGGACACGAAGGTGGGCCGTGAGGAGAAGGACGATCCCGCGGACGTCGCGAAGATCGGCTTCGACGCGATGATGAGCGGCGAGCGCGACGTGGTGAGCGGCTGGAAGAACAAGGTGCAGACTGCAGTGGCCAGCATCACGCCGGCCTCGCTTCTCGCGGCACAGCATCGCAAGAAGGCCGAGCCGGGCTCCGGGCGGGACGAGTAGAAATTGCCGGGTAGGCTTTCCCTGCTTCGCACGGTCGGGAGCCGCGCCCGAGCGGCCGGCGGGGCCGCGGCGGCCGCGGTGTGTCTCTCCGGCTGCGGCGGGCACTCCGTTCTCCGGTCCTTCTCCACCGAGGCGAGCGCGCTGGCTTGGCTCACCGGCGTGTTCTTCGTCGTGACCCTTGCGGTGTTCGCCGCGGTCAGCCTGGCGCTGCTGGCAATCCTGCTGAAGCGACGAGCGGTGCTGAGCCCGCTTCAGGGCCCGCCACCGGGCGACGTCGTTGCGGCCGCCGATGACCGCCGGCCGTTCCGCGCGGTCATGGTGAGCGGCGTCGCGACCGCGGTCATCCTGGCCGGCCTCCTCTGGCTCAGCCTGGGACCCGGACACCCGGCCGCGCGCCCCGCGGCGCTCAGCATCGACGTCGTTGGACATCTCTGGTGGTGGGAGTTTCGCTACCGGGCTCGAGCCGGCGCAGAGCCGGTCGTCACCGCCAACGAGCTGCGTCTTCCGCAGAACCGCACGACGCTCCTCGACCTGCGGTCCGCCGACGTGATCCACAGCTTCTGGGTTCCCGCGCTCGGGGGCAAGGCGGACCTGGTGCCCGGCCATCCTGGCCGGATCCAGATCACGCCGCGCCGTGCGGGCAGGCTCATCGGTGTCTGCGCGGAGTTCTGCGGACTGGAACACGCGCGCATGCGCTTCCCGGTGTACGTCGATCCGCCCGACGCCTTCGACGCCTGGCTGCGCGCCCAGGCGTCACCCGGCGCGCACCCGGGCTCGCCGGAGGAGCAGGACGGACACGATCTGTTCATGGCCTCGGCGTGCGTCGGCTGCCACGCGATCCGGGGCACCGCGGCGGTGGCCACGATGGGGCCCGACCTGACCCACCTGGCGAGCCGGGGCACGCTGGCCGCGGGCACGCTGACCAACACGCCCGCGCACCTCGCCGAGTGGCTGGCGGCACCGCAGCACAGCAAGCCGGGCACACTGATGCCGGCGGCCGGCGTGTCCGGGCCCGCGCTCGAGCACCTGGTCGCCTACCTCGAGAGCCTCCGATGACGGAGACCGAGTGGCTCCACCGCAGCTGGGGCAGCCGGCCGGGCCTCATCGGATGGCTCACCGAGGTCGACCACAAGCGGATCGCCATCCGTTACATCCTCACCGCGCTGGGCTTCTTCGTCCTGGCCGGCGTCCTCGCGCTCCTGGTGCGGCTGCAGCTCGCGGTGCCGAACAACCGGCTGCTCGGTCCCGCGACCTACAACGCCGTCTTCACCATGCACGGCACCGCCATGATGTTCCTGTTCGCGGTGCCGGTGATGCAGGGCATGGGGCTCTACCTGGTGCCGCTGATGATCGGCACCCGGAACGTGGCCTTTCCGCGCCTGAACCTGTTCGGCTACTACACGTTCCTGTTCGGCGGCTGCTTCCTGTTCGCGAGCCTGTTGCTGCGGACCGCCCCGCAGGCGGGCTGGTTCAGCTACGTGCCGCTCGCGTCCCTGCGGTTCGCGCCCGAAAAGGGCGTCGACATCTGGGCGCAGACGATCACCTTCACCGAGCTGGCCGCCCTGGTCGCCGCGGTGGAGATCGCGGTCACCGCGCTGAAGCTGCGCGCGCCCGGCATGTCGCTCGGGCGCATGCCGATCGTGGTGTGGTCGATGCTCGTGATGTCGGTGATGGTGATCCTCGCGATGCCCGCCATCATGGTGGCGAGCAGCCTGCTCGCGATGGACCGGCTGGTCTCGACTCACTTCTTTACCCTGGACCTGGGCGGCGACGTCATCCTGTGGCAGCACCTGTTCTGGTTCTTCGGGCATCCCGAGGTCTACATCATCTTCGTGCCCGCCCTCGGCTTCGTATCTCAGCTGGTCGTCACCTTCACGCGCCGGTCGATCGTCGGCTACCGTACGATCGTGGCCTCGCTCATCGCCACCGGCGCCATCGGCTTCACGCTCTGGGCACATCACATGTTCGCGGCCGGTCTCTCGCACGCGCAGGGCGTCTTCTTCATGGCCGCGAGCATGACCATCGCGATCCCCACCGGCCTCCAGATCTTCTGCTGGCTCGCCACCATGTGGGCGGGGCGGCCCGTATTTCGGACGCCGCTCCTCTTCGTGATCGCGTTCTTCCTGACCTTCGTGCTGGGCGGCCTCACCGGCGTGGTCCTCGCCTCCGTCCCGATCGATCTCCAGCTGCACGACACGTTCTTCGTCGTGGCGCACCTGCACTACGTCCTCATCGGCGGCGCGCTCTTCCCCTTGCTCGGCGCGCTCTGGTACTGGCTGCCGAAGATGAGCGGGCGGCGGATGCCGGAGCCGGCCGGCCGCGCCAGCGTGGCGCTGCTCGTCCTGGGCTTCCACGTGACGTTCTTCCCGATGCACGTCCTGGGTGTGCAGGGCATGCCGCGCCGGGTCTCCACCTACGCCGCCGAGACCGGCTGGGCCACCCTCAACCTGACCGCCACCGCCGGAGCCTTCCTCCTCGCCGCCGGCCTGCTGGTCTACGGCGCCGCGGTCGCCTGGGGCCTGCGCCGCGGCCGCCTCGCCGGCCCCGATCCGTGGGGCGCGGACAGCCTGGAATGGGGCACCGCCTCTCCACCGCCCGCGTTCAATCACGCCCCGCTGCCGTGCGTGACGTCGGCCTATCCGCGCTGGAGCCCGCCGGCTCCGGTCGTGGAGGGGCTGCGATGCGATCAGCGCGAGCTGCTGGTCACCTCCGCGGGCGCGGCGCGGCCGTCGCACCGAACGACGCTGGACGGGCCCGCGATCTCGCCGCTGCTGCTCGGCGTGGCCACCGCCGCCACGCTGGTCGGCGTCGTGTTCACCCCGTGGGCGATCGTGTGGGGAACGCCGTGCTGCTTCGCCGCGCTCACCGTGTGGTTCTGGCCATGGACACGACATCTCTGATCCACGCCGACGCCGACGACGCGCGGGTCGGCGTCGATGCCCGCGCCCTGCCCCGCACCGCGTGGGGGCACGCCACCCCGATCTGGTGGGGCATGTGGAGCGTGATGGTCATCGAGGGCACGGTGCTGCTCCTGCTCGCCACCGTCTATCTCTACCTCCGACGCCTGGCGCCGCTCTGGCCGCCCGCCGGGATCCGGCCGCCGGCCCTCGGCGCCGCGACGGCCAACGCCATGGTCCTCGTGGCGAGCCTGATCCCCACATTCGGCCTGCATCGCGCGGCCCGGCGCCGGAACCGGCGCGCGGTCGGTTGGTATCTGGCGGTGGCCACGATGCTCACCCTGGTGAGCATCGCGTTGAGGGGGGTGGAGTTCGCCCACGCGAACGTGTGGTGGCACACCAACGCCTACGGCTCGATCGTGTGGACGATCCTGGGCGCCCATGCCAGCCACCTGATCGCCGCCGCGCTGGAAGATCTGCTCCTGTGCGCGCTCGTCTTCTTCGGCGCCATGGAGCCCAAGCACTTCGTGAGCATCACGGTCAGCGCGATCTACTCGTACTTCGTGGTGGCGGCCTGGCTGCCGCTCTATCTCCTTGTGTACTGGCTGCCGCGGCCGTGAAGCGTCTCCTGCACGTCGCCCTCGGCATCCTGACGAGCGTCGGCGGGTTCCTGGAGATCGGCTCCATCGTGACCGCCATGCAGGCGGGCGCCGAGTTCGGCTTCCGGCTCCTCTGGGTGGTGGCGCTCGGGACGCTCTGCGCGATCAGCCTCACCGAGATGGCCGGGCGGTTCTCCGCGGTGAGCCAGCGCACGCTCGGCGACGCCCTCCGCGAGCGTTTCGGCGCTCGGGTGTTCGGGCTGGTCGTGCTCGGCGTGGGCGTCACGAGCGTGCTGGTCCTGGGCGCCGAGCTGACCGGCCTCGCGATCGCCACCGAGCTGGCCACCGGCGTGTCGTTCCGCCTCTGGGGCCTGCCCATCGCCTTCCTGGTCTGGCTGATCCTCTGGAAGGGCAAGTTCGGCGTCATCGAGTACGGGGTGGCCGGGCTCGGGCTGGTGACCCTGTCGTTCCTCGTGGCGGCCTTCCGTGTCGATCCGCCGGGACCGGCCATGGCGGCCGGGCTGCTGCCGTCGCTGCCCGCCGAGCCCGACGGCCGCTACTGGTTCCTCGCGGTGAGCATTCTCGGCGCCACCCTCACGCCGTATCTCTTCTACTTCTACTCGTCCGGGGCCATCGAAGACGAATGGACGATCGCGGAGCTGAGCGCCAACCGGATCGTGGCCGCGGTCGGCATGCTGTTCGGCGGGGTCCTCGCCGGCGCGGTCCTGGTGGTCGCCGCGATGGTGATGCCCGACATGCGGATCGAAGACTACGCGGCGTTGCCGCTGGTGCTGTCGCGCGTGTTCGGACGCACCGGATTCTGGCTCTTCGTCGCCTCGCTCTGGATCGGCTGTCTGGGCGCCGCGCTCGAGATCACCCTGGCCATCACCTACCTGCTCGCCCAGGGCTACAACTGGAGATGGGGTGAGAACCTTCGGCCGCGCGAGGCCGCGCGCTTCGTGCTCACGTACACCGCGCTGGTCGCGGTCGGCGTCTGCTTCACGCTGGCCGGCGTGGACGCGCTCCAGCTGACGAATCTGGCCATGGCGCTCACCGCGGCGGTCCTGCCCCTGGCGCTCTCGCCGCTGCTGCTGCTGATGAACGATCGCCGCTACCTCGGCCGCCACGCCAACGGGTGGCTGGCCAACGGCTTCGCGGTGGTCATCGTCGCGGTCTCGCTCGCGCTGGCGGTCGTATCCATCCCGCTGGCCATTGCGGGCGGCTGATGGACATCCGGCGCGACCTGCTCGACATGCCCCTGATCGGCGCGGACGGCGAGCCGATGGGCCGGGTCGACGGTGTGATCGCCTCGTACACCGACGGCCGCCCGCTGCGGCTGGTCTGGGTCGAGATCGGCGGGGCCACGTTCGCCCGTCGCATCCATCCGCGCCTGGAACGGTGGACGCGCGCCCTGGCGCGGCGATTCAGCCCCTCGCGCGGCCGCGTGTGCCGCATCCCGCTCTCCGCCATCCGGACGTTCGGCAAGCGCCTCAAGCTCCGCGACGACCAGGCCGCGTGGCCCGCGCAGGTATGGGAGCGATGGCTTCGCCACAAGGTGGTCGAGCGCATCCCGGGCAGCTGACCGCGATGAGACGCGAGATCCGAGTCGATCTGTTGCTGGGCCGGGTGGTGCGCGACGCCGCGGGACGGCGCGTTGGACGCATCGAGGACATGCGGGTCGCACGCGACGGCCGCGACTGGATCGTGACGCACTTCCTCCTGGGGCCGGTCGGCTGGAGGCAGCGGCTGTCTCCGACGGGGCTCCGCCTGCGATGGCACACGCTCCGCGGCACCCAGCGCGCGGCGCTGAGGCGGGTCCGCTGGGACGCGCTCGATCTGTCCGATCCGGCGCGACCACAGCTGCGCTGATCGCGCGGCGCGTCGCGCACATCGGGCCGGTCGAAACGACCGGGCGGAGCGGACGTTCCGCTCCGCGCTCCGCGGAATCGTTGAAGGGTGGAGGAGACCGGCGAGGCACGTGCCTTGCTCCTCATCAAGGCACAACGCTACGAGGTGCGACGCTACCGAACGCGGGGAGGACTCGATGACGACCAGCCAGCTCGTGCCGTCGACCGAACAGCTCGGGGATCTCGCGCGCGCGCCGTGGGCCTCGTCTCGCAGCCGGCCCTCACTCACCGCGCTCGCCGCGGGAGCGGTCGGTGGGCTCTACGGGGCCGCCGCCATGAGCGTGCTCCGTCTCTACGCGCGACGGATCGGGCTGATCGACGAGATGGTGCCGGAGTTCATCGAGGAATGGCTGCTGGGCGATCCGGATTCCGCCTCGGCGGAGGACAACGCCCGCCGTCACGTGTCTCATCAGGCGCTGCACCTGGCCTACGGCGCGGGGTGGGGCGCGCTGGCCGGGCCGGTGCTGGCCAAGCGCGAACGCGGCAGCCTGCTTCCCGGGGTGGGCTTCGGGCTGGCGCTCTGGGCGATCGGGCTCGTCGGCCTGCTGCCCCGCCACCGTCGCGGTCGGAAGAGCTGGGAAGCGACCGCTCCCGCCCAGGCCGTCAACGTGCTGGCCCACACCTTGTTCGGGATCGCGGTGCAGCTGGCCGCCCAGGAGGTGTGGGTCAGGCCGCGCCGCGAGCGGAACTCGCGGATCGGCTGAGCGCGGCTGCGGCCGCTACTTCACGCGCGAGCCCGAGGGCACGTCCTTGTCGAGGGTGAGGAGCGACACCGTGCCCTCGTGCGAGGCGGCCAGGACCATGCCGTTGGACTCGACGCCCATCAGGGTGGCCGGCTGAAGATTGGCGACGATCACCACTTTCCGGCCGACGAGGCTCGCCGGCTCGTAGTGCTCGGCCACGCCGGCGACCAGCGTGCGGGTCTCGTCCCCCACCTGGATCGTGAGGTTGAGCAGCTTCTTCGACTTCGGCAGGCGCTCGGCGGCCAGCACTTCGGCGACGCGTAGCTCGACCTTCTGGAAGTCGGCGATCGGGATCTTGCCGCCGCTCCCCTCACTGCCGCTCCCCTCGGCCTGCCCTCTCCCCTCGCCCTGAGGGGTGCCGGACCGAGGGGCTTTCGTATCGACGCGCGGAAACAAGCCGGACACCCGGCTCACCCGCGGCACCGCGCCCAGCCGCCCCACCACCGCGTCCGCCAGCACCGGCACCTCGCCGCGGCCGAGGCCCTCGCGGATCTTCCGCGCCGCGTCCGGCAGGAAGGGATCCAGCAAGATGCCGAGGAACCCGAGCGAGTCGGCAAGCGTGCACAGGACGCGCTCGAGGCGGGGTCGTCGGGCCGGGTCCTTGGCCAGGGCCCAGGGCGCGCTGCCGTCCACGTAGCGGTTCACGGTGCCGATGAACGCCCAGAGGCCGGCCAGCGCCTTCTGGAATGCGAAGTCGCGCATCGCCTGCTCGACCGCCACCCGCGCCGCGGCCGCGGCCTCCACGATCTCCCGGTCCGCGGCCTCGAGCGGCGCGGTCACCCGCCCGATGGGGCCGGCGGCGGCGATCAGCGTGGTCGTCCGGCTCACCAGGTTGCCCAGGTCGTTGGCCAGGTCCGCGTTCAGCCGCTCGACCAGCGCCTCCTCGCTGAAGCTGGCGTCGAGCCCGAAGCTCATCTCGCGAAGCAGGAAGTAGCGGAACGCGTCGTGGCCGTACTTGTCGGTGAGCTGGAAGGCCTCCACCACGTTGCCGATGGACTTCGACATCTTGCTGCCGCCCAGCGACCAGTAGCCGTGGACGTGGAGGTGCCGATAGAGCGGGATACCGGCCGCCTTCAGCATGGTGGGCCAGTACACCCCGTGGGGCTTCAGGATGTCCTTGCCGATCAGGTGCTCGACGTGCGCCCAGAGCCCGCGCGTCTTCTCCTGTGGCGGCTCCGTGACCGCCGAGTAGTAATTGAGCAGCGCATCGAACCAGACGTAGGTCACGTACTGGTCGTCGAAGGGCAGCGGGATACCCCACACCACGCGCGACTTCGGCCGGCTGATCGACAGATCCTGGAGCGGCTCGCGGAGGAAGCCCAGCACCTCGTTGCGGTACCGCTCGGGCTGGATGAAGTCCGGGTGCTCCTCGAGATGCTTGATCAGCCAGTCCTGGTGCTTCGACATCTTGAAGAAGTAGTTCTTCTCCTTGATGAAGGTCAGCGCGGTCTGGTGATCGGGGCACTTGCCGTCCACGATCTCCTTCTCGGTGTAGAAGCGCTCGCACCCGTAGCAGTACCAGCCGCCGTACTCGCCGAAGTAGATCTCCCCCGCGTCGAAGAGCCGCTGCAGGACCTCCTGCACGACCTTCTGGTGCCGCGGCTCGGTGGTGCGGATGAAATCGTCGTTGGTGATGCCGAGGCGGCGCCAGGTTTCCTCGAACACGGCCGCGATCTCGTCCGCGTAGGCCTGCGGCGTCTTCCCGGCCTTGGCCGCCACCTGCGCGATCCGCTCACCATGCTCGTCGGTGCCGGTGAGGAAATAGACGCGGTCGCCCGCGAGCCGGTGATAGCGGCACATCGCGTCGGCCATGATGGTGGTGCACGCGTGACCCAGATGCGGCCGCGCGTTGACGTAGTAGATCGGAGTGGTGAGGTAGAAGGTGCCCATGCCCGGGGTGGCCGGCCCCTCAGGCCGGCTTGATGTGGTCGCGGCCCTCCCAGGTGAGCTGGGCGAGCGGGACCTCGGCCTCGGTGCCGTCCGGGAACCCGACGATCACCGACTGCTTCAGGACTCGGAGCGAGCGCACCTTGCCGGTCATGCAGCCGCCTCCGCCGCAATCGGCCGAGCAGGCGCTGTTGACCCGCGGCAGCCGCGAGCGCAGCTCCTCGTAGGTCGAGAACTCGTAGAGCAGGCAACACTTGAGCCGGCCGCAGTTGCCGAGCAGCCGGCTGTCGGTCAGCGGCATGTCCTGCGCCTTGGCCATCTTCACCGAGATCGGGTCGAACTTGCGCAGGTGCGACGAGCAGCACAGCTGACGGCCGCACGGCCCGATCCCGTCGAGCAGCTTGGTGGTGTCGCGCGCGCCGATCTGGCGCATCTCGATGCGGGCGTGGAACTCGCGGGCCAGGTCGCGCACGAGGTCGCGGAAATCCACGCGCTCCTCGGAGTTGAAGAACACCACCACCCGGCGGCGCGAGGGCTCGATCTCCACGTCCACGATCTTCATGGCGAGGGATCGGCCGCGGGCCAGCCGCTGCGCGGCCTCGACGCCTCTGACCTCTCGGGCGCGCCGCTCGCGCCAGTCGGTCTCCTCGCCGGAGGTGGCGCGGCGGACGACGCGACGGTACATGCGGCCCCGCTTGAACTCGGGGATGTCGCGTCGGGGACGGCGCACCTCTCCCACGGTGGTGCCGCCGCCCGTCTCCACCACCACGAAGTCGCCGACGTGCAGATCCGTCTCGGTGGTCTGGTAGTCCTCGGCCAGCACCGGCTCGCGCAGCCGCACCCCGACGAGGTAGCGAGGCGCCTCGTCCACCACCGGCTCCGTCGTGACGGTCGGCTCGATCGAATCGCTCATTGGGTCTCGCTCATGGGGAATCTCACTCATGGGGGTCTCGCTCATGGCCTCACGCGGCCAGTCCGGTCAGCCGCCCCAGCAACACCTCGACCGTGAGGCGCGGGGAAACATTGCCCTGGATGGCCAGCCAGGCCTCGCGGCAATCGCGCAGCGCCTCGGTCAGCCGCTCCAGCGACCGCTCGCGCCCCGCCGCCTGCGCCTCGCTCCGGATCATCAGGCGCGCGGGGGCGCCCGCGAGGCCGCACAGCAGATCGCGGTGCCAGAGCCAGCACGCCTCGACGAACGTCTCCGCGGCCTGCCGGTCGCGCCCGATCTGCTCCCCGAGGCGGAGGACGGCCTCGACGCCCTGCTCCCGCGCCTCGACGAGGAGCCGCAGGCTCCGGGTATGCGCGTCGGTGCGCACGTCGGGCAGCAGCGCGGGCATGCCCTCGGTGAGACGCGGATGGAAGCGCACGACCTGGCAGCGCGACAGCACGGTCGGCGGCAGCGCGCGGAGCTGTGAGAGGATCAGGATGATCACGGTCCGGGCCGGCGGCTCCTCGAGCGTCTTCAGGAACGCCTGGGGCGTCGCCGCGGTCATCTTCTCGGCGTCATCCACCACGAAGACCTTGATGTTCGCCTCCAGCGGCTTGAGCGCAGCCAGCCGCTCCAGCTCGCGGACCGTTTCGATCCGCAGCGCCGGCGCTCCCTTGGGGTTACCCGCGGGCGGCGTCGCGCCGAGCACGTGGATGTCGGGATGACGGCGGGGCGGTTGGCCGCCGCGCTCGGCCCGCTGCGCGGCGGCGCTGCCCGGCGGGGCTACCAGTGCCGACGCGAAGGCCAGCGCCGTGGCCTTCCGGCCCGAGCCCTCCGGCCCCACGAAGGCGTACGCGTGCGCGACCCGCGACGTGGCGAGCGCGCGGCGCAGCAGCGTCACCGCCTCGGGCTGGTCACGGATCCCCTCAAGCGCCACCGGCACCTCCGCGACGGCTCAGATGATCGTCCACGACCCGCACCACCTCGGCGTGCAGCGCGTCGGCCTCCTGCGCGGCGTCGAGCACCGCCACCCGGCGCTTGTCGCCCCGCGCGATCTCGAGGTACCCCTCGCGCACGCGCCGATGGAAGGCGAGGTCCATCTTCTCGAACGCGTCGAGCGTGCGGCCCCGGATGCGCTGCATGCCGATGGCCGGGTCCAGATCCAGCACCAGCGTCAGGTCGGGAACGAGGCCGCCGGTGGCGAGCACGTTCAGCTCACGGATGGTCTGGACGTCCAGCCCCTGTCCGTAGCCCTGGTAGGCCACGGTGGCGTCGGCGTACCGGTCGGAGAGCACCACCGCGCCCCGCGCGAGCGCGGGCGCGATGATCCGCGTGACGTGCTCCTGGCGAGCGGCCATGAACAGAAACGCCTGGGTGAGCGGCGTCGGTGTCGGGCCCTCCTCGAACAGCGTGCGGATGCGCAGACCGAGCGCGGTGCCGTCCGGCTCACTGGTCTGGGCAACTTCGAGCCACCGACTGGACAGATACCGCGCGAGCCGGGTGCACTGCGTGGATTTCCCCGAGCCTTCCACACCTTCGAAGGTGATCAGGATCCCCCGCATGCGCGTAACTGTAACACAGTGATTTGCCGAGGGCGCCGCTGCCACCGTCCTACCTGCAGAGGGAAATTGCTTCCCTAATCCTGGCCACGCCGCTTCTTAACGCATGGCAGCGTAGGACGCTCTGATCGGCATTTCGAGCGACTTTGCCGCGTGGCCCGCGTTTTGCTCTCGTTGGAAATCGCCCGGAGCGGAGCGCGGGTTGACGAAGCGCCGAATCCCTCGTCACACACCGGTTCTGAGCGAGGGGGCCCGCCTCCGCTCCCGGGTCCAGACTCACGGGTTGAAACGATGCGGATCGCTCGAGCGTCACAGGGGTGAAAGGCAAACATGACGAAGTCATGCGTCGGCCACGTAGGACTCGCGGGACTGATCAGGACGGCGGTACTCGTCGGACTGGGGGCAATATGGCTGCTGAGTGCCTGACCCTGCACCATGGTGGTCTTCGCGGAGGCGGCCGCGGCTGGAGGGCCGAGCGGTGCGCGACGCCCGAGAGCTGTGAGCTGCATCTGTGCATCGCCGACGGGGACGGCGGCTTCTGGCATCCCGACGACCCGCTGGCGTTCGCGAAGTGGCGCATTCGCGCCGACCTCGACGCCGTCCCGGCCCACGTGATGGTCAATGTCAGCCGGAGCTGGGACATGCTCCGTCGCGCCGCAGTCGTGACGGCGGTGGGACTGGGCGGCACCGTGGCGGTACTCGGCGTGCTCTGGGGGCGTCAGAGGCGCTTCTCCATGAAGACGCTGAGCGGATCCGGCGCGTAGTCGCCGAAGGGCTCGCGCTCGCGGTAGCCGGCCGAGCGATAGAGCCCGAGCGCCTCCGGCTGGTGAATGCCGGTCTCGAGGCGTAGGCACTCGAGGCCCTCTCTCCGCGCTTCCGCCTCCACGCGCTCCAGCAGCCGCCGCCCCAGGCTCATGCCCCGGGCCTCCGGCGTCACGTACATCCGCTTCACCTCGCCATATCTCTCCGGATCGATCCGCAGGGCGGCGCACCCCAGGGCGGCGCCGTCACGCCGGGCCACGAAGAACCGGACGGCCGGCGCGGCGAGGGCGTCGACGTCGAGGAAGTGATTGCTCTCGGCCGGGTAGAGCGCGCTCTGATACGCATCGAGGGCCGCCAGCAGGCGCCCCACATCGGCCTGGCGCGGCGATTCCCGCACGAGCGTGACGTCGCTCATCGCCGCCTGAGCCGTCGCTCGGCGCGCCGGGCATCGGGCCAGTAGCGCAGCGCGGCCGGAGTCAGGGGCAGCGTCCGGCGCGCGATGGCCGCCAGGACGTCCAGCGCGCGCGCCTGACCCCGGCTCCAGGGCAGCCCGTACGCGGCTCGAATGGCCGGGGGCAACAACCCCACCGCCGGCAGGGCGGCCAGCCGGAGCGCGGGTCGCAGCACGCTGGGTACGCGCGGCGCCAGGACCTCTCGCGACAGCCGCCGGGCGGTCTCGGTGACCTCGATCGCTCCCGAGGCGAGCGTCCTCTCCAGGTATTCCTGCAGCTGGGCCTCGGTGCGCGGTAGCCGGCCGGCCGGGATCCCGAGCAGCGGCTCGATCCCGGCGGCGTCGGCGCAGTAGCGGTCGCCGTCCAGGCGATCGATCGGGGCCACGAAGCGCCGGTACGCGAGCAGGAACGAGTCGAGCAGGGTCGCGTGCACCCAGGTGAGCAGGGCCGGATCGTGCGCATCGTAGCCGGCACCGGCCGGCTTGCCGCCCGCGGCCTCGCCGAGGCGCCCGTGCACGCGGTCGTGGATGGCGTTGATCCGCGCGGCCGCGGCCGCCGCCTGCGCGTCGGAGCCGAAGGTCAGCGCGAGCATGGAGCGCAGGGTGCGATCGAGGCGCCTCAGCCAGCCCCAGGGCTCCGTCGTGAACACGCTGTGGTCGGCGACGCCCTGCGCCACCATCGGATGCGCGATCTGCAGCAGGATGGCCCGGCCCCAGCCGGCGAGCAGCACCCGCTCGCGATGGATTGTCCACGCCATGCCGGCGTGCGCGATACCATCGGTGAGGTCGGCCGCGCGCAGATCGGGCATGGACGGTATTATGCCGCGGCCCGGAAACTTGGGGCGGACCCCGGTCGTTGTGTGGGCGTCACCCCTCACTGCGGAAAGGAGAGCGCAATGCGTCGAGCCGTCCCGTTCCTGGCCACGGCCCTGCTGCTGGCCGTCCTCGTCGTCCCGGTCGCCGCCCTGGAAGTCGGCCAGAAAGCGCCCGACTTCACCCTGGCGGCACCCGGAGGCAAGCAGGTCAAGCTGTCTGACCTGACCGCCAAGGGTCCCGTCGTCATCTTCACCTTCATCCAGGCGTTCACCGGCACCTGAACCAAGGAATTGCTCGGCTTCGAGGGGGCCATGCCCCAGTTCGAGGCCGCGGGCGCCCAGGTCGTGGGCGTGAGTGCCGATCATGTCGCAACCCTGGAAGCCTGGCAGAAGCAGAACAAGGTCTCCTACACGTTGCTGTCCGATTTCCGGCGCACGATGCTGCCGGCCTACGACGCCCTGGTCACCGACGAGAAGAGCCCGATCTTCCGGTACGCCAAGCGCGCCTATTTCGTGATCGACAAGAACGGGGTGGTTCGCTGGACCAAGGTCGAGGCCAATCCGCTCGACCTGCTGGATCCCGCGGAAGTGCTGCAGGCGCTCAAGGACGCGAAAGTCTGATGATCGTGCCGTCCGCCGCGGCCAGCGTGCTCGCGGTGGCGCTCTGGGCCGCGGCCGCGGTGGCGCAACCCGCCACCGCGCCGGCGGCCTGGGAAAAAATGGGCGTGCAGAGCTACCAGCCGCCCAAACCCGCCCCAGCCTTCACCCTGCCCGGCCTCGACGGCCGCACCGTGAGCCTGAACGACCAGAAGGGAAAGGCGCTCCTGCTCTTTTTCTGGGCAACCTGGTGACCGGACTGTCGGGAGGAGTTACCTTCCGTCAACCGGCTCTACCAGGAGTTCAAGGGGCAAGGTCTGGAAGTGCTCCTGATCTCCTTCCGAGAGAGCGCCGACCTGGTGAGACGCACCGCGGCGGAGCGCGGCTATACCGCGCCGGTACTGCTGGACGCCTCGGGCGAGGTGACCGGAAAACTCTACGGAGTGTGGGGCCCGCCGACTGCATACCTCGTGGACCGCGAGGGGCGCCTGGTCGGTCGAATGGTGGGTGCCAAGGATTGGAGCAGCGCGTCGGCGCGGGACCTGATCCGCGCCCTCGTCGCGACGCCTCGCTGAGCGGCCGCGTAAGCACAACTATTCCTTGTCCGCCTCGGACGATCGCAGTAGATTGTTTGTCTCGAAGCCGTCAGCTCCACTGGAGGATTCCATGATCCGTCGAACGCTCCTCATCGCATCCGCGCTGGGCATGCTGCTCGGTCTCGCCGTCGTCGACGCGCAAGCCGCCACAATCTGGACCGATTGGGAAAGCGCCACCGCCAGTTTGTCGAACTCCGGCTCTGCCTCTGGGTCGCTCAACGGTGTGGGTGTGTCCTACACGGGCGAAGTCAGGGGCAGTGTTCTCAACGGGGTCAGCACGAGCTGGTCGCCCGACACCTCATTCATCGGCGGCACCGTCACGACTTCGCCGAGCGTGGTGGGTGACGAGATCCAGCTACAGGGAACCTTCACGGGACCCAACACGATCACCTTCGCGTCGCCCGTGCAGAATCCGGTCTTCGCGATCTGGAGCCTCGGCGCTCCGAACATCCCGGCGTCGTTCACGTTCGATGCGACACCGACATTTCAGGCTGGCGGTCCCAACACCCAGTTCGGCGGCGCCCCGATCACGGTGTTGGGCAATGTGGTCTCGGGCAACGAAGGCAACGGCGTGATTCAGTTCAGCGGCACGTTCAGCTCGATATCCTGGACCGACACGTTCGAAAATTATTATGCCTTCACGGTCGGCGGGAACGGTCCGTTCGGACCGCCCACTGCCGTTCCCGAGCCCGCCACCCTGATCCTGCTCGGCTCGGGGCTTGCCGGCCTCGCGTGGCGTTTGCGCAGGCAGCGCTAGGCGCGTGACCCGCTGACCGCTAGCCGTGTCCTGCGGCTAGCGGCGGCGGGCCCGCCTGATCCCGCGGGACCGCCGCCAACGCGACGAGGGCGCCGACCAGATCGGCGAGCGCGCCGCGGCTCGCCGAATCCCCCAGCTTGCCGTCGCGGAAGTGCCGCGACTCGAGATACACGCTCGTCGGCACCACCAGCGCGCCGAACCACGCGAGCACCGCGCGCATGTGCCAGTCGACTCCCAGGTAGTGATGCGCGGTGGCTCCCATCGCGACGATGCCCACCGGCTTGGCGCGCAGTGCCTCCACCGGGGTCAGGTCGAGCAGGTTCTTGAGCGCGCCGGTGAGCGAGCCGCGATAGACCGGGCTCGCCAGCAGCACGGCGTCGGCCGCGACGAGCGCGCCGACCACGCGCGCGGTGTCATCGGTGAAGCGCTCGAGGGGCCGCCCGTCCGCGAACGAGATGCGGTGCTCCCCGAGGCTCAGCACCGACGCGGTGACGCCCGGCCTCGCGGCGGCGGTCTCCGCCGCGAATCGCACCGCCGCGTCGAGCCGCCCGGGCGGCGTGACCGCGCCGACGACCGCGAGCAGGTTCACGCCGCCGGCCGATCGCGATCCCGGCGGGCCGCCTCGGCACGCACCAGCGGGATCAGCGCGCGGCCATAGTCGGCGGCGTCGTGCAACGGGTCGAAGCCGCGGATCAGCAGCGTGGTGACGCCCAGATCGTAGTAGTCGAGCAGCGATTCGGCGACCTGCTCGGGCGTGCCGACCAGCGCAGTGGTGTTGCCCGCGCCGCCCACCGCGGCCGCGATCGGCGTCCAGAGCCGCTTGTCGTGCACCTCGGCCTGCTGGGCGAAGTCCACCAGCCGCCGCGCCCCGATCGCCTCGGGTAGCGGCAGCGTCCGGTCGCCCTGCTTGGCCCGCACCTGCTCCAGGATCGCGCGGGCCTTGGCCCACGCCTGGGCCTCGGTCGCGGCGATGATCGGCCGGAGCGAGACGCTGAAGCGCAGCTCGCCCGGGTCGCGGCCCTGGCGCAGCGCAAAGGCGCGGAGGGTGGCGATGCGCTCGCGGATCGCGGCGAGCGGCTCGCCCCAGAGCATGTAGACGTCGCAGTGGCGCACGCCGATCCGGTGCGCGGCCTCGGAGGCCCCGCCGAAGTAGAGCGGGATGCGCGGCTGCTGGCGCGGCTTGACGTCCGAGTACGCGCCGGTGACGCGGTAGAACTCGCCGGCGTGGTCGAACGGGCGCTCCTCGGTCCACATCCGGCGCATCAGCTCCAGGTACTCGTCGGTGCGCCGATAGCGGGTGTCGTGCTCCACGAAGTCGCCGTCGCGCGCCTGATCCGCGTCGCTGCCGCCGGTGATGATGTGGAGCGCGACCCGGCCGCCGGACAGCTGGTCGAGCGTGGCCGCCTTGCGTGCGGCCAGGGTCGGAGCCACGAAGCCGGGCCGGTGCGCGATCAGGTACCCGAGCCGCTCGGTGTGGGCCGCCGCGTAGCTCGAGATCAGGAAGCCGTCGGCCGCGGTGGACGTGTAGCCGACCAGTACCTTGTCGAAGCCGGCGTCCTCGTGGGCGCGCGAGAAGTTGCGGATCCAGGCCATGTCGATGGCCCCGCCGATGACGTGCACCGCGGCGCCGTCGGCCCCCTCGGGCCGCACCCCGATCATCCCGACGAACTCGATGGCCATCACGCTCTCCTTGCCGCCGCCGGCACGGTCACGCGCGAGGCGATGTGCTCGGCCAGGTGGGCCGCGTCGTCTCCGACGCCGCACAGCACCGACGACCGCAGCGTGTGGAGCCACGGCAGGCCGAGGAAGTAGACGCCCGGGCAGCGCGTGACGCCACGGCGATGCACCGGCTCGCCCCGGTCGTCGAGGATGGGCAGCCGGATCCACCCGAAGTCGCGGCGGAACCCGGTGGCCCAGATCACCGCGGTGATGCCGGCCTCCTCGAGATCCAGCTCACGGATCGGCGGCATCGCCGACGACGCGGGAGGCGCTGCGGTCGGCTCGGCCGGAGCCTCGATGCCGGACCGCTCGATGTACGCGTCGACGGTGCGGGCGAACGCGGCGACGCTCTCGTCGCCGGCGGCCAGCAGCGCCTCCACGTCGTCGGCCAGGCGCAGACGCGAGCCGGTGATTTCGGAGAGATGCCCGAGCAGCACGACGCCGTCGGCGCGATAGCGCCGCAGATCGATGTCGTGGCCGCCGCCGACGCCGGTGACGAGCGGATTCGGCCGCTCGCGCGCCTCCGGCCGCTCATCGATCGGCTGGTCGAGCGCGCCGAGCCGCTCCATCCACCAGAACATGTCGCGCCCGCGGTAGCGGCGAGGAAAGCGGCGATGACGCCCCACCGAGAGATACACGCGCCGTCCCGCGGCCAGCAGGTCCTCGACGATCTGGCAGCCGGATGCACCGGAGCCGACCACCAGCACCGCACCGGCCGGCAGCTGACCCGGATTGCGATAGCCGCTCGAGTGCACCTGGCGCACCCGGCTCGGCAGGGCCCGGCTCGTCGCGGGCACGATCGGCTCCTGGTACGGGCCGGTTGCGATCACCACGCTGTCGGCCTCGATGGGCCCGTCGGTCGTCTCGAGATGGAGCAGTTCGCCGGCGGCCGCCGGCCGCAGCGCGGTCGCGCCGACGCCGGTCCGCACCGGCGCCCGGATGGCGTCGCGATAGCGCTCGATGAACGCGATCACCTCGTCGCGGGAGGCGAAGCCCTCGGGATCGCCGCCGTCGTATGGCTGGCCGGGCAGGCGCATGCTCCAGTTGGGAAACTGGAACATCAGCGAGTCCCAGCGCTCGCTGCGCCAGCGCTCGGCCACCCGGCCGCGCTCGAGGACGACGTGCGGCCGTCGGAGCCGGCTCAGCTGATGGCTCATCGCGAGGCCGGCCTGCCCGCCGCCGACGATCACGGTCTCCTGCCGCTCGCTCATGACCCGACAAGGCTACGGAGACGAGTCGGCCGAGTCAATCCGCCCCGCGCGCGCTTGCGCCGTCGATGCAGGCGCCTATACTGAGCTGGTGTTCCATCCCGTCGTCGACCAGTGGTTCCGTCAGCGCTACACCGAGCCCACACCGGTCCAGGCCCAGGCCTGGCCGCTCATCGCCGCCGGCCACGACGTCCTGCTGACCGCGCCCACCGGCTCGGGCAAGACGCTCGCCGCGTTCCTGGCCTGTCTCGACCAGCTCTTCCGCGAGGCGGTGGAGGGTCGGCTCGAGGAGCGCACCGCGATCCTCTACGTCTCGCCGCTCAAGGCGCTCTCCAACGACGTGCGGCGCAACCTGGAGGAGCCGCTGCGCGAGCTGGCCGACGCCGCGGTGGCGGCGGGGCTGCCCGCGCCCGAGATCCGCACCGCGGTGCGGACGGGCGATACGCCCGCGCACGAGCGGCGACAGGTCGGCCGCCGCCCACCGCACGTGCTGGTGACCACGCCGGAGTCGCTCTTCATCCTTCTCACCGCGGAGTCCAGCCGACGCTGGCTGTCCCAGGTGCGCACCGTCATCGTGGACGAGATCCACGCGGTGGCCGGCGACAAGCGCGGCGCGCATCTCGCGCTCTCGCTGGAGCGGCTCGAGGAGCTGGTGCGGACGGGCGGCGGCGCCCGCCTGCAGCGCATCGGACTCTCGGCCACCGTCCGCCCGATCGAGACCGCGGCGCGGCTCCTCGTCGGGGGCGACCGGCCGCGGCCCGAGATCGTCAACGTCGGCCAGCGGCGCGACATGGACCTGGCGGTGGAGATGATCGGCGACGAGCTGGGCGCGGTCTGCACCAACGAGCAGTGGGAGGAGATCTACGACCGCGTGGCCACCCTGGCCCGCGAGCACCGCTCCACCCTGGTGTTCGTCAACACTCGCCGTCTGGTCGAGCGCGTCACCCGTCACCTGGCCGAGCGCCTGGGCGCCGAGCGGGTGGCCGCGCATCACAGCAGCCTGAGCCGGCAGCGCCGCTTCGACGCCGAGCAGCGGTTGAAATCGGGCGAGCTGTCGCTGGTGGTGGCCACCGCGTCGCTCGAGCTGGGCATCGACGTGGGCACCGTGGACCTCACGTGCCTGATCGGCTCGCCGCGCTCGATCGCGACCGCGCTGCAGCGGGTGGGCCGCTCCGGCCACGCCCTGCTCGCCACCCCCAAGGGCCGCCTCTTCCCGCTCACCCGCGACCAGCTGGTCGAGTGCGCGGCGCTGGCCCGCGCGGCGCGCCGCGGCGAGATCGATCGGCTCGCGCTGCGCGCCGCGCCGCTCGACGTCCTCGCCCAGCAGATCGTGGCCATCTGCGCGAGCGAGGAGCAGGACGAGGACCGGCTGTTCGCGCTGTGCCGGCGCGCCGCGCCGTACGCCGATCTCACCAGGCACGACTTCGACCAGGTGGTGGACGTGCTGGCCGACGGCATCGCCACCCGGCGCGGGCGCGCGGCGGCGCGGCTGCACCGCGATGCGGTGGGGCGGCGCCTGAAGGCGCGCCGCGGCTCCCGGCTGGCCGCCATCACGTCGGGGGGCGCGATTCCGGACAACGCGAACTACGACGTGGTGCTGGAGCCGGACGAGACCACGATCGGCTCGCTCGACGAGGACTTCGCGATCGAGTCGATGGCGGGCGACGTCATCCTGCTCGGCAACACCTCATGGCGCATCCGGCGGATCGAGAGCGGGAAGGTGCGCGTGGAGGACGCGGGCGGTGCGCCGTCCACCATTCCGTTCTGGCTGGGCGAGGGGCCGGCGCGCACGCCGGAGCTGTCCACCGAGCTCGCGGCGGTGCGCCAGGGCGTGGCCGACCGGCTGCACGAGCCGGAGGCGGCCGTCGCGTGGCTCGAGCAGGAGACCGGCCTCGACCGCCGCGGCGCCACGCTGGCCCGCGACTACATCGCGGCCGCGCAGGCGGCCCTGGGCGCGGTGCCCACGCGGGAGACGGTGGTGGTGGAGCGCTTCTTCGACGAGGCCGGTGGCATGCAGATGGTGATCCACGCCCCCTTCGGCGGCCGCGTCAACCGCGCCTGGGGCATGGCGCTGCGCAAGCGGCTCTGTCACTCGTTCAACTTCGAGCTGCAGGCCGCGGCCACCGACGACGGCGTGCTGCTCTCGCTGGGCCCGCAGCACAGCTTTCCGCTCGACGCGGTCTTCGAGATGCTGCACCCGCCCGGGCTCGACGAGCTGCTGATCCAGGCCGCCCTGCAGGCGCCGATGTTCGCCACCCGCTGGCGCTGGAACGCCACCCGCTCGCTGGCGCTGCTCCGCTGGCAGGGCGGCCGCAAGGTGCCGCCGTATCTCCAGCGGATGCGCGCCGAGGATCTCCTGGTCGCGGTGTTCCCGGCCCAGGCCGCCTGCCAGGACAACATGGACGGCGGGCCCGTCGAGGTACCGGACCACCCGCTGGTCCGCGAGACCCTGCGGGATTGCCTGACCGAGGCCATGGACATCGACGGCCTCCGCGCCGTGCTCACCGCGCTCCACGACGGCCAGATCCGGCGCGTGGTGCGGGAGACGCCGGAGCCGTCCGTCTTCGCTCACGAGATCCTGAACGCGAATCCCTACGCCTATCTCGACGATGCCCCGCTCGAGGAGCGGCGCGCCCGCGCGGTGACCCTGCGGCGCGGCCTGCCCGCGGCGGTGGCCGACGACGTCGGACGGCTCGATCCCGCCGCGATCGCGGCGGTGGTCGAGGAGGCGTGGCCGGATCTGCGCAACGCCGACGAGCTGCACGACCTGCTGCTCGACGTGGGCCTGCTCCCCGAGCACATGGCCGAGGCCTGGACCGGCTATCTCGACGAGCTGATCGCGGCCGGGCGCGCCGCGCGACTGCGCGAGGGCCCGCGGGTCGGCTGGGTCGCGGCGGAGCGCCGCTCGCTGGCCGCCGCCGTCTGGCCCGGCGCCCGCTTCGAGCCGGACGTGACCGAGCCGCCCGCGCGCCGGCCGCCCACGTGGTCGGATCGCGAGGGCGCGCTGGTGGAGCTCGTGCGCGCGCACCTGGGCCTGGTGGGCCCGACCACCCCGGCCGCGCTCGCGGCCACGCTCGCGGTGGCGCCCGGCGAGGTGGACGCCGCGCTCGTCGCCGTCGAGGCCGAAGGCGGCGTGCTGCGCGGCCGCTTCACGCCCGAGGGCCTCGCCGCCGACGCAGTGGAATGGTGCGATCGGCGGCTCCTCGCGCGGATTCACCGGCGCACCCTCGAGGGGCTGCGCCGCCTGATCGAGCCGGTATCGGCGGCGGTGCTGATCCGGTTCCTGCTGGCCTGGCAGCACGTGAAGCCCGGCACGCAGCAGCACGGACGCGACGGCCTGCTGCGGGTCACCGAGCGGCTGCAGGGCTTCGAGATCGCCGCGGGCGCCTGGGAGCGCGACGTGCTCCCCGCGCGCGTGGCCGGCTACCAGCCGGGCTGGCTCGACGAGCTGTGCCTGTCGGGGGAGGTCACCTGGGGTCGACTCGGTCTGCGCGAGAGCACGCGCCACGCCGGCCGGCGGCTCTCGCCCACGGTGCCGATGGCGCTCCTGCTGCGTCGCGACCTCGGATGGCTGCTCGACGCGCGTCCCGAATCGGACGGCGCGGCGGAGGCCTCGGCCCGGCCCTCCGGTCCTGCCCACGACGTGCTGGCCTATCTCACGCTCCGGGGCGCCTCGTTCGTCGACGACATCGCAGCCGGCGTGCGACGGCTTCGGATCGAGGTGGAGGAGGCGCTGTGCGAGCTGGTGACCGCCGGGCTCGTCACCGGAGACGGCTTCGCCGGGCTGCGGAGCTTGATGCACTCCGAGAAGCACCGGCGGCCACGTCCCGGCCGGCCGGCCGCCCCCCGGCCGTCGCCGGGTACCGGGCGCTGGGCCCGCCTCGTGCCGCCCGCCGCGCCGTCCGCCGACGACCTCGTGGAGGCCCGCGCCCGCCAGTACGTCCGACGCTACGGCGTGGTCTTCCGCGATCTGCTGCAGCGGGAGCCGGGGCTGCCCGCGTGGCGCGACCTGCTTCGCGTGTACCGACGTCTCGAGATGCGCGGCGATCTGCGCGGCGGCCGCATCGTGGGCGGATTCGTCGGCGAGCAGTTCGCCGCCCCCGAGGCGCTCGAGTCGCTGCGGGCGCTGCGGCGGGAGCAGGGGGGCGAGCAGACCGTGCGGGTGTCCGCGGTCGACCCGCTGAACCTGGTGGGCGTCATCACGCCGGGCCCGCGCGTGCCCGCGGTCCTCGGCCACCACGTGGAGTATCGCGACGGCGTGCCCATTCCCGAGGAGCCGCGGAGCCGCCGAGTACGGGCGGCGTCGCGGAAGCGCCGCTAGCGGCGCAGGGTGTCGCTGAGCCCGCGAGTCTGGATGCCCCCGGTGAGATCGGGGTCGACGTTCGGCTTGCGCATCGGGGTGGGTTGCGCGTTGCGCAACGTCTCATCGCTCCGGCGCCGATCGATCTCCCGGATCGCCTGCGCCGTGTCCTCCTCGAGCTTCTTCGTCGGCACCGGCCGGACGGGCGGGGTGCGCGGCTTGTACTCGAGATCGATCGATCCCGGCGTGTTCTGAGCCGGGACCGCTCCGGCGCTCAGCAGGACCGTCAGCACCGCCAGCAATGCGATCCTCATGGCACCCTCCGGTCACGAGGGTAGGCACCGGCGACCCGGCCTGTCAAACTTTGAAAACCGCAGATAGTCTCGGTCATGATGGCCCGGTGGCGCGATACGATGTCCGATGGGGCGGCAGCGGCTCGATCACGTGGTGCGACGCGGGAGTGACGCATGACGATGCGACGGATGGGGTACGTGGCTGTCGTGGGCTGGCTGGCTTTGCTTCCATCGGGGAGCCCGGCCCAGGACGCGGTGGATGCCAGCTCTCTGCGGCTCCGCTGGGACGTGGATCCGCCCGCGCAGGGGCTGCAGACGGTGTGCGGACGTGTGTTCAACGACCAGCAGATGGCCGCGCGGCGAGTCCGCGTCCGCGTCGAGGGTCTCGATGAGCGTGGCGAGGTGACCCGGCGCCGGGACGGCGACGTGCTCGGCCAGATCTCGTCGAGGAGCGCCGGGCTCTTCTGCGTGAGCATGGCGGCCGGCGCGGCCACCTACCGGGTCACCGTCGTCTCCGTCGATTGGGTCGCCGAGACTCAGTCTCCCTGAGACCTTGGTAGTAGCCCGCGCTCACCGCGTCGTCGGCTCGCCCGCGCCGGGCTGGCGGGTGAGCCGCAGATACGGCTTGAGCGCGCGCCAGCCTCCCGGGAACTTGCCCCGGGCCTCGTCGTCCGAGACGGCGGGCACGATGATCACATCCTCGCCCGGCTTCCAGTTCACCGGCGTCGCCACCCGATGGGCGTCGGTGAGCTGCAGCGAGTCGATCACCCGGACGATCTCGTCGAAGTTCCGCCCGGTGGTCTGGGGATAGGTGAGGAAGAGGCGCAGCGTCTTCTTCGGGTCGATCACGAACACGGTGCGGACCGTGTAGACCTCGTCGTGAGCGGGATGGATCATGCCGTACAGGTTCGCCACCTTCCGATCGGGGTCGGCGATGATCGGGAAGTTCACCGCGTGCCCTTGCGTCTCCTTGATGTCGGCCAGCCATCCCTGATGCGAGGCGACCGGATCGATCGAGAGCCCGATCGCCTTCACCCCGCGCCGGGCGAACTCGGGCGCCAGCCGCGCGACGTAGCCCAGCTCGGTGGTGCACACCGGGGTGAAATCGCGCGGGTGCGAGAACAGGACGGTCCAGCTGTCGCCGGCCCACTCGTGGAAGCGGATCGGGCCGATGGTGCTCTCGGCCTGGAAGTCGGGAGCGGTATCACCGAGTCGTAGCGTCATCGTGGTGTCTCCTTGGTGGTGGGTTTCTGTGGATGCTCGCGCTCAAGCCCGTTTCACGCTCGTCTCCTCGAAGCACGAAAGCCGAGGAGGATCGCCGGCTCGCGACCCTCACTCGGCTTTCTGTCTCGGTGCTGCGACTTGTGCCTTCTAGGGTTGCCTCATCCGAAATACCGGAACGGAATCTCCACCCAGGCTTTACAGCGTGGACACTTCGCGGTGACCCGTCCCGAGGCGCGGTCGACGCGCACGATCGCGTTCTTCACGACGATCGCGTCCGGTCCGGGCACGACGATCTTGGTGGCGCAGACCTGACAACGGATCGCGACGGGGGCGTCGACAACGGGAGGGGCTAAGGCGGCCACGGTCGAATAGTACTATCCCGACCGGCTATGTCAAGAACTGTCTTTGATCCCGCCCGAATTGACCAATTTGACTTCGTGGAGGGGAACGGGCGCCGCGATGCCGGCCGATCCGAAGCGCTCGATCAGCGCCCGGTACACCTCGCCCTCGGCGATCACCACGTCCGGCACCTGAACCCACGGGTGGATGCCGATCCGGATCCCGGCGACCTCGATCTGCCCGACGCCGATCACCGGCGCCGGCTGCGGCAGCACCCGCGGGTTGGCGCTGACCACGTCGCGCACCAGCGCCAGCACCGCGTCGAGATCGGAGCCGTGTGGCACGCTCACGGTCAGGTGAATCTGTCGGACCATGCCGAAGTTGTGGAGGATCTCGCCCACGATCTTGCGGTTCGGGATGATGATGCGCGACCGGTCAGGGTGCAGCAGCGTGGTCGAGAACAGCTCGATGGTGGCCACGTCGCCCTTCATGCCCACGATCTCGATGTGCTCGCCGACCCGGAACGGCTTGGTGAAGATGATGGTGAGGCCGGCGATCACGTTGCCGAGCACGCCCTGCAGGGCGATGCCGACGCCGAGACCGGCGACTCCGATCCCGGCGACCAGGGGGGCGATCTGGAAGCCGAACTTGTCGAGCGCGATGACCAGCGCGAACAGCAGGACGACGACTCTCACGACCCGCACGATGAGCCGGAGCAGCGGCGGCTCCAGCGCCATGCGCCGGAGCGGCCGCTCCACCAGCCCGCCGATCCACCACGCGAGGACGAACCCCGCGCAGAGGATCACGATCGCCCCCAGCACCTGGAATCCGTAGCGGATCGCCAGGTCGATGATCAGGTCGTGGGCGGGCACGGCCATTCCCCGGTCACCCGGTCAGGTCGTGAGAGTCCCGATGCTCACCGCTCCTTGGTCAGGAACGTATCATTGCGGTTCTTCGACCAGCACGACTCCTTGTGCTCGGTGCAGACCGGCCGCTCCTTGCCGTAGGAGATCGTGGTGATGCGGCTGGCCTCGATGCCGTTGGCGATCAGGTAATTCATCGCCGACTTGGCCCGCCGCTCGCCGAGGGCCAGGTTGTATTCGGCGGTGCCGCGCTCGTCGCAGTGCCCCTCGATCAGCACGAGCTGGTTGGGATTGGCCTTGAGATAGGCCGCGCCGGCGTCCAGCACCTTGGCGTCGGCGGGACGGATCTCCGCCTTGTCGAAGGCGAAGAAGATCTGCTTCAGCGCGTCGTTGGCCCGGTACTCCTTCGGCGGGGCCGGGGGCGGCGGGGTCGGCGCGGCCACCGGCGGCGGCGTCGGGGCCGGGGCCGGAGCGGGCGGCGGCGGCGCGGGCGCCGGCGGGGCGGCGGCCGGCGGCGGCACCGGCGGGGGCGCGCTGGCCTGCGTCATCTGGGGCCGCTTCGGGCAGCCCGCGAGCAACAGGGTGAGCGAGAGGATCGGAATAACCGTGGCCAGTGACCTCAGGTGTCGATTCATCGATTGGTCTCCTATTTCTTCATGCGTTGCTCGAGCCCCTTCAGGAGCTTCTCCGCCTGGTCGATGTTGCGGCGAGCGTTCGCGTGGTTGGGATCCATCTCGAGCACCACACGCCACTCCGCGATCGCCTCCTTCAGCTTTTCCTCCCGATAGAACCGCACGCCCTGCGTGTAGTGCTGTTCGATGGTACGCGTACGGGCCTGCTTGAGCAGGGCCGGCGCGTCCTCGTAGTCCGGCTGCATGCGCGTCAGCATGGTCAGGCTCTGGATGGACTCCGGATACTGCTTGGCCTCCATCTGGCTCTTGGCCTGGCCGTAGAGCGCCTGCTTCCTCAGCGCGATGCCGTCGCGATCCCCCGGCTTGCCGGCCAGGTACTTGTCCACCGTGCCCAGCGCGTCGGGGTAGTCGCTGCGCTCGAGCGCCTCGCGCGCCTCGGTCAGCAGAGGATTGACCTCGGGCGCGAGCTCCTCCTTCGCCGGAGGGGCGGGAGCGGGCGCGGCCGGCGCGACCGGCGCCGAGCGCGGCATGTCCGGGGTCGGCACTGCCGCCACCACCGGCGGCGGCTTGCGCGCCTCGGCGTGCACGAACGGCACGCCCGGGATCTCGGGGATCTTGAGCGTGCTGCCGGGGGCGAGGCGCGGGTTCGGCGGCAGCTGGTTGGTCTCCCAGATCACCTCGGAGCGCGAGCGGTCCCCATAGTAGCGCTGGGCCAGCGCGCTCAGGGTGTCCCCGGCCCGGACGGTGTGGGTGATGAACTCCACCTCCCGGGTGTTGCTCTGCAGGAGATCGAACGCGCCCCGGTTGCCCGGATCGAGCGCGAGCGCGGCGAGGAACTTGCGCCGCGCCTCCACCTGCACGCCGCGGGCGAGTGCCTTGCGCCCCTCGTCGACGCGCTCGCCCACCTGCTGCTCGATCTTCGTCTGCAGCACGCGCAGACTCTCGCGTGCCTTCGCGTCGCCCGGGGTGATCGTGAGCACGATCTTCCATTCCTCGGCGGCGCGGCGGAGCTGCCCGTCCCGCTCGAGCGCCTCGGCCTGCTGGCGATGGCGGACCGCGATCGGGTCGGCGGCGACCGGCGCGGAGGCCGCGGCCGGCGCCTTGGCGCTCGGCGCGGGGCGGGTGCCACCGCCGGCGGTCGCGCAGCCGCCGAGGGCGAGCATCGCGGCGAGCAGCGAGAGCCCGCGCGCCCGCGTCACCGCAGATTCTCCTCCTGGAAAACGTTGAGGTTGCGCACGAAGTCGTCCAGGGTCATCTCGGAATAGATCTGGCTGCGGTGCCCGGTCAGCGGCCGCACGAAGGAGGCGTTGCCCTGCCGGCGCACCGAGAAGGCCGCGATGTAGCCGTGCTCCGTCACCTTGGGCAGCAGGCCCTCCTCCCAGCGGCCGTAGGGATAGGCCAGGATCTGGCTGCGGTGGCCGAGGTTCCTGCTGAACAGCTCCTGCGGCTGCTCCAGCTCGGCCTGCATGCGGCGCGCGTACTGCACCTCGGTCTCGCCGGTGGCGCGGCGCAGGTCGGCGTGGGTCTTGGTGTGGGCCTGGACGTCGAAGCCGTCGGCGGACAATTCGCGCAGGTCGCTCCACGACAGCGCCGCGCGCCCGGCCCCGACCCAGTCCGTGTAGACGAAGAGGGTGGCGGTGAACCCCAGCTCCTTCAACACCGGATAGGCGTAGTCCTTGAACGCGCGGTAGCCGTCGTCGAAGGTCAGCACCACCGCCCGTTGCGGCAGCTGACGGTTGAGGCGAGTGAACTCGATGAAATCGGCGAGGCTCACCACGCGGTAGCCGTTGGTCTTGAGATACCGCATCTGCTCGCGGAAGCTCGAGGCCGCCAGCACCAGCCGGCCCTTCGCCTGCTCGGCGAGGTTGTGGTAGGTGAGGATCGGCACGATCTGGTAGCCGCCCGGCGTCACCCCGGAGAGGTTCCACGGCTTGCGCGGGATCACGACTTCCTGGCCGGGGGCGAAGGCACGCATCCCGGTGTAGTCCTCGATCATCCACGCCCGGTCGGCGCCGCCCAGGTAGCGCGCGGCGAGCGTCTCGGGAGTGTCTCCCGCCTGGGCGAAGGTGACGACGAAATCGTCGGACTGGTACGCGGCGGGCCGCGGCGCGGATTGCGCGGGCGCGGGCCGGGCCGCGGGGGTGGCGGTCGGGGCCGCCGGGTCCGTCGAGGGCCCCATCGAGGCGCAGGCCGAGAGGAGGAGCGCGGTACCCCCGAGGGCCAGCGCGCGCGCGCGAGGGGTCCGATTCATCGCCTCACTATCCTAAACGACCGAGGCGAATAACGGGATCAAACTAGGGAAGCAGGCCGAGCACCTCGTGGACCTCGACCTCCTCCTCCTTGCCCTTCACGCGGATGCGCCCGAGCGGCCGCGTCTCCACCAGGTCGTGCACGCGCTCGTAGGTGCGATGGCTGATCAGGATCTGGCCGGGCTTGGCGTTGGACTCCAGCCGCGCGGCCAGGTTGACGCTGTCGCCGATGACCGTGTACTCCATCCGGTCCTCGGTGCCCACCGTGCCGGCCACCGCCTCGCCCGCGCTGACCCCGATGCCCACCGTGATCGGCTCCTTGCCCTCACGGGCGCGGCGCTCGTTCAGCCCGCCGATGCCCTCCTGCATGGCGAGCGCGGTGCGAATGGCGCGCTCGGAGTGGTCGGGATGCGCCATGGGGGCGCCGAAGACCGCCATCACCGCGTCGCCGAGGAACTTGTCCAGGGTGCCGTCGTGCTTGAAGGTGGTCTCGATCATCAGGTTGTAGAAGTCGTTGAGCAACAGCACGACCTCCTCGGGATTCATGCGCTCCGACATCGGGGTGAAGCCGCGCACGTCGCAGAAGAGCACGGTGACCTCCCGGCGCTCCCCGGTCAGGGCCAGCTTCTCCGGGTTCTTCAGGATCTCCTCGACCACTTCGCGCGCCACGTAGCGGGTGAAGGCGCGCTTGATCATCTCCTTCTCGCGCAGGCTCCGCGCCATGTGGTTGAAGGACTCGGTGAGCGCGCCCAGCTCGTCGCGCGACGCCACCGGCAGCGAGATGTTGAAGTTGCCCGCCGCGATCGCGCCGGTGGCGCGCACCAGGCGGAAGATCGGGCGCGAGAGCAGCGCGGCGAGGCCGACCGCCCCGCCCAGGCCGGCCAGCACCATCAGCAGCGTGATGAGCAGCGCCTGGTTGCGGGCGCTGGCCAGCGCCGCGTGGATGGCCTCCTCGCTGAAGCCGAGGTAGAGCGCGCCGACCGGCACGCTGCTGTAGACGAGGGGGACCGCGAAGTCGATGATGCGGCCCTGCGGGGCCTTGTAGGACTGCACCAGCAGCCGGTCCTTCAGCGGCCGCAGTCCCTTGGGACGCTCCACCGCGGTCTTCACCGCGGCCCGCGGGTCGGAGTGGGCGAGGACCTTGCCGTCGTGATCGGCCACGATCACGTAGGCCACGTCGGGATCCTTCATGGCGTCGGTGACGAGGACGCCGAGGGTCAGGTCGTCGCCGGTGAGCAGCGGCGTCTTGGCCCCCGCCGCGAAGTTCTCGGCCATGGTGAGGCCGCGCTTGGTCATCTCCGCGGTCAGGCTCTGCTGCTGCTGGCGAAGCAGGAAGAGACCGACGAGGGCCACCGTGAGCACGACCAGCGCGGTGATCAGCAGGCTGAGCTTGACCTTCAGCGGCACCCGGATCGGAGCGGTGCCCGCGACGGCCGCCGGGGTCGCCGGGTCTGCCGTCGCCGGCTGCGGATCGCTCGAGGTGGCCTCCACGCGGGACCGGCCTACAGCCCGTGCCGCGGAAAGATCCGCTCGTGGATCTCGCCGACCTGGCGCCGGGCGTAGTCCTCGGTCCAGCGGTGCGTCTCGGGCGGCACCGTCTCGACGGGATCGCTCAGGGTCATGTGCGCAAGGCCGAGCCGCTGCATGTCGGGGTGACTCTCGGGCGGCAGAGCGTCCGGCAGCGCCACGTCGTTCATGGCCGCCCACGCCGCGGTCCAGGCCCGGGCCACGTTGGCGAGGTCGTAGCCGCCGCCCCCGAGGGCGACGACGCGCGGAGCCAGCGGCAGCAGCCGGCGCACCGCGCGGTCGAAGCCCTGCACGGTGAGGCTCAGGTGGGTGAGCGGGTCGGTCCGGTGCGAGTCGATGCCGAGCTGGATGACCAGCGCGTCCGGCCGGAACGCGGTCACCAGCGGCGGCACCACCGCCTCGAACGCCTCGTGGTAGACCGAGTCGTCGGTGAGCGGCTGGAGCGGCACGTTGACGGAATAGCCCAGGCCGTCGCCCTCGCCCATCTCCACCACGAAGCCGGTGCCGGGAAAGAGCCGATCGCCCCGCTCGTGGGTGGAGATCGTCAGCACCTGGGGGTCGTCGTAGAAGGCGAACTGCACGCCGTCTCCGTGATGGGCGTCGATGTCCACGTAGGCCACCCGCAGGCCGCGTCCGCGCAGGTGCATGATCGCCAGCACCGCGTCGTTGACGTAGCAGAAGCCCGAGGCACGCCCGGGCATCGCGTGGTGGAGCCCGCCCGCGAAGTGGAACGCGCGGTCCACCTCGCCGCCGGCCACGAGCTGCGCGGCCAGCAGGGAGCCGCCCGCCGCCAGCTGCGCCGCTTCCCACACCCCCGGGAAGATCGGGTTGTCGCCCGGGCCCAGACCGTAGCGCGCGGCGTGGGGCACCCAGTCGCCCGCGCTCACCGCGCGGAGGATCTCGATGTACTCACGGCTGTGGAAGCGGGCGATCTGATCGAGCGGCGCCGCCTCGGGCGCGAAGACCTTGGCGCGGGGCAGCGCGGTGAGACCGTAGGCCTCCATGAGCCGCCACGTGAGCCCGAGCCGCTCCATGCGCAGCGGATGCTCGCGCCCGTAGTCGAAGTGGCGCCACTCGTCGGAATAGACGATCGCGGTCGTGGTCATGGGCGGCGCCGCGGGAAGCGAGGACGCTTCCAGGTGCCGGACTTGCCGCCGGACTTCTCCACGAGGCACAGGTCGGTGAGGACCACCCCCCGGTCCACCGCCTTCACCATGTCGTACACGGTGAGGCCGGCCACCGCGGCCGCGGTCAGCGCCTCCATCTCCACGCCGGTCTTGTCCACCGTGCGCACGCGCGCGAGCACGGTGATCGTGGACCGGCGCGAGTCGAGCACGAACTCCACGTCCACGCCGGTGATCCGCAGCGGATGGCACAGCGGGATCAGATCGGGGGTGCGCTTGGCCGCCATGATGCCCGCGGTGCGGGCCACTCCGAGGACGTCGCCCTTGGCGAGCTGGCCGGCGCGGACGGCGCCGAGCGTCGCCGGCCTCATCCGGAGGGTCACTCGGGCGGCCGCCTCGCGGACCGTCTCCGACTTGGCGGAGACGTCCACCATGCGCGCCTCACCGGCGGGAGTCAGGTGGGACAGGCCGCGGAAGCCCTGCACGTTCCGCGGCGTGGACATCGGCCGGGTTCGGGACCCGACTCAGGCGTGCGTCGCGGCGCGCGCGTGTCGGAGGAGGACCTCCATCCGATCCTTCGCGATGAGCTTGAGCTTCTTCAGCTCGCTCACACGCCACTGCTGCTCGGGAGAGAGAAAGCCCCGACCGTTGAGGTCGGTCAGCTCTCTTTCGTAGCGCTGGTGCTCCTCGCGGAGCTTGCGGAAATCGTGGTTCTCCGTGGTGAGCCGCTCGATGAAAGCTTCGGCGTCGGGCATGCGGACCTCCTTGCGAAGCGCTGGCTCAGGACCCTGCCCCAGCTGCGGATCGATGTACCCGCGTTATACTCCCCCGCTCTCCGGACTGTCAAGGCTTCGGGAGTGGCGCAGCAGGTGCGGCGCAGTGGCCTTGAAGTGCGCGGTCACCGGACTGCCCGTTGCGAGCCGCAGCTCGTCGACGGAGCGCTGCGTCACGAGCGCCACGAGAGGAAACCCGCAATCAATGGTCACGCGCACATGGGGTCCGCTCGCGGCCATGCGCACGATGTGCCCGGCGAGATGGTTGCGCGCGCTCGACGGCGCGTCGCCGGTGCGGGCCGAGAGCGTGACGTCCTCCGGACGAACGCAGAGCCGAACCCACTCGCACGCCTCGGCCGGCTGGGCGACCTCGATGGTCTGCGGGCCGGCCTCGAGGATGGCCAGCCCGTCGGTCACCGCGCGGACCCGACACTCCACCAGGGTCTCGACGCCGACGAAGCGCGCGACCTCCTCGGAGACCGGCGCGCGAAACACCTGGCCCGCCTGGTCGACCTGGAGGAGCCGCCCCCGGAGGATCACCGCGACCCGATCCCCGAGCGCCCGGGCCTCGCCCCGGTCGTGGGTGACCAGCACCGCGGTCGCCCGGCGGCGCCGCAGGATCCGGCCCAGGTCCTCGATCAGCGTCTCCCGCGTCGGCTGATCGAGCGCCGAGAACGGCTCGTCCAGGAGGAGCAGCTCGGGCTCGAGCACCAGGGCCCGGGCCAGCGCGGTGCGCTGGGCCTCTCCGCCGGACAACGTGCGGGCCTGGCGGTCGGCCAGGTGCGCGATCTCCAGCAGCTCGAGCCACTCGGCCACCCGCGGCGCCGTCCTGGCCGCGGCGACGCCCCGGAAGCGAAGCCCCAGGGCGACATTGTCGCGCACGGTCGCGTCGGTGAGCAGCGGCTCCTGGAAGACGCTGGCCATGCGCCGGCGGAGCGCCAGGCCGTCGGCCGGGCTCACCCGCTCGCCCTGGAAGCGCACGCTGCCCGCCGTCGCGGTCTCCAGCAGCCCCATCACGCGCAGCAGGGTGGACTTGCCGGCCCCGTTGGGCCCGATCACGGCGAGGACCTGGCCCGCGTCCACCGCCAGGTCGGGGACGTCCAGCACGGTCGTCTCGCCGCGGACCACCCGGATGGCGTGCAGCGCGACGACCGGGACGGCCATCACGCCGACGGCAGCACGTGGATCGCGCCCCGATGGAGCGAGAACTGCCAGTGCCGGTCGCGCTCGATCTCGAGGATCTCGTACACGAGCCGCGGCACGTCCAGCTCCAGATCGTAGTCGCCCTGCGCGGGCTCGCCCGGCTCGTCGAGCCGAAGGAAGAGGGTCCACGCGGTGCCCAGGTCCACCTCGCGCACCACGGTGCCGGACATGAGGTTCATGTGGTGGGCGCCGTCCACCCGGTCGCGGTCCTTCCGGATCAGCCGGACATACTCGGGCCGGATGTAGAAGGCGAGTGGGCTGTCCGGCGCGGGCAGGTAGGAGCGTATGGGCGAGTTCACCGCCTCGAGCAGCTGCCCGCGCCAGCGGAGCTGGATGCGGTCGGCGGTGGCCTTGAGCGTGACCCCCTGCACCAGGTTCCGGATGCCCATGATGCGGGCGACGGCGCGCGACGACGGCCGCCAGAGCAGCTCGGCCCGCGGCGCCGCCTGGATCACGCGGCCCTCCTCGTACACCACGATGCGGTCGCCCAGCCGGTAGGCCTCGCCGAGATCGTGGGTGACCAGCACCGCGGCGATGCCCCAGTCGGAGAGGACGGCGCGCAGCTCGTCGCGCAGGGCCTGGCGCAGCGGCAGGTCGAGGGCCGACAGCGGCTCGTCGAGCAGGAGCAGGGCGGGATTGGTGGCCAGGGCGCGCCCGAGCGCGACCCGCTGGCGCTGGCCGCCCGACAGCTCGCGCGGATACCGCTCGGCCAGCGCGTCGAGACCGAGGCGGGCCAGCACCTCGTCCCCGCGCCGGGTTCGATCCGCGCGGCTCCGCTCGCGGAGCCCGAAGCCGACGTTGTCGCGCACGGTGAGATGCGGGAAGAGCGCGTAGCCCTGGAACACGTAGCCGACGCGTCGGCGCTGGGGCGGCACGTCGATGCCGGCGGCCGCGTCGAAGAGCACCTGGCCGTCCACCACGATGCGTCCCGCATCGGGACGCACCAGCCCGGCCAGGCACTGGAGCGTGAGCGTCTTGCCCGCGCCCGAGGGACCGAAGAGCGCGGCGACACCGTCACCCGCGCTCCACTCGACATCGAGGGTGAAGCCGGGCAACGACTTGCGGATCGACACCTCGAGGCGGCTGGTCATGTCGCCCGCGCCCCGAGCCGATTGGCCGCGATCAGCACCACGCACGACAGCGCGGTGAGCGCCGCCACCAGAGCGACGGCCTCGCCGCTCTCTCCCGTCTGCACCGCGGTGTAGATCGAGAGCGGCACGGTGGTGGTCTTGCCGGGGATGTTGCCGGCCAGCATCAGCGTGGCACCGAACTCGCCGAGGGCGCGCGCGAAGGCCAGCACCATGCCGGCCAGGATGCCGTTGCGGGCCAGCGGCAGCGTGACCTCGAGCGCGGTGCGCAGCTCGGAGCGGCCCAGCGTGTAGGCCGCGCGCTCGAGGTCTCGGTCCACCGACTCGATGGCGGCGCGCACCGTGCGCACCAGGAGCGGCAGCGCCATCACGGTGGCCGCGATCACCGCCGCGTACCAGGTGAAGGCCACCGTGAAGCCGGTCAGCTCGTAGAGCGGGCGCCCGAGCAGCCCACGGCGGCCGAGCAGGACGATGAGGTAGTAGCCGACCACGGTGGGCGGCAGGATCAGCGGCAGGGTGACCAGCAGATCCACCAGGCTCTTGCCCCAGAAGCGCCGGCGGGCCAGCACGTAGGCGATGGGAATGCCGACCAGCGCGTTGAGCGCCGTGGCCGCCACCGCCACCTGGAACGACAGCCGGAGGGCGGAGATGCTGTCCGGGCTCACGATGGGGGCCCTGAGCCGACGGCCTCGAGCGTGGCCGCGCCCGCGGGCACCGTCAGTCCTTGCCGATCATGACGTCGGAGGCCTTGATGACCGCGTAGGCCGGATCCCCGACCTTGAGCCCGAGCGATTCCACCGCCTCGTTCGTGATCGAGGAGAAGACCACGGTGCCGCCGCCGACGTCGATCTTGACGTGCGCGGTGGTCGTACCCTTCGTGACTTCGAGGATCTTGCCCTTGAAGATGTTGCGGGCGCTCAGGCGCATGGTGGCCTCCTTTGTCCTCCGGCGACGTTCAGGCCGCGGCCGACCGACTCAGCGGGCACCGGCCGGCGGCGGCTGGAAGCCGAACCGGCCCAGCACGGTTCGGCCCCGGGGGCTCTCGAGCAGATCGAGAAACGCCCCCCCGAGGGCCGGCTGCTTCGAGGCCGCCACCACCGCCCCCGGATAGATCACCGGGCGGTAGGTGTCTTCGAGCGGACGGAAGGCCTCCTTGACGCCCTGGGCGCGCGTGGCCGCATCGGTGGTGTACACGAACCCGGCGTCGACCTCGCCGCGCGCGACGTAGTCGAGCACCTGTCGGACGTTCTCCGCGAACACGAGCTTGGGCTGCAGGCGATCCCAGAGGTCGAGCTTCTGCAAGCTCTCCTCCGCGTATTGCCCGGCGGGCACGCTCTTGGGATTGCCCACCGCGATCTTGCCGACCCGCGCCTCGAGGAGATCGACAGCCTTGACGACGTCCAGACGCGAGTCCGCCGGCTTCACCACCGTGAGCACGTTGCGGGCGAAGGCGCGACGAGTCGTCGCCACGATCAGGCTCTGCTTCTCCAGCTCGTCCATCTGCCGCTGGGCCGCCGAGAGGAACACGTCCACCGGCGCGCCCGCCTCGATCTGCTTCTGCAGATCACCGGAGGCGCCGAAGTTGTACCGGAGCGCCACGCCCGGATGCGCGGCGGTGAATCCGCGGCCGAGCTCCACGATGGCGTCCTTCAGGCTGATCGCGACCGACAGCGTCACTTCCTGCGCGCGGACGACCGGCGCGCCGAGCAGGAGCGCCGCGAGAGCCAGCGCGAGCATCTTCACGAACCGCATCCGTGCGTCGCCTCCTGAGCGTGCGCTCGATCGTGGTACTGTAGGCCCGTCATGGCCACCCGACCGTCGCCGCCCAATGCTACGCAGCGCGCTGCGGCACTTCAAAATGCTCACGAGAACATAATCGCCGCCCAGGTCAAGACGAAGGTCTGGCTCGAGCTGGCCGGCGACTTCTTCGCGGGCGACGGCGGCATCCACCTGCTAGGCGGGATCCTGCAACAGGGCTCCCTGGCCCGCACCGTCCGCGAGATCGGCTGGTCGTACCGGCACGCCTGGGGCTACCTGCGGCGCGCCGAGCGCGCGCTCGGGACTCCGATCGTGCGCAATCGACCCGGGCGCGGAAGCGCGCGGGGCATGGAGCTGACCGAGACCGGTCACCTCCTGCTGGAGCGCCTACGCGCCCTGCGCGATCGGATCGACGAGGCGCTCGGGCCGAGCGGACCGACTCCGGACGAGGTGGCCGCCCGCGGGCGGGCCCCGCGGGCGGCGGTGCGGTCGGCTCGAGGTCGGCGCGCGGCCAGATCCCGGGCGCGGGCCGGCAGCCCGTCCTCCGATCGTCCGACGCGCTGACGCCGCGCGCCGGGCGCTACCGGGACTTCCCGGCGGTGATCGGCCGCTCGCGGTAGCGGGCGGGGAACATCTTCTTCAGGTGCTCGAGCTTCGGCAGGTCGTGGACCACGATGTAGGGGTACGTCGGATTGCGGATCAGGAAGTCCTGGTGGTACGCCTCCGCGGGATAGAATCCTCCGAGCGGATCCACGCGCGTGACGATCCGCCGGCCGAAGACCCTGGCGCGGTCGAGCTGGGCGATGTAGGCCAGGGCGATGCGCTTCTGCGTGTCGTCGGCATAGAAGATGTTGGACCGATACTGCGGCCCGACGTCCGGCCCCTGGCGATCGAGCTGGGTGGGATCGTGCACCACCGAGAAGTAGATCTGGAGGATCTCGCCGTAAGAGACCTCCTTCGGATCGAAGCGAATCTCCACCGACTCGGCGTGACGGCTCGCGCCCCGGCTGACCGTCTCGTAGTCGGCCGTCTCGCGCGTGCCGCCGGCATAGCCGGACAGCACTTGCTGGACCCCGCGCACGTGCTGATAGACGCCCTGGACGCCCCAGAAGCACCCGCCCGCGAGGACCGCGACCTGAGTGGCCCCCGATACATTGTCGACCGGCGGATTGTCGACCGCGGGGGGCGGCACCAGCACCGCGGCCTCGCCCCCGAAGCCGACGGCGCGCGCTCCGACCCCGAGGCCGAGGGCGAGCGAGAGGGCGGCCGCCGCGGCCGTCCATCGCCGAATCGTGCGCCGAGGGATCGAGCTTCGCATCGTCGTGGACCTCGTGCCTCTTTCCGTACCAGTCGCGCCTGACGGTGTCAACCGATGGTGGTAGGCTACGCATGACGCCCATGAGCACCTCCGTCACCCCGGCCAGCCTGGAGACTGCGCTGCGCGAGCGCGGAGCCGGCGCCTACGTCATCACGGTCGGCGAGGCGGGGGCGCCTCACGTCGTGGCTGCCGAGGTCACGCCGCATTCCGAGGGGCTGCTCGCCGTGGTCGGCTCGCGCACCGCGTCCAATGTGCGGGCACGCGGTCAGGTCTCGCTGCTCTACCCGGCTCGCCACGACGGCGACTACAGCCTCATCGTCGACGCGGTGGCCACTCCGGACCCGGGTGGCGACGGCAGCCGGCTGCGTCTCACGCCCACCCGCGCGGTCCTGCACCGACCCGGGCCCGCCCCGTCGGCCGCGGCCTCGGCGTGCGGGTCGGACTGCGTCCCGATTCCGCTGTCGTCTCCCCGGTAGAGGCGCGCGCGGCGGACGGTCTCGCGCTTCGACGAGCGACCGCTAGGCGCGGCGGCGCTGCTGGATCCAGCTGAGCGCCCAGTTCACCAGGAAGGTGATCACGAGCAGGATCACCGACAGCGCGATGGCGAGGTCGAAGTTGCCCTTGCCGGTCTCGAGCACGGTGGCGGTGGTCAGCACGCGCGTCGAGCCCTTGATGTTGCCGCCGAGCATCATGGAGGCGCCGACCTCGGAGATCACGCCGCCGAAGCCGGCCATCACCGCGGCCAGCATCGGCAGCCGCGCTTCCTTGAGCAGCACCCAGATCATCTGGATCCGCGAGGCCCCGAGCCCCAGCATCTGCAGGCGGAACGCCTCGGGCACCTGCTGGACCGCGGCCAGGGTGAGGCCGGTCACGATCGGCGCCGCGATGACCAGCTGGCCGGCGATCATCGCGGCCGGCGTGTAGAGCAATTCGAGGAAGCCGAGCGCGCCGTTGCGCCAGAGCAGGATCGTCACGAAGAGGCCGACCACCACCGGCGGCAATCCCATGCCGGTGTTGACCAGGCTCACCGCGAGGGCGCGGCCGGGGAAGCGTGACAGCGCGAGCAGCGCGCCGATCGGCACGCCGATGAGCAGCGACAGCAGCGTGGCGGTCGCGGAGATCTGCAGCGACAGCCAGGCGATCTGCCAGACCTCCGGGTCGCCGGCGACGAGCAGCCGGAGCGCTTCGAGGAGGCCCTCGCCGAAGAGGCTCACCGCGCCCTCGGCGACGACCTAGAGATCCTCGTCCTTCTTGCCGGCGATCGGCACGAAGAGGGGCTGGCCGTACTTGTCGACGCCGAAGGTCTTGATGACCGCCTGGGTGTCGGGCGCCAGGATGAACTCGGCGAACGCTCGGCCGCCCGCGGCATTGACCCGCGGGCCGTTGGCCGGATTGACCTCCATCACCGAGTAGATGTTCAGCAGCGGCCGGTCCTTCTCGACCAGGATCGGGAGGTCCACCCGCTTCTGGAAGGCGAGGTAGGTGCCGCGGTCGGTCAGGGTGTAGGCGCGGCGGTCGTTCGCGATGCCGAGGGTCTGTCCCATACCCTGCCCCGACTCGATGTACCAGGCCCCCTTCGGCTCCACGCCCGCCTGCTTCCACAACCCGTGCTCCAGCACGTGGGTGCCGGACTTGTCGCCGCGCGAGACGAAGCGCGACTGGCTCTCCGCGATGCGCTTGAGCGCCTCCACCGCCTTCGGCACGCCCCGGATCTTCGCGGGATCGGCGGGCGGGCCGATGATCACGAAGTCGTTGTACATGACGAGGCGGCGGTTGGACATCTTGCCTTCCTCGACGTACTTCTTCTCGACCGACGGGGCGTGGGCCAGCGTGACGTCGGCCTCCCCGCGGGCGGCCAGGGCGAGGGCCTGGCCGGTGCCGACCGAGATGGTCTTCACGGTGAGGCCGGTCTTCCTCTCGAACATCGGCACCAGCACGTCGAGCAGGCCCGAGTCCTGGGTGCTGGTCGTGGTGGAGAGAATGACGACGTTGGACCGGGCGAGCGCGGGCGCCGGCGACGACGGCAGCGCCAGCGCGAGCGCCAGCCAGAGTCCCGCGCGCGATCGAGCCATCATCATGGCGAACCTCCGTATGACGAGTCTCCGCGGCGCAGGCACCGGCCGTCGCAGGCGGAAGAGAGCGGCCATCGCGATGCGCGATGGCCGGATGCACGCGAGAGCATACCGACCCGCGGGAGCGCCGTCAACGGAGCGGCTCCGCGTTTGACGATGCTCGAAGCCGCATAGTAGACTCCGCGTTGGTCCGATCGCCACCGCGGTGTATCATGACGGGCGCGCGCCAGATCCCCCGGGAGACAACATGCGACGATTCGATCTCGTTCTGCCGAACACCGTCGAAGACTGTCTGAAGATCCTCGCCGAGCGAGGCGCCGAGGCCAAGCTGGTGGCCGGAGGCACCGATCTCCTGCCCCAGATGAAGAACGGCGTCCTGAAGCCCGCCGTGGTGGTGGACCTGTCCGGCATCGCCCGGGTTCGCCAGGTCCAGAACGGCAACGGCCTGCGCATCGGCGCTGCCGCGACCGCGCGCGAGCTGGAGGTGAGCCCGGCGCTGCGCGGCCCCTATGTGGCGATCGCGGAGAGCGCGGCCCTGGTCGGGTCGCTCCAGGTCCGCAACCTGGCCACGGTGGGCGGCAACCTGTGCAACGCCGCGCCGTCCGCCGACATGGCCCCGCCGCTGGTGGCGCTCGAGGCCGAGGCCGTCATCGCGGGCCCGAAGGGCGAGCGGCGCGTGCCGATCGCCGACTTCTTCACCGGCGTGCGCCAGACCGTGCTGGCCCCCAACGAGCTGCTGGTCGAGCTGATCGTGCCGCCGCCCGGCGCCCACTCGGGCGGCCAGTACCTGCGCCACACGCCGCGGCGCGAGCTGGACATCGCGGTGGTGGGCGTGGCCTCGCAGCTCACCCTGGCCGATGGCCGCTGCACCAAGGCGCGCATCGCGCTGGCCTCGGTGGCCCCGACCCCGGTGCGCGCCACCGCGGCCGAGCGGTCGCTCGAAGGGCAGCCGGTGACGCCCGAGGCCATCGAGCGCGCCGCGACGCTCGCGATCGAGGCGGCCCGGCCGATCAACGACCAGCGCGGCTCCGTCGAGTTCCGCAAGCACCTGGTCCGCGTCCTCACCCGTCGCACGCTCACGACCGCGCTCGCCCGCGCGAGCGCCTGATCCGGAGGCTCCACATCGTGGCCAAACACGTCCTGAGCTGCACCATCAATGACCAGCCGGTCGAGGTGCTGGTCCAGCCCTACACCACCCTGCTCGACGCCCTCCGGGAGGACGTGGGCCTGACCGGACCCAAGGAAGGCTGCGGCACCGGCGACTGCGGCGCCTGCACCGTGCACGTGGACGGCAAGGTCGTGGCGAGCTGCCTGATGCTGGCGATGCAGGTGCGGGGGCGGAAGGTTCGCACCATCGAGGGGCTCGCGGCCGCGGACACCACCCTGCATCCGCTGCAGGATACCTTCGTCCGTCACGGTGTGCCCCAGTGCGGGTTCTGCATCCCGGGCGTGCTGATGGCGGCGGCCGCGCTGCTCGAGGAGAAGCCGCGGCCCTCGGAAGAGGAGATCCGCTACGGCATCGCGGGCAATCTCTGCCGGTGCACCGGCTACACCAAGATGGTGGCGGCGATCACCGAGGCGGCGGGCACCATGGCCTCGAAGAGGAGCGCTCGATGAGCACGATGAAGACCACGCGCGACGTCAAGGGAGTGGGAGTCTCGATTCCGCGGCCGGACGGCCCCGAGAAGGTGACCGGACGGGTCCAGTACGTGGCCGACATCCAGCCGAAGGGCCTGCTCCACGCCAAGCTGCTGCGCAGCCCGCACGCGCACGCCAAGATCGTTTCCATCGACACCAGTGCGGCGAAGGCGCTGCCCGGCGTGCGCGCGGTGCTCACTGCCAGGGACATCCCGCACCTCAAGAAGAAGGCGCCGACGCGGGCCCACGCGGTGCTCGCGATCGATCGCGCGGTGTTCATGGGCCAGCCGGTGGCCGCGGTGGCCGCCGACGAGCTCGCCATCGCCGAGGAGGCGCTCGATCTCATCAAGGTCGAGTACCAGGTCCTGCCCGCCGCGATCGATCCGCTCAAGGCCATGCAGCCCGGCGCGCCCCCGGTGGCCGACGCGGGGACCGAGGCCGACACCAGCGAGGCCCTCGCCCACTCCGCGGTGGCCATCGCCAAGAGCGAGGCCCCCGCGAAGGCGGTGAACATCTCGCAGCAGGCGCGGCTGCAGCGCGGCGATCCCGCCAAGGGCTTCGCCGAGTCCGACCACGTGCTGGAGAAGACCTACCGCGTGCCGATGGTGCACCAGGGCTATCTGGAGCCGCACGCGGTGCTGGCCGAGTGGGACCGCAATGGGCTGCTCACCCTGTGGGCCAGCACCCAGGGCTCCTTCAACACCCGCTCCGAGGTCTCGGACGTCCTGGGGATCCCCGAGAACCAGATCCGGGTGATCCCGGTGGAGTGCGGCGGCGGCTTCGGCGGCAAGATCCGCGCCCTCTGCGAGCCGATCACCGCGGTGCTGGCGCAGGTCACCAAGCGGCCGGTCCGCTACGTCATGACCCGCCGCGAGGAATTGCAGGCGGGCATGCCCGCGCCGCAGGTCATCATCAAGCTCAAGACGGGAGTCAAGCGCGACGGCACGCTCATGGCGATCGACGCCGAGACCGTGATCGACTCCGGCGCCTACTCGGGCGCGGTGCTCGCGGTCAGCGCGGTCTTCCTCGGCAGCATGTACAGGTGGCCGTCGTTCGACATTCGCGGCTTCGAGGTGCTGACCCACAAGCCGAGCGTGGCCGCCTATCGGGCGCCGGTGGCGCCGCAGACCATCTTCGCCATCGAGTCGCACATGGAGCAGATCGCGCGCGACCTCGGCCTCGATCCGGTGGAGTTCCGGCGACGCCACCTCAGCAAGCCGGGCGATCCGATGGTGAACGGGCAGCCCTGGCAGTCCAACGGGGCCCACGAGGTGCTGAGCCGGATCGCCGAGCATCCGCACTGGAAGTCGCGGAAGGAGTGGGTGGCCGCGGGCAAGAACGGCAAGCGGCGCGGCGTCGGCCTGGCCCTCGGCGGCTGGCTCGGCGGACTGCAGCCGACCGGCGCGACCGTGCGCTTGAATCCCGATGGCTCGCTCGCGGTCCTCACCGGCCAGGTGGACATCGCGGGCACCAACATCTCGCTGGCTCAGATCGCGGCCTCCGCCTACGGGGTGGACACCGACCTGGTGCGCATCACCACCGGCGACACCGACACCGCGCCCATGACCGGGCTGAGCGCGGGCAGCAAGACGATCTACACCGTCGGCGCCGCGGTGCTGCAGGCCGCGGAGGACGCGCGGCGGCAGACCTTCGAGATCGCCGCCGCCGAGCTCGAGGCCTCGGTCCACGATCTGGAGCTCGTGGACGGCAAGGTCACGGTGCGCGGCATGCCGGACAAGGGCATCACGCTCGCCACCATCGGCAAGAAGGGCAACCTTTACATGTCAAAGACCCCGCCGGTGCTCGGCAAGGCCAACCCGGCGTTCAGCCAGCAGGCGCCCGGATTCGCGGCGCAGCTCGCGCGTCTGGACGTCGATCCCGACACCGGCGAGGTGACCATCCACGATTTCGTGATCGTGCAGGACGTGGGCCGAGCCATCAACCCGCTCGGCGTGGAGGGCCAGATGCAGGGCGGCGCGGTGCAGAGCCTGGGCATCGCGCTGACCGAGGGACTCATGTTCGACGACAGCGGTCGGCTCACCAACCCGAGCCTGCTCGACTATCGCAAGCTGACCGCGGCCGATCTGCCGAATCTCGAGACCATCATCGTCGAGGTGCCGTCGCCCGCCGGACCGTTCGGCGCGCGCGGGGTGGGCGAGCCGCCGATCGTGCCCGCCCCCGCCGCCATCGCCAACGCGGTCAACGACGCGGTCGGCGCCCGCATCACCGAATTGCCGCTGAGCCCGGAGCGCATCGCGCTGGCCCTGGCCAACGGCAAGCACTAGGTCATCGGAGGGGGCCTCGACGGCCCCCTCCGAACCTCCCCCAGGATAAGGGGGGCGCGGGCGAAGCCCGCGCTCGAACAAACGTAACTCAGACGCGGTCCCAGGAGCCGGCGCCCAGTAGGGGCGAAGGCCCCCTCCGGGTTTAGCAGGGAGGTTCGTCATGAAGGCAGGCGAGATCTTCGTCGCGGGGAAGTGGCAGGCGCCGCGGTCGGGCGAGACCTATCAGCCGATCAACCCGGCCACCGAGGAGCCGGTGGGCACCGTCGGCCGAGGCGACGAGCGCGACATCGATCTCGCGGTGACCGCGGCTCGCAAGGCCTTCGACGAGGGCCCGTGGCCCAAGATGACGCCGCACGAGCGCGGGCGGGTCGTCTGGCGCCTCGGCGACCTGATCCAGCAGAACCTCGACGAGATGGCGCGGCTCGAGAGCCTCTGCACCGGCAAGACCATGTTCGACTCGGCCAAGGTCGAGATCCCCTTCGCGGCCGAGGTGTTCCGCTACTACGCGGGGTGGGCCACCAAGATCCACGGCGAGACGCTCGGTCTTCGCGACAACGCCTTCACCTTCACGCTGCGCCAGCCGGTCGGAGTGGTCGGGGCCATCGTGCCCTGGAACTTCCCCTTCCTGCTCTCCTCCTGGAAGCTGGCCCCCGCGCTCGCCGCCGGCAACACGGTGGTGATCAAGCCCGCGTCGCAGACGCCACTCACCGCGCTGCGCTTCGCCGAGATCTGCCAGGAGGCCGGCGTGCCCGAGGGCGTGTTCAACGTGGTGACCGGCCCCGGGGGCAAGGTCGGCATGGCGCTGGTGCGGGACCCGCGCGTCGACAAGATCGCCTTCACCGGATCCACCGAGGTGGGCAAGCAGATCATGCGGGAGGCGGCGGGCACGTTGAAGCGCCTCTCGCTCGAGCTGGGCGGCAAGTCGCCCAACATCGTGTTCGCCGACGCGGACATGGAGGCGGCGGTACGCGGGGCGCTCACCGGCATCTTCTACAACAAGGGCGAGGTGTGCGCGGCCGGCTCGCGACTCTTCCTCGAGGACTCCATTCACGACCAGTTCATGTCCAAGCTGACCGATCGGGTCAAGGGTCTGAAGGTCGGCGACCCGATGGACAAGGCCACCCGCATGGGCCCCGTGGTCTCGAAGAGCCAGATGGAGACGGTGCTCTCGTACATCGAATCCGGCAAGCAGGAGGGCGCGCGTGTGGTCGCGGGCGGCGGCCGCGCCGACGTCGGCACCGGCAAGGGCTACTTCGTGCAGCCCACCATCTTCGACGGCGTCACCAACGACATGAAGATCGCCCGCGAGGAGATCTTCGGGCCGGTCCTCTCGGTGATCCCGTTCCGCTCGGTCGAGGACGGCATCGCCCAGGGCAATCACACCTCGTACGGCCTGGCCGCCGCGGTGTGGACGCGCGACGTGGGCAAGGCGCTCCGGGCGGCCAAGGCGATCCGGGCCGGCACGGTGTGGGTCAACGCCTACAACCTCTTCGACGCGGCGCTGCCTTTCGGCGGCTTCAAGGAGTCGGGCTTCGGGCGCGAGATGGGGTCGGTGGGGCTCGACAACTACACCGAGGTCAAGACCGTCTGGGTCGACCTGTCGTAGCCGTCCCGGTGCGGACGGGCCATGCGCTCGCCGTCCGCCGATAGCGTCCGACACGACCTCGTGCTGGTGGGCGGCGGCCACGCCCACATCCAGGTCCTCGAGCGCTGGGCCATGGCACCCGTCGCGGGCTGCCGGCTCACCCTGGTGGTCGATCGGCCGGTCGCGGTGTACTCCGGCATGGTGCCCGGGTTCGTGGCCGGCCAGTACACGAGCGTCGACCTCGAGATCGACGTGCGGCCGCTGGCGCGGCGCGCCGGCGCTCGATGCATCGTCGCGGCGGCCACCGGCGTTGACGCCGATGCGCGTCGCCTCCTCCTGGGGGACCGTCCCCCGATTGCCTACGACACGGTGTCCTTCGACATCGGCTCGACCGTCGCCGGCCGCGACGTCCCCGGGGTGCGCGAGCACGCGATCCCCACTCGCCCCATCGGAGGCTTCGTCCGGCGCGTCGACGACGTGCTGGCCGCGGCGCGGAGCCGCGATCCCTTCCGCGTGGCCGTCGTCGGGGCGGGCGCGGGCGGGGTCGAGGTCGCCTTCGCGCTGGCGGCGCGGCTGCGCCACCCCGATGGCCCACGCGTCGAGGTGCGGCTGCTCGAGTCGGGCCCGCGCGTGCTGCCCGGCTACGCCGCGAGCGCGGCCCGCCGCGTCGAGCGCGGGGCAGCCGGGCGCGCCATCACGATCCGCTGCGGCGCGGTGGTCACGCGGATCGACGGCGAGGCGGTGTACCTGGCCGGCGGCGAGCGGGTGGCCGCCGACGCCGTCGTATGGGTCGCCGGTGCCGCCGCGCTGCCGCTCTTCGCGGGTTCCGGCATCGAGACGGACGATCGGGGATTCGCGCGGATTCGCCCGACGCTGCAGTCGGTGAGCCGCGACGACGTCTTCGCGGCCGGCGACTGCGCCGCGTGGACGGCGGGGCCCGCTCTCGCGAAGGCCGGCGTGTACGCCGTCCGCGAAGGGCCGGTCCTGGCGCACAACCTGCTGGCGCGGACGCGCGGCGACGGGCGGCTCCGCGCCTACCGCCCCCAGCGCGATTTCCTCTCGCTGCTGAACCTGGGCGACGGGACGGCGATCGGCACGAAGTGGGGCCTGACGCTCGAGGGCCGGGCGGTGTGGGCCCTCAAGGACTGGATCGACCGGCGCTTCGTGCGGCGCTTCCAGGTGCTGGGCCCCGACGACGCCGTGACCGCCGACTTCGCCCGCGCGCCCATGCCCGGGGGCGACATGCTCTGCGGCGGCTGCGCGGCCAAGGTCGGCGAGACCCCGCTCGCCCGCGTGCTGGAGCGCCTCGGCGTCACCAGCGATCCCGCCGTCGTCCTGGGACTGGCCCAGCCCGACGACGCAGCGGCGGTCGAGACGGAGCGGGGCGAGATCGTCGCGGCCACCATCGACGGCTTCCGGGCGTTCGTCGACGATCCCTATCTCGTCGGCCGGGTCGCCGCGGTCAACGCGGTGAGCGATCTCTGGGCCAAGGGGGTGGCGCCTCGCTTCGCGCTCGCCCAGGTGACCGTGCCCGACGGTCAGACGGCCGCGGCGCAGGAGGAGATGCTCTACCAGCTGATGGCCGGTGCCCGCGCCGGCCTCGATGCCGACGGCGTCACGCTCGTGGGCGGCCACACCACCACGGGCCCCGAGCTCGTCGCCGGCTTTGCGGTGTGGGGCTTCGCGCGCGCGGCCGACTCCCTCCTCCGCATCGGGGGACTCGCCGCCGGGGATCGGCTGATCCTGACCAAGCCGCTCGGAACCGGCGTCGTGCTGCAGGCGGACATGCGCGGGCTCGCGCGCGGCGAGTGGGTCGAGGCGGCGAATGCCTCGATGCTTCGCTCCAACGCCCACGCCGCCCGTGCCGCTCGTACGTTCCGTCCCTCGGCCGCCACCGACGTGACCGGCTTCGGCCTCGCCGGGCATCTGGGCGAGATGCTCCGCGCGAGCAAGGCCGCGGCCGTTCTCGACCTCGACGCGATCCGCGCGCTGCCGGGTGCGGTCTCGCTGCTGAGCCGCGGCATCCGCAGCACCGCGCACCCGGAGAACGCGACGGCCCGGCGCGCGATGTGGGTCGAGCCGGAGGCGGCCGGGCGGCCCGCGCTGGACCTGCTGTTCGATCCCCAGACCTCGGGCGGCCTCCTGCTCGGCGTGGCCGCCGAGCGGTGCGACGCGCTGCTCCGGGCCCTGCGCGAAGCCGGCGATGACGCCGCCGTGGTCGGCCTGGTCACCGCGCCGCGGCCGGACGGCGCGTTGATCCGGGTGACCGCGCAGGCCTAGGCGCGCGCCGGCCGGGGCGGGGCGATCTCCACCACGAGACCGGCGCCCCAGCCGTACTTGGCCTCGGACCGCCGTCGCACGGTCCGGACCAGCCCGGAATCGCCGCCGCCCTCGACCACCCGCGCCCGGCCCTGGAAGCGACGGGCGCCGACGCGCACCCGCACCACCGGATCGGCCAGGATGTTCTGCACCCACCGGGCGCCGGCCGTGCTCGGCCACCAGGTAGTAGCGGCCCTCGTGGCGGGTGAACCAGATCTCGATCCGCCGGGGTCGGCCGGAGCGGCGGCGAGGCTCGGCCCTCACGCGCCGAGAACGCGCTCCAGCGCGATGCGGCCGGCGCCCGCGTAGACGTTGAAGCCGCCGCCCCGGACGAAGCCGACCAGGGTCATGTCGGCGGCGATCGCCATCTCCACCGCCATGCTGGACGGCGCCGATACCGCGGCCACCACCGGGATGCGCGCGGTCAGCGCCTTCTGCATGATCTCGAAGCTGGCGCGCCCGCTCACCATCAGGAGGTGCCGGTCGAGCGGCAGCCGGCGGGCCAGCAGCATGTGCCCGACGACCTTGTCGACCGCGTTGTGCCGGCCGATGTCTTCTCGCAGCACGAGCAGCCGGCCGTCGGCGTCGAACAGCCCGGCGGCGTGCAAGCCGCCGGTGCGCTCGAAGGTTGCCTGCGCCCGGCCCATGGCGCGCTCCAGGACGGAGAAGATCGCCGCCGGGAGCCGGAGGTCGGCGGTGACGGGGGGCAGATCGGCCTGGATGGCCTCGATCGTGACCTTCCCGCACAGCCCGCACGAGGACGCGGTCACGAAGTTGCGCCGCAGCCGCTCGCGGGCCGCCTCGATGTTGCCCTTGAGCAGCACGTTGATCACGTTGCCGGCATTGGGCTCGCCGTCGGCACGATAGGGCGCCAGGACGTCGAGGTCCTCCGCGCTCCGGATGACGCGCTCGGAATGAAGGAAGCCGGCGACGAGCTCCTCGTCGTCGCCCGGCGTACGCATGGTGACGGCAAGGCTGTGGCCGCCCAGACGGATCTCGAGCGGCTCCTCGACGGCCACGTGATCGTCGGCACGCGCGATGTCGTCCTCGCGCACGCGGACGATGGGGTGCTTGACCGCCGCGGCGCCGTTCGGAGCGCGGATCTCGGGCTCGAGAGTCATCGGGACGAGACCTATATATATCAGAGGACGGTCGATGCGGGTCCGACCGCGATATGAAGACCGACCGGCGACCGCGAGCGCTGGCGGTGAGTCAGCCCTGGGCGAGCGCGAGATCGGAGCGGTCGTCCTCCTCGTCCCCGTTTCGCAGCAGATCGAGCAGCCGCGGGTCCGCGGGCACCAGCACGCCGGTGGCGCCGGCCTCCGTCCCGGCGTGAATGAGCCGGCGCCAGTCTTCCCGTCCCTCGGGCCTCGGGATCCGGGCCCAGATCTCGAAGGGGTCGTCGGGCCGCTGCGTCCGCGCTGCCGCGATCTGCGCCCGGCTCGCTCCCGGAACCTCGCCCGCCACGAGCAGACCGTCGGTCAGCCGCGTGGCGATGGCGAGGCCGTTCCCGGCCGACCGAAGGAACACCGGCTGCGGCCCGCACCGGCGGACACAGCCGATCGCGGCCTCTACCACCGGCGCGGGACCGGTCTCGGGCACCGTGAGGAGCACGCGCCCGCGCGACAGCCGGTCGAGGGTGCCGATCCGACGGGCGAAGGCCTCCGGCCTGGCGATGTCGTCGTCGGACACCGGGACCATCAGGCGCGTGCCGCCGGTCACGCTGGCGACGCTCGCCAGGATCAGCCACGCGTCGAGCCCGTCGTCGGGGAGCCAGAGGGAATCGACGCCGGCCGCGTCCAGGGCTCGCGCGTCGGCCAGGTACTCCCCGCCGTCGGCGAATCGAGACGGCAGCAGGACGCCGATCTTCACCATGTCACCCCTGACACCATGTCACCCCTGACACCACGTCACCCCTGACACCACGTCAGGCCTGTCCACACGTCAGGCCTGGGCGCCGAAGACCACGACCATCCTGAGGGCGAACGCGCCGATGAGCCCGAGCCACGCGGCGAGCACGGGGGGGCGCGCCCGACGCGACATCGCCAGCGGCACGATGATACCGAGGGCGACCAGCAGCCAGAGCACGAGCCAGCGAGGTGCGAACAGCTGGACCGCGAGCGTCCCGAGCGTGGCGAAGAAGATGACCAGCAGGACCAGCTCGAGCACCGTGAACACCCGGTCGACCCGGGCCAGCTTACCCTCCGTGGTGATCTCCTCGGCCCGCCGGCCGGTCACGATCGCCAGGGCGGCCGCGCCGGTGCTGAGGCCGGAGGCCAGGAAGAGGCCCCCGAGGGCCCACGTGTCGCTCCACACCGGCTGGTTGCTGACGCTGAGCAGGACCCCGGTGTAGCCGGCCACGAAGAGCCCGAAGAACGAGCCGAGCGCCATGACGACGACCCCCAGCGCGCCCGTCATCAGATTGGCGAAGCTCCGCGCCGCCCGGTACCGCAGCCAGCCGTTGCCGGCCAGCGCGTCGATGAACGAGAGCGTGGCGAAGAGGCCGAAGAAGAACAGGGCCCAGGCGCCCACCGACATCGGCGACCAGTACTTCAAGCTGAGCCCCCACGTTCGGGCGTCGACGAGCATGTGCCAGAACCGGCTCGGACGCCCCAGGTCCAGCGTGAGCAGGATCGGGCAGATCACCATCGCGACGAACGCCACCATGAACGCCAGCCGCGCCACCCGTTGATCCCGGACGTCGCCCATCAGGCGCAGCAGCGTGCCGATCAGGTAGGCGCCCCCGGCCAGCCCACCCAGGAAGAAGTACCAGACGATGTACCAGTGCCATTCCGGCGGCGCGACGAAATGCTGGACCATGGCTACACCTCCCGGCCGCGCTGGCGGAAGGCGATGACCGCTCCCACCACCGCGACGAGGCCGGTCACCAGCGAGCCCAGGTAGCCCTTCAGGTTGTTGCGACTCGGCAGCACCGCGTTGGCCGCGTTCGGGAGCTGGTACGCCTCGGGCTTGTCGGTCAGCAGGAACAGCGCGTGCAGGCCGCCGTATTCGGTCTCGCCGTACAGCTGCGCGTTCGACACGCCCTGGGCGTGCAGGCGCTCGAGCCGGGCCCGCGCGACCTGCCGCATCTCGCTCAGGTCGCCGAACTTGATCGACTCGGTGGGACACGCCTTGGCGCAGGCCGGAACCAGGTTGTTCTGGAGCCGGCCGTAGCAGAACGTGCACTTCTGGGCCAGGCCGGTGTCCGCGTTGTACCCGATGACGTGGTAGGGGCAGGCCGCGATGCAGTCGCGGCAGCCGTTGCAGATCTCGGACTGGATGAACACGGTATCGAACTCGGTCCGGATGATCGCGTGGGTCGGACACACCTCCATGCAGCTGGCCTGCGCGCAGTGCTTGCAGACGTCGCTCATCATGCTCCAGGCCACTCCGCCATTCGGCGTCTCGCGCTCGAGGAACTGCACGTGGCGCCAGTTCTGCTCGTCGAGCTGGCCGGTGTTGTCGAACCCGTCCATGAACGTGGCCGGATGGCCCGGCAGCTGGTTCCACTCCTTGCAGGCCACCTCGCACGCCTTGCAGCCGATACAGAGGGTGGTGTCCGTGAAGAAGCCGACCGTGCGTGCCATCTCTGCTCTCCTATATGCCCATCAGGTTCGGCGCGATCTTGGTGAAGCCGCGCTCGCGCGCGTACAGGTCCAGCGGCAGCGCGGCCAACTCGTCCACGACCGGCACCGCGCCGGGGTCCTTCCGGCCATCGACCATGATCAGGTAGCGCCGGCAGCGCTCGCAGGCCTCGATCGACAGGGCGGGCAGACGCTCGTCGTCGGAGAAGATCGACCGCGCCGCGGACGATCGCTCGCCGCAGCCCGCGCAGCTCAGGCGCTCGTGGACCCAGAAGCCGCCGCAACGCGCGCACATCAGCTGCCGCGGCGCGGTGAGAAGAAGCTCGCCCGACTCGGCCAGGTAGGACAGCTGCGGTGGCCCGCCGCAGCGCGGGCAGCCCCCCTCCCGGCGTGGACGCGGCAGGGCCCCGGCGTCGCCCAGGCTCTCCAGCACCGGCGCGCTCGCGGCGCGCGCCAGGTATTCCGCCACCGCGGGCTGCCGCTCGCCGGCAAGCCAGGCGGCCACCGCCGCGGCGCGCGGGCCAGGATCGCCCCGCACCGCGCCAGCGAGCGCGGGCGGCCCCGCCGCCACCGTCGCGGCCACGACCGCCGGCATCACCCGGTCGGCCACGTAGCCCGCCAGGCCGTCGGGCGCGGGCCGGTCGGTCAGCGCGGCGCGTGCGGCCGGCTCGTGCACGTCGAGCAGCGCGATATAGAGGCGCAGCATCTCCTCCGCGTGAGGCCAGCGGTCACGCAGCGCGCTGGCCCGTCGCCGCCGCGTCTCCCACGGCGGAGCGGCGACGGGCCCGCTCTCGAGGCGATCAGATCTTTTCAATGTTCACCAGGAACGCCTTGAACTCCGGCGTCCGCGAGTTGGCGTCGCCCACGAAGGGGGTCAGCGCGTTGGCGAGCCAGTTGGCCCCCTTGGTCGGATCGCGATCCGCCGCGATGCCCACGAAGCCCCAGTGGATCGGGATACCGATGTGGTAGACCTTCTTGCCGCCCACCGTCAGCGCGCCCAGGCGCTTCGTGACGATGGCCGCGACCTCGAGCCGGCCGCGCTTGGACGACACCCGCACCCGGTCGCCGCTCACGATGCCCTTTTCGCGGGCCAGCTCATCGGGCACCTCCACGAAGGGGTAGGGCTGGAGCTGGGTCAGATACGGCACGTGCTGGGTGATGAAGTGCTCGTGCTCGGTCAGGCGGTAGCTCGTCGCGATGTACGGGTAGTCCGCGGCGGTGCCGAAGCGGCTCTCGCGTCCGGCCGCCTTGTCGTAGAGATAGGCCACCGGCGACTCCGACTGGCTCGGGTGCAGCGGGTTCTGGATCGGCGATTCCATCGGCTCGTAGTGCTCGGGGAACGGCCCGTCGAGCATCGAGGCCGAGAAGAGCCGGCCCACGCCCTCGCCGTTCATGATGAACGGCCCCCACGCCTTCGGGCTGCGCGGCTCCATCGTGGCCGGATAGTCGGGGATATCGCCGGTCCACTTGTGCTGCGAAGGATCCCAGACGATGCCCGGCCGCGTCGGGTCCCAGGGCTTGCCGTCGAGGTCGGCCGAGGCGCGGTTGTACATGACGCGCCGGTTGAGCGGCCAGCTCCAGGCCCAGCCCGGGTAGAAGCCCATGCCGGTCGGGTCGTTCTTGGCCGGGTCCTGGATGCCGGCGCGGCGCGCGGCGAGATTGCCCGCCTCGGGATACGAGCCCGTGTAGATCCAGTCGCCCGCGGTGGTCGTGCCGTCGTCCTTCAGCTTGCTGAAGGTGTCCAGGCGCTGGCCGGTGGTCAGGTCGTAGCCGTTGATCTCCTTGGCGAGCTCTTCCAGCTCCGGCTTGAGCGGGTCCTTGTACGCCAGGGTCAGCGCCATCAGCGGGTCGGGGAACTTCCCGCCCTGCTGCTGGTAGAGCTTCTTCACCCGATCGAAGAGCTCGGCCATCACCCAGTGGTCGTGCCGGGCCTCGCCCTCCGGCGGGATCACCTGCTCCTTCCACTGCGACCAGCGGCCGCTGTTCACGAAGGAGCCGTCCTTCTCGATCCAGTGGGTGCACGGCACCATGAAGACCTCGGTCTGGATCGACTTGGGATCCACGCCCGGCCGCCGCCAGAACTCCGAGCTGGTGGTGGGCAGCGCGTCCATGACCACCAGCCACTTGAGGTTGGCGAGGGCCTGCATGACCTGGTTGGAGTCCGGGCCGATGCTGGTGGCGGTCATGCCGGACAGGATCACGCCCTGCATCTTCTTCTTGAGCGCCTGGTCGTAGATGGTGATCCACGACGAGTTGGTGGCCGGCTTGGGGATGAAGTCGAACGCGTACTCATTCTCGGGCTTGGCGTGGTCGCCGTACCACGTCTTGAGCAGGCTCACCATGAAGTTGCGGTAGTTGGTCCCGAAAAAGTTCCAGGAGTTGGCGTCGAACTTCTTCGGGGCGCTCTGCGAGACGTAGTCGTTGAGGTTCTTCTGACCGGGCGCGGGAATGCGCAGATACCCGGGCAGGATCTCCCAGGAGATGGCGTGGTCGGTGTTGCCCTGGATGTTGGCGTGGCCGCGCTCGGCGTTCATGCCCCCGCCCGGCCGTCCCATGTTGCCCAGGAGCAGCTGCAGCACCGCCGCGCTGCGGATCAGCTGGCCGCCGGTGGTGTGCTGCGTCAGGCCGACCGCGTACACGATCGTCATGACCTTGTCGGGCCGTCCGCACTCCCCGACGATCTTGGCGATCTCGAGGAACTGATCAGCGGGAATGCCGGTGACCGAGGACACGACCTCGGGGGTGTAGCGCGCGTAGTGCTTGCGCATCAGCTGGAACACCGAGCGCGGGTGCTCGAGCTGCATGTCTCGCTTGGCGATGGTCACGCCCGCCCCGACCTTCTCGCCCTCGCCCGCCCCGCCCTGAGCCTTACCGCCTTCGGTCCCCCCCGGGCCTTGCCCGGGCTGGACGGGCCCGTGGGCGTGGGCGCCGATCTCCTGCTTCATGCGCCCGGACGCCGCCCCGGTGTCGCCCTCGTAGGCCCAGGTCGACGTATCGTAGATCCGCTTGGCCGGATCGTAGCCGCTGAAGAGTCCGTCGTTGAAGCCGTACCCGTCCTTCACGATGAAGGAGGCGTTGGTGTAGTTGCGCACGTACTCGTGGTGGATGAGGTTGTTCTCCAGCACGTAGCTGATGAGCCCGCCGAAGAAGGCGACGTCGGTGCCGGTGCGGATGCGAGCGTGCATGTCGGCCACCGCGGACGTCCGGGTGAACCGAGGGTCGACATGGATGATCTTGGCCCCGCCGCCCTGCCCGATCCCGCGCTTGGGGTCGAGCTTGGCCTTCATGAACCACTGGAAGCCCACCGGATGCGCCTCCGCCGGATTGGCGCCGTTGATGAGGATGACGTCGGTGTTCTTGATGTCCCGCCAGTGGTTCGTCATCGCGCCCCGCCCGAATGTGGCCGCCAGACTGACGACCGTGGGGCCGTGTCAGACTCGGGCCTGCTGTTCTATGAAGACCGTCCCGAGGCTGCGCATGATCTTGGTCGCGAAGTAGCCCTCTTCGCTGCTGAAGGCGGCGCCGCCCGCGAAGGCGATGCCCTCGCAGCGGTTGACGATGTTGCCGCTGGCGTCCTGGGTCACGAACGTCGCGTCGCGCGACTCCTTGATCCGCTGGGCCATGCGGTCCAGCATCTGGTCCCAGCTGATCTCCTGCCAGTGATCGGTCCCGGGCGCCCGGTAGCGCGGCTTCTCCACCCGGCGGCTGCTCACCGCCAGCTGCATGGCCGTCGCCCCCTTCGGACAGAGGCGGCCTTCGTTGACCGGGCTGTCCGGATCGCCTTCGATCTGCACGATCCGGGTCTTGCCCGCGCCGTCCGTCCGGGTGTAGGCGAGCATCGAGCAGCCCACCGCGCAGTAGGGGCAGAGCGAGTGGGCGACCTTGGCCCCCGCGATGCGGAACGTCTGCTTGACCTCGACGGCGGCCGCGGTGTCGAAGCCGAGGGTGGTGACGCCGACGGCGGCCCCGGCAGAGGCGGCGCCGACCTTGAGAAAATCACGACGGGTGACTTGCAACATGGATGACGTCTCCTTGCGCGCGTCCGGCGCGCCCGACCGGCCGGGCGTCGTCATCACGCCGGCTCCAGCAGCGCGGTCGTCACTCGATGAGCTCCCGCATAGACGTTGAAGCCACCGCCCCGGAGGAACCCGACCAGGGTCATGCCGGCGGCCTGGGCCAACTGCACCGCCATGCTGGAGGGCGCCGAGACCGCGGCGACGACGGGGATACGCGCGCTCCACGCCTTCTGCATGATCTCGAAGCTCGCCCGGCCGCTCACCATGAGGATGCAGTCTGCGAGCGGGAAGTCCCCGGTCCGCAGCATGTGTCCCACGACCTTGTCGACCGCGTTGTGCCGCCCCACGTCCTCGCGCAGGACCAGCAGCCGGCCCTCGAGATCGAACAGCGCCGCCGCGTGAAGGCCACCGGTGCGCTGGAAGGTCGGCTGCGCGGCGGCCAGGGTCGCGGCGATCCGGGGGAACAGCGCGGGGGCCACCGTGGCCGTCGAGACCAGCGGAGCGGTGGCGGTGCGGATCGCCTCGATCGAGACCTTCCCACACACGCCGCACGCCGACGACGAGACCAGGCTGCGCCGGAGGCGCTCGCGCGCGACGTGGAGATCGGCCTTCAGGATCACGTTGATCACGTTCCCGGCGTCGGGCTTCCCGTCCGGACCGCGGTAGTGGCCGATGACGTCGATGCTCTCGGCCGAGCGAATGACGCCCTCGGCGTGCAGGAGCCCGGCGACCAGATCCTCGTCGTGCCCGGGGGTGCGCATCGTGACCGTGAACGCC
>Ga0209971_1000014_pt1 | contig 67839 bp, 62 predicted proteins | sample InoplaM3SAM_FD_187588 | JGI IMG/M metagenome (GOLD analysis project Ga0209971, IMG submission 187588) | Arabidopsis thaliana rhizosphere microbial communities from the Joint Genome Institute, USA, that affect carbon cycling - Inoculated... | ecosystem: Host-associated > Plants > Roots >... | reverse complement strand
AGCTTCCGCGGGCCCCTCCTCCTGCCCTCTCCCCGGAGGGGAGAGGGAGAGGGGGCGGCGTCGGGTCACTGGGCGATCCAGACCTTCATGAACGTGTTGTTGTCGTAGGTCGTGAGCCCGGGCTTGTAATTGCGGAGCTTCTTGTCCTTGAAGAACCACCCCTCGACCCAGCCCACCGCGATCGAGGCGTGATCGCCCCGGGCGAGCAGGTAGCGCTGCAGCTCCCAGTAGGCCTGCTTGCGCTTGTCGCGGTTGGTCTCCTTCAGCGCCCGCTCCGCCATCTCGTCGACCTTGGGATCGGAATACTGGCCGTAATTGCTCCCCGCCTCGGTGGTGTAGGCGATGTGGAAGACGCCCGACGGCTCGTTGATGTCCATCGCGCGGTCCTGGCTGGCGATGATGGTGAAGTCCCCCTTGCCGAAGGCGGCGTAGCCCGCCGCGCTCTCGTGGGTCTTCATCGTCCCGCGGATCCCGATCTTCCGCAGCTGCGCGATCACGAGCTGGCCGCGATCGACGTAGTTGCCGACCTGTCGCACCGCGACCTCCACGTCGAGGCCGCCCGGGTAGTGCTTCTCCACCAGCTTCCTGGCCTCGGCGAGATCGGCGTCCTTGGGCTGGCGGCAGCCCGGGGCCTTGGCCACCTCGTCCAGCGGCAGCGCGAAGTCGCCCACCAGCTTCGGGTCGAGGATCGCGCACGGCACCCCCGCGCCCTCCAGCGCCTTGGACACCAGGTCCTGCCGGTCGATGGCCAGGTTGACCGCCCGGCGCATGTCCGGGTTGTCGAAGGGCGGCTTCCTGGCGTTGAGGTAGACGAAGAACACCGTGTTGATCGGCGCCTGGTAGATGTCGACGTCGGTGCGGGCGCGGGCCAGCTCGTCGGCCTGGGTCTTCCGCATCGGCGGCCACGCGTCCCACAGCATGATCTTGGACGCCTTGGCCGCGGCCAGCTGGGTCGGCCCGCCCACCAGGATGAACTGCTTGACCCCGTCGAGGTAGGGCAGCCCCGGGATGAAGTAGCTCGGGTTCTTCTCCCACTCGATCACGCTGCCCCGCTCGTACTTCTTGAACTTGAACGGGCCGGTGCCGATCTGGGCCTCCGGGGCGTTGAGGTCGCCGTACTTGGCGAGGATGTGCTTGGCCGCCACCCGGCACCACGCCGACGCGACCGAGGGCAGGAAGGGCGCCGCCGCGAACTTGAGCTTGAACTCGACGGTGCTCGGATCCACCGCCTCCACGCTCGCCACCATCGGCTTGAGCGCGGCTCCGCACTTGGGGCTCTTGAACTGCGGGTTCAGCACGCGGTCGAACGAGGCCTTGACGTCGGCCGAGCTGAAGGGCTGGCCGTCGTGCCACGTCACGTTCTTCCGCAGGTGGAAGGTGTAGGTCTTGCCGTCCGGGGACGCCGTCCACCGCTCGGCCAGGTCGCCGATGATCTTGCTCGGCTCGTCGGGGTCGTACTGCAGCAATCCGCTGTAGACGCCCGCGGTCGCCTGCTGGACGACCAGCGGCGACTCGGCGTGCACGTCGAGGCGGCCGGGATCGCCGTAGTCGAACCAGTTGAGAATGCCGCCGGTGCGCGGCTTCTCCTGCGCGTGCGCCGGCATACCGCCGATGGCGAGCAGCGCGGCCACGAGGACCGCGAGGCGAGTGCGTCTCGAGAGGCTCATGCGTATCGCTCCTTTGGGGTCTCCGGGCTATCCCAGCCCGCCGCGGAGACGCGGGTCCGTCAGGTCGCGGATCGAATCGCCCAGCAGGTTGAGGCCGAACACGGCCAGGCTGATGGCCAGTCCGGGGAAGAATACCATCCAGGGCGCGGTTTCCAGCGCCTGGATACCGGCCGCCAGCATGCCGCCCCACGACGGCTCGTCGGGCGGCGCGCCCGCGCCGATGAAGCTCAGCGAGGCCTCCACCACGATGGCGTACGAGATGTTGGTGGTGACGAGCACGATGTAGCTGGCCAGACAGTTCGGGATCAGGTGCCGGCACACGATGCGTGCGCGCGAGGCGCCGGCCGCCTCGGCGGCCTCGATGAACGGGGTGGCCGCGATCCCGAGCGCGACCGAACGGATCGTCCGCGCCGCGGTCGGGGTGAGCAGGATCACCAGGGCGAGGATGACGTTGTTGACCGACTGGCCGAGGGCCGCCATCAGCGACAGGGCCAGGATGATCGGCGGCAGGGCCATGAGACAGTCCACCACTCGCTGGCTGCCGATGTCGGCGGCGCCGCCCACGTACCCGGTCACCGCGCCCCACACCGCGCCCAGCGTGATGCCGAAGAGCACCGAGGCCACGCCGACGTAGAGCGAGAGGCGCGCACCCCAGATCACGCGGCTCAGCATGTCGCGGCCCACCTGATCCGTGCCCATCGGAAACTCGCGGCTCGGCGCGACGTAGGGCGCGAAGCCGGTCTCCTTCGGCCCGTGGGGAGCGAGCACCGGCGCGAGCACCGCCACCGCGATCAACACGAGCACCACCACCGCGCCCGCCGCTCCGAGCGGCTGGGTCACGACGAAGCGCGCGACCGCGCCCCTCACGCGTACCGGATGCGCGGGTCGAGCCACGCGTAGAGGAGGTCCACCACCAGGTTCACGATGAGGAACACCAGCGCCATCACGAAGACCATGGCCTGCACGGTCGGGTAGTCGCGCTGGCTGACCGCCTGGATGAGGGCGCTGCCCATCCCGGGAACCACGAAGATGATCTCCATGATCACGAGCCCGCCCAGGAGCCGGCCGCCCCACCATCCGATGAACGTGATCACCGGCAGCAGCGAGTTGCGCAGGGCGTGCCGATAGACCACCGCGCGCTCGGCCAGCCCTTTGGCCCGCGCGGTGCGCACGTAGTCCTGGCGCACCACCTCGAGCATCTGCGATCGAGTGAGGCGCGTGATCGGCGCGCTGATGTAGTAGGCCTGGGCCAGGGCGGGCCAGATGAGCTGCTTGAGGTTCTCGATCGGGCTCTCGGTGAACGAGACGAACTCGAGTGGCGGCAGCCAGCGAAAGAAGCGCACGAGGCCGTACAGGATCAGCGCCCCCGTGAAGAAGAGGGGCAAGCTCAGCCCGCTCAGGCTGACCAGCCGCGCCAGGTAGTCGAGCGGCCGGTTCTGCCGCACCGCCGAGACCACCCCGAGCGGCACCGCCCACACCATCGCGATCACCAGGGTCAGCAGCGCGAGCTCCATCGAGCGCGGGAACCGTTCCTTCAAGATGTCGACGACCGGCCGGCGCTGCAGGTAGGACTGCCCGAAGTCGCCCCGCACCGCCCCCGCGATCCAGTCCAGATACTGGCTGACGATCGGGCGGTCCAGCCCCAGCTCCTGGCGGATCTGCTGGATCTGCCGCTGCTGCACCGCGCTCGACTCCGAGCCGGTCTGGTAGACGAGGATCTCCGCGATGTCGCCGGGCACGAGCCGCAGCAGGACGAAGATCAGGATCGAGGCGCCCAGCAGCGTGGGCAGGAAGAGGAGGAGCCGGCGCAGGACGTAGACCGACACGGATCAGGCCGGACGCGCCGACGCGCCGGCCCGCGTCTCGGCGGAGGCCTCGCGCGGCCCCCTCACAGCCGGTGTCGGCGGATGGTCTTGGCCATCGCCTCCGGGCTGAAGCCGAGCTGGAGCAAGGCCGCGCCCAGATCGAAGGACTCGCGGTACGCGGCGATCTTGCCGTCGCGCTTCTCGAAGAGGCTCATGCCGCGGAAGCGCACCGGGCGGCCCGCGCTGCGGGGAATCGCGTCGCTCACCGTGTAGGCGAACGTCCACTCCGCGCCCGCGCCGGTCTCGGTCTCCACGATCGTCTCCATGGTCCAGCGGTAGTCGCGGCCCTCGCGGAACATGCGCTCGAACATCGCCCGCAGCTGATCGCCTCCCGCGTGGCCGCCGAAGAAGGTGTCGTGATAGGACCCGTCCGGCGTGAAGCACGCGACCAGGGCCGCGACGTCCTGCTTGTTGAAGGCCCGCTCGAACTCGCGCACGATGCTCATGGCCGTCTCCCGAACGACGCCGGCCGGCGAACCCGGCTCAGCGGATCACGAACTGCAGGTGGCGGTGGGCCTCGCGCAGGGCCGCCTCCGCCTGCCCCGGCGTGGCCGCGCGCGAGAAGATGAAGCCGAGATAGCGTGACCCCTCGGGCAGCGGCACGACCTCCTGTCCCTTGTGGAGCGAGATGGTGAGGTCCTCGATGGCCGCGACCGCGCGCGCCTCGTCGAGCCCGCGCACCTCCTCGAGCACGCCCCCGCGCGGGATCGGGATCATCATCACCGCGGCGGCGGCGGGCTGGCGCTCGAACAACGTCACCGGCCGGTCGAGGGCGGCCCTCAAGATAAGTTCCTCGAGCGACATGCCGGTGCCGAAGCGGAGCGTCCGCCCGCACAGCCCGCCGATCGAGCGCGCCGCGACCTCCAGCACCACCGGCTCGACCCCGCCCGCGGTCGGCCGCAGGCGCAGCTCGGCGTGCACCGCGCCGTCGGAGAGCCCGAGGGCGCGCGCGGCCCGCGCGGTCACGTCCACGATCGCGCGCTGGACCGGGTCGGGGTGCCGGGACGGGGTCACGTAGATCGTCTCCTCGAAGAAGGGTCCGTCGAGGGGATCCGGCTTGTCGAACAGCGCGAGGGCGCGAAGGACGCCGCGCTCGAGCAATCCTTCGAGGGCGACCTCGACGCCGGGGACGAACGATTCGACCAGGATCTCGTCGGTGCCCGCGCCCAGATCGGCCACGTCCGGCGCGCGCAGGATGGCCGCGAGTCGCGCGAAGGCGGCCACGAACGCGTCCTCGTCGTCGGCCCGGATCACCCCGCGGCTCGCCGAGAGCACCAGCGGCTTGAGCACACACGGGTACGCGACGCGACGGGCCGCCGCGCGCGGATCGTCGTCCACCGAGACCAGCGTGAACGCGGGCGACGGCACCCCCCCTCCGGCCAGCCGCTCGCGCATCACCCGCTTGTTGCGCGTGGCCTGCGCGGCGGCCAGCGGGTTCACCCGCAGGCCGAGCGCCTCGCCGATCGCGGAGGCGACCACGGTGGTCGCGTCGTCCACCGGCACCACCGCGTCGATGGGCCGGCGCGCCGCGTAGCCGCGCATCTCCCGGGCCGCCGCGGCGGGATCGCGGAAGGGCAGCGTGAGCAGATGATCCGGGAACTCGCCCGACATGACGTTGGGCCGATCGGAGGCGATCACCAGATCGACGTCCAGCGTCCGGGCCGCCTCGACGAAGTCCTCGGTCCGATACGTGGTGGTGGGAATCAGGAGCAACAAGCGCTGGAAGTGCCCCATGGCCGCGGCGGACCCGAGTTTATCACGCCGCCCACCGCCCGCAGTTTGGTATACATGAGAACCCGGCTCCCGTCCGGGATCCCGCAGCGGCGAGGAGGCGATCACCATGCGCGTCGGCGTCATGATCGAGGGGCAGGAAGGGCTCACCTGGGAGCGCTGGCTCCGGCTGATCGACGCGGCCGAGGACATGGGCTACGAGTCGCTCTGCCGATCGGATCACCTCACGAGCCTCGCGGGCGATTCGAAGCGTCCCTCGCTCGAGACGTGGACGTCGCTGACGCTGGTGGCGGTGCGCACCCGACGCATCCGCTTCGGTCCGATGGTCTCGCCGGTCACGTTCTACCAGCCCGCGCTGCTCGCCAAGATGGCGGTGTCGCTCGACACCCTGTCCAACGGCCGCATGGACCTGGGCATCGGCGGAGGCTGGAACGAGCCCGAGCACGCGACCTTCGGCATTCCGCTGCCCCCGGTGAAGGAGCGGCTCGATCGACTGGAGGCGGCCGCGCGTTACATCCGCGCGCTCGGGGTGGGCGAGCCGGTCACCCTCGACCAGCCCTACTACGGCCTGCGCAAGGCCGAGAACTATCCCCTGCCCACCTACGGCCGGCTGCGCGTGGTGGTCGGCGGACGCGGCGAGAAGCGGACCCTGCGCATCGCGGCCGAGTTCGCGGACGAGTGGAACGTCACGCGGGTGGACCCGGACGGCTTCCGCCAGAAGCGCGAGGTGCTGGCCCAGCATTGCGCGGCGGTGCGCCGAGACCCCGAGACCATCGCCCGCTCGCTGATGATCCCGCTCGCGATCGGGCGCGATCGGCCAGACGTGGCCCGCCGCATCGCGGCCGCGCGGGCCATCTTCCCCCAGGTGCCCGCCGACGACGAGGCGTGGCGCAAGGCGAGCTTCCTGGCCGGCACCCCCGGCGAGGTGGTGGAGAGCCTCGAGCAGTGGGAGGCGGCCGGGGTGCAGCGCGTGCTCCTGCAGATGCTCGACCAGGAGGACCTGGCCGCGCTGGAGCTGTTCGCCCGTCACGTGCTGCCGCACGTCAAGTAGGCGGCGGCGCGATGGGGGTCTTCCTCACCGCCGACGGCCTGCTCGCACTCGCCACGCTGTCCGCCATGGAGATCGTCCTCGGCATCGACAACGTGGTGTTCATCGCGATCCTGGTCGGTCGTCTCCCCGAGGCCCAGCGCGAGGTCGCGAGGCGCCTCGGGCTGATCCTGGCCCTGGGCATCCGCATCGGGCTGCTCTTCACGATCTCGTGGATGATGAGCCTGACCGAGCCGCTCTTCACCGCGTTCGGCGGCGCGGTGTCCGGGCGCGATCTGATCCTGCTCGGCGGCGGCCTCTTCCTGATCTTCAAGGCCACCTGGGAGGTCTACGAGAAGGTCGAGGCGGATCCGCACGAGCAGGCCGCCGCGGCCGTCCGCGGCGTGTTCGTGTGGGTGCTCCTGCAGATCCTGCTCCTCGACATCGTGTTCTCGCTCGACTCGGTGATCACCGCGGTCGGGATGGCGAACGACCTGTCCATCATGATCACCGCGATGGTGATCGCGATGCTCGTCATGCTGGCCTCCGCGCGGACGGTCAGCCGCTTCATCGACCAGCATCCGAGCCTGAAGATCCTGGCCCTCGCGTTCCTGCTGCTGATCGGGGTGATGCTGGTGGCCGAGGGGATGGGCACCCACGTGAACAAGGGCTACATCTACTTCGCGATGGCCTTTTCGCTGCTGGTCGAGCTGCTGAACATGCGCTACCGGCGCGGCCGGCGGCCGGCGCGCGCGCGGCACTAGGTTCCCGCGCGCGCCTCCACCGCGAGACGGGCCAGCACCAGGGTCAGGGAGACCAGCACCGGCCCGACCACGAGCCCGATCGGGCCGAACGCGCTGACCCCGCCGAGCACGCCCAGGAACACCGGGAGCGTCGAGATCTGGGCGCGCCCGGAGATGAAGAGTGGGCGGAGGACGTTGTCGGCGCTCGACACCACCACCACGCCCCACCCGGCCAGGAAGAGAGCCGCGATCCACCGCCCTTGCAGGAACAGCACCGCGACGGCGGGCACCCACACCAGCGGGGTGCCGACGAGCGGGATGAGCGCGCCGACCGCGGCGAGCGCGCCGAACACCAGGGGCGAGGTCAGGCCCACCAGAGCGAAGCCGGCGGCTACCAGCACGCCCTGCACGAGGGCGGTCAGCAGGGAGCCGAAGACCACCGCGCGAATGACCGCGCCCACGTGCTCCACCAGGTGGTCGCGCCGCTCGGGGGCCAGCGGGATCAGCCCGACCGCGGTTCTCACGATGGCGTCACCGTCGCGCAGGAAGAAGAAGAGCAGGAACAGCGTGACCGCCAGCCCCACCATCGCGTTGAGCGCCCCGACCACGAACGAGCCGCTCAGGAGCACCATCTTCTGCAGCAGGCCCTGCACGCCGCTCATCAGCCAGTCCTGGATCTGGTCGGCGCTCACCGGGGCCCTCCGGGCGGCCCAGTCGATGGCCCGGGTCACGATCGGAATATTGAACACGTCGCCCGGATCCGAGATCCCGGCCTGGGCCACCAGGGCCTGGACGCGGCCGAACAGGTCGCGGGCCTGGCTCGCGAAAGCCAGGCTCAGCAGCGGCGCGGGGGCGATCAGCACGATCGCGGTCGCGACCGTGAGGCCGACCGCGCTGAGCGCGACGCGTCCGCGCGCGCGGCGAACCAGGATCCGGTGGAGCGGCGAGAGCAGGAAGGCCAGCAGCATCGACCAGAGGGTCGGCTCGAGGAACGGCCGCACGATGAGGAACAACGCGCCGCCGAGCAGCGCCGCGGTCGCCAGCGCGAACACGCGCGAGTAGAACCGGTCGTCGCGCGCATTCATCGCCGGCTGCCGAGCTGGCGCAGCGAGATCCCGTGCAGCACCCAGGCCAGCGGCACCAGGAACGCGGGCAGCCAGATGTAGGGCGCGCTCCCGATGAAGGTCGTGGGGGGATCGGTCGCGATCATCCGGAACGGCGTCGGGGCGGAGAGCTGCGCGTGCACCACCACGTTCAGCAGGATGAGGATGCCCGCCACGTTCCACCACACCGCCACCCGCTCCGGCCACGCGCGGCGAACGAAGCAGTAGTAGGCCACCACCGGCGCGGTCAGTCCGACCAGGATGTCCACGTTGCGCCCGGTGAAGGTCATGATCTCGGGCGCCACCCCCGCCACCGCGAGCCGCCACAGCACGATCTCCACGACGATGCGAAAGCTCTGCGCGGCGACCGGCCACGCGCGCGGCAGCGCGTCCAGCCACGGCCGGGCCGCGGGCGAGAAGACGAGCGCGAGCATGGCCAGCAGCGGCGGCCCGATGGCCAGCAGCATGTGCGGTGGCAGCGACCGGAAGTCGACGAAGAACCCGCGCTCGGCCATCGCCACCATGAGGGCGAGCCAGCCTACCAGCCCCACCGCGGCCAGCCGCACGCCGCGGCGCGCGGCCGGTCCGACGCGGCGCGCGGCCCGCGCCGCGCCGGCCAGCCCCACGATGAGCATCGCGGCCACGACGGCGACGAACAGCGCGGTGATTCCAGCGGGCGCGGTCGGCAGCATCGCGGCATGGATAGCACATCTCGCGCGCGAACGCGGCATGAACACGCGCGTCAGGCCCATGACACCGGTCCCGGCGGGCGCGCGCTATGTGCCGATTCTCGCTCGACCGCGCCCCGCCGCGGGGGCTGGCACCGCGATTGCTCCATCTCCGCCCCGCGGAGCCTCTTCCCGACAACGGCAAACCCGTCGTGAGACGGGGACGCAAAGCCACGGATCAGGGAGTGCCCCTGACGGCCGGGCTACCGAAGGAAGGCGCTCGAAGCGCTCACCGCCCTCGTCGGGATCTCAACGCTCCGCACACAGGAGGATCCTGATGAGAAAGATGCTGTCCCGCTTCGTCGTCCGTCGGCTCGCGGCCCTCGCCCTCATTCTCTTTGCGCCGGTTCCCGCCGCGGCAGACGACGCCATCATGGGCATGGATCAGTACAAGACGAGCAAGGCCCGCACCCTCGCCACCACGCACGAGTCACAGCTCAAGCAGATGCGCGAGGAGATCTACTACTGCATGCCGTGGGTCGGCGTGCAGAAGGCGGGCATCGGCTTCCGCCAGCCGCGGTTCGCGGTGGAGGACGATCGCTACCTCTCGGTCTGGATCGTGATCGACCAGGACGAGGACGCGCGCTTCTCGGCGTTGCCGCCGGAGCGGCGCGCCTCCGCGATGTTCTCCCGCTACGGCACCGACCTGCTGCGTCGCATGACCTCGATCCAGCCGGTCGTGGCCGATCCCAACGTGTACGGCTTCTCGGTGGTGCTCTCCTGGCTCAAGCCGGGCACCGGCAAGGCGGCCCAGCCGGTCAACGAGACGCTCGCCCTGTTCGCCGACAAGCAGACCACGCTGGGCTTCCTCGGCAAGCGGGTGAGCGGCCCCGAGTTCCTCCGTCGTGCCAAGTTCGCGGTCTTCGACGGCACGACCGAACTGGGCCGGCTGCCGATCGAGGTCTGGGAGGATTCCTTCGTGAAGACGTTCAAGGTCGCCAACTACGAGGCCCCCAAGGGCCAGAGGTGCTCGGGCTAGTCCCCGGTACGAACCCAGGCCGCTCGGAAGGGCCCGACGCGAGAGCCGATGAAGCCGACGGGTCCTTCCGGGTGGCCGCTAGGTGACGGGAACACGGTCGCCGGCCTGGTACCACACCGGGTCGGCGGCCGGCCGGAACAGCTTCACCCGCGCGGTACCGTGCGCGGTCACCGCCCCGTCGGCCGCCACCACCCACGCCCCTTCCTCCAGGCCCAGCACCGGATTGCCGTTGACCACGTGATACTCCCGGATGCGGTCGTCGCGCGTCTCGCTGAACGGCGTCATCGCGGGATCGGTCGCCTGGTAGTGGGGATTGATGTTGAAGCCCACCAGCCCGAGCGCGTCGAACCGATCGAGCCCCACCACGTTCCAGTCGTTGGTCGTGAGGATCGTCGGCCCCGCGACGTTGGAGCCGGCGCTCGCGCCCATGTACGGCATCCCCGCGGCCACGCGCGCCCGGATCGCCTCGAGCAAGCCCGCGGCGCGCAGCCGCTGCAGCAGCGCGTAGGTGTTCCCGCCGCCCATGAAGAGCGCCTCCACGTCGGCCAGGGTCGCGAGCGGCTCGTCGTTCCAGCGCAGGTGGACGAGGTCCAGCCCCGCGCCCTCGGGCGGGGCGGGCTCGAGCGCGGCCCGGATGCGCTCGAAGTAGACGGTCTCGTCGTGGAGGCTCGCCGCGGTGACGAAGGCGATGCGCCGACGCGGGCCCACGAACTCGGCCAGCGCGGCGCGGCCGACCGGGCCGAGCGGCCCGCCCGAGTGCAGCAGGACGCGCATCCGGCCTCAGCCGAGCAGGCGGCGGAGCTGCGCCATGGACTTCACCACGTAGTGCGCCACCCCGTCGGGTCCGCCCTTCGGAGCGAACAGGACCGCGGTCATGCCGACGCGGCGGGCGCCGCGCACATCGGAATCCACGCTGTCGCCCACCATCGCCGCCTCGTCCACGGACAGCCCCATGCGCTGCAGCGCCAGCTCGAAGAGCGGAGGCTCCGGCTTGCCGATGACGATCGGGCGCGCCCCGGCGGCGGTGGCGACGGCCTCCACGATGGCGCCGCAGCCCGGCAGGAACTGTCCGTCCTCCAGGGGCAGCCGCGCATCGATGTTCGGGGTGACGAACACCGCGCCGCCGGCCACCGCCCGCGCGGCCGCGGTCAGGCGCTCGTAGGTGAAGTCGAAGTCGTTGCCGACCACGACCACCGTCGCCTCCCCGGCGGCCCCGATCGGCACCACGGTGTGGCCGGCCTCCCGCAGCACCTCCGCCAGCTCGGGGCCGCCGATGGCCAGCACCGGGCAGCGGCCCCATCGCTGGGCCACGACCTCGCCCAGGATCTCGAGCGGGGTGAGAACCTCGGCCTCCTTGGCCTCGACGCCCAGGCGCGCGAGCTTGCCCTGCATGGTTCGGGCGCGGGCCCGCGAGTTGTTGGTGAGAAAGCACAGGCTCTTGCCCTGCTGGCGGATGTGGCCGAGGGTCTCGGCGGCGCCGGGCATCAGAACCTCGCCCGTCCAGACGCAGCCGTCCAGGTCGAACACGAAGCCACGCATCTCGCGCAGGGATCGGCGGGTCGGGCTCATGACTGCCGGCCGGATGTTAACACGCGTGCCGCGGGCCCGGCAGCGAAGCCCGGCGGCGCCTGCCGGAAAACTTTGGGCGCGAGCCGGATCGCGCTAGATTTGACGCAGCCATGAGTCGAGGCCGGACGTATACGCTCCGGAACGCGGCCTCCATCGTCTTTGCCCTGACGGCCGTGATCCCGCTGCTGCTGTTCACCTACACGCTCTATTCCCTCGACCTGCTCAAGCTGACCCAGGCCCAGATGGGGCTCGGCACCGCCCTGGCCTGCGCGCTGGTCGGGCTGTTCATCTTCTCGAACCTGATGGGCCGGCTGTCCGAGGTGCTGCGTTATCTCGAGGAGCGGGACGTCTCCGACCAGGTCGGGACCGAGGTCAGCCCGCCCTCCCGCAGCCCGGCGGAGACCGGCTCGCCGGCGCGGCCGCTGGTGGCGGCGGGCGCCAACGGCCCGACGGGGCCGACCTTTCCCGGCGGTCTTCTGGTCCCCGGGCTCGGCACCATCACCGCGGCGAGTCGGGCCGCCTCGGCGGCTCGACAGGCCGCGGGCGTGTTCGACGAGGTGCAGAAGACGATGTGGCACGCCGAGGCGCAGCGTCATCTCGGGCGCCAGGTGCTGATCTCGGTGAAGAACGCGCCGGAGCCGGTGGCCGGCAGCCTGGCCCAGATCGCCGACGACGGCGTGCTGCTCGAGCAGGGCGATCAGCGGGTCGCGGTCAGCTACCTGCGCATCACCAACATCGAGAGCGACCCGGTCGTCGACTAGCGCCCCATCCCGCCCCGCCGGCGCAGCACCGCGCCGAGCGCGAGCCGCGCGCGCGCATCCTCCGGCTGCCGCAGCAAGGCCTCCCGGTACGCGGCTTCCGCCTCTCGCCATCTCCCCTGCCGGGCCAGCAGATCGCCGAGTCGCGAGTGGGCGTCGACGAGATCGGGGTTGACCTCGATCGCGGCGCGATAGGCCGCTTCGGCGTCGGGCGTCTTGCCCTGCCGCTCGAGCGCGGTCCAGAGACCGAAGTGGCACTGCGAGTCGTCCGGCCGGACGGCGAGCCCCTCGCGGAACGCGGCCTCGGCCTCCTCGTAGGCCTCCTGCAGGAGGAGCACGGTGCCCAGGCCCCGGTGCGAGGCGATGCGCTGGGGCTTCACCAGGATGGCCTCGCGGAACGCGGCGACCGCCTCGTCGAGGCGGCCCGTCTCGGTGAGCAACTCGCCCAGGTCGCCCCACGCGCGCGCGTAGTCGGGCTTGAGCCCCACCGCCTCGCGGAAGGCATCCTCGGCCGCCGCGCGCTTGCCTTGCGAGTAGAGCGCCATGCCGAGCCCGCGGTGCAGCGGCGCGCCGTCGGGCTTCAGCTCGAGCGCCTGCCGATATGCCGTCTCCGACTCGGCGTGGCGCCCCTGCCGCCCGAGGCCCAGCGCGAGGTTGGAGCGCGCCACCACGTCGTGGGGATTGAGCCGCACCGCTTCGCGCAGCGCGGCCTCCGCCTCGAGGTGACGGCCCTGTCGGCCCATCGCGATACCCAGCTCGACGTGCAGGTCGGCGTTGGCGGGGTCCAGCGCGACGGCGCGGCGGAACTCGCCCTCGGCGGCGCCGAGCAGCCCCTGCGCCTCGAGGGCCAGGCCCAGGTCGGCGTGCAGGTACGCGTCGTCCGGCCGGATCTGGATCGCTCGCTCGTACACCCGCGCCTCCTCCGACCACTTGCCTTGTCGCCGGTAGATCATCGCGAGCCCGAGATGCGCGTCGATGAGCGCGGGCTCGCGCCGCACCGCCTCCAGCAGGACGGCCTCCGCGTCGCCGTAGCGGCCCTGGCGCTCCAGCACGCGGCCGAGCCGCGCGCGCCATCGGGCCCCGATCGCGTCGAGACGTGCGGCCCGCGAGTAGGCGGCCACCGCCTCGCGATACCGGCGCTGGCGCTCGAGCATCATGCCGAGACGCCCGTGGAAGGCCGGCTCCCTGGGCCGGAGCGCCGAGGCCGCGCGGTACTCCAGTGCCGCTTCGCTCCATCGCCGCTGCCGCCGCAGGGCGAGGGCCCGGTGCAGATGCGCGCGGAGCGAGTGTGGGTCGAGCCGCACCACCTCGCCGAAGGCGGCGGCCGCCTCGGCGTGCCGTCCCTGGATGGCGAGCGCTTCGCCGAGCCCACGACGCGCGACCGCGCTCGACGGGGCGAGACGGATCGCGTCCTCGAACACCGGCACCGCCTCGTCGGCGCGGCCGAGGCGGAGCAGGGTCACCGCGAGCGCGTGATGGGCCTCCGCGCTGGTCGGGGCCAGCCGCGTCGCCTCGCGCGCCGCCTGCTCCTCCTCGGCGCCCTTGCCCTGCCGCCGGCACGCCGCGGCCAGCCGGAGCCACGCCACCGCGTGGTCGCGCTTCCAGCGCACCGCGGCCCGGAAGGCGGCCTCGGCCCTCGCCCACTGGCCCACGCGCTCGAGGACCAGGCCGAGCTTGAAGTGGGCCTTCACGCTGCGAGGCTCCAGCGCCAGCGCCGCGGTCAGCGCGTGCTCGGCGTCCGCGTAGCGCCCTTCCCGGAGCGCGCGGTCGCCGCTCTCGAGGCAGAACGCGAACTCGGAGGTCACGAGTCTCCGCGGATGGCGATCTGGTCGAGGACGAGGTCGACGACGCGCGAGGCCGCGTCGGGGCGACGCAGCCGGCGGAGCGAAGCCTGCATGCGATCGATCGTGTCCGGATCGCCCAGCACCCGGTCCAGGAGCCGACGCAGCTCGCGGCGCGAGCGGGCCACCAGCGCGATGCCCGCCCGCGAGGCGAAGCGCTCGTTGCCCCGCTCCTGGCCGGGCAGCGAGCCGTAGAGCAGCAGCGGCACGCCGGCCGCGGTAGCCTCGGCCAGGGTCATGCCGCCCGCCTTGGTGACCAGCAGGTCCGCGGCCGCCAGCAGCGCGGGAACGTCGTCCACGTAGCCCGTCACGCGCAGGGGACTGCCCGCGGCCAGGCGCGTGAGCCGATCGCGCAGCCCATCGTCGCGACCCGCCACCACCACCGCTTGCATCGGCCGCTCCACCGCCAGCAGCGCGCGGACCACGTCGGTGAGCCGGCCGAGCGAGCCCTGCGTGCCCGCCATCGCCACCACGGTGGGAAGCAGCGGCGCCAGCCCGAGCGCGCGGCGCGCCGTCGCCGGATCGGGCAACCGCGAGAATCCCGCCCGCACCGGCACGCCGGTCACCACCACGCGGTCCGGCGCGATCCCGCGCGCCACGAATTCGTTCCGCACCTCCTCGGCGGCCACGCAGTAGCGATCGACCGGACGCGGCATCCACTGGCTGTGGGCCACGAAGTCGGTCACCGCGGTGGTGTGCGGTGGCACGCGCCGTCCGGACGCGGCGAGCGTGGCCATGGCCGCGGCGGGCGTGGCGTGCACCGTCACCACCGCGTCGGGCCGCATGGTGTCGAGCAGATGGGCCAGCCGGGTCGTGCCGAGCCGGGTCATGCCGAGGGCCAGCGGCGACTCGGGCTCCAGCCGATCGCCGAGCGAGTAGCCGAGCGCCCAGACCCCGGGCGCCCAGCGCAGCAGCCAGTAGTAGAGCGCGCGACTCGCGCTCGCGAAGCCGGGATGAACCAGGTCGCGGAAGTGGTCGACCACCGCCGGCTCGGCGCCCCGCGCCGCGAACGCGGCGGCGAGGCTGCGGGCAGCCTCGGCGTGGCCCGATCCGTAGCTGGCGGAGAGGATGAGGACGCGCATGACGCTAGAGCGCGATCGGCTCGTCCACGAGCACGGTGTAGCGGCGCGGCTTGCCGCGGCCCGCGTCGGCCGGATCCACGTAGAGGATCGAGCTCTGGCCCCGGATCTGCGCGGGCAGCACCGAGAAGCGGATGAAGCTGGTCTCGTCCTCGCGGGCTGCGACCGCGAGCACCGGCTCGCGCCCGCTCTCGAACCAGCACTCACCGGGCCGGACCACGTGCGGCGCGCCGTCGGCCACCGTGACCTCGAGCCGCCCGCGGAGCAGGCACCGGATGCCGCCGCCACGGTGACGATGACGCGGGGCCACGCCGCCCGGCTCGAAGTCGACGCGGTCACAGCGCATGAGCCAGGCGGCGCCGCCCGCGAGATCGAGCGGATGCTCGAGCAGGACGCGGCCGCCCGCGGGCGCCGGGGGCTGCCGCACCACCTCGACGCGATAGAGCCGCGCGCCGTCCGTCCCGGCCCGCGCCTCGTCGTGGCTCGGGCCCAGCGCGGGGACCGGCGCGCCCGCGGCGCCGTCCTGCAGCGTGCCCGCGAGCACGAAGAGCACGCGGGGCACGCCGCGCCGCGGAGCGGGCGGCGACGCGCCCGCGGCGACGCGATCCTCGATGAGGCGCAGCGAGTAGGCCATGAGCGGCCTCCATAGTAATCGCTTGGCCTGGCCGCACGAAACCCCTACCCTGTCCCGGTGACCGCCGCCGCCCTCCTCCTGGTCGTGGGTGCGGCCGTGCTGCACGCCGGCTGGAATGCGCTCGCCAAGCGGGGCGGTGATCCGGTGGTGTTCCTCTGGTGCGTGGGCGTGGTCGCCTCGGTGGCGTACACTCCCATCGCGCTCACCGCGCTCTGGCCGGCGGGCGTGCCGACCGCCGCGGTCCCGTTCGTGCTGGGCACCGTGATCCTGCACGCCGCCTACTTCTTCACTCTCGGCCGCGCCTACGGGTCCGGCGACTTCTCGCTCGTGTACCCGATCGCGCGCGGGCTCGGCGTGGCCCTCGTCCCGCTCGCCGCGCTGGCCCTCTTCGACGAGCGGCTCTCGCCGCTCGGCTCGCTCGGCGTGGTACTGGTGGCCGCCGGGATCTTCGTCCTCCACTGGCGTCCCGGCGGCTGGGGCCGCGCCGCGCTCGGGGGCTCGGGGACCGGGTGGGCCCTCGCCACCGGGGTGCTGATCGCGGCCTACTCGCTGCTGGACAAGGCGGGGGTGGCGCGCATCAGCCCGCTCGCCTACATCTGGCTGATGGAGGTGGGCTCGTGCGCGCTGCTCAGCCCGGTCGCGCTGGCCAAGCGCGGCGTGATGCGCCGCGAGTGGCGGATGAACCGCGGCACGATCGTGGCCGCCGCCCTCATGAGCCCGACCGCCTACCTGCTCGTGCTCTTCGCGTTCCAGCTTTCCAAGACCGGCTACGTGGTCGCGGCCCGGGAGATGTCGATCGTGCTCTCCGCGATCATCGGCAGCGTCTGGATGAGGGAGGGCGCGCTCGGCCGCCGGCTCGCCGGCGCGGGCGTGGTGCTGGCCGGCGTGGCGTGCGTGGCCTTCGCGCGATGAGCGCCGCCGACCCTCGCGCGAGGGCGGTCCGGTGAGCGCGGTGGGCGCGCTCGAGGCGGGCGAGCGCCGTCGCGGCCGGCTCCTGGTCGCGGCGGCCGCGGTGTGCTGGAGCGGCGGCGGGCTAATGGCGCGCCTGGTGGACACCGATCCGTGGACGACCGTGTTCTGGCGCGGGATTTTCTGCGCGAGCTTCCTCGCGGTGGTAACTGCGTTCCGGGAGCGCGCCGGCACCCCGCGCGTCCTCGCCGCGATGGGGGCCACCGGGCTCGGCGTTGCGGTCTGCTTCGCCATCGGGTCCACCTGCTTCATCATGGCGCTCGCCCGCACCGCGGTCGCCAACGTGCTGATCATCCAGAGCCTGAGCCCGTTCATGGCCGGCCTGCTCGGCTGGGCCTGGATGGGCGAGCGGGTCGCGGGCCGGACGTGGGCCGCGATGAGCGTCGCGCTGGTGGGCAGCGCGATCATGCTTTCGCGCTACGTCCATTCCACGCCGGCGGCCGGCTCGCTCAGCGGCGATCTCCTCGCCTTCACGGTGGCGCTGTCCTTCGCCAGCGCCATCGTGCTCCTGCGGCAAGGCCGGCAGGTCCAGATGCTGCCCGCGGCCGCGCTGGCCGCGCTGCTCACCGCGATCTTCGCCTCGCTCTCCGCCCGCCCCGCGACCGCGGACGCGCGTGACCTCGTGCTGCTGGCGATCTTCGGCGCGGGTCAGCTCGGACTCGGCATGATCCTGTTCACCACGGGCGCCCGCCGCATCCCGGTCGCGGAGGCGTCGCTCATCGCGGTGCTGGAGAGCGTGCTGGGCCCGGTGTGGGTGTGGCTCCTGCTGAGCGAGAATCCGGGACTGCCGTCGATCGTGGGCGGCCTGATCGTGCTCGCCGCGCTCGCCGGACACACCGCCGTCGACCTGCGGCTCGAGCGACGCGGCGCCGGCGCTCAGGCGGGATTGCGGAACCGCTCGTCCACCGGCACCCGATAGGCGTCGGCCATGCCCACCACCGCGAGCAGTTCGCCGCGCATCGCCTCGCCCGGCGCGATCACCGGCTTGATGCTCTCCCAGGTGCCGCGCACGGTCGGCGGATGGTTGGCCAGCGCCTTGCAGAAATCGTTGATCCGGTCCGTCTTGCGCGTGGCGATGATGTCGTCGTAGACCGCGCGCGCCTCGGCGCTGGCCGCGTCCAGAGTGGTGAGGGGCATCGGAGCGGCTCCGTGTTCGCCTACTCGCCTCGAAGGGTCGGGTCCAGCACGTCGCGCAGCCAATCCCCGGTGCGGCTGACCACGATCGAGGTGACCATGAGCACGAGGCCCGGGAACGTCGAGATCCACCAGGCCGAGTCGAGGTACTCACGCCCCTCCTGCACCATGCCCCCCCAGGACGGGGTGGGCGGCTGGATCCCCAGGCCGAGGAAGGACAGCGTCGCCTCCAGCACGATCGCCCGGGCCAGCTCGAGGGTGGCGATGACCACGATGGAGGAGAGCACGTTGGGCAGCACGTGGCGCAGCACGATGCGCGCGAGCGAGCCGCCGAGGGCGTGGATGGACTCGACGAACTCCCGCGAGCGCACCACCAGCACCTGGGAGCGGAGGATCCGCGCGTAGGACACCCACCCGGAGAGCCCGATCACCACCACCAGGGTCGGGAAGCTCGGCCCCAGCACCGCGATGATCCCGATCGCGAGCAGGATGAACGGAAACGCCAGCTGCGCGTCGGCCAGGGTCATGATGATGCCGTCGAGCCGGCCACGGCTGAAGCCGGCGGCCAGGCCGGCCGCCGAGCCGATCACCCCGCCCACCACGACCGCCGCGAACCCGATCACCAGCGAGACCCGCGAGCCGTAGATCACCCGCGAGAGCACGTCACGCCCCAGGTGGTCGGTGCCGAGCACGTGCGCGCGGCCGTCGGTGCCGCTCCAGGTCGGCGGGTGAAGACGCCCGCGAAGGCTCTGGCGAACGGGATCCTGGGGCGCGAGCAGCGGCGCGGCCGCGGCCACCAGCAGGAGCGCGGCCACGAACCCCGCGCCCAGCAGCACCAGGACCGGCATCCGGCGCCGCCGGGCCTTCACCCGGACCGCCGGCGCGGGCAGGACCGCGTCAGCCGGCGCGGACGCGGGGATCGAGGACGCCATAGATCAGGTCCACGCAGAAGTTGATGAGGATGAACATCACGGCGGCCAGGAAGACGGTGCACTGCACCACCGCGTAATCCCGGTTGTAGATGGACTGCACCGCGAGCCGTCCGATGCCCGGCCAGGAGAACACGGTCTCGGTGACCACCGCGCCGCCCATCAGCGTGCCGAACTGCAGGCCGGTGATGGTGACGATCGGAATCGCCGCATTCTTCAGGGTGTGCTTGGCCACCACCAACACCTCGGCCAGGCCCTTGGCCCGCGCGGTGCGGATGTAGTCGGCGCGGAGCACCTCGAGCACCGCCGACCGCGTGAGCCGGGCGATCGAGGCCATCGTGAACGCGCCGAGGGTCAGCGCGGGCAGCACCAGGTTGCGCCAGTCCCCGCGGCCCGAGGTCGGGAAGAGATCGGCCTTCAGCGACAGCAGCAGGATGAACAGGATGCCGAGGAAGAAGGTCGGCGCCGATTGCCCGATCAAGGCGACGCCCATCGCCACGTGATCGATCACGGTGTTGCGGCGCATCGCGGAGAAGAGGCCCACCGGCACCGCCACGATCGCGGCGAGCACGAAGGCGGTGAGCCCCAGCTCGAGCGTGGCTCCCAGGTAGCCGCGCACGACGTCGAAGGCGGGCTCCCGGAAGTGGATCGAGCGGCCGAAGTCCCCGTGGGCGAGGTTGCCCAGGAAGATCGCGTACTGGGCAGGCAGCGGCTTGTCGAGCCCCAGCTCGCGGCGCACGCGCAGGATCTCGCTGTGCGGCGCGTCGGGCGGGAGGAGCAGCGGCACCGGATCCCCGGACAGGCGCATGACCACGAACACCACCGTCGAGACCAGCCAGAGCGCGATGAGGGCGCGGAAGAGACGGTGGCCGAGGAACGGAAGGAATCCGCGCAATGTCAATCCCTCCCCTCACCCTCTCCCGACGACCGGGAGAGGGCGGGGTGAGGGGGTCGGTTCAGGCGCGACGGAGCTTGAGGTTGAAGCGGCGCAGCTCGAACTGCTGGTTCGGGTTCGGCGTGAACTCCACGTACTTCTGCAGCCCGTAGTCCTCGTACGGCTGGATCACCGGCAGCCAGGGGAAGTTCTCCAGGAAGATCTTGGTCATCTCCTTGTAGGCCTGTCCACGGAACTTCTCGTCCACGCTGAAGCGCGCCGCGGCGCCCAGCTCGTCGAACTTGGCCTCGCGCCAGTAATCTTGAGGGCCGCCGGGCCCGAGAAGGCGCCACATCATGCCGTCCGGATCGCCGAGCGTGGAGGTGGGGTCCGACCAGAACACGCCCTTGAAGCTCTTCTCGCGATTCTTCTGGGCGCGCACCGAGTACTCGATGACCTCCACCTTCACGTTGACGCCCACGTCCTTCCACATGGCCGCGATGGCTTCCGACATCGCCTTGTCCTGCGCCACGTAGGCCACCGTGGTCTCGATGTAGACCTCTTCGTTCTTGTAGCCGGCCTTCTTGAGCCGCTCCTTCGCCTCCGCCGGGTTGTAGGCCAGGGGGGGCAGGCTCGTGTCGAAGTGGTTGTCCCCCTTCGCGATGGGCCCGCTCGGGACGACGCCGCGGCCTCGCCACAGCTCCTTGACGATCGCCTCGCGGTCGATGGCCAGCGAGAGCGCCTGCTTGACCAGCGGGTTGTCGAGCGGCGGCCGCTTGCTGTTCACCGCGAGCACGTACAGGCCCGCGTAGAGCGCGCCGGCCACCCGGGTGGAGGCGTTGCCGGCCACCCGCTCCCCCTGGTCGGGCGGCAGCTGGGTGATGACGTCGACCTCGCCCTTCAGCAGGGCCGCGATGCGCGGCGCGGTCTCCGGGATCGGCCGCATGATCCAGCGGTCCACGTCGATCTTGCCGCCCCAGTAGTCCGGATTGGCCTCGAGCACCGCGCGATCGTCCTTGACCCACGAGCCGAACTTCACCGGGCCGCTGCCCACCGGCTTGGCGTTGAAGGTGTCGTTGCCGACCGACTCCAGATACTTCTTGGGCACGATCTGGCCGCCGTAGAAGGCCAGCCGCGCGGGGAGGAGCGGATCCGGCTTCTTGGTGGTGATGACCACCGTCGACGGATCGGGCGTCTCGATCTTCTCGATGGTGGCCAGCGCGGTGGCGACCATGGTCTTGGCCGTCGGATCGTAGGTGCGCTCGATGCTGAACTTCACGTCGGCCGAGGTCAGCGGGTCGCCGTTGTGGAACTTGACGCCCTGGCGCAGCTTGAAGCGCCACGTGGTCTGCCCCTCGAGCTTCCACTCGGTGGCGAGCCCCGGGTAGAGCTTGCCGTCGGGATGGCGCGAGGTGAGGTTGTCGAAGAGGTTGAACGACACCCGGATGTCGTTCGAGGACGTGCTGAAGTGCGGATCGAACTTCGACACGTCTCCGCTCTGGGCGGTGATGAGCTCCTTCTTCTGGGTGGTCTGCGCCAGGGCCGGTCCGCTCGCGGTCAGGGGCACCGCGGCGGCGGCGCCGAGGGCGGCCGCGCCTTTGAGCAGGTCGCGTCGAGTCAGCTCCATGTGATGACTCCTCCTCAGTGTGATTGACGTCAGGTCTGCGTCTGGACTCCGCGTCGGACGGCGGGGGCCGCTCGCGGTGCGCCATTCTACAAGCCGGGTCGCGGGCTGGTCAAGGCCAGGCAAACATGCCAGAATCCTGGCGCCATGACCCCCACTGCGGACATCGTCATCATCGGCGGCGGAGCCAACGGCACCAGCACCGCCTTCCACCTCGCCGCCATGGGCGCCCGGCACGTGCGCCTGCTCGAGCGCCGGCATCTGGCCGCCGGCGCCACCGGCAAATCGGGCGCCCTGGTGCGCATGCACTACACCAACGAGCACGAGGCGCGCCTGGCGCTGGAGAGCCTGAAGATCTTCCGGGACTTCAAGGCCATCGTGGGCGGCGAGTGCGGCTTCGAGGCCCCGGGCTTCCTGCAGCTGGTCCCGCCCGGGTACGAGGCGGCCCTGCGCCGGAACCTGGCCCGCCAGCAGCGCCTCGGCATCGAGACGCGCGAGGTCTCGCGGGAGGACATCCGCACCCTCTTCCCCGAGTGCCGCACCGACGACATCGGCGCCGCCGCCTGGGAGCCCGGCTCGGGCTACGCCGATCCCAGCGCCACCGCGTACGGCTTCGCGGCGGCCGCTCAGCGTCTCGGGGTCACGGTCGAGACCGGCTGCGAGGTCACCCGCATCCTGACCGAGCGCGGCCGCGTCACCGGCGTCGAGACGGCGGGCGGGCGCGTGCAGGCCCCGGTGGTCGTGCTGGTCCCGGGCGCCTGGGCCCAGCCGCTGCTCGATCCGCTCGGGCTCGACTTCGGGCTGCAGCCGTTCCGCATCCAGGTATCGCTGTTCCGCTGGCCGGCCGCGCTCACCCGCAAGCATCCGGTGGTGATCGACGCGGGCCAGAAGGCGTGGATCCGCCCGGTGGACGGCTCGCTCACCCTCATCGGTGTGGAGCTGGGCGCCGCGTACGGCGGCGATCCGGACAAGCTGCACGAGGGGGTCGACGAGGGCTACGTGGCGCTCTGCCGCGAGCGGCTCGGCCACCGGCTGCCCCTCTTCGCGGACTCCACCATGCGGGGCGGCTGGGCCGGCATGATCATGATGAGCCCGGACGGGCGGCCGATCATCGACCGGATCCCCTCCCTCGAGGGGCTGTACGTGATGCTGGGCGACTCCGGCACCTCGTTCAAGACCTCGCCGGCCATCGGCAAGTGCCTCGCCGAGTGGATCCTCGAGGGCCAGCCGCGCACCGCCGACCTGGCCCCCTTCGGCGCGCGCCGCTTCGCCGAAGGGCGCCCCTGGGTCGACGAGGACAACTACGGGCGCGAGCGCCTGACCATCTCACGCTGATCCGGCGCTCCGCGACGAGGGCCGGGCCCGCTACCGCAGGCGGTACAGGCGGAGCGGGGCGTCCACGTTCTTGAGGGCGCGGACGCCGAGGTCCTCCATCGCCACGTCGGCGGCCAGGCGCTGGCGCGTCGAGTCGCTGATCACCACCTCGCCGTCGCCGGCCTGCGCGGCCAGCCGGGCCGCGATGTTGGTGGTCATGCCCGACGCGGTGTAGGTCCAGCGCGTCCCCGCGCTGCCCTCGATCTTCGTCGCCCCCAGCAGGGCGGGCCCGGTGTTGACGCCCACGTGCATCGTGAGCGGATCGAAGCGGTCGGCCAGCTCGGCGCCGATCTCGGCGGCGCGCCGGTGGATGGCCCGCGCCGCGTCCACCGCCGCGCGGGCGTGATCGCCCTCGTGGAAGATCACCATCAGCCCGTCGCCCGCCGTCTCGTTGACATCGCCGCCGTGCTTGACGATCTCGTCGAGGAAGGCCCCGAAGTACCGCTCGACCAGGGCGGCGAGGTCGTCGGGGGCCAGCCGCGCGGACAGCCGGGTGTAGCCGCTGATGTCGGTGAAGACCACGGTGACGTCGGTCTCCCGCTTGTCGAGCGAGGGTGCCTCCGGCGATTCCTCGATGAGCTGGCGCACCCGGCGCGGCACGAACTTGGCGAGGCTGCCGCGGATCAGCAGGCTGCGCTCGAGCTGCTGCGCGTAGTCCAGCACCTGCCGGTGCGCCTCCGCATTGGCCACCGCCACCGCGGCCTGGTCGGCCAGCGTCTCGAGCATCTCGAGGTCCTCGCCGGTGTACGCGGCCTCCGAGCGCTTGGCCCCCAGCACCAGGAGCCCGCTGAGGCGGGTCTGAAAGCGCAGCGGCACCACCACCTCGGCGCCGAGGGCCTGGTAGGCAGCGATCGCGGCGGCGCCCGCGGCGGCGTAGCGTGGATCGGCGGCGAGCTGGTAGCGGGAGAGCGCCCCCGGCGCGACCTCGAGCGCGGTCAGCACGTCGCGGGGCAGCCCGTCCACCAGGAGGCGCGCGGTCCGCACGTGCATCGACGACTCGATGGTGGTGGTGAGCCGCTGCGTGATCTCGTCCAGGTCGAGCAGGCTCGACATCGACCGCGCCAGGCTGCGCATGGCCTGCGTGTAGTCGTAGCGCTCGCGGAAGAACGTGCGGTCGACCGCCCGGCGCACCCGCTCGCGCAGGGGGTTGAACAGCAGGACGACCAGGAACATGAAGCCGGCCGAGAACCACGGCGACCGGGTGAGGTCGGCCTGGGCAAGCAGGGCGTTGGCGCCCGCCAGGAGCAGCGCGTAGGCGCCGGTGATGAGTCCCGCGAGCCCGGTGTAGATCACCGAGCGCCGGATCACCACGGTGGCATCGAAGAGGCGATAGCGGACGGTCGCGTAGCCGATGGCGGCCGGGTACAGCAGTACCAGCGCCGAGCCGACCTGTGGATCCACCGGCGAGGCATAGAGGTGCTGCAGGGGCCAGAGCATCAGGGTGAGCCAGCCGCCGAGCCCGAGCGCGATACCCAGCAAGAGCACAGTCGTCTGCTGGTCGATGAGGGGCGAGGCGGCGCGCCGCTTGGTGTCCAGCAAGGCCCCCACCTTGATGGGGAACGACAGCGCGCTCAGCAGCGACAGCACCGCGGCCGATGCCGGGTAGATCCAGCCGTCGACCAGCAATCCGGGCGCGAGCCGTGCGATCAGGACGAACGAGCCGGCGCCCAGCAGGCCCAGCGCCACCGCCAGCCGGTAGAGCCGCGGGATCACCCGGTGCTGCTCGAGCCATCGCTCGCGATCGGGGTTGGCCGGATAGGTCAGGAAGAAGATCCACCCGTGGATGGACAGCAGCGGGGCGATCAGGCCGACGAGCGCCGCGGCGTACGTGCGCGCGCCCAGCACCGCCTCCGGCACCGCCACGTTGCTGACGGCCCAGAGGCACATGTAGAGGAGGAAGCGGCGGTTGGGCGCCGCGGCCGGGTTCTGCACGTAGACCGCGGCGCCCACGCCCAGCATCACGAGCGAGACGAGGAAGTAGACGCCGAAGTGGTCGACGAGGCGGGTCCAGGTCAGCGGCCGCGGGGTGATCGCCACGCTCGACCGCTGGCCGGCGCGCTCGATCCCGTAGCCGACGGGGCCGCTCGCCTCGCGCACCCGCGCGGCGAGCGTGAGCGGAGATGCGCCATCGACGGCCACCACGCGGTCGCCCGGTTGCAGGCCGGCCGCGCGGGCCGCCGGGTCGACCGGGAAGACGCGAAAGTCGGGCGCGGCGAAGAACCCCGGATAGGGCCGGCCGGCCTCGCCGGCCAGGCCCAGCAGCAGTCCCAGGACCACCGCGAGGCTGACCGCGACCAGGAGCGAGAACCGGGAATCCCAGCGCGCCATTGCCCGTTACGACGAGCCCGAGGGCGGGCTCGTCACCGTACTCAGGCCAGCACGGCCGCGCCCGCGGCGGCGCACTCCTGGTCCTGCTCGCCGGTGCCGCCGCCACACCCGATCGCCCCGATCACGCGCCCCTTCACCACGATGGGCACCGCCCCGTGGCTGGGAAGGACCTGCCCCGACAGCACGCTGCCCACGTGCGTCCAGAAGGGCGCGCCCTTCGCCACGCGCTCGGCCAGGTCCGCGGTCGACATCCGGAAGCTCGCCGCCGCCATCGCCTTGGCCCGTGAGGTCTCCGGCGTGAAGAACCCGGTGCCGTCGCCCCGCGAGCACAGCACCAGCCGTCCCGCCTCGTCCACCACCGTGATCGTCATCGGGGTACCGAGGTCGTCGGCCTTCTCCCGCGCCGCGCGCGTCGCGCGCTCCGCCATCGCCAGCGTCAGCTCGATCATCGCCGGACCGCCTTTCTCGCTTCGCTCGGGAATCGTGCGACAGCGCCAGCATTGAATCCCGCCCCATCCGGGCCTGTCAACGTCGGCGCCGCGCGGTCTGCCGAGATCCGTCCACCATCCGGCTCGATGGGTGACAAAAACTCGTGCGCCACGTCAATAGGTGGGGCTGGTCGAGCGCGCCCACCGCAGGGAAAGTGCTTGTAACGATGGCGCTGCATACCCTATGCTGGCGCCTGATGCGCTCTGGCACTTGGATTGCTCCCAGGGTGCCGGGGCCGTCGACCCCCACCACCCCGGGACCATGATCCAGGCCAACCAACGATCGAAAGGACGAACGACGGTGCGTCTCGGATTCGGCATGCGACAGGCGGCGCTGTTGCTGGGAATCCTCGGTCTCGCGCTCGGCGGCTGCGGCACGATGTCGGGCGAGCTCCGCAGCGAGTCGATGATCGCGGCCACCCCCGCGGCCCCGGCCGACGCCCCCGACGCGAGCGAGCCCGTCGCCAATGCGCTGGCCCCCGACCCACAGCCGACCGGCGCGGTCGTGGAGCCGCACGCCGGCGAGCAATTGCTGACGCCAACCGTCGCGTTCTCCCCCGCGTCGTTCGCGCCGCTCCCCGACGACGCGCAGCCGTCCTTCATGGTCGCCTCGCTCATGCCGCTCATGGTGAGCCAGGCCACCGGCCCGCGGCTGGCGCAATCCCGCCCGGCCGAATCGGCCGCGCCGACGGAGGGCGTGCTCGAGGAGTACGACCCGTGGGAGCCGTTCAACGAGAAGATGTTCACGTTCAACTACAACATGGACCGGTACGTGCTGAAGCCGGTCGCGAAGGCCTACAACGTCGTGATGCCGGACCGGCTCCAGCAGATGATCGACAGCGGCTTCGACAATCTGCTGGTGGTCCCGCGGGTGGTGAACAATCTCTTGCAATGGCGGCCCAAGGGCGCCGGCGCCGAGCTGGGTCGATTCCTGATCAACAGCACGTTCGGTATCGGCGGCCTCTTCGACATCGCCAAGCAGGAGTTCGGGCTGCAGAAGACCCGGGTCGACTTCGGCCAGACCCTGGGTATCTGGGGCGTGAGCCCCGGTCCCTTCCTGGTGCTGCCCTTCCTGCCGCCCTTGACCGTGCGTGACGGCATCGGGACCGCGGTCGACGGGGCCATGGACCCGCTGAGCTACGTCCTGCCCTTCATCTGGACGCGCCTCGGAATGAAGATCGGCAACACGATCAACGACCGCGCCCTCAACCTGGACCTCTACCAGGGCTTCGAGGAAACCACGGTCGACATGTACAGCGCGGTGCGGAACGGCTACCTGCAGCGCCGCGAGAACCTGATCAAGTCTCAGCCGCCCTACTAGCCCGCGCGTCGTGTAGCATCCCGGCTCGCCGAGCCCGGGTCTCCTGGCCTCCTGCTGACGCATCGCAATGCAACTCCTGCCGCCTTTTTTTGTTGACACGCCTTCGACGACCGCAATATGTTGGGCTCCGTTTTGGTCGACACACTACATATGCACAAACCTTCACAGCGGCCAGCTTCGAGACCTGACGCCTCGGCGTCGCACCAACCCGCCTTCCCCATCTGAAGTGGTCCGTGTCGACTGATCGTGCCGTGGTCGTCGTTTCGCCTGCGCTTCCCAGCCGAAGCGCATTCAGGAGGAGTCCATGAGAGTCGCCCGCCGATTCACCAAGGAAGGCCAGAGTCCCTACGCGGGGATCCAGTTCGACCAGCGAGCCTCGGAGATCAAGAATCCCGACGGCTCCACGGTCTTCCGCCAGGAAGGGATCTCGGTGCCGTCCGGGTGGTCCGGGGTGGCCACGGACATCCTCGCCCAGAAGTACTTTCGCAAGTCGGGGGTGCCGCAGTATGCCGCCGACGGCAAGCCCCTGCTGGACCGGGAGGGCCGGCCGGTCCTGGGCGGCGAGCGGGACGCCCGGCAGGTCTTCCACCGGCTGGCCGGCTGCTGGATGCACTGGGGGGAGAAGTACGGCTACTTCGACACCCCGTCGGACGCCCGCGCCTTCTACGACGAGCTCTGCTACATGCTGGCCGCGCAGATCTCGGCCCCGAACTCGCCGCAGTGGTTCAACACCGGGCTGCACTATGCCTACGGCCTCACCGGCCCCGCCCAGGGCCACCACTACGTCGATCCGGATACGGGCATCCTGACCCGGGCCACCTCGGCCTACGAGCGCCCGCAGCCGCATGCCTGCCAGCCCTACCACGCGCTGGTGTCGACTCCCGACGGGCCGATGCCGATCGGGCAGATCGTGACCCACGCCCTGGTCGGGATGGAAGTCTACGACGGCCGCGACGAGGGCACCGGCACCACGCGGGTGGTCGCGGTGAAGGAGAACGGCGAGAAGCCGGTCTTTCGCATCGAGCTGAAGAACGGGGTGGCGGTCGAGGCGACCGGCGATCACCTCGTGTACGCGATCGTCAACGGCGTGGCCAGCTGGCGTCGGGTCGACGAGATCGAGCCGGGCTCGGCGCTGCGCCTGTCCACCCGCACCGACGTGCGCGCCGGCTCGCAGGAGCCCGACGTCGACGAGGCGGCTCTGGTCGGCTGGCTGCAAGGCGACGGGTTCGTCGGTCAGGACGGGCTCGGGACCGAGCACAGCCTCGCCGTCGAGTTCACCACCATCGACAAGGACGAGCTGGACTTCGTGGTCGAGCGGATCCACCGCGTCTTCGACGGCGTGCACTACCACGTCCGCTCGGTCGAGACGCGCACGCCGGGCCTCGACATCCACCGCGTCCGTCTCTACGGCGAGCGGCTACGCCCCTTCGTCGACAAGTACGGCCTGTTGCGGTCGAGCGCCGACCACGTGGTGCCTCCGGCGATCCTGCGCGCCGGCCGTCCGGCCCAGGCCGGCTACCTGCGCGCGCTGTTCCAGGCGCAGGGCTCGGTGCGGGTGCGCTCCTACTGGGCGCGGCTGGCCGACGTCACGCTGTCCTCGACCTCGGCGGGGCTCGCCCACGGCGTACAGGCCCTCCTGCTGAACCTCGGCATCTACTCACGGGTCGGGCGGGGCGCGGAGAGCCGCGAGAGCCGGCGCACCCCGTACGTCGTGTTCATCGCGCACGCCGAGCCGCGCGCCCGCTTCCGGGAGCTGATCGGCTTCGTGTCCGACGACAAGCGCCAGACCCTCGACACCGCGTGCTCGCCTCAGTTCGCGGGCCGGAGCCTCCCTGCGCTCAAGGACGAGACGGTGGTCCGGGTGGAGTGCGTGGGCGTGCAACCGGTCTACGACATGCAGACCGAGAGCGGGCAGTACCTCTCCAACAACGTCATCGTCCACAACTGCTTCATCCAGTCGGTGTCCGACGACCTGGTCAACGACGGCGGCATCATGGACCTCTGGACGCGCGAGGCCCGCATCTTCAAGTACGGCTCGGGCAGCGGCACCAACTTCTCGAGCCTGCGGGGCGAGAACGAGCCCCTCTCCGGCGGCGGCAAGTCCTCCGGCCTCATGTCCTTTCTCCGCATCGGCGACCGGGCCGCGGGCGCCATCAAGTCGGGCGGCACCACCCGCCGCGCGGCCAAGATGGTGATCCTCAACCTGGACCACCCCGACATCCTGAACTTCATCCGCTGGAAGGTGGTCGAGGAGCAGAAGGTGGCCGCGCTGGTGACCGGCTCGCGGCTGACCAGGCGGCGCCTGCAGGCCGTCCTCGGGGCCACCCGCACGCCCGCCGGGCTCGAGGCGGATCCCCGGAAGAATCCGATGCTGCGCGCGGCGGTGCGCGAGGCGCGGGCGGCGATGGTGCCCGACGGCTACATCCAGCGGGTGCTGCAGCTGGCCAGCCAGGGCGTGCGCGAGCTGGACTTCCCCGAGTACGACACCGACTGGGACAGCGAGGCCTACTACACCGTCTCCGGACAGAACTCCAACAACAGCGTCCGGGTGCCCAACTCGTTCTTCGACGTGCTGGCGCGGCGCGGTCAGTGGGAGCTGAGGCGACGGACCGACGGCAAGAGCGCCGGGACGCTCCCGGCCGAGCAGATCTGGGACGAGATCGCGCATGCGGCATGGGCCTGCGCCGACCCCGGCGTGCAGTACGACACCACGATCAACGAGTGGCACACCTGCCCCGAGGACGGGCGCATCAACGGCAGCAATCCGTGCTCGGAGTATCTCTTCCTCGACGACACCGCCTGCAACCTCGCCTCGATCAACCTGATCAAGTTCCTGCGCGAGGACGGCAGCTTCGACGTCGACGGCTTCCGGCACGCCTGCCGGCTGTGGACCACCGTGCTGGAGATCAGCGTGCTGATGGCCGCCTACCCCAGCGCCCCCATCGCCCAGCGGAGCTGGGACTTCCGCACGCTCGGCCTGGGCTACGCCAACATGGGCACGGTGCTGATGCGCCGGGGCATCCCGTATGACTCCGCGGAGGCCGCGGCGATCTGCGGGGCGGTCACCGCGATCATGTGCGGCGAGGCCTACGCGACCTCCGCGGAGATGGCCCGCGACCTGGGCCCGTTCCCCGGCTACGCCAAGAACCAGGCGCACATGCTGCGGGTCATGCGCAATCACCGGCGCGCCGCCTACAACACGGCCCCGTCCGAGTTCGAAGGCCTCAGCATCACCCCGACCGGGATCGACCCGGCTCACTGCCCGGCGCCGCTGCTGCAGGCCGCGCGCGAGACGTGGGACCGCGCGGTCGGCCTCGGCGAGCAGTTCGGCTACCGCAACGCCCAGGTCACGGTGCTGGCCCCCACCGGCACCATCGGGCTCGTCATGGATTGCGACACCACCGGCATCGAGCCGGACTTCTCGCTGGTCAAGTTCAAGAAGCTCGCGGGCGGCGGCTACTTCAAGATCATCAACCAGAGCCTGCCGGTCGCGCTGGAGACGGTGGGCTACTCCCCCGCCGAGGTCGAGGACATCGTGGCCTACTGCGTCGGGCGCAAGACCCTGCGCGACGCGCCCGCCATCAATCACGAGACGCTGCGGGCCAAGGGCTTCGACGAGGCGGGGCTCGAGCGGATCGAGGCGGCGGTAGAGACCGCCTTCGACATCTCCTTCGCCTTCAACGCGTGGACGCTCGGCGACGGCTACATCGCCGCGCAGCTCGGCATCAACGACGCGCAGCTGGGCGAGTGGAACGGCAACCTGCTCCGGGCCCTCGGCTTCACGTCCGCCGACATCGAGGCGGCCAACGACTACTGCTGCGGCACCATGACGGTGGAGGGGGCGCCGCACCTGCGGCCCGAGCACCTGGCGATCTTCGACTGCGCCAACCGCTGCGGCAAGCGGGGCACGCGCTTCATCGCCACCGAGGCCCACATCCGGATGATGGCGGCCGCGCAACCCTTCATCTCGGGAGCGATCAGCAAGACCATCAACATGCCGCAGGACGCGACCATCGAGGACGTGAAGTGGGCCTACGACCTCTCCTGGCGCGGCATGCTCAAGGCGGTCGCGCTCTACCGCGACGGCTCCAAGCTGTCGCAGCCGCTGAACTCCACCGCGGACGAGGACGACGAGAAGGCGGCGGCGGCTGACGTGGAGGCGGTGGCCGAGAAGATGACCGAGCGGGTGGTGACCCAGTACCTCCGCGAGCGGCATCGCCTGCCCGACCGGCGGAAGGGCTACACCCAGAAGGCGGTGGTGGGCGGGCACAAGGTCTACCTCCGCACCGGTGAATACGAGGACGGATCGGTCGGCGAGATCTTCCTCGACATGCACAAGGAGGGCGCCGCGTTCCGCTCCCTGATGAACTGCTTCGCGATCGCCATCTCGCTCGGCCTGCAGCACGGCGTGCCGCTCGAGGAGTTCGTGGACGCCTTCGTGTTCACGCGCTTCGAGCCCAACGGGATGGTCAAGGGCAACGACCGCATCAAGATGTCGACCTCGGTGATCGACTACGTCTTCCGCGAGCTGGCCATCACCTATCTCGGCCGCACCGATCTCTCCCACGTGCCCGAGGAGGACCTGCGGGCCGACGCCATCGGGACCAAGCCGGGCCAGGGCCCGGTGGCCGCTGCGGGGCCGGCCGCGGCGCCCCCCGCCGTCGTGCCGATTCCCGCGCCGACCGCGCGGCCGGCCCCCCCGCCGGTGACCGCGCGGGCCGCCGCTCCGATGAGCGGGGGCAGCGGGCCGGTGGCCGAGCTCAAGACGCTCTCCGCGTCCGAGATGGCCCGGCTGAAGGGCTACGAGGGCGATCCCTGTGGCGACTGCGGCCAGTTCACGATGGTCCGCAACGGCACGTGTCTCAAGTGCATCACCTGCGGAACGACCACCGGCTGCTCCTGACGTGACCGCCGGCCGGGCCCCGGGGCCGATCGCCCGGAGCCCGGCCGCGCGCCGCCGTTCATCCGCCGTTCGCCCCGCCCGCCTCAAACGGTATGATGGCTCGCCCATGACCCAGACCCGCTGGCCCGAGGCGCGCGCTCCCCGCGGCATGGTGGCGACGCCCCATCTCCTCGCCACCGAGTCCGGCGTCGCCGCCCTCCGCGCCGGCGGCAATGCCCTTGACGCGGCCATCGCGGCGGCCGCCACCATCGCGGTCGTGTACCCGCACATGAACGGGCTCGGCGGCGACAATCTCTGGCTGATCCACGACGCGCGGAGCCAGCGCCTGCGGGCGCTCACCGCGGTGGGCCGGGCGGCGCGTGCGGCCAGCATCGAGTGGTATGCGGAGCGCGGGATCTCCGGGGCGCTGCCCGCGCGGGGGGGTCCCGCCGCGCTCACGGTGCCGGCGGCGGTGGACGGCTGGTGGCAGGCGCACGAGTACAGCCGCTCGCGTATGAGCTCTCCGGTGGGATGGGCGGCCCTGCTGGCCGATGCGATCCACTACGCGCGAGAGGGGTTCTCCGCCTCCGACGGCCAGCGCACGCCGCCGCCTCGCGAGCCCGATCTCTTCGGCGAGCGAGCCCCCGAGGTGGTCCGCCGTAGCCTGTGGCCCCTCTACCATCCCGATGCGCTCCGGCGGGGGCCCCTCCGCCAGCGCGACCTGGCCCGGACCCTCGAAGCGATCCGCGACGGCGGCGCGGAGGCCTTCTATCGCGGCGACCTCGCCCGGCGGCTGGTGGCGGCCGCGGCCGCGGCGGGCAGCCCGCTGGCTGTCGAGGACCTGGCCGAGCATCGCTCGGACTGGGCGGAGCCGCTCCGCATCGCCTACGCGGAGGGCCAGGTGGCCACCACGCCGCCTCCCACACAAGGCATCTCGGCCCTCGCGGTGCTCGGCATGACCGAGGGGTTCGACGTGGCCTCGCTGCTCGAGGCCGACTACATCCACCTGATGGTCGAGGCGACGAAGCTCGCCTTCGAGGACCGCGACCGCCATCTCACCGACCCCGCCTTCATGCGCGTGCCCGCGGCCGATCTGCTCGCGCCCGAGCGCCTCCGGTCGCGCGCCGGCCTGATCTCGCGTGAGCGCGTGCGCCGGGCCCAGTCCGCTGCCCCTGCCGGTGGCGACACCATTGCCCTGGTGACTGCCGACGAGCAGGGCAACGCCGTCTCGCTGATCCAGTCGCTCTACTTCACGTTCGGGTCGGGCCTGATGGCCGGCGATACCGGCGTGGTGCTCCAGAACCGCGGCTCGTTCTTCTCGCTGGATCCGGGGCACGTCAACGCGCTGGCGCCGGGCAAGCGGACGATGCACACGCTGATCCCCGCGATGTACCTCGAGGGCGGCCGGCCGCGCTTCGTCTACGGCACCATGGGGGGCGAGGGCCAGCCCCAGACCCAGGCCGCCATCCTCACGCGCCGGCTCTTCCGGCGGTTCGGGCCGCAAGCGGCGATCGAGGCGCCGCGATGGCTCTACGGCCGGACGTGGGGAACCGCGTCACGGGCGCTGAACCTGGAAGGACGGTACTCGACCGAGCTGGCGCGCAACCTCGAGGGTCGCGGCCACGAGGTGACGATGGGTGGGGAGTGGGACGATCTCTTCGGGCATGCCCACGGGATCTGGATCGCCCCGGAGGGCGGTTTCGTGGGCGGATCCGATCCTCGCGCCGACGGGGGCGCGCTGGGCTTCTAGACGTTGCCGCCGGCCAGCGCCTTGTAGAGCTCGACGCCGACCTGCGAGAGGTCGGAGCGGGTCTCGATGGGCAGCCCCGCGTTGGTCCACGCGCCGAGACCGCCCTTCAGGATCCGCACGTCCTTGAAGCCGATCTTCCGGAGATCACGAGCGACCTTCGCGCTCGTCTCCTCGTCGGGGCAGCTGCAATAGGCGACCACCGGCCGCGTCTTGTCGAGGTCGAGTCCGGCGAGGCTGTTGGCGAGATCCTCGGGCACCACCCGGATGGAGTCCTTGATCTTCAGCGGCAGCGCCTCGTACAGGTCGGTGCGGCGTGCGTCGAGAATGACCGGCGGGCTGCCACCCTCGGAGAGCCGGATGACCGCGGAGGGCTGGATCCGGTAGCGGTTCTTGTTCCACCGGTGCAGCCACTGTCCGCCGAAGCCGCCCGCGCTCAGCAGGGTCACCGCCACCGCCACCCAGAACCACGGGAACGGCTTCGGGCGCGGGTTCTTCAGCTGCTCCTTCGCCTCGACGATCATCCGGCGCACGTCGGGCAGGTTCGGGTGGAGCCGGTCCGCCTCCTCGAAGTGCTGCAGCGCGCCCGTGGCGTCGTCGGTGAAGAACTCGGCGAGGCCGGCGTACCAGACGTCGTTGAACTTGCTGCCCCCGTTGAGCTTGGCCGGCGTGTCCTTCACGAAGTCGGTGACCGCCGAGGACGGGATGACGAAGTTGAAGCCCTGCACGATCGAGCCCTCGGGTCCGGGGGCCAGCGAGACGAAGGTGAGCAGCCCGACCACGTTGCCACGGTCGTCCACCGCGGGGCCGCCCGAGTTGCCCCAGGCCGCGGGAGCGTCGGTCTGGATCACGGTGTTGTTGTTCCGGTCCTGCTTGAATCCCGACACCGCCCCGTTGGTGATCGAGGCTTCGATCATCGACGACTCGTTGAGCAGCTCGTGCGAGAGCACCACCCCGGGGAAGCCGATGATGTGGACGGGATCGCCGATCTGCACGGTGCGGATGTCCTTCAGCGCGAGCACCGGGAAATTCTCGCCCGGGATCTTGAGCAGGGCGAGGTCGCGGCCGGACATCTCGTTGACCGGCGGGCTGTACTTCTTGACCTCGGCCTTGAGCCGACCCTTGGCCGTGACCACGAAGACCTGCGGCTGCAGGTTGACCTTGGCGGTCGGGAGCACCGTGTCGAGGAGCTTCCGCTTGGCCGCCTCCTCCGACTCGGGGTTGTCGCCCGGCTGCAGCCCCTTCTTTTTCAAAACATCGGGCAGGCAGGCGGTGGTCACCGCGCGCTGGGCCTGCTGGTTGGCCAGCCAGCGGGGCGGCTCGTAGGCGGGCTGCACGACGTGGCCGTTGGTCATCAGCCATCCGTCGTGGGTGATCAGCCAGCCGGTGCCGGTCTCCCGGAAGACGGGCGGGGTGATCTTCCGGGATCCGGCCCCGCAGTCCAGCGTCACCTCGGACGCGACCTCGGCCACCACCAGGACGACCGCCGGCTTGGAGCGCAGGAGGGCTTCCTGGACCGGCAGGGACCGCTGGGCGAGGCCGGGAACGGGCAGTCCGATCGCCGCCGCCACAACAGCAGACACCAGCAGCGTCAGACGCAGTATCATGGGCCCACCGCGGCCATTCTACACTGAAGGCGGGAGCATATGAGTCGCCAGATCGCCGAAGTTCCCACGAGGACGTTCGAGCCCGGCACGGTCATCTTCCGCGAGGGCGACGACGCCAAGGGCGAGGCGTTCATGGTGCACGTGGGACGGGTGGAGATCCGCAAGCACATCGCCGGCGAGGAGCGTCTCCTGCGCACGCTCGCCAAGGGCGAATTGCTCGGGCACCTGGCGCTGTTCCGCAACGTCCCGCGCTCGGCCTCGGCGATCGCCGCCGACGCGGTCACCCTCATGGTCATCTCGGCGAACCGCCTCGATCACCTGGTGCGGGCGAATTCGGCGCTCGCGGTCGCGCTCATCCGCGACCTCGCCGCGATGCTGCTGTCCGCGGAGGATCGCCTGCGCGAGGTCGAGAACAAGCTGACGAAGCAGTAGGACGGCTCAGGCCCGCGCGAGCCCGAAGGACTCCGCCGCGAGGGCCGCCACGTGGCGGCCGATCGCCAGCGACGCGGTGGCCGCGGGCGACGGCGCGTTGACCACGTGCACCGCCCCCGGCGTCACGCTGATCTTGAAGTCGTCCACCAGCGAGCCGTCGGGCGCCACCGCCTGCGCGCGCACCCCGGCCCCGCCGCGCTCGAGGTCGGCGGTCGCGATGTCGGGCACCAGCTTCTGCAGCGAGCGCACGAACGCCGCCTTGCTCGCCGAGCGGTACATCTCGTAGGCGCCCACCCGCCAGTACTTGCGGGCCATGTGCCAGAAACCGCTATAGCCCAGCGTGCCCGCGAGCTCGCCCGCCTTCACGGTGCCGAGGCGGTAGCCCTCGCGCGCGAAGGCGAGCACCGCGTTCGGGCCCGCCTCCACGTCGCCGTGGATGGTGCGGGTGAAGTGGACGCCCAGGAACGGGAACTCGGGATCCGGCACCGGATAGATCAGGCCGCGCACGATCGAGCGCCGCTCCGGTCGCAGCATGTAGTACTCGCCGCGGAACGGGATGATGCGCACCTCCGGCGTCGCGCCGGTGAGGGCGGCCACCCGGTCGGAGTGGAGCCCGCCGCAGTTGACGAGGTGGCGCGCCTCCACCGGGCCGCGGCCGGTCTCGAGCACGAGGCCGCTCCCCTGCCGGCGGATCGCGGTGACCCGCGCGCCGGTGAGGATCTGCGCGCCGCGCTGCTGGATCAGCTCGGCCATCTTGGCCGCCACCTGCACGTAGTCCACGATGCCGGTCTCGGGCACGTGGATCGCGCGCACCGCGCGGCAGTTCGGCTCGTACTCGCGCACCTCCGCGGCTGAGAGCATCTTGAGGCCGCTCAGGCCGTTGGCCTGCCCGCGCTCGTAGATGGTCTGGAGCCGGGGCAGCTCGGCCTCGTCGGTGGCCACGATGACCTTGCCGCAGCCCTCCCACTTGATCCCGTGGGTGTCGCAGAACTGCTTCATGCGGCGGGCGCCGTCCACGCACGTGCGCGCCTTCAGCGAGCCGGGCTTGTAGTAGATGCCGGAGTGGATGACGCCGCTGTTGTGACCGGTCTGGTGGCCGGCCAGCTGCGGCTCCTTCTCCAGCAGGATCAGCCGAAGGCGCGGATGCGCCTCGGTCAGGGCCAGCGCGGTGGCGAGGCCGACGATGCCGCCCCCGATGATCGCGAGGTCTCCGGACTGGGTCACGGCCGCCAGAATACCATCAGGGTCCGGCCTCCGGGGAGCCCCGGTGGTCCTCGGCGCGGTCTTCGGGCACGAAGCCCACCACCGCCCGGGCGTGCTCGATGTCGCGGTAGCTCCACTGGTTGTCGGAGGTGACGAAGAAGACGTCGAAGCGCAGGCCATCGGGCGCGAGCAGACAGCGCTCGATCATCTGGGCGATGTCGCGCCGGCTGCACCACACCGAGAATTCTCGCGGCCTCACCGGCCGGTCCTCGGCGCTCACGTGGCCGATGCGCAGGCAGATCATGGACATGGCGGTGGTGTCGGCGTAGTGACGGGCGAGCGCCTCGCCCCAGACCTTGCTGCAGCCGTAGAGCCCGTTCGGGCGCAGGGGCGACTCGTGGGTGAGGACCGGCCACTCGGCGACCTCGTCGTAGCGGCCGGCGGCCAGCGCCGCGTAGGGCGCGTCGCGCTCGATGCTGCTGACCGTCGCGCCGCTGCTCGCGTAGATCACGCGCTTGACCCCGGCGCGCCGGGCCGCCTCGAAGACGTTGTAGGTGCCGATCACGTTGTCGCGCAGCACCGCGTCCCACTCCCCGCGGTTGTCGGCGCTCGCCACGTGCGCGGCGAGGTGCACCACCGCGTCGACGTCGCGGAAGGCGGGAGCGATCGCGTCGAGGTCGGCGATGTCGGCCTGGTGGCAATCCACCCCGGGCAGCGGCCGTCGATTCAGGGCGCGCAGAACGAAGCGCCCCTCGAGGCGGCGGCGCGTCGCCTCCCCGATGAGCCCGCTCATCCCGGTGATCAGCACTCGTCGCATCGCGACGACCATATCACGAGGGCGGCGCGCCTTGACCGCGCCCCGCCCGCCCCGCTACTATCCGCGACCGGGAGGACATCGCCATGCTCGATCTCGGTCTCACCGGCAAGGTCGCCATCGTCACCGGAGGCAGCGAAGGGCTCGGCCGCGCCGCCGCGCTGCGGCTGGCCGCGGAGGGCGCGCGCGTCGTGATCTGCGCGCGCCGCAAGGACGTGCTCGAGCGCGCCGCGGAGACGATTCGCCAGGCGACCGGCGTCCAGGTCCTGGCCCATCCCGCCGACGTGACCCGGGCCGCCGACGTGGAGGCGGTGGTGAACGCCACGCTCGCCGCTCACGGGGGGATCGACATCCTGATCAACAACGCGGGTACGTCTTCCGCGGGCCCCTTCGAGCAAGTAGACGACGCGACGTGGGAGGCCGACATCCAGGTCAAGCTGATCGCGGCCATCCGCTTCTGCCGTCTCGTCATCCCCCACATGAAGACGCGCGGGGGCGGACGCATCGTGAACGTGACCACGGTGGGGGGCAAGACTCCGGCGGCCCGCGCGCTCCCCACCAGCGTCACCCGAGCCGCGGGCATCAACCTGACCAAGTCGCTGGCCAACGAGTACGCGCCGGACCGCATCCTCGTGAACACGATCTGCCTGGGCCTCGTGAAGAGCGCGCAGTGGGAGCGCCGGGCCAAGGGCGATCTGGAGGGCTACTACCGCGAGGTGGCCAAGCGGGTGCCGGTGGGGCGCGTGGGCGAGGCCGAGGAGTTCGCGGATCTCGCCGCGTTCCTCTGCTCCGCCCGCGCCGCCTACATCACCGGGACCGCCATCAACTTCGACGGCGGGATGTCGGCCTCGTTCTAGTCCGGGCTACGCCTGCTGGATCGCGCTGAGCCGGAAGGGGTTCGGCCCCACCGGTCGCACCAGCGTCCAGTACTCCTCGAACTTCACCGGCTCGGTCCGGCTGCCCTCGAGCACGCGCGCGCCGGTCTCGTCGGTGGTGTAGTCGAGCAGGCTCGCCAGGAAGTGCACCGTGACGTAGTCCTGCCCGCTCTCCTGCCACACCTCGGTGACCTCGGCCGACCGCACCGCGATGTTCTCCAGCCGGTTGATCTTGCGCTCCGCCCGCAGCCGGTCGCAGTCGCGTTGCAGGAGCGTCTGCATCTCCGGGGTCAGCACCGACGAGGCGGACGCCATGTCGCGCGCCGTCCATGCGCCCTGCACCTTGAAGAAGATGTCCGAGGCCGTCTCCGCGACGGCGCGCGGATCGAAGCCCGCGTCCATCTGGCGGACGTGGCCCAGCCCGCGCTCCAGATCGGACGGCCCGGCCGGCGGCTCCAGCACCGCGGTCTCCGCCCGACCGGAGGGCGGCGCGTCGTACCGGGACGCCGAGGAGCCGCCGTACCCGCCGCTGCCGTAACCGGCGGCCATCGCGTAGCCGGAACGCTCGGGCGCCTGCCGGCGCCGCATGTAGGAGATCGCGAGCCAGGCCAGACCCGCGATGATCAGGATCTCGAGCAGCCCGATGCCGCCGCCGGGGACGCCGCCGAAGAAGAGGCTGCCCAGCAGGCCGCCCAGCAGGAGGCCGCCGAACATCCCGCCCATCATGCCGCCCCAGCCCGGACGCGGCTGCGGCGCGGGTGACTGGTGGACCGGGGGCGAGGAGGGCTGACTCGGCGAGACGGGGCTCGACGGCGGCTTGGCCGGCGAGGAATAGCTGCGGGAGCCGCGGCTTCCGCCCGAGCTTCCCCCGCCCGCGCGCGCCCACGCCTCGCTCGCGAGCAGGAGCGGACACAGGGTCAGGACCAGCAGAACGGCCATCGCCGCGGTTCGCTTCATCGGATGACTCCTCAAGGGGCATGGCTCCTCATGGGATCTCGGTCGTCCGCGGTCAGTATACGCGATCGCCGGAACTTTCCGCGGAGAGCCCGGTCTAAGCGGGCAAGGAGGACGCCATGAATCCACTGCGACGCTCGTTCCTGAAGCTCCTCGGCGGAGCCGCCCTGTCCGTGCCCGCCGAGGCCTTCGCCCAGCCGATCCGCATCCTGCCCGATGGCGACGCGCTCAAGCCCGCTCCGGTGGCCGGCCGGACGAGCCCCGACCTGCAGCGCATGCTCGCCGGCCTCGTTCCGGGACCGTCGATGACCCAGAACGCGCTCGCCGCGATCTGGCTCCAGGCTCCGGAGGGCGCGAGCCGTGCCACCACTCGGATCGTCACGCTCGACGAGGCGCGCGCCGCCTCCGCGCTCACGGTGACCGAGCGGGCGCAGGCCAGCGTGCCCGAGCTGATCGCCGACAATCGCGGCAAGTCGTACGTGCTGCTGCTGGCTGGCGAGATCCTGATCGGGGGCAAGCAGAACCGCGTGCTGCGCGAGGACCTGCTGCTGCCCCCGCTGAGCGGGCCCCGCAATGTGGGGGTGTACTGCGTCGAGCAGGGCCGCTGGAACGAGGGGCGAAAGGACTTCGAGAGCCGGAGCAGCGTGGTGCAGCCGAGCGTCCGCTCCGAGGTCTTGGGCAACGCCTCGCAGTCGCGCATCTGGTCCGGCGTCGCCGCCGCCTCGCGCGATCTCCGCGCGCCCTCGCCCACCGGCAGCTATCAGGCGATCTACGACAAGCCCGAGGTCCGCGCGCACCTCGACGCCGCCAGCCGCCGGCTGGATCCGGCGGGCGTGCCGCGCGCGCGGGGCGCCGCCATCTTCGTGGGACCCCGGCTCGCGGGTATCGACGCCTTCGACTCCCCGGACCTCTTCGCCCGCGAGTGGCCGAAGCTGCTGCGGGCCTACGCGCTGGACGCCTACGGATCCGCCGGCAGCTGGGACGAGCCGGCCGCGCGGAAGCGCGTCGAGAGCGTGCTGCGAGGCGCGGCCCGGGTGGAGGGCGGCCTGCGGGGCAACGCCGGGGTCGGGCAGCTCTTCGAATTCGGGGTGGAGCGAAGCCGGGGGGCCGCGCTGCTCTTCGAGGGCGCGGTCGTTCACCTGGCGATCTTGTGACCGGCGCGCTCGCTTGACCGTCGGACGCGCCCACGTATGATGCGGCCTCGCGGCGACTCGCACGCGGGCCCGGCCCACCGCGGACGCATCGCCCGGAAAGGAAGTGCGCGATGGCGGCGAGACTACCGTATCTCGATCGGTCGCAGGTCGGGCCCGAGATCCAGGCGATCTACGACGGGCTCCAGCAGGCGTCCGGACGGGTGCTGAACATCTATCGGCTGATGGCCCATCACGCGCGGTCGCTGCCCGCATTCCTGGGCTGGTACCCGCGGCTTCGCGAAGGGCCGCTCGACCTGCGCCTGCGCTATCTGGCGTACGTGCGCGCCTCGCAGCTCAACCGCTGCCGCTACTGCGTCACCCACAATGGGGCGGCCGCCCGCCGCGCCGGGGCGTCGAAGGAGCAGCTGGACGCGCTCGCCGAGTATCGGACGAGCTCGCTCTTCTCGGAGGCCGAGCGGCTCGCCTTGCAGTACACGGAGGAGATGACCACGCGCGTGCAGGTCGATCCGGCGCTGGTCGAGCGGCTTCGCGCGCTTCTCACTCCCGAGGCGGTCGTGCAGCTCACGCTGACCGTCGCCGCCGCCAACTTCACGAACCGGTTCAACGAAGCGCTCGGCACCGAGCTCGAGTTCGAGGAGGTCCGTCGTGAGTGCCCTCCCGGCCAGATCCATGGTTGCACGGCGCACGCGAGTCATGTCCGGTCTCTGACGGGCCTGTCGCCGCGCTGACGAGCCCGGCCGTCGCATCACCGAAACATCACCCGCGATTCCGGAGGCTTCGGGCGCATCACCCGTGGCACGTCGTATGCCGACAAGGGGCCAATCGCCGCCCGCCGGACCGCCACGAGCCGGGCGGATCAGAAAAGGAGCAGGACATGGCCCCGACCGAGGATGTGCTGGCCGACTACGTGGAGCGGCTCTTCGAGAAGGCGTCGCTGTTGAGCCTCGCGGTGACCGACGGATCGATCCGGCCGGACGCGAGCCGGCTGGCGCACCTCCAGTCGCTGGCCACGGAGCTCGAGTTCGGGCTCGGCATGGTGCACGACCGCCTCACCGAGCGACACGAGCTGGCCTGAGTCGGAGCCGCGATCATGCCGCTACTTGGTCGGATCTCGTTCGTGCTGGGCGCGACGGCGGTGACGCTCCTCGCGGTCGGCTGTGCCGCACGTCACGAACCCGCACCCACCGTGGCCGCCGGCGCCGCGCCGCCGGCGGCACCGGCCACTCCGCTTCTCGCGCCCACCTGGCCCGACGCCGCCCCCGTGCCGGAAGCCTCCGCGCCGGACGCGGCGGGTCCGGCGCCCGATCCCGAGCGCATCGCCGAGTTCGCCCCGCGCGAGGAGCTGAAGGACGTCCACTTCGCCTCCGGCCACATCCAGGTGGAGCGGCGCGACCTGGCGTCGCTCGACGCGGCGGTCGCGTGGCTCAAGTCCAATCCGAGCCAGCTGGTGATCCTGGAGGGGTACACCGATGCGGTGGGCGCCCGCGCCGCCAATCTGGCGCTCGCCCATCGGCGCGCCACGTGGGTGATGCAGTACCTGGTCGGCCACGGCGTCCCGGAGAGCCGCATCACGGTGGTCTCGCGCGGCGAGGACGGCACGCGGTGCGCGGAGCGCCGCGCGGCCTGCCAGAGCCGCAACCGGCGCGTGCACTTCCTGGTGCGCGAGAGCGAGACCGTGCAGATCAGCGCGTCGCCCAGCCGCTGAGGCAGGCGCGCGCATCTTCGCGCCCGCGCTCCAGCGCGCGGGCCATCCCGGCCGGATCGAAGTCGAGCGGCCGGAGCGACAGCGGGGCCGACGGGGCCAGCAGGTGCACCTCCGCGGCGGGGAACTTCAGACGGGCCAGCTCGACGTCGCGCCGGATCTGGTGGATCATCCCCATCTCGAAGGCTTCCTCGAGAGCTCGCCGCACGGTGGTGGGCGGGGCGCCGCGCTCCTCGGCCGCGTAGCTCATCACCACCACCGCCCGCTCGACGTCGGGCGCCGCCGCGAGCGCCTCCAGCACCGGCGCGCGGCCGGTCAGGCCGCCGTCGACCAGCAGCGCGCCCTCGACGTCGACCGCGGGAAACGCCCCGGGCACCGCGGCGGCCGCCATGAGAGCCTCACGCGTCACGGTCGCGTTGTCGAAGAGGCGCTGCTCGCGGCGGGCCAGGTCGGTGGTGACCACGAGGAGGCGGACCGGGGAGGCGCGGATACGCTCGAGGTCGAGGCTCTCGGCGATCAACTCGCGCAGCGGAGCCGGATCGAAGAGCGAGCCGGCACGGTCCAGGATCAGCAAGGTCAGCCAGCCGGGCAGGAGCCCGCCGAAGAGCACTCGCGTGCGCAGCGAGTACACGCGATCGCGAGTGAGCTCGCGCCAGAGGGCCTCCAGTCGATCCGTCCGGCCGGCGGCGATCATGGCCGCGTTCAGGGCGCCCGCCGACGAGCCCGCGACCAGGCGGATCGGCAGCCCGCGCTCCACGAGCCACGCGGCCACCCCGGCCTCGTAGGCGCCCTTGGCGCCGCCGCCCGAGAGCACGAGCGTGGTCGGCGTGGCGAGCGGGCGCGCGGAGGTGCCGCACGACGACGCGGCCGTGGATCCGGCGCCGAGCGCGCACGCGAGGAGGGCGAGCGCGGAGCCGCGTCGGCCCGCGAGATGGCGGAGCATGCCCGGCTCTTACAACGAGCCGGGCCGGCCCGTCAATCGTCCACGCGTCTGCTGGACGACGCGCGAGTCGGTCTAGCCCGCGCGCCCGGTGAGCGGCGCGGTCGCGGCAGTGGACCGGTCAGCGAGGACCATGCGCACGCGCCGCGACAGGTACTCCACCGTGAACGGCTTCGTGATGACCGGCCCGGTGGGGACGAGACCGCGCGCGACCAGGAAGTCGCGGTCGTAGGCCGACATGAACATCACCTTGATGCCGGGCAGCAGCGCGGTGAGCCCGCTGGCCAGCTCGCAGCCGTTCAGGCCGGGCATCACCACGTCGGTCAGCAGCAGATGGATCGGCCCCGGATGCTGGGCCGCGACCCGGATCGCATCCTGACCGTCGGACGCTTCGAGCACTCGGTAGCCTTCATCGGCCAGCATGTCGCGAGCCAGGATCCGCACCCACGGGTCGTCGTCCACCACCAGGATCGTTCGCACGGCTATCGGCCTCCGGTTCGTGTCGTTAGGATTCAGACGGCGCGGCGCTGGGTCCGCAGGGGAAGCGGCACCGGGACCGCCGCGCGGACGGGATCGGGCATCGTGCTGCGGAGCCGTTCGATGAAGCGCGAGCGGGACGCCGGCTTCGGCGCGGCATCGACGCTGAACGTGGCGCGCACCGGCTTGCGCGAGCGCTCGCGATTGAGCCAGGTCTCGAGCGGATAGGACTCGACGCTGGCGCAGGTCGGACAGTGCCGGTACATGCGGGCGTCGAAGACGGTATTGCAATCGAGCTCCACGCAGAGCTTCGCGGAGCGCAGTTCGATGCGAAAGGTGTCTTGCTCGAGCTTCATCGATTCCTCCTGTCGGCCTCGTACGGCTCCGTCGTCTTCCGTGACCAGGCAGGCCGGGCGGGAGCATCCGGGCCGACGCGTCGGTGGAGAAGGGACCGAAACCCCGTTCCGTACACTCGCCGCTCGACCTGCCTGATCCGTACTTCGCTACTGGCGGCAAGTCCTGTACCAACGAAAATGCGGCGCAGAATCCAGCGCTTCCCGGGAATGACGCGGGGGTGACACCCCGCGCCCTTCCGTGGCTGGGCAACGAAATGCCCTCTCGCACGGTAGCTGGCTCCTCCTGCACTTTCTGCGGAGAGGATGCGTCTTGACAGCCCGCTCGCCGCGCCGTCATGATCTCTCGCCCATGGATCGCGACGATCCGTCCTCCCTCTCCGCCGCCGTCGCGGCGGCGCGAATCGCGGAAGGCGCACTCTCACCAGTCGAAGTCGTCGACGCATGCCTCGCCCGCATCGCCGCCCGTGACGGCCACGTGCGCGCGTGGGCCCACGTCGACGAGGCGGGCGCGCGCGCGACCGCGCGCGAGCGCGAGGCCGAAGCCCGCGCCGGACATCGACGGGGACCGCTGCACGGCGTGCCGGTGGCGATCAAGGACATTTTCCACGTCGCCGCGATGCCCACGACGTGCGGCGCCGGGCCCGCGTTCCATATCCGTCCGGTCGACGACGCCACCGCGGTGGCGCGTCTGCGCGCGGCTGGCGCGATCGTGCTCGGCAAGGTGCACACGACCGAGTTCGCGTACTTCGAGCCGGCGCCCACGCGCAATCCCTGGAACGTGGCCCACACGCCGGGCGGATCGTCGTCCGGCTCCGCGGCGGCGGTGGCCGCGCGCATGGCGCCGCTGGCCCTGGGGACCCAGACCGTGGGCTCGGTGCTGCGCCCGGCCGCCTACTGCGGCGTGATCGGCTTCAAGGGCACGCATCGACTGATCCCGACCGAGGGGGTGGTGCCGCTCGCGTGGAGCTTCGACCACGTCGGGATCTTCGCCCGCGCGGTGGCCGACGTGACGCTCACCGCGGGCGTGCTGGCCGCTCGGGCGCTCGACGCGCCCGCCGCGTCCGCGCCGCGCCTGGCCCTCGCTCCCGAGCTGCTCGAGCGCGCGACGCCCGAGGTGGCCGCGGCGGTGCGCGAGGTCGCGCGGCGCCTCGCGCGGGCCGGAGCCACCGTGCACGAGGTGAAGCTGCCCGCCTCCTTCGCGGCGCTGCACGCGGCCGGCCGGGTCGTGCTCGAGGTCGAGGCCGCCGCGTATCACGAAGACCTCTACCGCGCCCACGCCGCCGAGTACCGGCCGCGCACGCGCGAGCTGATCGCGGACGGACTCGCCCGCCCCGCGGTGGCGTATGTGCGAGCCCAGCGCGAGCGACTCGCGTTTCGCGCCGAGGTGGCGCCGCTGCTCGCCGACCACGACGCGCTGCTCTCGCCGACCGCGGCGTCGACGGCGCCCGAAGGCCTCGCCACCGGCGATCCGTGGTTCTGCGCTCCGTGGAGCTTCGCGGGCGTTCCCGCGTGCTCGCTGCCCGGCGCGGTCTCGTTCGCGGGGCTGCCGCACGCGGTCCAGCTGGTGGCCGCGCGCGGTCGGGACGCCGCCTTGCTCGCGGTGGCGGCGTGGTGTGAGCGCGTGCTAGACTTTTCTGGCTCGCCATCGATCTGACGGCGACGCAGGTGCGGTGCCCAGTATGCGACGGTTGCTCAGAGGAACGTCCGAAGTCGACGGACAGTTGACCACGCAGTGGCAGACTTGATTGGTCGGTTCTCGCTGAGGCGTCTGTCCGGTCCCCGCCCGACCTCCCAGACCGCGCTCGCCACCGGCGTCCTGAGCGACGTGCTCGCGCGGCGGGCCCGCCGCCCGCGGCCGTGGATCGGGCGCCTGCGCGAGCAGCTGCATCGCCCGCCCGTCCTCGTCCCGGTGCTGGTGTCGATCATCGTGCTCGCCGCGCTCGCGGAGGCGCGCACCTCCACCATGCAGGCGCTCTTCCTCTCGACCGCGGCCCGCATGCTCACCTACCGCGTGGAGCCGGGGCCGAATCCCTCGCCGCAGGTGCCGCGCTCCGGCCCGTACGACGAGCGGCTGGGCTACACGCGGCTCGTCGACTTCGTGGACCGCCTCGACGCCGCTGGCTATCGGGTGGAGCAGCAGGCCCGGATGTCGAGGAGCCTCGCGCACTTCGCGGCGTGGGGCCTCTATCCGCCCTACCACGAGAAGACGCGGGCCGGCCTCGCGGTGGTAGACCGCGAGGGGCGGGCGCTCTACGTCACGCGCTATCCCGAGCAGGTCTACGGCCGTTTCGAGTCCGTGCCGCCGCTCCTGATCAACACCCTGCTCTTCATCGAGAACCGCGAGCTGCTCGACGCGCGGCAGCCGTACCACAACCCGGCAGTGGACTGGCGCCGGCTCGCCAAGGCGGTCGGCGTGGAGACCATCGGCCGGCTCGGGGGCGAGCGCCACTCCATCGGGGCGAGCACGCTGCCGACCCAGCTCGAGAAGATGCGCCACTCGCCGGACGGGCGCACGCGCGCGCCCGCCGACAAGCTGCGGCAGATGCTGTCGGCGAGCCTGCGCGCCTACAAGGACGGCGCGGCCACCCACGCCACCCGCCGCCAGATCGTGGTCGACTATCTGGATTCTCTGCCCCTCGCGGCCGCCCCCGGCCACGGCGAAGTGCACGGGCTCGGCGACGGCCTCGAGATCTGGTACGGGATGGACTTCGCGGAGGCGAACGCGCTGCTTGCGGCGCGGCCCGCCGGCCCCGACGCGGCGCGAGCGCGTGTGTTCAAGCGCGCGCTCAGCCTGATCCTGGCCGCCCGCCGCCCGTACTATTACCTGGTCGAGAATCCCGCCGGCCTCGAGGAATTCACCGACAGCTATCTACGGGTGATGGCCCGCGCGGGCGTGATCGACGCGGGCCTGCGCGATGCCGCGCTCGCCCGGCGACTCGACCTGCGGCGCGGCAGCGGCGGGCCGCCCGCCGCCTTCGTGGAGCGCAAGGGCGCCAACCTGGTGCGCACCCGCATCTCGGGCATGCTGGGGACGCCCGCGCTCTACGACCTGGACCGGCTCGACCTGACCGCGCGGAGCACGCTCGATGCGCCGGCCCAGGAGGCCACCGCGCGCCTGCTGCGCTCGCTGGGCGACCCGGCCACCATCGAGCGCCTCGGGCTGGTGGGCGAGAAGCTGCTGGGTGGCGGCGATCCCGCCCACGTGCTCTACAGCGTCACCCTGTACGAGCGCACCCCGGGCGCCAACCGCGTCCGCATCCAGACCGACAATCTCGACCAGCCGCTGGACATCAACGGCGGCGCGCGCATCGACCTGGGGTCCACCGCCAAGCTGCGCACGCTCATCTCGTACCTCGAGGCGATCGCCGCGCTCCACGACCGCTACCAGCGGCTCGCCCCCGCCGAGCTGGGCGCGGTGAAGATCCATCCGCGCGACCGCCTGGGCGCGTGGGCCGTCGAGTACCTCCGGGGCGCGCGCGGCACGGATCGGAGCCTGCAGGCGATGCTGGAGGCGTCGCTCGAGCGCCGCTACTCCGCGAGCCCGGGCGAGGCGTTCTTCACGGGCGGCGGCCTCCACACCTTCGGCAACTTCGACCACGACGACGACCGGCGCATCATGACCATCCGCGAGGCGTTCCAGCACTCGGTGAACCTCGTGTTCATCCGGCTGATGCGCGACGTGGTCTGGAATCACCTCTATGGCTCCTCCGGCTCGCTCGCGCTCCTGATGGAGAATCCGGTCGACCCGCGCCGGGACCGCTACCTGAGCCGCTTCGCGGACCGTGAGGGCAGCGAGTTCGTCCGGCGCTTCTACCGGAAGTACCAGGGCCTGCCCGCCGCGGACGCCCTCGATCGCCTGCTGAGCGGGGCCCGGGTGACGCCGCACGGTCTGGCCACCGCGCTCCGCTCCGTCTATCCAGAGGTGAGCCCCGCGGTGTTCCGCGAGCTGATCGCTCCGCGCCTGCCCGCCCCCCGGTTGTCCGACAAGGCGATGGACGAGCTGTACGAGCGCACCGCCCCCGAGGGGATGCCGCTGGCCGATCGCGGCTACGTGGCGCGCGTGCACCCGCTCGAGCTGTGGGTGGTGAGCTATCTGCGGCGGCACCCGGGCGCCGGGATGGGTCAGGTGGTACGCGCGAGCAGCGCCGAGCGCCAGGCGGTGTACAACTGGCTGTTCCTCACGCGGCACCGCAACGCCCAGGATCACCGCATCGCGACGCTGCTGGAGATCGAGGCCTTCCTGGACCTGCACCGCGGATGGGAGCGGCTCGGCTATCCCTTCGCGTCGCTGACCCCGTCGCTGGCCACCGCGATCGGCAGCTCGGGGGACCGGCCCGCCGCGCTCGCCGAGCTGATGGGCATCATCGTCAACAACGGCGTGCGTCAGCCCACCGTCCTGGTGGACACCATGGACTTCGCGACGGGCACGCCGTACGAGACGCGCGTGGGCCGCGCCGAGCAGCCGACCAGCCAGGTGCTGGCCCCCGAGATCGCCACGGTGATGCGCGGCGTGCTGACCCAGGTCGTGGACGTCGGCACCGCGCGCGGGCTGCGTCCGGCGCTGGCGCGGCCGGGCGGCGCGCCGCCGCACCTCATGGGAGGCAAGACCGGCACCGGCGACCATCGCTACTTCGTCTACGCCAAGAACGGTGCGGTCGTCGAGTCGCGGGTGGTGAGCCGCGCCGCCACGTTCGTCTTCATGCTCGACGAGCGGTACTTCGGCACCGTGACCGCGTACGTGCCCGGTCCCGAGGCGGGGCGCTTCCACTTCACCAGCGGGTTGCCCGTCCGCCTCGTGGGCCTGCTGATGCCCACCCTCGACGCGCTCTCTTCTTCCTCGCCCGCCACGACCACCACCGCCTCCGCCCGCTGACCGCGGTCACCCGCCGGGTGGGGAGCCCGGGGACGTCCGCCCGGGAACACGCTGAGTCGCGCCGCGCTTGGGCTGCATGACGAGCCACGAGAGAGCGCGCTCTCCTTCGCCTACCCGCAGAAGTCACGCTTCCCGGGCGGACATCCCCCGGCCCCCCACCCGGTGCGCCGCCGCAATTCCGCAACCAACGCAACAGCGCGATCGAGCATCAGCAGACTGTTGTCAATTCTTCAGTGGGCGGGGTGGTTGGGGGCGGCGGAGAGGACGCAAAGGGCGGGGGAGCGGGAGGGGGCCCTGCCGGGAACCGTGTCTTCTGCGCGCAAGCGAAGCGCAGCGGCACCCCGTCTCGTGGCCCGTCATGCCGCCCAAGCGGATCGCGACTCAGCGTGTTCCCGGCAGGGCCCTCCCGCTCCCCCGCCCGCCGGTCGACCTACCGCAGAGCCCCGACCGGCTAGAACACGTCGTCCCGCTCGCCGAACTCGAACTGGTAGGTGGTCTCCTCGAGCTCGGCCGGCGCGACCAGACCCTTGGCCGCCAGCAGCGCCTCGAAGGTCTGGAGCCAGATCTCGTAGTAGCTGAAGGGCCCGGGGCGACGCTCGGCCCGGGCGATGTGGGCGATGAGGCCCTGGCGGAACTCTTCCCACTCGTAGAGGCCACGCTCGTGCAGGGCCACCGCCATCCCGAAGACGCGGCCTTGCCACGGCTCCTCGAAGACCAGCTCGCCGTTCTTCCGGGGCAAGGCGGCGCGTCCTTCCATGATGGCGACGACGCGATCCACCGACAGGGCCTCGCCCTCCGCGGTCACCCCCGAGGGCGCGGCCGCGCACTGGTGCGCCGCGCGCGGCGGCCAGAGGCGGACGTCGTCCACTGGCTGCCCGTCGGGGCGTGGCTGCCAGGCCGAGGCGGTGAAGTGATAGGGCGCCAGCGCGGCGCACGGGGGCAGACAGCTGTCGGCCGCGAGCATCGCCTCGACGTGGTCGTAGAGCGCGATCGCGAGGGCGTCCGAATCGATCGAGTGAAACCACTGGGCCTGTCCGTCGAAGAGCAGCAGGACCACGTTGGCAAGGGCGCAGGGGCCGAGGCAGCCTCCGATCGTGAGGTGGACGACGTTGCGCAGCCGCCTCCGCTCCCACTCGCGGTGGAAGGTCTCGGCGGGCACTGCGGCAAAGCCGTCCTCGGTCCGCCCACAGCAGCAGCCGGTGGCGCACACGAGGAGCTGGCCGCGGAAGCGCGCCACGTTCACGCGGCGGCCGTCGCGGCGCATGACGATATTGCGCCGCCGCTCGTACATGCCGGCGCCCCTCAGCGCGCGGCCGCGGGGGACGGCCGCACGTCCGCCACGCCGATCAGCGCGTCGCGCGTGATCAACGGGACCAGCTCGGCCTCCGAGAGCCCCTCGGCGCCGGCCGGCCGCTGCGGCAGCACCATGTAGCGCATCTCCGCACTCGAGTCCCACACCCGGATCTCGCGTCGCTCCGGCACCTCGAGTCCCATCTCCCGCAGCAAGGCGCGCGGCTCGCTCACCGCGCGCGAGCGGTAGGCGGGCATCTTGTACCAGGTGGGTGGCAGCCCCAGCACCGGCCACGGGTAGCAGGAGCAGAGCGTGCACACCACGAGGTTGTGGGTCGCCTCGGTATTCTCGACCACCATCAGCATCGCGTAGTCGAGATCGAAGCGCGCCAGCGCGGCCCGCGGATCGTCCAGCAGCAGCCGCCGGTACCCCGGATCGGTCCAGGCCTTCGCCACCGCGCGGGCCCCCACCATCGGCCCGGTGTCGGACTCGTAGCGCTGCACCACCCGGTCCACCGCGTCGGGGGCCAGGATGCCCTTCTCGAGCAGCAGCGATTCGAGCGCGCGCACGCGCGAGACGATGTACGGATCGACGTTGGGATGGTTCTTGCCCATCGCGGATCACCTCCCGGGCAGGAGATAGCTCTCCCAGAGATCGATGTGGACGGCCTGGTTGGGCTCGGCCGACTCACCCCACAGCACGCGCGCGTCGAAGCGCACGCTGTAGAGCGGCTGCGGCTGCTCGCCCTGACCGTGGGCGTTCGTGTCGGGGAACACGTGGATGCCGTGGCAGCAGTGGATGACACCGCGCTTGCCCCGAGCGTAGCGAGGCAGTCGGGTGTGGCCGCGGGGGTGCATGTCCCGGGTGAGCACCGGGTCCCCCGCGGCGAAGCGCGGGGTGGCGCCGGTCTCGCGGATCACGTCCTGCACCCAGCCCGGATTGGCGGTGCCGCGCTCGGGCAGCGGCCCGCGCACGGCCGAGCGCGCGGCGGCGTCGGGACGCTCGCCGAAGAAGGCCAGGCGGCCGGCCAGCTCCTCGGCCCCGACCACGCCCTTCTCGACCAGCACCCGGGTGACGCCGTCGAGCCACTTCTCGTAGTAGGTGGCCCGCAGGTAGTGCGCCGGCGCCATCCGCTCGATGCCGTGGCGGAACTCGTCGATGTTGAACAGGCCGCGCGAGCCGGCCGCCCGCATCATCGCGAGCACCGCGGCCTCCCAGTCGGCGTGGAAGACCGGCTCGTTCTCCTCCCGCTCCACCGGCCCGAAGCCCTGCATCCCGCCCAGATCGTGCACGCCGTCCATGGCCGCGATTCTATCTCAATGGGTGCGCGGCGGCGCCGCGTCGACGGGCGGGGCCTCGGCGGGCACCCCGGCGTGGCGGGCGCGCAGCTCCATCCAGAGCCGCAGGCGCGACCAGTCCGGCGTGTCGACGTAGTGGCCGCGCGTCGGGTCGATCCAGGGGTTCGGGAAGAAGATCGTCAGCATCTGCTCGTCGCGCCCGTTCCACAGGCGCGCCCCCCACGCGCTCGGCCGCCCCGCGCGATCGCGGCTCTGAAAGAACGCGGCGCGCGCGCAGCGGCGCCACTGGGCCAGAGCCGGCGGCGTGGGCAGCCCAGGCGAGCCGGCGTGCAGACCGATGCACAGGTGGAAATGCCACGATTCGCGGCCCGCGATCTGCACCGTGACGTAGCCGTCGAGGAGGCTGACCCGCGGCCGCTCCACGAACCGTCCTTCGAAGACCGCGCCCTCGATGCACGGCCCGAAGATGACCTCGGCCCAATGCTCCTCGAAGATCTCGCGCAGCAGCACGAGCAGCCGCGGCTCGGTGCACTCGATCGGGAAGTAGTCGGTGGCGCTGCCGTCGAGGTTGGCGACCTGCGTGGCCGGCTCGGGCGCCGGCGCGGCGAGCCCGGGCTCAGTGCTCACGGTAGCCCACGAGGCCGGCGTCGAGCGAGCGACCGGGCGGACATCAGATCGATGGCCGGCCGCCTACCAGTCCAGGCGGGACTCGAGGATGACGCCGCGCCTCCGATTCGCCCAGCGCGTGACGCGCACGACCTGGTGGAAGAACCACAGCGACAGGTGCAGCCGCCGGGGAAGCAGGCCGAACGATCCGCCGGCCAGCACCCCGGTCACCGCGGGCACCACCCCGAGCACGTTCTTCGGGCGCATGAAGACCTCGAGGAACGCGCGATCGTAGTAGGACTCGATGAAGCGCTCGAACGGCTTCGTCCCGCGGCGCACCGCGCGCTCGTAGCCGCGAAATCGGCGCGCCTCGAAGCGGCCGGCCCGGAAGGCGCGGAGGATCGCCCCCGCGGCCAGCTCGCCGGTCTGCATGGCCAGGAACACGCCGGGAGAGAAGATCGGATCGACGAAGGCGACCGCGTCGCCCACGCACACGAAGCGGTCGCCCGTGATGGGCTCGATCGAGTAGGCGAAGTTCGAGGTGGTGTAGAGCTCGGTGACCCGCTCCGCGCCCCGCATGTTCTCCGAGATCTTCTCGCAGCGGGCCACCATCTCGTCGAAGAGCTCGGACAGGGTCCCGCGGCGGGCCTTCACCACCCGCTGGTGCAGCACGCAGCCCACGCTGGTCTCGTCGCGCGTCAGCGGGATGTACCAGAACCATCCCTCCGGGAAGATGTAGAGGCGCACGTTGCCTTCCGACCGGCCCGGGAAGCGCCTGGCGCCGCGGAAGTAGGCGAAGATGGCGACCTTGCCCAGTCCCGGCCGCGGCTTGCGCTGGCCCTGGCGGGCAGCCAGGAAGGCGTCGCGGCCGCTGGCGTCCACCAGGAAGGAGGCGCGCAGCGCGCGCTCGCCGTCGCGGTCGCTGAGCCGGGCGGTGACCCCGTCGCCGTCGAAGACGACCTTCTCCACGGTGGCAGGCTGGTGGACAGTCACCCCGGGCTGCGACGCGGCGTGCTCGAGCAGGAGCTGGTCGAACTCCGCCCGGTGAACGTCGAGGGTGAAGGAGGGCCAGGGCCGCCCCGGCTGGAAGTCGAACGTGGTCTCGAGCCCCAGCTCCTGGTCGTGAAAGGTCGCTCCGTACTTCATCTGGAAGCCGTGGGCGAGCACGCGGTCGAGGACGCCGAGGCGCCTGCAGATGTCCATGCAGGTGGGGATCAGCGACTCGCCGACCTTGAAGCGCGGGAAGGCCTCCCGCTCCACCAGCGCGACGCGAAGGCCGCCCTGGGCCAGGAAGGTCGCGGCGGTGGAGCCGCCCGGCCCGGCCCCTACCACCAGCACGTCGGCGTCGCGCGGGGACGTCGTCACGCCCGGTATCCTACCCGATCCGGGCCGCCGCGGGCGAGCATGGAGAGCGTGATTTGCCGCCTCTTCGGGTGCATGTTAGCCTGCTGCGGCCGAGGAGGCCGTGGCCATGACCGACATCCGGATGGTGTCCAACCCGCACGCGTCTCAGTCCCTCAAGCAGGTCGTGATGGATCACCTGGACGCCTACAACCTGGCCGTCACCGGGCTCACCGCCTACTCGCCGGTCAACTACTTCCTGTACGACGGAGGCGACGAGATCGTGGGCGGGCTGCTGGGCTTGATCTGGGGGGGCGCCCTGCACGTGCGCATCCTGTGGGTCGCCGAGTCGCTGCGCGGCCAGGGACACGGACGGCGCCTCCTGGATGCGGCCGAGCGACGCGCGATCGAGCGGGGCTGCCGCCACGTCTTCCTCGATACCTTCAGCTTCCAGGCGCCGGGCTTCTACGCCCGGCTCGGCTATGAGATGTACGCGCGGGCCGAGGACTGGCCGATCGGTCATGCACATTGCTTCCTGAGAAAAGTTTTGCCGAGCCCGTCATGATCAAGCTCGTCTTCTGCCTTCGGCGCCTTCCGCACCTCTCGCGCGAGGAGTTCCAGCGCTACTGGCTCGACTCGCACGGTCCGCTCGTGCGGGAGCTGGCCCCCGCCCTCGGGATGAAGCGCTACGTGCAGGTCCACACGCTGCGATCCGCCTTCAGCGAGGCCCTGCGCGCCCACCGGGGTGCGCCCGACGACTTCGACGGCATCGCCGAGCTCTGGTGGGACAGCGTCGACGACTTCGCGCGAGCGGGCAGCACCAGGGAAGGCCGCGAGGCCGGCCGCCGACTGCTGGTGGACGAGAAGCGCTTCATCGATCTGTCCCACTCGCCGATCTGGTTCGGCGAGGAGCATTCGGTGGTCGATCTTACTCGGTAACTTCCGGAAGTACTCGCCGCGACGGCGGCGGCGAGGTGTGTCCGATTCCCGGCACTTCTTCGTACGCGGCGAACATCAGGCGCGTCCTCCAGTCCCGATGTCCGTGTTTTCTTGGTTCCTGCATTGTGGAATTTGTTTTCCCTACTAGGCTCCGGTGGTCAACGGCCCTCCGTCGCCTAGTGGCACATAACTTGTTTCCGTCTCCTCTCCATGCTGTCGAAGCCGTCGGACCACCCGCGTAAGGAGGTCAATGAAACTATGGGTAGAATTGTCGCAGTTGCACTCGTCGTCATCGTCACGCTGATGGGTGTCGCCCTCGTCGGCACACCCGCGGAGGCGATCTCCTGCATCGGCGCAGGCAACGTCACCGCCCTCGGTCCCTCCGGCTGCACCCAGGGAGGTCTGACGTTCAGTGACTTCTCGGTAGCGGCAGCTGGGTTCACCGGGGTGACGATCTTTCTGAGCCCCCTCTCCGCCACCGTCGGACAGGACGTGAACCTGAACTTCCAGGTCGCTCACGACCCGTCGCCGGTCAGCCTGGCGGACATTCTCTTCTCCTACACCGTCACTGCCAGCGGCGGCGCAGCCGCACTCAACGGTATCGATCTTTTCAACCCGGGCGAGAACGTGACCATCCGCGAGGTCGCCTGCGCCGATCCGTTCGTGAATGGCGTCTGCGGCGGGACCCCGCTTGCCAGCCTGGTGGTCGGCCCAAATTCCAACCTGGCGGCAAGCTTCGATCCGGACTCGCAGATCTTCATCCGCAAGGACATCCAGTTCGGAAACAACTCGTTTATCAGTGAGTTCACCCAGAGTCACGACCTCACGCCCGTCCCCGAGCCGGCCACGCTCGTGCTGCTCGGCAGCACCCTGACTGGTCTCGGCGTATTCAGCCGACGGAAGCTCCGCAACAAGCAGGCTGAGGCCGACTAACCAGCCGCGTTCAGAGGCATCCGGTGCGCCGTAGGGGGGCGGGCCGGGTGCCTCTAATCGCAGCAGGGTCGGTGCCGCCGGATGGCGTAACCGATCTACGCGATCCCGAAGCATTCCGGTAGTAATGTCCCAGTTGCTACGCGGGACCGCCGAGCGCCTACCGCGGATATCCTAGCGTCTTCAGCGAATCGCCGATCTCGCCGAGGACGGCGGGATCGTCAATGGTGGCAGGCACCCCGTACTCCACCCCGTCGGCAATCTTCTTCATCGTGCCGCGGAGGATCTTGCCCGAGCGGGTCTTGGGCAGCCGCTTCACCACCGCCACCGTCTTGAACGCGGCCACCGGGCCGATCTTCTCGCGCACCAGCTCGACGAGCTCGCGGCAGAGCTCGGCATCGCCCCGGGCCACCCCCGCCTTGGTCACCACGAGCCCGACCGGCACCTCGCCCTTGATGTCGTCCGCCACGCCCATCACCGCGCACTCCGCCACGTCGGGGTGCGAGGAGAGCACCTCCTCCATCGCCCCGGTCGAGAGCCGGTGGCCGGCCACGTTGATGATGTCGTCCACGCGACTCATGATGTAGATGTAGTCATCCTCGTCCTTGTAGCCCGCGTCGCCGGTGAGATAGAAGCCGGGATGCCGGGTGAGATACGAGCGCTCGTAGCCCGCGTCGTTGTTCCACAGCGTGGGCAGGCTGCCCGGCGGCATCGGCAGCTTCACGGCGATCGATCCGATCTGGCCGGCTGGCACCGGCTGGTTGTCCTCGCCGAGGACCTGGATGTCGTAGCCCGGCACGATCTTCGTCGGCGACCCCGGCTTGACCGGCAGCATGCCGAGTCCCACGCAATTGGCCGCCATGGGCCAGCCGGTCTCGGTCTGCCACCAGTGATCGACCACCGGCACCTGCAGCCGTTCCCGTGCCCAGATCAACGTGTCGGGATCGCAGCGCTCGCCGGCCAGGAACAAGGTGCGGAAGCGAGACAGGTCGTAGCGGGCCATGTGCTCGCCCCCCGGGTCCTCCTTCTTGATCGCACGGAACGCGGTGGGGGCGGTGAAGAGCGCATTGACCCCGTGCTGGGCGCACAGGCGCCAGAACGCGCCGGGATCCGGCGTGCCCACCGGCTTGCCCTCGTAGAGCACGGTGGTGCAGCCCTTGAGGAGCGGGGCGTAGACGATGTAGGAATGACCGACCACCCAGCCGATGTCGGAGGCGGCCCAGAACACCTCGCCCGCGCCCATGCCGTACACCGCGCCCATGCTCCACTTGAGCGCGACCGCGTGCCCGCCGTTGTCCCGCACCACCCCCTTCGGGACGCCGGTGGTGCCCGATGTGTACAGGATGTACAGCGGATCGGTCGCGGCCACCGGCACGCACTCCACCGGACCCGCCGCGGCCACCGCCTCCTGCCAGTCCACGTCGCGGTCCGGCACCATCGGCGCCGTCTCCATCGGCCGCTGCAGGATCAGGCAGCGCTGCGGCTTGTGGCCGGCCATCGCGATCGCCTGATCGAGCAGCGGCTTGTAGGGGATGACGCGGTTGACCTCGATGCCGCACGAAGCCGACAGCATGACCCTGGGCCGGGCGTCGTCGATGCGGGTGGCCAGCTCCTTGGGGGCGAAGCCGCCGAAGACCACCGAGTGGATGGCCCCGAGCCGCGCGCACGCCAGCATGGCAATCACCGCCTCCGGCACCATGGGCATGTAGATGATGACCCGGTCGCCCCGCTCGACGCCCTGCCGTCGCAGCGCGCCCGCGAAGCGGGCCACCGCATCCCGCAGCTCGAAGTAGGTGAAGACCCGCGCGGTCCCGGTCACCGGCGAGTCGTAGATCAGCGCCGGCTGCTTGCCGCGGCCCCGGTCGATGTGCACGTCGAGCGCGTTGTAGCAGGTGTTGAGCACGCCGCCCGCGAACCAGCGGTAGTAGGGCGGCCGCGTCGAGTCGAGCACGCGGTCCCACCGACGCTCCCAATACACGTCCTCCGCCACCGCGCCCCAGAACCCCTCCGGGTCACGCTGGGAGCGCCGGTAGACCTCCTCGTAGATCGTCGTCATCGAGCCCGCCTCCTTGCCGCGTTCCGGGCCTGGGACTGTACACCGCCGGCCGGATGCCTTGCCAGGGGCCACCGGCACGCCCTATCATCGCGCGGGCCATGCTTCCTCCCCGCATCCTGCTCGGGCTCGCCGCCGTGATCGGCCTGGCCCTGCCGTCGCGCGCCGACGCGGCGGACCTCCGCACGATCCCGTCCCGGCCGGGCGTCACCGAGTCGCTGCTGCTGCTCCGGCCGGCCGGGACGCCGGTGGCCAGCGTGATCCTCCTCGCCGGCGGCGATGGCGTCGTCGCCCTGACCCCGGCCGGTCCCTCGCGCCTGCAGGGCAACTTCCTGCTGCGGACGCGGCGGCGCTTCGCCGCCGAGGGCTTGCTGGTCGCGGTGCTCGACTCGCCGTCCGACCGGACGAGCCTCTGGAACTTCCGTACCACCGCGGAGCACGCGACGGACCTGCGGGCGGCCATCGCGGCGGTCCGGGAGATCGCGCCGGTGCCGGTCTGGCTGGTCGGGACGAGCATGGGCACGCTGTCGGCGGCCAGCGCGGCGGCCCGGCTCGAGCCGGGGGGGCCCGACGGCATCGTGCTGACCTCGTCGGTGAGCGTGGTCTCGAGGATGAGCGGCGAGTCGATCCGCCACGTGGCCCTGGGCGACATCCGGGTGCCGACGCTGATCGTCCACCACCAGCACGACGCCTGCCGGTCCTCGCCCTACGCGTGGGCCGCGGACGCGCCGAAGGCGCTCACCCGGGCGCCCGCGAAGGCGCTCTTGTCGTACGACGGCGGCAGCCCGCCCATCTCGGATCCCTGCGAGGCCAAGTCGGCCCACGGCTATCTGGGGCTCGAGGCGCAGGTCGTGTCCGACATCGCGGCCTGGATCCGCGCCCACTGACCGCGCCGGCGCACGGACTCCCCGGCGCGCGGGCTCAGGTCGGCGGCGGCTGGGCCAGGCGCGTGCGGCGGATGCGCGCCTGGATGTCGCGCACCCGCTCGTGCTCGAAGTCGATCTGCACCTCACGGTGCTCGACCTCCCAGTGGTTGACGGTGGCGAACCAGCCGAATCGCCGGCCGCGGTTCGGGACCATGGTCTGGCCGCGGTAGATCACCGAGCGGATCTCGCCCGAGGGCAGCCGCTGCTCCTCCTCGGGCTCGCCGCCGGTGAGCTTCAGCACGTCGTCGTAGGTCGTCTCCCCCGGCCGGATGCGCGCGAGCGTCTCCGGTGAGGGCACCTGCCCGGTGGCGCGCCGGGTCGCCTCCTTGCCGAAGTGGATGCGCTCCCGGACCGTGCGGACGAGGCGGCGGAGCAGGTTGCCGACGATCGGCCCGGTGAGATTGCCGAGTCCGAGCAGCAGCGCGGACAAGAGAATGGGCCGCCACGGTAGCCGGCCCCGGAAGTACACGAACTGCACCTTGAGCGTCTGCGGCACGGTCCCGTCCGCGGCCAGGAGGGGAACCGAGAGCGACTCGGTATTCTCGCGTGTCTCGCTCATCCGGCGGTTGGCCGTCGTCGGCACCATCTCGTCGATCTTGAGGTGGTTCGCGTCGCTGAAGTTGATGGCGAGGCGAGAGAAGTCCGTGGCGAGCGGGATCACGCGGTCGCGCTTGCCGAAGTAGAAGGGATACAGCGACGAGTAGCCGACGTCGCCGAAGGTCAGCGTGATGATGTGGCGCGGGCCCCAGAAGGTCTCCTCGAGCCAGCTCACCCGCCGGGAGGTCATCACTCCCCTCGCGGCCAGCTCGAGCCGGGGCACCCAGTCGAGGCTGGCCAGCTCGGGCTTCCACGGGATGCGGATGTAGGTGGCGGGCTTCGCCCCGCGGGCGAGCCCCTCGGGCCGCGCGAACGTCACGAAGACGGCCCCGCCCAGATCCTTGGCGGCGGCCGCGCCGGCCCCGGTGCCCATCAGGACGCGGCTGCGGGCCGTGAAGGGCACGCGGCCGTGCACCAGGACCTTGAAGCCGGCGCCCTCGACCTCGCGCGTCAGCGTGGGATCGGCGCCGTCCGCGCCGTCCGTGCCCACCAGCTCGCCCGGCCACAGCAGATAGATGTCCTGCGCAAACTCCGAGGGGTCGCGCGCCGGCGGCGGGGCCACGCTGAAGGACACCTGCAGCGCCAGCGGCCCCGGCTCTCGCACGTCCCTGCGCGCCACGTTGGCGGTGATGAAGACCGGAGCGACCCAGAACTCGGGGTGCGGCTTCGAGGCGATGAACACCTGCGCGCCGGCGATCGCCGGGCTCAGGCCCAGCGCGACCAGCGCGATCGCGGCCGCCCGCGTCAGGCGTCCGCGGCGGGTCACCGGGTCGGATCCTCCCCCACCCGCACCAGCAGCTTGCCGAAGTTCTTGCCCTGCAGCAGCCCGATGAAGGCCTCCGGAGCCTTCTCGAGTCCCTCCACGATGTCCTCGCGATGCTTGAGCCGTCCCTCGCGCAGCCAGCCGCCGCACTCCGCGAGGAAGTGGCCCATGCGATCCAGGTGATCCGAGACGATGAACCCCTTCAGCAGCACGCGATTGAACAGGAAGGCCCGCAGGTCGGGACCGGGGGTGGGCTCGGTGGCGTTGTACTGAGAGATGAGGCCGCAGAGCGGGATGCGCGCGTTCTGGTTCAGCAGCGTCATCACCGCGCGGAGCACGTCGCCGCCCACGTTCTCGAAGTACACGTCGATGCCGCTCGGGCAGGCCGCCTTCAGCGCGGCGGGCAGGTCGCCGGTCTTGTAGTTCACGCACGCGTCGAAGCCCAGCGCGCGCACCACGTAGTCGCACTTGTCCGGGGAGCCCGCGATGCCGACCGCGCGGGCGCCCTTGATCTTCGCGATCTGGCCCACCGCGGAGCCGACCGCCCCCGACGCCGCCGACACCACCACCGTCTCCCCCGGCTTCGGCCGACCGATGTCGAGCAGGCCCACATAGGCGGTCATGCCGGGCATGCCGAGCACGCCCAGCGCGGTGGAGATCGGCGCCTGCTTCGGGTCGAGCTTTCGGAGCGCGCCGCCCTTGGACACCGCGTGCGACTGCCAGCCGTCGTAGCCGAGCACGAGGTCGCCGCGCGCGACCGCCGGGTGCCTGGACTCGAGCACCTCGCCGACGGTGCCGCCCACGATCACCTGCCCGGGCTCCACCGACTGCGCGTACGAGCGCGCGCCGCTGATGCGGCCGCGCATGTAGGGATCGAGCGAGAGATAGATGGTCCGGGTCAGCACCTCGCCGTCCTTCGGCGTGGGCCGCGGCGACTCGACCAGGTCGAAGTCGCTCGGCTTGGGCATTCCGACCGGACGGCTGCGCAGCACGATCTGCCGGTTCACGGGCGTGGGCATGGCCTGGCTCCCTCGGGCGGCGCCCTCCGCTCAGCGCGGGTCGTCGCCCCACCGGTACTCGCGGGTGATCTCGTCGAGACGCGACTTCAGCAGCGCGTCGATGGGCTTCTCGGGCGCGGACAGCAGGTCGTCGAGCTGATCGGGCCGGCTCGCCCCCACGATGGGCGCGGTGATCGCGGGCTCGGCCAGCATCCACGCGACGGCCAGCCGCGCCAGCGGCATGCCGGCCTCGTCGGCGAGCGGGCGCAGGACCTCGACCGTGTCGAACTCGCGCGCGTGCCAGTAGCGATCCTGGTAGCGCTCCGCGGCGGTGCCGAGGGTGAAGCGGGTGCCCACGGTCGGCCCGCTCTCGCGGCGGTGCTTGCCGGAGAGCAGACCGCCGGCCAGCGGATTGTAGGGGATCACCCCGAGGCCTTCCTCGCGGCAGAGCGGCAGCAGCTCGCGCTCGATCTGGCGGAAGAGCAGGTTGTAGCGCGGCTGCACCGAGTCGAAGCGCACCGCCCCGAGCACCTCGCTGCGCCCGAGCGCGCGCGCCACCTGGTAGGCCGCGAAGTTGGAGCAGCCCACGTAGCGGGCCTTGCCCGCCCGCACCACGTCGTCCAGCGCGCGCAGGGTCTCGTCGATCGGCGTCTCCGGGTCAGGATGGTGCAGCTGATACAGATCCACGTAGTCGGTGCGGAGCCGCCGCAGCGATCCCTCGATGGCGTCCAGGACGTGCTTGCGGGAGGCGCCGCGGTCCCATCGCCGCCCGCTCATCGCCCCCACGCACTTGGTGGCGACCACGAAGTCGCGCCGGCGGCCCTCGAGCCAGCGGCCCACGATCTCCTCGGTGCGGCCCACCGTCTCGAAGCCGCCGCCCAGCGGATAGACGTCGGCGGTGTCGAGGAACGTGATGCCGCCCGCGGCCGCCCGGTCGAGGATGGCCCGCGACGTGGCCTCGTCGCACTGCAGCCCGAAGGTCATGGTGCCGAGGCAGAGGCGCGAGACGGAGAGGCCGGTGCGGCCGAGACGAGCGTGGCGCATGCGAGGGAGAGAGTACCGAAGGGCCCGCGCGGGGGCAAGCGAGCGGTCCGTGATATAAGAGACGGCCATGGAATATCGAGTGCTCGGGCGGACCGGATTGCGGGTGTCGGCGCTGGCCTTCGGCTGCGGCGACGTGGGTGGGCTGATGGTGCGCGGCGCGCCCGCCGATCGCGAGCGCGGGGTGGCGCGCGCCATCGAGCTGGGCATCAACTACCTCGACACCGCGCCGTCCTACGGCTCGGGCGAATCCGAGAAGAACCTGGGGCAGGTGCTGCGCGCGCTGCGTCCGTCGGTCATCGTGGGCACCAAGTGGCGGCTCGTCGCGCGCGACCTCGCCGACGTGGCGGGAGCGGTCGCGCGCTCGGTGGAGACGAGCCTCGCGCGCCTCGGGCTCGAGCGGGTGGACCTGCTGCACCTGCACAACCTGATCGGCCGCGTGGGCGACGAGCGGCCGCTCGGGGTCGCGCGCGTGCTGGAGGCGGTGGTGCCGGCGGTGCGGCGGCTGCAGGAGCAGGGCAAGGTGCGCTTCTTCGGGGTGACCGCGTCCGGCGAGACCGGCGCCCTGCACCGCGCGATCGCCAGCGGAGCCGTCGACACCGCGCAGACCGTCTTCAACCTGCTGAATCCCACCGGGGCCTACCAGATGCCGGTCGGCTATCCCGCGCAGGACTACGACCGGCTACTGGCGCTGGCACGCGAGCAGGGCGTGGGCACCATCGGCATTCGCGTCCTGGCCGGCGGCGCGCTGAGCGGCCGGATCGAGCGTCACCCGACCGCCATCCCCACGGTGGCGCCGATCGCCTCGGGCCCCGACTACGCGAGCGACGTGGCGCGGGCCCGCGCGCTGCAGCCGCTGGTGGCGCAGGGCCACGCGGGCAGCCTGGTCGAGGCGGCCCTGCGCTTCGCCATCACCGGCGACGCGCTGTCCACCGTGCTCATCGGCTGCTCCGACCTCGCCCAGCTCGAGCAGGCCGCCGCCGCGGTCGAGAAGGGCCCGCTCTCCCCCGCCGCCCTCACCGCCTGGGGTCAGGTCTTGCAATACGACATTTCCACCCCGCGCGAGCGCGGCTGACCGCGAAAATGTCGTAATGCAAGACCTGACCCCGGCCTAGCGATTCGGGCCGCGGCCCATGGGGTAGGGCTGCCAGCGGATCAGCGAGGTCTTGGGCAGCACGCCGGGGTTGACCGCGGAGCGGGGCCACTTGCCCTGGAGCACGGTGGCGATCTCGCGGCCGAGCCGCCGCCGGGTCTCGGGGGCCATGCGCGCGGTGGCGGACGCGATGTGCGGGCTCACCAGCACGTTGTCCATGTGCAGCAGCGCGTTGTTGGGGTCCACCGGCTCGACCTCGAAGACGTCGAGCGCGGCGCCCGCGATCCACCCCTGACGCAGGGCCTCGGCGAGGGCGGCCTCGTCGACCGTCGGCCCGCGGCCATTGTTGATGAAGAGCGCGCTCTTCTTCATGGCGCGGAACTCGCGCTCGCTCATCATGTGCCGGGTCTCCGAGTTGAGCGGCGCGTGCATGGACAGGAAGTCGGCGCGCTGGCACAGCTCGATCAGGCTCGTCACCGGCTCCACCCCCACCGCGGTCATCTCCAGCTCGGCCAGGAACGGGTCGTAGGCGATCACGCGCAGCCCGAAGGCGTGCGAGCGGCGCGCCACCGCCTTGGCCACGTTGCCGAAGGAGATGAGGCCGAGGGTCTGGCCGTAGAGCCGCGGGATGTTCGCGAAGTAGGGCCGGCCCTCCGACCACTTGTTGTCGACGGTCAGCTGATGCATCAAGCGCAGGCGGCGGTGAGCGGCCAGGAACATGGCCATGGTGTGATCGGCCACCTCGTCGATGAACACGTCGGGCACGTTGGTGACCACGATGCCGGCCTCGGTGGCCGCGTCCACGTCCACCGTATCCGCGCCCACGCTGCCCAGCCCGATGACTTTGCAGTTGCGCAGCCCCTTGATGATGGTCGCGGTGATGCGCCGGTTGCGCGCGATGACCGCGTCGGCGTCCCGGGCCGCCGCGATGAACTCCTCCTCGGTCTTGGCCGCGACCTCGACGATCTCGGCGCCGATCGGGTCGAGCGCCTCTCGCTCGATCTTGTACGCGCCGTCGGCCAGGTCAAACGTGACCCCGCCCGACGGCTTCTGGACGACGACCTTGAACTTCGCGCTGGGGGCTGCCATGCCGACGACCTCCTGGGTCAAAGGTGAGGTGCTGCGTCCGCGGCCCCCCACTCTGGGGTCCACAAGGATACGCTCCGCGCCGGCCTGAAGTCGAGCGCCTCTTGTGCTAGGGTGTCGCTGATGCTCGTCGGAGCCTTCGCGGTCGCGCACACGCCGCAGCTGCTGATCCGTCCGGAGACCGAGGACCGCGATCTGGTCCTGCGCGTGCACGCGGCCATGCAGCGGGTGAAGGCGCGCCTGCAAGCGATGCGGCCGGACGCCATCGCGATCGTGGCCGGCGACCACGTCGAGGCGTTCTTCCTCGACGGCGTCCCCGCGCTGGCGGTGTACGTGGGCCGCGAGTGCACGGGCAGCTTCGGTCCCTACCGCTACCGTCTCGACATCCACGAGCCGCTCGCCCGCGCGGTCGTCGAGCAGGGCATCGAGCGCGGCTTCGATCTGCTCTACACCCAGGACGCCTCGCTCGACTACGCCTTCTACGTCCCCCTGCACTTCGTGATGCCGGAGCCGGCGGTGCCGATCGTCCCGCTGCACGTCAACGTGTACCTGCCGCCGCAGCCCACACCGGCCCGCTGCCACGCGTGGGGGGTGACGCTCGGCGAGATCCTGCGCGCGCGTCCGGAGCGCATCGCCCTGATCGCCTCGGGCGGCATGTCGCACTTCCCGGGCACCGACCGGTACAGCTCGCCCGAGTTCGACTACGACCGCGGGCTGCTCGACACGCTCCGCGCCGGCCGCGGCCGCGAGATGGCGCGGCTCACCGGCGAGGAGCTGGACAAGCGTGGCAACATCGAGCTGCGCACCTGGATCACGCTGCTGGGCGCGGTGGGCGACGCGCGCGCGGACGTGTACTGCTACGAGCCGTCGTGGCATCACGGCAACGCGGTGGTCGAGTGGCCGATGAGCGGCGGATGAGCGACGGCGCCCACTACCGGTTCCCCCCGTCCGAGGCCTACCGGGTGAATCGCTGCCTGTACGCGCTGAAGTCGGACCGGGCCTTCGCGGAGCGCTTCCTCGCCGATGCCCGCGCGGCCACCGACTCGATGGGGCTGACCGACGGCGAGCGCGCCGACCTGCTGCATCTCGACCGCGACGCGCTGGTGGCGCGCGGCGCTCATCCCTACCTCGTGTTCATGGCCGGGCTCCGCCTCAAGATGCTGAGGGAGCCGTCGCGGATGGAGTACTTCTAGGACGTCACCTCGATGCGGGTGGCGACCAGCTTGGCGCCTCGCTCCTCGTAGAACGCCTTCACCTTCGCGCCCTCCTGCAGATCGGCGAAGCGCGCCTCGCGGCCGTCCACCTGGATCAGCGTGTCCGGTCGCACCTCGAGGGTCTTGCCGAGCAGGCTCAGCGGCCCGATCGACACGTCCACCGTCTCGGTGCGGCCGTCCACCCGGGTGAGCTTGCCCTCGATCATGCCCGCGCCCCGGTCGACCCGGGCCAGGGTCTGGGCCGCCCGCGGCCCCGCGTGGGCCTGGGCCACCGCCGGCGCGGTGTTCACGCCGGGGCCGGCGGCGGCCGCCACCAGGCCGAGGGCGAGTCCGATGCCCCGTCCGATATACCGCCGGATCTGGTGCCGCTCCATGGCATCCTCCTCTCGCGGGCGGATTGGCCCCGCTTGCGCATATAGAGAGAGCAAGTGCGGTACCAGCAGCCGACATGTCGCTTTGAAAGACCCGAATCGGCGGCTGCGATGCGCGAGCTGTGGGCAGGGCGTGTAAGCGTTACACGCATCCAGCACGTAAGTTGTTCCGGGAGATGGACCATGACACGACGCTTCAGGCGGCTCGCTCGACGGTACGGCTCGATCGCATTCGTGGTCGCAGTCCTGCGTAGCTACCGGGAGGGCCGACGCCGAGGGCAGACCCGCTTGAGCGCGCTCCGCTTCGGACGCGCGGTGGCCCGGTGGCGCCGTCAGAACGGAGCCGCGCATTCGTAGACGCGGCCGGGGCCCCGCGCGTCGGCCGGGGCAGACCGGGCGCGGCGCGGTGGCCACGCTCCTCCTGCTCCTGACCGTCGCGGCCGTCCCGGGCTCCTCGCCGCCCGCGGCGGTGGCGCAGACGCCGGCCCCCGCTCCCGCCGCTCCGTCACCGCCACCCGGCTCGCCCGCCCCGGACCCGGTCGCGCGCGAGCTGCAGCAGGCGCTCGCGGTGGCCACCCAGCGCTTCCAGGCCATGGACGGCGCGGGCGTGCTCGCCAATATCTCCGACCGGTATCGCAACGGGCCGTTCACCAAGACCTCGGTGCGCGAGCACCTGCTCACCATGTTCGCGCTCTACGACACCGTGCGCGCCCGCGTGCGGGTGGACGAGGTGCGGATGGTGGACGGCCGCGCGTGGGTGTATTCCACCGGCGAGATCACCGGCCGGCTGCGCGGCATCGGCGCGTGGACCACCGTGCTCTCGTGGGAGCGGGAGCCCGAGGTGGCCCAGCGCGAGGGCGCCGCCTGGAAGCTGATCGGCCCCGGCGCCTGACCGGCGCCCGAGTACCCCCCGCCGCGCTCAATCGTCGCCGGCCCCTCGCGCGCGATCGGCTATGCTAGCCGCCGCCGCCCGAGGCGGCCACGGGGGGAATCGACCTGGCCGGCGTCCTGCTGCTCTACGCCTTGACGTTGTTCGCGGGAGCCACGCTCCTGTTCGCCATGCAGCCGATGGTGGGCAAGATGATCCTGCCCCTGCTCGGCGGCACGCCGGCGGTCTGGAGCACCTGCATGGTGTTCTTCCAGGCCGCCCTGCTCGGCGGCTACGCCTACGCGCACGTGATCAGCGCGCGGCTGCGGCTCTCCCGGCAGGTGCCGGTGCACTTGATCGTGCTCGCTCTGCCGTTCCTGGTGCTGCCCCTGGCCGTCAACCCGGGCCTCCCGCGCGGCGGCGAGGGCAACCCGGTGCTGGACGTGCTCATCCTGCTCTCGGTCTCGGTGGGACTGCCCTTCCTGGCGGTGAGCGCGACCGCGCCGCTGCTGCAGCAGTGGTTCACCCGGACCGGGCATCCGGCGGCCCACGATCCCTACTTCCTCTACGCCGCGAGCAACCTGGGCAGCATGCTGGCCCTGCTGGGCTATCCGACGCTGGTCGAGCCCCACCTCCATCTGCAAGGGGCCTCCTGGCTCAGCCAGACGCGGCTGTGGACCGCCGGCTACGTGGGGCTCGTGCTCCTCGTCGCGCTCTGCGCGCTGACGCTCCGGTGGACGCCGGCCGGCGCGACCACCGGCGGGACGACGGTCGAGCCGCCCGAGGAATGGCCCGCCTGGCCGCGCCGGCTCTACTGGGTCGCGCTCGCCTTCGTGCCGTCGAGCCTGCTGCTCGGCGTCACCACCTACATCAGCACCGACCTCGCCGCGGTGCCGCTCCTGTGGGTGCTGCCGCTCGCGATCTACCTGCTGACCTTCATCCTGGCCTTCGGCCGGTGGCCGCGCCGGCTGCATCGCCTGGTGGTGGCGGCCACGCCGGCGATGGTGCTGCTCGTCATCTTCCTGATGGTGTCGAGCCTGCCCGAGCGCATCTGGATCACGGTGCTGTGGCACTTCGGCCTGCTCTTCGTGGTCGCGCTGGCCGCCCACGGCGAGCTGGCGCAGGAACGGCCCGCACCGCGTCATCTCACCGAGTTCTACCTGCTGATGTCGATCGGCGGAGTGCTGGGCGGGGTCTTCAATGCCCTGGTCGCACCCCTCGTGTTCCGCTCGCTGATCGAGTACCCGCTGATGATGATCCTGGCGTGCGTGCTCCTGCTCGCCCCGCGCACGCCCGCGCTCGGCCTCGGCGCGGGCGCCGGGCGCGCCCTCGGGCTGGTGGCGATCGTCGCCGCGCTGGCCCTGGTCCTCTACTCCGAGTCGATCAAGGTGCGGACCGACTTCGCGTTCGTGGCGCGCGTGCTCGAGCTGAGCCGGGACTGGGTCGGCACGTGGCTCGATCCGGTCGAGCGCGCGGCCAACAAGTTCATGATCTACGGCCCGCCCATCGTGCTCGCCGGCTTCCTGTGGCGCCGGCCGCTGCACCTGGGCCTGGCCCTGGGCGCGGTGCTGCTGATCTCGGGCTACGTGGACGCGCGCAACAACGATCAGATCCGCCAGAGCCGCTCGTTCTTCGGCGTCGTG
>Ga0209971_1000013_pt1 | contig 70243 bp, 80 predicted proteins | sample InoplaM3SAM_FD_187588 | JGI IMG/M metagenome (GOLD analysis project Ga0209971, IMG submission 187588) | Arabidopsis thaliana rhizosphere microbial communities from the Joint Genome Institute, USA, that affect carbon cycling - Inoculated... | ecosystem: Host-associated > Plants > Roots >... | reverse complement strand
GACGACCGAGAACTTGTCCTTCACCTCCACGACCCGCCCGGCGGCCACCTCCTCGTCCAGCTCACCCAGCATCTCGCCGGTGATGGGATGGACGATGGCGATCTTGTCGCGCCTCACGCTCACGTTGGTGCCGACCTTGACGCCGTCGGCCGCAGCCAGGTCGATGATGACGCGAGACGTGTCCACGAACACCACGTAGCCGCGGGTGGCCGGCTGGGCCGGGATCGCGGCGGCCGCGTCGGTCCGGGTGGTGGGCGCCGCCACCACTGCGGCGCTGCGCGAGGTCGGCACCGTCGGTACGGTGTTCTCGAGCTTGTAGGCTCCGCCCTGCCGCGGGCTGACCCGACCACCGCCGGGGGGCGAGCCGTACTTCGATACGATCTCGGGCGACGCCAGGAGCGTCGATTGGCCGAACACGAACGACTTCATGGTCGTGGGGACCTTGTCCTCCTCGACCCAGATGTACTCGGGCTCGCTGGCGATGTCGCAGCACCGCGGGTTCTTGATCAGAAGCCATTTCGGCTCGGTGGCCCGTAAGGACACCGACGGATCGCTCGGACTGGTGAGCCCGGCGTACTCTCGCCAGCTCCGGCCGCCGCAGCCGGAGACCGCGATCAGGATGAGACCCGCGAGGGCGAACCGGTGGCAGCACCGAAGGGTGTTCATGACGACCACCAGCATACCAGAACTGCTGTCTCTACCCGGACTTCCACGTTGGCCGGCTAGTCCGTCGGCACCGGCTCCCACGGGAAGCGCTGCTCGGCGGCACCCTCCGACCGGCTCAGGGCCGCTCTCCGCGAGAAGAGGGCGGTGCCGGTCACCGCGGACACCCAGGTGACGTCGAGATACGTGATGCCGCGCCGCTCGATGAGCACCGGCACCAGCCAGCCGGCCACTTCCAGGCTTCGGCCGGAGGCCTTGGCCTTGGCCGGGCTCACCAGCAGCTCCTCGCTCCGCGTCTTCTGGCCGAGCAGGTACTCCTGCACCGCGGCGGGGTCGGCGACCTGGAAGCGCTTGGTGAGCTCCAGCGCATGCGCCATCATGAACGGCACCCGTCGCAGATCCGCCTTGGCCTTGGTCAGGTCCGTGGCGGGGGCGACCGCGACGCGGATACGGCCCTTCGTGATGCGCACGCCGTCCTCGGGCTGGGGCGGCGGGGTTCGGCTATCCTCGGGCACGAACAGCGCCTCGGAGTACTGGGGGTGCACGCGGAGGATCTGGGCGTAGCCGAGCACGCTCTCGTGTCGGCCCAGCGGCCGTCCGTTCACCGGGTGACGGAAGACATCGCCCTTTCGGTAGACCGAGTACTCCTGACCGGGCTGGACGCCGTCCTTCTCGGCGAGGTCGATGAAGAGACGGTCACCGTCGACCTGGGCCACCATGCCTTCGGCGGGCCGGAACGCGCCGACCACTTCCGGGAGCATGAGCGTGAAGGTCGCGCCGACCTGGTCCGCGGTCCCGGCCGCTGTCGTGGATACCACCCCGAGGACGAATGCGGGCAGGAGCAGTCCGGCCCAGCGCGTCGCCACCTAGAAGACCACCGAGGGCTGGTGCATGCCGAAGACGCGCCTCAGGGTGTCGCAGATCTCGCCGAGCGTGACCTGGACCCGCACCGCGGCGAGGATGTGGGGCATCAGGTTGTCGCGACCGCGGGCGGCGCGGTCCACCGCCTCGAGGGCACGCGCCGCCGCCGAGGCGTCACGGTTGCGGCGCAGCTCGCTCAGACGCTCGATGATGGCCTGGCCCACCGCGGGATCCACCTGGAAGAGGTTCCCGGGAGGCGCCTCGTCCATCGCGAACTCGTTGACGCCGACCACCACCCGCTGCTTGCCCTCCACCTCCTGCTGGTAGCGGTAGGCCGCCTCCTGGATCTCGCGCTGCATGAACGGGATCGCGTGCACCGAGCCGCCCATGCCGTCGATCTTGGCGATGTAGGTCTCCGCCTCCTCCTCGATCCGCTTCGTGGCCCGCTCGATGGTGTAGGAGCCGCCGAGCGGATCGACGATGTCGGCCACCCCGGACTCGTGGGCGAGGATCTGCTGGGTGCGGAGCGCGATGCGCACCGCGGCCTCGCTGGGCAGCGACAGCGCCTCGTCCATCGAGTTGGTGTGCAGCGACTGACAGCCGCCCAGCACCGCCGCGAGCGCCTGCACCGCGACCCGCACGATGTTGTTCTCGGGCTGCTGGGCGGTCAGCATGCTGCCCGCGGTCTGGGCGTGGAACCGCAGCATCTGCGACCGCGGGTCCTTCGCGTCGAAGCGGTCTTTCATGATCCGCGCCCACAGTCGCCGGGCGGCCCGGAACTTGGCCACCTCCTCGAGCAGGTTGTTGTGGGCGTTGAAGAAGAAGGAGAGCTGGGGCGCGAACTCGTCGACCTTGAGGCCGGCCTCCTGGGCCGCGGTCACGTAGGCGATGCCGTTGGCCAGGGTGAACGCGACTTCCTGCGCGGCGGTGGAGCCGGCCTCGCGCAGGTGGTAGCCGGAGATCGAGATCGTGTTCCAGCGCGGCACCCGCTCGCGGCAGAACGCGAACATGTCGGTGATCAGCCGCATGGACGGGCCGGGCGGGAAGACGTAGGTGCCGCGCGCGACGTACTCCTTCAGGATGTCGTTCTGGACGGTGCCGGAGAGCCGGTCCGCGGCCACGCCCTGACGCTCGCCCACCGCCATGTACAGGCAGAGCAGGATCGAGGCGGTGGCGTTGATGGTCATCGAGGTGGAGACGCGGTCGAGCGGAATGGCCTCGAAGAGGGCGGCCATGTCCTCGACGCTCGAGATGGCCACGCCGACCTTGCCGACCTCGCTGCGGGCCACCTCGTGATCGGCGTCGTAGCCCATCTGGGTCGGCAGGTCGAAGGCCACGCTGAGCCCGCTCTGGCCCTGCTCGAGCAGGTAGCGGAAGCGGCGATTGGTCTCGCTCGCCGAGCCGAAGCCCGCGTACTGGCGCATCGTCCAGAAGCGGCCGCGGTACATGGTGGGCTGGACCCCGCGCGTGAACGGGAACTCGCCCGGGAAGCCCAGGTCCCGCACGTAGTCCACCGCCGCGGTGTCCGCCGGCGTGTTCAGACCGTCCAGGGGGGCGCCGCTGGAGTCCGCGAAGTTCGCCCGCTCGGGGGAGCGGGCGAGCGAGGGCCGGAGGACGCGCTCCTCCCACGTCCGGCGGGCCTGCTGGAACCGCGCCTGCTCGTCCGGGGTCATAGCGGGATATTGCCGTGCTTCTTCGGCGGGTTCACGTCGCGCTTGGTGTGCAGGACCTCGAGGGCCTGGATGAGCCGCCGGCGGGTATCCCGCGGCTCGATCACCTCGTCGATGTAGCCGCGCTCCGCCGCCGCGTAGGGATTCGCGAACTTCTCGCGGTATTCGCGCACCTTCTCGTCCTTGAGCGCCGCGGGATCGGTCGCCCCGTCCACCTCGCGTCGGTAGAGGATGTTCACCGCGCCGTCCGGGCCCATCACCGCGATCTCGGCGGTGGGAAACGCAAAGTTGACATCACCCCGGATGTGCTTGGACGACATCACACAGTAGGCGCCCCCGTAGGCCTTCCGCGTGATCACGGTGAGCTTCGGCACCGTGGCCTCGCAGAAGGCGAAGAGCAGCTTGGCGCCGTGCTTGATGATACCGCCGAACTCCTGGGCGGTGCCGGGGAGAAAGCCGGGCACGTCCTCGAAGGTCACGATCGGGATGTTGAAGCAGTCGCAGAAGCGCACGAAGCGCGCGCCCTTGAGCGAGGCGTTGATGTCGAGGCAGCCGGCGAGATGGGCGGGCTGGTTGGCCACGATGCCCACCGGCCGTCCTCCGAGGCGTCCGAACCCGATCACGAGGTTCGGCGCGTAGTCGGCGTGGACCTCGAAGAAGTACCGGTCGTCGAGCACCGGCCGCACGATGTCCTTGATGTCGTAGGGTCGGTTCGGCTGGTCGGGCACCACCGTCTGCAGCTCCTCGTCGACCCGATCCACCGGGTCGAGCGAGGGACGGATCGGAGGATCCTCCGCGTTGTTCTGGGGCAGGAACGTGAGCAATTCCCGGATGAGGGCGAGGCATTCCTCCTCGTTCTCGGCCGCGAAGTGGGCGACGCCCGACGTGGCTCCGTGGGTGGAGGCCCCGCCCAGATCCTCGAACGAGACCTCCTCGTGGGTGACCGCCTTGATGACATCGGGGCCGGTCACGAACATGTACGAGCTGTTCTTGACCATGAACACGAAGTCGGTGATGGCGGGCGAGTAGACCGCGCCGCCCGCGCACGGGCCCATGATCGCGGAGATCTGGGGCACCACGCCCGAGGCGAGCGTGTTGCGCAGGAAGATGTCGGCATACCCGGCCAGCGAGACCACGCCCTCCTGGATCCGCGCGCCTCCCGAGTCGTTCAGCCCCACGATCGGGGTGCCGGTCTTCATGGCGAGGTCCATGATCTTGCAGATCTTCCGCGCGTAGGCCTCGGAGAGCGAGCCGCCGAACACCGTGAAGTCCTGCGCGAACACGAAGACCGGCCGGCCGTGGATGCGCCCGGAGCCGGTGACCACCCCGTCGCCCGGGATTCGCTGATCGTCCATCCCGAAATCGTGGCTCTGGTGCACGACCAGGCGATCGATCTCGGCGAAGGAGCCCTTGTCCAGCAACAGCTCGACGCGCTCGCGGGCCGTCTTCTTGCCCGCCTTGTGCTGGCGCGCGATGCGCTCGGCACCGCCGGCAAGGTCGGCCGCCTCGTTGCGGCGCCGGAGCTCGTCGAAGCGATCCTGGAGGGGCATGGCAGGCTACCTGTGGTAGCGGAGTATAGGGGCCGCCGACCGGGAAAGTCAATGAATGCGGGCGCTTCTCGGGCGGTTTCATTGACTTGCCGCATCCCGCCTGCCATACTGACCCTCCGATGAGCCCTCTGGCTGTCGGCGTCATCCTCGCCTGCATGGTGGCGCTCACCGCGGTCGTGATCTCCACGCTCCTCGCGTTCAGGAGGACCGCGCAGCGGGCCGAGAGCGTGCTGGCGGTCGTGGAGCGCGAGATCCGGCCGATGGCCGGCGAGCTCGAGCGCCTGACCGCGGAGCTGCAGAAGCTCTCGCACAAGGCCAACGACAGCATCGATCGGATCGGGAACGTCGTGGACCGGGTGGAGGACATCTCGGTCGCGGTCGCGCGAGTCGCCACCGCGGTCGGCGGGCTGACCCGCGTCGGGCAGTACGCGGGCCTCGCGGTCGGCCTCAAGCGCGGCGTCGAGGCCTTCCTCGACCGGATCAAGGATCGGCGACACTGACCAGAGGACCGGATCGACAACACGAGCCACAAAGGAGAACAAGACCATGAGTGAAGAGCGCGGAATCGACGCGGCGGGTTATCTCGGCTGGTTCTTCCTCGGGGCCATCGCGGGCGCGGCCACCGCCGTCCTGCTCACTCCCAAGACCGGACGCGAGGCGCGCGAGCTGCTCGCCGAGCACGGCGGTGATCTCTTCAAGCGGGCCCAGGACGCGGCGGGCCAGGCGCAGAATCGGGCCGGCGATCTCTTCGAGCGCGGCCGCGAGTACTTCGAGGAGCAGGCGCAACGGCTGAGCTCTGCCTTCGAGGCGGGCCGCTCCGCGATGAAGGACGAGATCACTCGGGGTCGGTCCACCAGCAACTAGAACCGATCCCCGCGAATGGCCGAGGTCGAGCTACCCAATCCCGAAGAGCTGCACGAGCACTCGGTCAGTCACTTCAGCCGGCGGGTCGCGCTGGTCACGGCCATCTTCGCGGTGGTCCTGGCCATCGCGGCCCTCGGCGGCAACCACGCGATGAAGGAGATGCTGCTCGCCCAGCAGCAGTCCTCCGATCAGTGGGCCTTCTACCAGGCCAAGGTCATCCGCGAGCACCTCTACCGCGGCCAGAAGCTGCGCCTCGAGGCCGAGCTCGCCGAGCGCGACGCCACCATGAAGCCGGAAGCGCGGCGGAAGCTCGAGGCGCTCCTGGCCAAGCTCGATGAGGAGGAGCAGCGCTACGGCGCCGAGAAGAAGGACATCGAGAAGGAGGCCAAGAAGCTCGAGAACGTGCGCGACTCGTACCAGGCCCGCGATCCCTACTTCCTGATCGCGGAGGCACTCCTGCAGATCGCGATCGTGATGTCGTCGGTGTCGATCCTGGCGCGCTCGCGCCTGATCTTCTCGTTCAGCCTGGTGGTCGCGGTGGTGGGCGCGGTGCTCACCGCCAACGGGTACTGGAGCTTCTTCGAGCTGTCCTTCCTGCACGGCGGTCATCACTGACGCGCCGCCGCTCCACTGACGCGCCGCCGCTCCGAGCCGGGGGGTTCGCCCCGGGCCCGCGCGTTAGCGCCGGAAGTCGGCCCGGGTCGGCAGCAGCCGGTCGGCGATCAGGTTGCGCATCATCTCCACCGTCCCGCCGCCGATCGCGAACATGCGGGCGTCGCGCACCATCCGCTCCACCGGCAGGCCGCGCCCGTACCCGGCCGCGCCGTGGATCTGCAGCGCCTGGCCCGTCACCTCCTGCGCCGTCTCGGCCGCGAAGGTCTTGGCCTTGGCCGCCTCCAGCGCGTCGGGGAAGCCGGAGCCCGCATTCACCGCGGCCCGATGGATGAGCAGACGGGCCGCGTCCAGGCGGATCGCCATGTCGGCCAGCTTCCAGCGGATGCCCTGGAAGTCACCGATGGCCCGGCCGAACTGGCGGCGCCGGCCCGCGTAGTCCAGCGCCAGCTCGTACGCCCCCTGCGCGAGCCCGAGCGCGACGGTGGCCGCGCCGAGGCGCTGGCCGTTGTAGGCCTGCATGAGCTTCTTGAATCCGTCGCCGGGCCCCACGAGCACCTGATCTTTGCCCACGTGGCAGCGCTCGAAGTGGAGTCGGCCCTCCGGGATGCCGCGCAATCCCATGGTCCGGTCCCGCTCTCCGATGCGAAAGCCCGGCGTGTCTCGCTCGACCAGGATGCCCCCGATGCCGCCGGCTCCGGGAGCACCGCTCATTCGGCAGTACACGAGATAGAGCCGCGAGGTACCGGCGCCGGTGATCCACCGCTTCTCCCCGGTGAGCGCGTAGCCCTCCGGAGATTCGTCGGCGCGGGTCGCCAGATCGGTCGCGGCGGAGCCGGCCTCCGGCTCGGTGATCGCGATGGCCGGCTTGTCGCCCTCCAGCACCCAGGGAAAGTACCGGCGCTTCTGCGTCTCGCTGCCGTAGGCGGCCAGCGCGCCCACCACACCGAGGCTTCCCTCGACCACGATCCGGGCGGTCACGCCGCACACGCGGGCGATCTCCTCGACGACCAGGAGCACCTCGAGGATGGACGCGCCCGGTCCGCCGTACTGCTTCGGGATGGTGAGCCCCATGAAGCCGGCGCTCACCAGGTCCTTGACGTTGTCCCAGGGATACTCCTCGTCGGCGTCCCAGCGCGCGGCCCGGGCGCGGAAGACCTGATCGGCCAGCTCGCGCGCGGAGCGCCGCAGCGTTTCCTGCGCGGGGGTCAGCGTGAAGTCCATGGTCTCGGCCTCCCCTCACCCTGCCCGCTCCCCGGTGGGGAGAGGGAGACTGGCGAGAGATCGCTAGATGTGGATCGGATGGCCGAGGGCGGCGAGCGTCGCCTCGAGGGCCGCCTCGGAGAGCGTGGGGTGGGCGTGGATGGTGTGGACGATCTCCTCCAGCGTGGCCTCGAGCGTCCGTCCCACCGCGAACTCGTGGATCAGCTCGGTGGCCTCGGGGCCGACGATGTGCACGCCGAGCAGCTCGCCGGTGGTCTTGTCCGCCACCACCTTGATGAAGCCGTCGGTCTCGCCCAGCGCCACCGCCTTCCCGCTGGCGGTGAACGGGAACTTCCCCACCGCGATCTCGCGCCCGCCCGCGCGCGCGGTGGCCTCCGAGACGCCGATCGAGGCCACCTGCGGCCGGCAATAGGTGCACGACGGCACGTTGCCGTAGTCCACCGGCCGTGGGCTCTGGCCCGCGATCGCCTCCGCGGCCACCACGCCCTCGGCCATGGCCTTGTGCGCGAGCATCTGGTGGCCGGCCATGTCCCCGATGGCGTAGAGGCCCTTCACCGACGTCTCCATGGCGGCCGACACCGTCACGAAGCCCCGCTCGGTGGCGACCGAGAGCGCCTCGAGCCCGAGTCCCTTCGTTCGCGCGGCGCGTCCCACCGCCATCAGCACCTGATCCGCCTGGACGGTGTCGGTCTTGCCCTCGGCCTCCACCGCCACCGCGATCCCGGAGGCGCCCGGCGTCACCGACTTCACCTTCGCGCCGGTGCGGATGGCGATGTCCCGACGGGAGAAGAGACGGGTGATGAGGGCCGAGACTTCCTCGTCCTCGACCGGCAGCACGCGCGGCAACGCCTCCAGCACGGTGACCTTCACCCCGTACGTGGCGTAGACGTCGGCGAACTCGATGCCCACCGCGCCCGCCCCGATGATCACGAGCGAGCCGGGCCGGCCCTCGTTGGTGACCGCGCCGGTGGACGAGATGATCCGCTTCTCGTCGATGGTGACGCCGGGTAGCGACCGGGGCTCGGATCCGGTGGCGAGAATGACCGCCCGGTGGGCTTCGAGGGTGTGGGCGCCGTCCGCGCCGCCGGTGACCTCGACCACCTTCGCGCTCGTGAGCGCGCCCCGGCCCCGGAATAGGGTGATCTTGTTCTTGCGGAAGAGGAACTCGACGCCCTTGGCCATGCGGTCGGCGACTCGGCGCGAGCGCTGCACCGCCTGGGCGTAGTCCGCCTTCCAGTCGTTCACCGCGATCCCGAACTCCGCGGCCCGCTCGAAGAGGTGCACGACCTCGGCATTGCGGAGCAGCGACTTGGTCGGGATGCAGCCCCAGTTGAGACAGACGCCGCCCGGACGGTCGTCCTCCACGGTGGCCACCGAGAGACCGAGCTGGGCGCAGCGGATGGCCGACACGTAGCCGCCCGGACCGGTGCCCACCACCACGACGTCGAACGCCTGCGCGGCCATCGTCTAGACCAGCAGCCGCAGCGGCTCTTCGAGCAGCCGCTTGACGTCCTGCAGGAACCGGGCGCCCATCGCCCCGTCCATCACCCGGTGGTCGCACGAGATCGTCACCTTCATCCGCCGCCCGACGCGGATCTCGCCCTCGGCCACCACCGGCGTCTGCCGCACCGAGCTCACCGCCAGGATCGCGCCCTCGGGCGGGTTGATGATGGCCGAGAACTCCTCGACGTCGTACATGCCGAGGTTGGAGATCGAGAACGTGGCCCCGGACATTTCTTGCGCCCGGAGCTTGCCGCCGCGCGCGCGCTCGGCCAGATCGCGCGACTCGACCGCGATGCGGCCGAGCGGCTTGACGTCGCAGTCCCGGAGCACCGGCGTGATCAGCCCCTGCTCCAGCGCGACCGCCAGGCCGATGTGGGCGCGATGGTGCACCCGGACGGCCTGGCCGTTGAGCTGGGCGTTGACCCCCGGATTCTTCCGCAGGGCCAGCGCGGTGGCCTTGACCACCATGTCGGTGACCGAGATCTTCGGCTGCCCCTCGAGCGAGTTGAGCTGCTCGCGCAGCTTCCACGCCGCGTCCATGTCCACCTCGGAGGTGACGTAGAAGTGGGGCACCGGCGCCTTCGACATCGGCATGCGCTTGGCGATGGCCGCGCGCATCGGCGTCATCGCCACGTCCTCGAACTCGGCCTCGGGCCGCGGCGGAACGACGAAGGCCGCGGCGTCCGGGCGACTCGGCGCGGCCGCGGGGCGCAAGACGCCCGCCGCGGCGGCCGGACGCGGGGCGGCCTGCGCGGCCTCGACGTCGCGACGGATGATGCGCCCCCCCGGCCCCGTGCCCTGGATCAGCCGGAGGTCCACGCCGGTCTGTCCGGCGATCTTGCGGGCGAGCGGCGAGGCCTTGACGCGTCCGTCCGCGGGCTGGACGGTCGCGGCCGCCGCGGGAGCCATCGGCACCACCTGCGTGGTCGCCGGCACCGACTGATAGCTCTCCATGGCTGGCAGCGGGCCGGTGGCGGCAGCGGGCGCCGCCGGCCGGCCGGCGGCCGGCGCGTTGGCGGTGGCCGGGGGCGCCGCGGCCGGCTTCGGCGCAGCCGGCTTCGGCGCGGCGGCGAGATTCGCGATGTCGTCGGAGGGATCCGCGATGACCCCGATCAAGTCGCCGACCGGAACGGAGTCCCCCTCGGGAACCACGATCTTCCGGAGCACACCCGAGCCGAACGCCTCGATCTCCACGTTGGCCTTGTCGGTCTCGATCTCGGCGATGACGTCGCCGCCCTTGACCGTGTCGCCCTCCTTGCGGAGCCACTTGATGACCTTGCCGGTCTCCATGGCGTCCGACAGCTTGGGCATCAAGACCTTGGTGATCATGCGTTGCACACCCGGCGGATCGCCTCGGCGATCTTGGCCTTCGACGGAGTCTTGAGCAGCTCCAGGTTCTTGGCGTAGGGCATCGGCGCGTTCTCGCCGGTCACCCGCTCGACCGGCGCGTCCAGGTCGTCGAAGGCCTCCTCCTGGATCTCGGCCGCGATCTCCGAGCCCATGCCCGCAAAGCCGGCGCCCGCTTCGAGCACCACGGCCCGGTGCGTCTTGCGCACCGACCCGATGATGGTCTCGGTGTCCATCGGCCGCAGCGTCCGCGGGTCGACGATCTCCATCGAGATCCCTTCCTTGGCCAGCTCCTCGGCCACCTCGAGGGCGCGGTAGAGCATGCCCATGTAGGCCACCACCGTCACGTCCGTGCCCTCGCGTCGGATCACCGCCTGCCCGAGGGGGATCAGGAAGTCGGGATCGTCGGGAACCTCGCCCTTCACCGCGTACAGCGTCTCGGCCTCGATGAAGATCACCGGGTTGTCGTCGCGGATCGCCGACTTGAGCAGCCCCTTGGCGTCGGCGGGCGTGGAGGGGCGCACCACCTTGAGGCCCGGGACGTGGTAGAAGTACGTCTCCATCGACTGCGAGTGCTGCGCCGCGAGCTGAGCGGCCGGCCCGCCCGGCCCGCGAACAACCAGCGGAATATTGTACTGGCCGCCGGACATGTAGCAGATCTTCGCGGCCGAGTTCACGATCTGATCGAGAGCGAGGATCGAGAAGTTGAAGGTCATCATCTCGATCACCGGCCGCAGCCCGAGCATCGCGGCGCCGACGCCGACCCCGGTAAACCCCGATTCACAGATCGGGGTGTCGATGATCCGCTTGTCGCCGAACTCCTTGAGCAGCCCCTGGGTGACCTTGTAGGCGCCGTCGTAGAGGCCGACCTCCTCGCCCATCAGGAACACGCGGGGGTCCCGCCGCATCTCCTCGCGGAGCGCCACGTTGAGGGCCTCGCGATAGGTCATGACCGCCATGGCGTCAGTCCTTGTAGACGTCCGTGAACAACTCTTCGGGCGACGGCTCGGGCGAGGCGTCGGCGAAGGCCACCGCCTCGTCGGCCAGGTCGTTCACCGCCTTCTCCACGTTCCGGACGTCGGCCTCGCTGAGCACGCCGTCCTTCAGGCAGCGGTCGGTGAAGAGCGCGATCGGATCGCGAAGCTTCTCCCGCTCGACCTCCTCCTTGGTGCGGTACACCGCCCCGGCCGGATCCCGCATGGAATGCCCGCGGAAGCGGTAGGTGCGCGCCTCCACCAGGGTCGGGATCTTCTCCCGGCGTGCCCGCTCCACCGCCCGGCCCACCACCTCGCGCACCGCCAGCACGTCCATGCCGTCCACCGCCTCGCCCGGGATCCCGTAGGTCTCGGCGAAGCGCCAGATCTCGGTCTGGGCGAGCGCCCGGTGGATGGCGGTGCCCATCGCGTAGCGGTTGTTCTCGCAGATGAAGATCACCGGCAGCTTCCAGAGCGCGGCCAGGTTCATCGACTCGTGGAACTCGCCCTGGGGCACCGCCCCGTCGCCGAAGTAGCACAGCACGACCTGGTCGCCGCCCTGGTACCTGATCGCGAAGCCGGCGCCCGCGGCCAGCGGCAGGTGCGCGCCCACGATGCCGTGGCCGCCCAGGAAGTTCACGCTCTTGTCGAACAGGTGCATCGACCCGCCCTTGCCCTTGGAGAGCCCGTCGATGCGACCGAACAGCTCGGCCATGACCCGGCGCGGGTCCGATCCCTTGGCCAGGCAGTGGCCGTGCTCCCGATACGACGAGACCGCGTAGTCGTCCGGGCGAAGGATCGACGTCGCGCCGACCGCCACCGCCTCCTGCCCGATGTAGAGGTGCAGGAAGCCGCCGATCTTCCCGAGCGCGTACATCTCGGCCGCCTTCTCCTCGAAGCGCCGAATCAGGGCCATCTGGGTGAGGAGCCGCCGGGCCAGCTCGGCATCGAGCCGGGTCGGCGGAGTCGCCGTCTTGGTCTGGGCCATCTGCTGTCTCCTTGCTACCGCCTGACTATCCACGCAGCGTGCTGAGCTCGTCGACCGAGAGGCGCCGGCGGAGGCGGAAGATCGCCACGATGATCGCCAGGCCCACCGCCACCTCGGCGGCGGCCACGCACATCACGAAGAAGACGAGCGCCTGTCCCTCGATGGTGCCGTGCCGCTGTCCGAGCGCGACCAGCGCCAGGTTGGCCGCGTTGAGCATGAGCTCGATCGACATGAAGATCACGAGCGGATCGCGCCGGATCAGAACCCCCAGCACGCCCATGCTGAACAGCACCGCCGAGAGCGCGACGTAGTACGACTCGGGAACCATGCTACGCCCGCCGCTTCGTCAGGGCCATCACTCCCACGATGGCGGCCAGGAGGAGCACCGAGGTCACCTCGAACGGAAACAAATAGTCGGTGAAGAGCACCCGTCCGACCGCATCCGCCCCCCCGGGCAGCGGCGGCTTCACCGCGCCCCGGAAGGTGGCCGAGCCGAGCACGAGGGCCAGGAGGATCAGGAGCGCCGCCACCGCCGGAATCGTGAGCAGGCGCTGGCCGCGCAGCGGGTCCGGGCCCGTCTCCACCTTGCCCGGGATCAGGACCATGATCGCGAAGACGAACAGCACCGCGATGGCCCCCGCATAGATGATGACCTGCACCGCAGCCAGGAACTCCGCGCGCAGGGTCAGGAACAGGGCCGCGATGGTGCCGAGGTTGACCACCAGGAACAGCGCGCTGTGGATCGGGTTGCGCCGCAGCAGCAACCCGGCTGCCGAGCCGACCGCGAGCGCGGCCAGCACGAAGAAGGTGACCAGGCTCACGATGGCCTCCGCAACGGGGGCATCGGTACCGGGGAGGTCGGCACCCCGTGGGGGCCCGCCGGCTCCAGGGCCAGCAGCGTCTCCTTCGTGTAGATCATGCTGCGGCGGTCGTAGGCCGAGAACTCGAGGATGCCGGTGTCCATGCGGATGGCGTCCTCGGGGCAGGCCTCGACGCAGTAGCCGCAGAACACGCACTTGCCGAGATCGATGTCGAACCGCTGGGGCACCTTCTCGATCTCGGGGTTCGGGTGCTCGGCGGCCACGATGTAGATGCAGTGGGCCGGGCACACCGTCTCGCACATCATGCACGCCACGCAGCGGGGTGAGCCGTCCTCGCGCCGGACCAGCCGGTGCAGGCTGCGCAGGCGTGGAGAATAGGGCCGCCGCTCGTCCGGGTACTGGATGGTGACCGCGCCGCGGGCGCTCTTCACCCGGAAGACCACCCGCAGGGTGTGGCGCCACATGTTGCCGAAGAAGTGCACCGCGGTGAGCGCGAGACCCGCCAGCACCTCGACCACGTAGAAGCGCTGCCGGAGGCTCAGCCGGCTCGAGTGACGCGGATCGGCGGGCGTGTTGGTCGTCTGGTAGGACGTCACCGCTCAGGCCTTCCCCACCGTCAGCAGGACGACGGCGGTGATCAGGATGTTGAGCACCGACAGCGGGAAGAGGGCCAGCCACCCCAGGCGCATCGCCTGATCGTAGCGGAAGCGCGGCAGCGTCCAGCGGATGAGCATCAGGAACCAGATCATCACCGCGACCTTGGTCAGGAATGCGCCCACCTGCAAGGCCACGACGGCCAGGTGCGGCAGGTCGAGGGTGGCGCCCCACGGGAACACGAAACCGGTCGGCTGCAGATACGGCACCTGCCAGCCGCCCAGGAACAGGGCGGTGGTCATGCCCGCGATCACCACCGTCTCGAGGAAGTCGGCCATCGCGAACATGCCGAACTTCATCCCGCTGTACTCGACGAAGTAGCCGATGATCTCCGACTCGCCTTCCGGCGTGTCGAAGGGAATGCGCTTGGTCGAGGCGATGCCCGCGGTCAGGAAGAGCACGAAGGCCAGCGGCTGGGTGAGCACGCCCCACGCCGGGATCCAGGCGCCGAAGTATTGCGGCAGCAGCGGCTGTCCCTGGCCCCGCGCGATGTCCTGCATGTTCAGCGAGCCGTAGACCATGACCACGCCCATGATCGAGGCCCCGATCGCGATCTCGGCCGAGATCATGAGGGCAGCCGCCCGCTGCCCGCCGAGCAGCGCGTAGTTGTTGGCCGACGCCCAGCCCGCCATCATGAGCCCGTAGATGCCCATCGAGATCATGGCCAGGACGTAGAGGATACCCACGTTGAGGGTGACCGCCTGCAGCTGGATCTCGCGCCCCATGATCCGCAGGGTGTCGCCGAACGGGATCGACGCGAAGGCGGCCAGGCCGAAGAACACCGACACGAACGGGGCCAGCTTGAACATCAGCCGGTCCGCGTGGGCGGGCGTGAAGTCCTCCTTGGTCAGCATCTTCAGCGCGTCGGCCAGCGGGTGGAGCAGCCCCAGGATGCGGATCCGAAGCCCCAGAATTGAGATCGACGCCCGGTTGGCCCCGATACGGTCCTGCATGATCGCCGACTGCTTGCGCTCCACCCAGGTGAGCAGGCCGCCGAAGTTCAACACCACGAACATGACGAACCCGACCGGAATCGCCTGCAGCAGCAGGTCCAGCGCGAGGCCGCTCATCAGGCCTTCGCGACGAGGCCCGCGTCCGCGAGCCCGCGATAGGTCATGCCCGAGAAGGCCGGCACCTGGCCCGACAGGCTCGCAAACACCTGCTCGGCGCGCGTGGCCGCGAAGGCCGGATCGGCGCCGCTCAGCGCGCGGCCCAGGCGGCCCAGGCTCTGCCAGTCGGCCATCGCCTCCCCCAGCGGCTCGACGACGGTGCGGAACCGCTGCACGCGCCCCTGGAAGTTCGTGAAGGTGCCTTCGCGCTCGACGTAGGCCGCGCTCGACAAGACCAGATGCGCGCCCGCGCTGGTGGCGTTGGCGTTGGTCCCCTGGAACACGACCATCTCCGCCCCGGAGAGGGCGGCGGTCACGTCGGCGGCGGACAGCGCCGAGTCGAAGAGGTCGTGCTGGAAGATCCACAACAGCTTGATCCGCCCCTGCCGGGCGCCCTCGAGGATCGTGGCGGCCTCGGCCTGGCCGAGCCCGATCAGCTCGGCACCCCGCGTATTGGGGTTCTTGTCGGCGCGGATCAGGAAATCGTCCTGGTCCCCCGGGGCCTGCGGCGGGACGCGGTGATCCACCGCCCGCACCCCGAGGTGGCTCGCGATCCGCTGCAGGGCGAACAGATCTTCGTTGGACATCTTCGGGGAAGCCAGGATGCCGATCTCCTCGGGCCGGTAGCGCTTGAGCGCGGCGGCCATGGCGGCCAGCGCGTCGTCCCAGCCGATCGCGACGTCACGGCCGCCCTCGCGCCGGACCGGAGTCAGCAGCCGGGTGTCGTCATCGATCCAGCGGAAGCCGTAGCGGCCTTCGTCGCAGATCCACCACTGGTTGACCTCGGCGTTGTGGCGCGGCTTGATGCGCGCGATCCGCCGGCCCTCGTTGTGATGCAGGCGCCGGCGGCTAGTGTGGACCTCGACGTTGCAACCCCGCGCACAACCGTTGCAGATCGAGCGCGCGGTGTCGAGATACCACACCCGCACCTGGAAGCGGAAGTCTCGGTCGGTGAGCGCCCCCACCGGGCAGATGTCGATCACGTTACCCGAGTACTTGTTCTCGAGCGTCTTGCCCGGGAACAGGCCGATCTCGGAGTGGTCGCCGCGGTTGAAGATGCCGAGCTCGCCGGTGTGGGTGATCTCGTCGCAGAAGCGCACGCAGCGCGAGCAGAGGATGCAGCGCTCCGCGTCCAGGATCACGTGGGGGCCGAGCGGCACCGCCTTGGGCTTGTGAACCTTCTCGTCCACCATGCGCGGGTCGTAGAGCCCGTGGCGCATGTAGTAGATCTGCAGCCAGCACTCCCCCGCCTGGTCGCACACCGGACAGTCCAGGGGGTGGTTGACGAGGTGGAACTCCATGATCGACTTGCGCGTCTCGAGAATCCGCTCGGTGCGGGTGTGGACGACCATCCCGTCGGCGGCCTGGGTGTTGCAGCCGATCTGGGGCCGTGGGTTCTTCTCGATGTCCACCATGCACAGCCGGCACTGGCCCGCGATGCTGAGCCCCGGGTGATAGCAGTAGTGGGGCACCTCCGCGCCAACCTGGCGAGCCGCCTCGATGAGATTGGTGCCCGGGGCGACCTCGATCTCCTTGCCGTCGATCGTCAGCTTGGGCATGTGGGCTCATTGTCACGGGGGATCAGGGCCTCGAACTCCTCGCGGAACTTCTCGATGTAGCTCACGTAGGGGCCGACCGCCCCGTCGTAGAAGGCGCAGATGGTGGTGCCGGCCCCGCGCTTGGAGACGTCGACGATCGTGTCGAGGTCCTCCTTGCGGCCCTTCCCCTCCACGATCCGCTCGCTCATCTTGTAGATCCAGCCGGTGGACTCGCGGCACGGCGTGCACTGCCCGCACGACTCGTGGGCGTAGAAGCGCGCCAGAACCATCAGGGCCTCGGGAATGGACACGGTCTCGTCCATGACGATGACCCCGGCGGACCCGATCATGGTGCCGGCCGCCTTGAGGCCGTCGGCATCCATCGTGACGTCGATCTCGTCGGCGGTGAGGATCGGGGCCGAGCCGCCGCCGGGCACCACCGCCTTGAGGCGATGACCGGGGCGGATGCCGCCGCAGTGGTCGTGGATCAGGGAGCGCAGCGTGACCGACACCGGCGCCTCCACCACGCCCGGCTTCACCACGTGGCCCGACACCGAGTAGAGCCTGGTTCCGCCCTGGGTCTTGGTCCCGAGCCCCGCGAACCACGCCGCCCCCCGGTTGATGATGTGCGGCACCGCGGCGATCGTTTCCACGTTGTTCACGATGGTGGGATGCCCGAAGGCGCCCTTCACCGCCGGGAACGGGGGCTTGATCTTGGGCCAGCCCTTCTTGCCCTCGAGCGAGGAGAGGAGCCCGGTCTCCTCGCCGCAGATGTAGGCGCCGGCCCCCCGATGCACCACGATGTCGAAGTCGAAGCCCGAGCCCTGGATGTTCTGGCCGAGCAGCCCGGCCTCGTAGGCTTCCTTCACCGCCCCGCTGAAGACACGCCAGGGCTGCACGTACTCGCCGCGGATGTAGACGAAGCCTCGGTGCGAATCGATGGCGCGGGCCGCGATGATCATGCCCTCGATCAGGGCGTGGGGATCGCGCTCGAGCAGGTAGCGATCCTTGAAGGTGCCCGGCTCCCCCTCGTCGGCGTTGATCACGAGATACTTCGGGTCCGTCGAGCCCTTCGGGATGAAGCTCCACTTCATCCCGGTCGGGAAGGCGGCGCCCCCGAGTCCGCGAAGGTTCGACTTCTTCACCTCCTCGGTGATCGCGGCCGGCTCCATCGCGAGCGCCTTGGGCAGCGCGGTGTAGCCGCCGGTCTCGCGGTAGACCGCGAGGGTGTGCGAGTTCGGCCGATCGAAGTTGCGGGTGAAGACCTTCTCGGCCATCAGCGCAGTCCCTCGAGGATGTGGTCGACCTTCTCGGGGGTGAGCAGCCCCTCGTAACGGTCGTCCACCTGCATCATCGGAGCCTGCTCGCACGCGCAGAGACACTCCACCGTGAGGAGGGTGACCCGGCCATCGGCGGTCGTCTCCCCCACCGCCACGCCGAGGCGGTGGCTGAGGTGCTGGACGATGGCCTTGGAGCCCATCAGATGGCAGGAGAGGTTGTGGCAGACCGAGACCACGTGGCGGCCCGGCGGCTGCTGGAAGAACAGGGTGTAGAAGGTCACGACCTCGTGGACGTGAGCCGCCGACAGGTCGAACAGACCGGCCACGTACTCCTCGACCTCGAGCGACACGTAGCCGAAGCTTTCCTGGGCCAGCCGCAGGACCGGGAGGAGCGCGCCGCGCTTGTCCGGGTAGAGTCCCTGCAGCCGCCGCACCTCGGCGAGCTGGTCGGAATTGAACTCTGGACGCCTGGCGTCGGCCATGAGATTAGCGGTCGAGCTCGCCACCGATCATGTTGACCGAGCCGAAGGTGGGGATGATGTCGGCGACCATCTCGCCCTCGATCATCTTCGGCAGCGCGGCCACCGGAGGCAGGCAGGGCGGGCGGCAATGGACGCGATAGGGCCGGTCGCTGCCGTCCGACACCACGTAGAATCCCAGCTCCCCGTTGGCGCCCTCGACGGCGTAGTAGGCCTCGCCGGCGGGCGGGCGGATCCCGTAGCCCTCCATGACCAGCATGAAGTGGTTCATGAGGCCTTCGATCGAGCCGTAGGCGTCCGACTTGGGGGGGAGGACCACGCGCTTGTCCTGAGTGTTGACGCGATCGTGGGCGCTCCGATCCTGGCCCAGCAGGTTCGGGGACAGCTTGATCGGGAGGAGCAGCAGGCCCTCGGTCTTGCCTTGCTTGCCCAGGTCCACGTAGGTGGCCGGATCGATGGCGCGGCCTTCCCAGTCCACCTGGATGGCTCCGCCTGGCAGCCCGTCGAGCGCCTGCTCGGCGATCCGCATGGACTGCTCCATCTCGGCCATGCGGACCAGATAGCGGTCGAAGTTGTCGCCGTTCTTGCCGAGCGCGATCTCGAACGGGATCCGGTCGTAGGCCCAGTAGGGCTGCGCCTTGCGCAGGTCGAAGGGCACGCCGGCGGCACGCAACAGCGGACCGGTGATGCCCCACGCGATGGTGTCCTCCTTCGAGAGCGCGCCGACGCCGACCAGCCGGTCCATGAAGATCCGGTTGCCGGTGATGAGGGTGTGGACCTCCTGCAGGACCTCTCTGGTCTCCGCGAACGCCTTCTTGACCTTCAGGTCGAAGCCGGTCGGCAGGTCCGCCTTCACGCCGCCGACCCGCCCGTAGGAGATGGTGAGCCGGGCGCCGGTGACGTCCTCCACCAGCTCCCACAAGAACTCGCGGGCCTTGATCATGTAGAGGAAGACGGTGAAGGCCCCGACCTCCATCGCCCCCGCGCCCACGCAGGTGAGGTGGTCGCAGATCCGGGAGATCTCGCTCATGATGACCCGGATGTACTTGCAGCGGTCGGTGATCTCGATGCCGAGCAGCTTCTCGATCGCCGAGCTGTAGCCGAAATTGTTGATGAGCGGGGAGACGTAGTTCAGCCGGTCCGTGTACGGAATCGCGTTGTTGTACGGGCCCGCCTCGCAGTCCTTCTCGAAGGCCCGGTGGAGATAGCCGATCTCCACGTCGGCCTTCACCACCGTCTCGCCGTCCAGCTCCGCGAAGATCCGCACGATGCCGTGCATCGCGGGATGCGCCGGCCCCATGTTGACGTAGAGGTGCTGGCTGCCGCTGCTACTGCCGGCGGTGGCGCCCTCGCTCAGGAACAGCTCTCTCGTGTCGGCCATCACGACCCTGGGCCCTCTTTCCAGTGCGCTCGGCTCGCCTTCGGCTGCACCTCGCCCCGGCGCGCTTCCGCGCGCCCCTCTCTCGTATTTGCTCGGCTCGCCTTCGGCTGCACCTCGCCCTACACCTTCGGCCCGATCAGGGGCTGGCGGCGGTTGATCGGGTAGTCCTTCCGCAGCGGGTGGCCCTCGAACTCTTCGTACATCAGCAAGCGGCGCAGGTCCGGGTGGCCGTCGAAGCGGATGCCGAACATGTCCCACGCTTCGCGCTCCAGCCAGTTGGCGATCGGCCAGAGTCCGCAGGCGGTCGGGATCACCGCGTCGTCTTGCTCGAGCGGCACCTTGAGCCGGATCCGGTGGTTGTGAGCGACCGAATACAGATGATAGATGACCTCGAAGCGAGGCCCGTCCTCCCGGCCCGGGAAGCGCAGGTAGTCCACCGCGGTGATGTCCACGAGCAGGTCGAATCCCAGCGCGGCGTCGTTGCGGCACAGCGCGAGCCCGGCCGAGATGCCCTCGCGCGAGATGACCGCGGTGTGGTCGCCCCGGTAGTCGTGGGTCGCGAGTGCGCGGTCACCCAGGTGCTCGCGCAGGCGAGCGAGAATGGCGGCTCCGTCCATGGAGGCGAGCGATCCGCTCAGAAGCGCTGGGTGCCCGCCGCGATCTTGTCCTGGAGCTTCATCAAGCCGTCGATGACGCTTTCGGGACGCGGGGGGCAGCCGGGAATGTAGACGTCCACGGGAATGATGGTGTCGATCCCCTGGACCGTCGCGTAGTTGTCGTAGAACCCTCCCGTGCAGGTGCAGACGCCGAAGGCGACCACCCACTTGGGCTCGCACATCTGGTCGTAGATTCGCTTGAGCACCGGCGCCATCTTGTGACTGATCGTGCCGACGACGAAGAGCACGTCCGCCTGGCGGGGCGAGAAGCGCGGCAGCCCGGCCCCGAAGCGGTCGACGTCGTAGTGCGAGCACGCCGTCGCCATGTACTCCATGCCGCAGCACGCGGTGACGAACGGGTACTGGAAGATGGAATACTTCCGAGCCCAGCCGATGGCCTCGTCCAGCTTGGAGGTGAAGAAGGTTCCTACTCCCATTCGAGCCCTCGCTTCTTCCAGATGTAGAGGAACCCGAGCATCAGGATGCCCAGGAAGACGATCATCTCCACGAAGCCGAACCAGCCCAGATGCCGGAACATCGCCGCCCAGGGCCAGACGAACACCAGCTCAATGTCGAACAGGATGAAGAAGATCGCGATGGTGGAGAACTTGATGGCGAACCGGCCCTCCGGGAGCATGACCGGATCCTTGCCGCACTCGAACGGCGCCTGCTTGACCGCGCTGATGCGCTTGGGCGCGATGAGGCCCGGGATGCCGAGCAGGGCGCCCGCCACCACCGCCGAGACCGCGAAGACCATCAGGATGGAGACGTAGTCCATTTACTTATCCGCTCGGCTCGCCTGCGGCTGCGTCACGTGATCGGTCTGCCGCTTGGCGTGATAGGAGGAGCGGACCAGCGGCCCCGACTCCACGTGGGCGAATCCCATCTCCCGGCCGCGCTCCGCGAGCTCCGCGAACTCGTCCGGGTGGTAGAAGCGCGCGACCGGCAGGTGCTTCGCGGAGGGCCGGAGGTATTGCCCGAGGGTGAGGATGGCCACGTCCGCCGCGCGGAGGTCGGCCATGGTGGCCAGCAGCTCCTCCCGCTCCTCGCCGAGCCCCAGGATGATGCCCGACTTCGTCACCAGCGACGGGGCGACCCGGCGCGCGTGACGAAACAGCTCGAGCGTCCGCTCGTAGCGGCCGCCGTGGCGGGCGACCTTGTAGAGCCGCGGCACCGTCTCGGTGTTGTGGTTGAGCACATCGGGCCCCGCCTCGATGACGGTCTCGAGCGCGGCCGCGCTGCCCTGGAAGTCCGGGATGAGGAGCTCGATCCGGCAGGGCGGCGCGTGCCGGCGGATTGCTCGGGTGGTCGTGGCGAAATGGGCGGCGCCGCCGTCGGCGAGGTCGTCGCGATTCACCGAGGTGATCACCACGTGCTCGAGCCCGAGCTCGGCGACGGCCCGCCCCACCCGCTCCGGCTCCTCACGATCTTCCCAGACCGGCCGCCCGTGCGTGACCGCGCAGTAGCCGCAGTTGCGGGTGCATACGTCGCCCAGGATCATGAAGGTGGCGGTGAGATCCTCCCAGCACTCTCCGATGTTCGGGCAATGCGCCTCCTCGCACACCGAGTGGAGGTTCCACTCACGCATCAGCCCCTTGAGCCGGATGTACTTCGGGCCCCCCGGCGCCCGCACCTTCAGCCACGGCGGCTTGGGCGAGTCGGCGGGACGCGCGGCGTCGAGAAGTGGTAGGGAAACTCCCATCACTATTGTCCTTTGGCCTCGGGCGGCGTCATTATGGCACAACTTTCACAAGCCGCCAACCGAGCGGGACGCCTCCGCAGTCGATCGCCGCGTTCCCTTAGCGGTCGGACAGAATGGCGGCGTGAGCGGTGTTGCTGATCACGTCCAGCCGGGCGCTGTGCCAGGGATCCGGCACCCGGCTGTTGGTGAGATACGCGAAGGACACGCCGGAATCGGGATCGGCCCAGCAGTACGAGGAGCCCACCCCACCGTGGCCGAACGTCCGCGGCGACGCGATGCTACCGAGCCCGCGGATGGTCTCGGTGGTGCCCCGCACGTGCGGGCCCAGCGCCCGATGCATGGGCATGCCCATGTAGCCGTCGACCCGATCTCCGGTGACGCTTCGCGTGACGTACTGCACCATGCGGGTCGACAGCAGGCGCTTGCCGTTCAGCGTGCCGCCGGCCACGAGCATCTGGTAGAAGGCGGCCATCGCGCGGGCGCTGGCATAGCCGCCTCCGCCCGGCGTGCCCGCCCGGCGGAAGGGCGCGTTGTTCTCCTCAGCCCGCTTCACCGGCCCTCCGGGTACCGGCTCGTGCATGTCGACCGCGCGGGCGTGCTCGGCGTCCGGCAGGCCGACGAACAGCTCCTGCCCCAGTCCCAGCGGCTCGATGACCTGCTCGCGGATGAACGCGCGATAGTCGGTCTTGGTGAGGCTTTCGATCAGCACCGCGGCCACCCAGTGCGCGGCGCGGCTGTGATAGTGCACGCGCGAGCCCGGCGTCCACTCCAGCGTGAATCCGCACACCGCGCGCCGCAGCAGCTCGTGGTCGTCCCACGCGGCCGCGGGCACGTCCGCATTCGGAAAACCGCCCCGGTGGCTCAAGAGCTGGACGATCGTGATGTCGCCCTTGCCGTTGGCCTCGAAGCCGGGCACGTGCTCGGCCACCCGGTCCGTGAAGCGGAGCGCGCCCTGCTCGGCGAGCACCCAGACCGCGCAGGCGGTGACGACCTTCGTGTTCGAGTAGAGCAGCCACAGGGTGTCGTCGCGCGCGGCGGCGCGCGCCGGGTCGATCCGCGCGTCCCCGAAGGTCCGGAACAACGCCAGCTTGCCGTCGCGGGCCAGCGCGATCTGGGCCCCCGGATAGCGCCCCTCGGCCAGATGGCGGGTGATCAGCTCCTGCAGCCGCTCGAGCGGGTGGGGATCGAGGCCGACAGACGACGGGGTCGCGGCGGACAAGGGAACGGTCATCGGTACCTCCTCAGGAGTTCAGCCTCAGGGAACGGATCAGATCCACGACGCGCAGCAGCTCGCCGCCGTCCCGCACCATGTGCCGGTCGCCCGCCTGCCCCCACCGCAACATGCCGTCGCGATCGATGACGAACGTCGAGCGGTAGGCCACGTTGCGGTCCTGGTCCAGCACGCCGTAGGCAGAGATGACCGACCGGTGCACGTCGCTCAGGAGCGGAAAGGGAAACGGATGCGCCTGCAGGAATGCGGTGTGACAGAAGGGACTATCGCCGCTGATCGCGAGCAAGCAGGCGCCTCGCTGCTCGAGCGCGGCCGCGACCTGGCCCAGGCCGGTGAGCTCGGGCGTTCAGATGCCACCGAAGTCGTAGCAGTAGAAGCCGAGCACCACGTCGCGGCCCCGGTACTCGCGGAGCGAGATGGGACGACCCGTCGTGGCGGGCAGCTCGAATTCCGGCGCGGCCTGGCCCCATCGAAGCGGCGTCACGGGGCGCATTCTGGAGACTTTCGTCGGGGGAGTCAACCGTCGGAGAGAAGGCGCCCGCGGCTGGACGACGGATGGTACTTGGTGCCGAAGGGGGGACTCGAACCCCCACGGGTTGCCCCACACGCCCCTCAAACGTGCGCGTCTGCCAATTCCGCCACTTCGGCGCCGGCGAGGGCACAGTATGCCGTGCCCTCGCGAGGCTTGTCAATTCAGCGGCCGAGCCGGACGACGCGCCCGACGCGCGACTGGCGCAGACGGGGGTCGAGCGCGTCGCGAATCCCCTCCCCCACCAGGTTGTAGGAGAGCACCGTGACCAGGATCGCGAGGCCGGGATAGAGCGTCAGCCACCAGGCGATCTCGATGTAGTCGCGTCCGTCGTTGAGGATGTTGCCCCACGTCGCGTAGGGCGGCTGCACGCCCAGCCCGAGGAAGGACAGGCCGGCCTCGGTGAGGATCGCGGCGGGAATGCCGAGAGTCATGGCGACCAGGATGGGCGCGACCGCGTTGGGCAGGATGTGGCGGAAGATGATGCGCAGGGCGCCCGCGCCCACCGACTCCGACCAGATCACGAATTCGCGCTCGCGCAGAGTCAGGAACTCCGCGCGGACCAGCCGGGCCACGCCCATCCACCCGGTGAGTCCGATCACGGTCATGATCGTCCAGATCGACGGCTTGAGGAACGCGAGCACGGCCAGGAGCAGGAAGAAGCGCGGGAAGACCAGCATCAGGTCCACCAGGCGCATGACGATGTTGTCCACCATCCCGCCGTGATAGCCGGCCGCCGCGCCGAGGAGCACGCCGATCGCCGCGGCGATGCCCACCGAGACGAAGCCCACCGCCAGCGACACGCGCGAGCCGTACAGCACGCGGGAGAGCACGTCGCGGCCCAGCGGGTCGGTGCCGAGCCAGTGGCTGCGGGACGGCGCGTTCAGGATCTTCTTGGTGTCCGGCCGGTTGGGATCCCAGGGCGCCAGCACCGGGGCGAGCACCGCGAGGGTCACCAGGATCAGCACCACCACGCCGCCGCCCACCGCGAGCTGGTTGCGCGAGAAGGTGCGCCAGAACACTCGGATCTCGCCGCGGGGAGCCGGCCCGGCCATCAGCGCCTCCCGCGGCGTCCGCCGAAGCGGATGCGCGGATCCACCAGGCCGTAGGTGATGTCGGCCACCAGGTTGGCGACCAGGGTGAGGGTCGCGACGATCACCAGGTTACCCATGACGACCGGGTAGTCGCGGGAGAAGACCGACTGGACCATGAGCTGGCCCATGCCGGGGATGGCGAAGATCGACTCGATGATGACGCTGCCGCCGATGAGCCCGGGCAGCGCGAGGGCCAGGATCGTCACGACCGGCAGGAGCGCGTTGCGCAGGGCGTGCTTGCTGATGACGGTGCGCTCGGACAGCCCCTTGGCCCGGGCGGTCTGCACGTAGTCCTGCCGCACCACCTCGAGCATGCTCTGCCGCATGTAGCGCGAGAAGCCGGCGAGGCCGCCGAAGGTGGCGACCACGATGGGCAAGATCAGGTGCGAGAAGAAGTCCCACTGCTGCTGCCAGAACGAGAGGTATTCCCAGTTCAGCGAGCGCAGCCCGGAGATCGGCAGCCAGCCCAGCTGCACCCCGAACAGGATCATCAGGAGGAGCGCGAGCCAGAAGTCGGGCGTGGCGAAGCCCACGAATACGAACATGGTGGTGATCTTGTCGTAGAGCGAGTGCTGGCGGGTGGCCGACAGCACCCCGATCGGCACCGCGAGCCCGACGATGATCGCCATCTCGATCAGGTTCAGGAAGAGCGTCACCGGCAGCCGCTCGCCGATCTTGACCAGCACCGGGCGCCCGTCGGGCAGGAACGACCGCCCGAAGTCGAGACGCACCGCCCGCTTGAGCCACTCCCAGTACTGCACGTGGATGGGGCGGTCGAGCCCGAACTCCTTGATCAGCCGCTCCGTCACCTCGGGCGAGGCGTTGGGATCCTCCGGGGTCAGGAAGTCGAGCGGCCCGCCCGGGGCCAGGCTGATGACCACGTAGGAGACGAAGGTGATGCCGATGAGCAGCGGGATCGAGAGGAGGAGACGGCGGAGGGCGAAGAGCGCCATCTACCCGGAGGTATAGCGCTGCTGCGTCTTCGGCACGTACCACTCGTCGAAGTTGTAGAGGATGCCCGCGGGGGCCGGGCTGACGCCGTGAATGCGCGAGGCCACTACCGGGAGGGCGTCACGGAAGTAGAGGAAGATCATCGGCAGGTCGTGGGCAAGGATCTCCTGGATCCGGTGGTAGGACCGCACGCGCTCGCTCTGCACGCACGAGCTGCGCCCGGCCTCGAGCAGGGCATCCACCTCCGGATTGGCGTAGCCGGTGCGGTTCATCTGGTCGGGCCCGCGCTGCGAGGAGTGCCAGACCACGAACTGGTCCGGATCCGTGCCGGTGCCGAGCCCGAGCACCACCACCTCGAAGCGGCGCGGCTTGACGAACTCCTTGATGAAGGCGGCCCACTCGATGAGCTGGATGTCCGCGTTGATCCCGACCTCCTTCAACCGCTGCTGGGTGATCTCGGCGATCTTCTTGCGCTCGTCGTTGCCCTGGTTGGTCCGGATCGTGAGGGTGAAGGGCTTGCCGTCCTTGTCCTCCACGACGCCGTCGCCGTCCCGATCCTTCCAGCCCGCCTCCGCGAGGAGGGCCTTGGCCTTCTCCGGATCGTAGTCGTAGTGCTCGACCTTCTCGGTGTAGGCCCACGTGCCGGGGCGGATCGGGCCGTTCGCCTCGCGGGCCAGCCCCAGTCGCACGCCGTCGATCAGCTCCTGCTTGTTGATCGCGTGCGCGAAGGCCTCGCGCACGCGCCGGTCGGCGAAGCGCGGGTCCTTGAGGTTGAAGCCCAAGAAGGTGTAGTCGCTCGCCGGGTAGCGGAACTTGTTGTACGCCTTTCGAAAGGCGGGATACTCGGTCTGACGCGAGTACTGCATCCCGGTCAGGGTGCTCACGTAGTCGACGCCCTGGGCCTTCAGCTCGAGGAAGATCGTGGCCTGGCTCGGGATGACCCGGTACACGATGCGGCTCAGATAGGGCCGCCCCTCGAAGTAGTCCGGGTTGGCGGTGAGCACGACCTTCTCCCCCGGCTTCCATTCCTGGAAGCGATAGGGTCCGGTGCCGATCGGTCGGCTGTTCTGGGGAGATTCGCGGAGCGTGCCCGCGTCGGCGAACGACTGCAGCAGGTGCTTGGGCAGTATGTAGGTGCCCCACGTCTCCACCGCGCGCGCGTAGGGCTTGTCGTAGCGCACCCGCACCGTGTACGGGTCGGGCGCCTGCACGTCCTTCACGAGGAGGAATCCCTCCTTGAAGGGCGCGGGCGTCTTCGGATTGATCATGGTCTGGTAGGTGAAGACCACGTCGTCGGCCGTGAAGGGATGCCCGTCGTGCCACTTCACGTCCTTCCGGAGCTTGAAGGTCAGATCGAGGCAGTCGGGGCTGTAGGTCCACGATTCGGCCATGGCCGGCGCCATGTTCAGATCCTTGTCGAGCTTGATCAGCCCGTCGTAGATCAAACCGCCCACCTCGTGCGATGACTGGTCCGACGTCAGGCTCGGGATCAGGCCGCCGATGTCACCGATGGACGCCTGGATGAACGTGTCGCCGTAGGCGGGCGTGCCCGCGGTGGCCGGGTCCTCCGCCCGGGTGTCGACCGAGCTATTGCACGCAGTGGCGAGCGTCAGTCCGCCGATGACGGCCAGCAGCGAGCGGACGCGCGCCCGACGTCGCGGCATTCGGGGGCGCTACTTCTGGGGAGCGGGCGTCGCCGGCGCCGGGGTGGCGGGAGCCGCGGGGGTTGGGGTGGCGGGCGCGGTGGACGCGGGCGTGCCGGTCGCCGGCATGATGCTCGAGGGCTGCCGGTGCGCCATCATCGACAGCGCGAACGAGGTGACCATGAACAGCACCGCCACCACTCCGGTGGCCTTGCCGAGCACGGTGGGCGTGCCCATCGAGCCGAACACCGCCTGGCTACCGCTGCCGCCGAAGGCGGAGCCGATGTCGGCGCCCTTGCCGGCCTGCAGCAGCACCAGGCCGACGATGATCAGGCACACCAGCACATGAAGGATCACGACCAGGATGAACATGCGAGTCCTACTCCTTCGAAGCGCCGCTGCGCGCGGCCGACTTCTTGGCGATGGTGATGAAGCTCGAGGCCTGCAGGCTGGCGCCGCCCACGAGGACGCCGTCGATGTCGGGCTCCTGGGTCAGCGCCTGCGCGTTGTCGGCCTTCACGCTGCCCCCATAGAGGATGCGCACCGACTGGGCCAGCTCCTTGGACGCGACCTCCGAGACCAGACCACGCAGATACCGGTGTACCTCGGCGGCCTGCGCGGGTGTCGCCACCGCCCCGGTGCCGATCGCCCACACCGGCTCGTAGGCGAGCACGCAGCGCGCGAGGTCCTCGGACGACAGGCCCGCCCAGGCCGCCCGCAGCTGTCCTTCCACGACCGTGAAGGTGAGCCCTTGACGGCGCTCCTCCTCGGTCTCCCCCACACAGAGCACCGGCGCGATGCCGTGGCGCAGCGCCGCCGTCATCTTGCGGTTGATCTCCTCGTCGGTCTCCCGGAACACGTGGCGCCGCTCCGAGTGGCCGAGCAGCACCCATCGGCAACCCAGCTCCGCGAGCATGGCCGGCGAGATCTCGCCGGTGAAGGCGCCCTGGCCCTCCCAGTGGCAGTTCTGCGCGCCGAGCGTCACCGCCGCCCCCTTCAGCACCTCGGCGGCCGCGGGCAGCGCGGTGAAGGGCGGGCACACCGCGACCTCGACCCCGCGCGGCCGCTTGAGACCATCGCGGACGGCCTGCGCCAGCTCGCGGGCCATCGCCTGGGTGCCGTGCATCTTCCAGTTGCCGATGACGAGCGGCGTGCGCATCATGCCGCGTCGTCGAGGGCCGCCACCCCCGGCAGCACGCGGCCCTCCAGGAACTCGAGAAACGCCCCGCCGGCGGTGGACACGTAGCCGATCTTGTCCGTGACGCCCGCCTTCTGCACGGCCGCGATCGTGTCGCCGCCGCCGATCACCGAGAAGGCCCCCGAATCGGCCACCGCGCGCGCCACGCCGACGGTGCCGGCCGCGAACGGCTCCTTCTCGAATACCCCCATCGGGCCGTTCCAGACGATGGTTCGGGCCCCCTTGAGGGCGGTGGCGAACTGGGTGACGCTCGCCGAGCCGATATCCAGCCCCATCAGATCATCGGGAATCTCGCGGATGCCCACCGTCCGGATCCCGGTAGTCGCGTCCAGCCCGGAGGCGACCACCACGTCCACGGGCAGACGCACCGGGATGCCGCGGGCACGGGCCTTGTCCAGGACCGCGCGAGCGGCCTCGACGCGGTCCGGCTCCAGGAGGGAGCGGCCGACCCCGTGGCCCAGCGACTTCAGGAACGTGAAGGCCATGCCGCCGCCGATGACGAGCCCCTCGACCCGCTCGAGCAGGTGCTCCACCAGGGCCAGCTTGTCGGCGACCTTGGCGCCGCCCAGCACCGCCCAGAGAGGACGCTCCGGACGCTCGAAGATGCGGTCGAGCGCGCCGAGCTCGCGCGCCATCAGCAGCCCGGCCGCTGCCGGCTTGAGATAGCGCGTGATCGCCTCGATGGAGGCGTGGGCGCGATGGGCCGCCGCGAACGCATCGTTGACGTAGACGTCGGCGAGCCCGGCCAGGGACCGCGCGAACCCCTCGTCGTTGGCTTCCTCCTCCGGGTGATAGCGCAGGTTCTCGAGGAGCACGATGTCGCCCGGACGCAGCGCGCTCGCCCGCTCCTCGACTTCCGGTCCCACGCAGTCCGGAAGCAGCGCGACCGGCCGGCCCAGCAGGCCTTCGAGGCGCTCGGCGACGGGCCGCAGCGAGTACTTGGGATCGGGCTTGCCTTTGGGCCGCCCGAGGTGCGAGGCGAGAACGAGCGAGCCGCCGCCGTCGAGCACGCAGCGGATGGTCGGCAGCACCGCAGTGATCCGGGTGTCATCGGTCACGCGCGTCCCGTCGAGCGGGACGTTGAAGTCCGCCCGCAGGAAGACGCGCTTCCCGGACCGGTCGACCTGATCGACGACGAGCTTCGCCACGGACGGTCGGGCTGCGCGCTGCGCCCGCGTCTTACAGCGACCGCGCCATGTAGCGGATCAGGTCCCGCACGCGGCAGGAATACCCCCACTCGTTGTCGTACCAGGCGAGCACCTTCACCAGGTTGCCGTCCACCAGCGCGGTCGACGGCAGGTCCACGATCGACGAGTGCGCGTTGCCGTTGAAATCGACCGACACCAGCTCCTCGTCGGTGGCGTCCAGGATGCCCTTGAGCGGCCCCACCGCGGCCGCGCGGAAGGCGTCGTTCACCGCGGCCGGGGTGGCCGGCTTGGCCAGCTCCACCGTCAGGTCCACCACCGAGACATTGGCGGTGGGCACCCGGATGGCGATGCCGTCCAGCTTGCCCTTCAACTCGGGCAGCACCAGCCCCACCGCGGTGGCCGCGCCGGTCGTGGTCGGGATCATGCTGACCGCGCCGGCACGGGCCCGTCGCAGGTCCTTGTGCGGAAAGTCGTGGATCGGCTGGTCGTTCGTGTACGAGTGGACGGTCGAGGCGAAGCCGCGCTTGATTCCGAAGTTGTCGAGCAGGACCTTGGCGACGGTGGCCAGGCAATTGGTCGTGCAGGAGGCGTTGGAGACCAGCTCGTGCTTGACCGGATCGTACTTCTGCTCGTTGACCCCCAGCACGACCGTGATGTCGGGGTCCTTGGCGGGCGCGGTGATGACGACCTTCTTGGCGCCGGCCTGCAGGTGCTTCGACGACGTGCCCCGATCGCGGAAGATGCCGGTGGACTCGACCACGATCTCGACCCCCATCTCGCCCCAGGGCAGGGTCGCGGGGTCCTTGGCCGAGCACACGCGAATCTCGCGGCCGTTGACGAAGATGGCCTCGCCTTTGGACTTCACTTCGGCGTTCAGCGTGCCGTGGACGGAATCATGCTTGAGCAGGTGGGCCAGGGTCTTGGAGTCGGCCAGGTCGTTGACCGCCACCACTTCCAGCTCCGGGGACTCTAGTGCGGCCCGAAAGAAGACCCGACCGATGCGTCCGAACCCGTTGACTCCTACGCGCACCGCCATGGGCGCTCCTTCCCTGTTTGTCTCGGTTTGTCGAATACTTCCGGCCAGCAGAGGCTTCCGATTATAGCCAGCCGGAGGCGCACGGCGCAAGGCTCGGTGCTAGACGACCCGTGCGACCGTCAGGACGCCGACGGTCGCAGTCCCGCCGGCCTGCAGGGTGAGCACACATTCGGAGACGGTCGCCCCGGTGGTCAGGATGTCGTCCACGACGATGACGTGTCGACCCGCGACCGTCTCCGGGCGCCGCAACCGGAACGCATTCCGGACGTTGGAGCGCCGGGCGTTCGACTCGAGCGCGGTCTGGGACGCGGTGGCCACGACGCGGAGCAGGACGTCGTCCCGGACCGGCACGCTCCAGGCCTCGCCGAGGCGACGGGCGAGCAACGAGGCCTGGTTGAACCCCCGCTCCCGATGCCGGCGCGGGTGCAACGGCACCGGCACCAGCAGGTCCGGCCGTCCCTTCGGCAGCCGGGCGGCGCCGCCCTCGACGATCAGGTCGGCCAGCGGGCCGGCCAGCCTCCGTCGGCCTTTGAACTTCAGCGCGTGGAGCGCCTCGCGCGCCACGTCTCCGTAGCGCGCGCCCGCGCGCGCATAGGCGAACACCGGCGGCCGAAGCCGGCATTCGCCGCAGAGCGGCGTGTCGATCGACCGGAGCGCCGCCGCCATGGGGACGCCGCAGGTGCGGCACCACGGCGGGCCGATCCGCTCCAGTGCGTCCCAGCACACGAGGCACAGCGGCCCACGCCGCGCTTCGGACAGGGGCGCCCGGCACACCGTGCAGAAGGGTGGGAAGACGAGGTCCAGCAGGACGCCGGTCCAGCAGCGCCACCGCCCGGTGTCGCGGCCGGGGCGAACTAGGGCCGGAAGGTGTTCCAGCGACGACACGTCGGGCAACGGTCGACCCAGCGCGAGTGCACCGCGCCGCACTCGGCGCACCGATGTGGCCACTCCACGCTGTCGCTCAGCCGCAGCGCGCGCCGGTACTCCTCCATCGCGTCACGGAACTGGCCGCGCCGTTCCAGGATGGCTCCCAGATAGGCGTGGATCTGCGGCAGATCGGGGGCCCGCACCTCCATCTTCTGAAACTGCTCGGCGGCCTCGTCGAGCATCGTGAGCTCGAAGTAGACCCGGCCGAGCCCGAACGCCAGCGCCTGGTTGTCCGGATGGCGCGCGAGGGCGTCCTGGTAGAGCGAGATCATGCGGGTCGGACGACCCTCGGTGCGATGCAGCTGCTCGAGGCGCCCCAGCAGGGGCAGGGCGGCGTGCGAGGCCTCGGCCGCCCGCTCCCACACGCGCAAGGCCTCCCGCGGCTCGCCCGCCTTGAGGTGCGTGTCGCCGAGGAGCAGGGCCGCCGGCACGAAGCCCGGCTGCAGCCGCAGGGCTTCCTTCAGATGAGACATGGCAGCCGCGCGATCGCTCCCTTCCAGCCGGTCCCGGGCCACCTCATAGTGCAGGCCGGCGAGGATCCTCTCCTCGGCCGCCCGTCGGTCACGGGGCGCCTCCTGGAGCAGCCGGGTCTGGACCTCGAGCGCCTCGGCCCAGCGTCGACGCTCGATCAGGTCGTCCCGTTCCACGTGGACTCGCGTCGGCTCGCCATGCCGCCCGACCTCGTCGCCTCCGAGCGCCACGGCCACCGGCCCGGGCTCGACGCGCCATGGGCGGCGTGGATGCGGCCGGGAGACGTCACGAACCAGGCCGACCGCCGAGGCGAGCACCGCGCCGGCGACGAAGACGATGGCGACGAGAGCCATGACCGGGACGTCGAAGGCCCAGTCACTGCCGAGGGCGATGTGGACGCGAGTGGGATTGAGGGAGGCGAGGTAGGTGACGAGGATGGCGAAGAGCAGACCGACGATGAGCCCGAAGCGGATCGACACGGGCGGGCCAGGCTAGCGGGCCGCGGTACGCTCTTCCTCTTCGATCGCCCGCTGGCACTCGATGCAGTACCGCGCGTCCGGCAGCGCCTCCAGGCGCTTATCCGCGATGGGCTCCCCGCACCGCTCGCAGTCGCCGAAGCCGCCCTCGGTGATCTTCTGCAGCGCCAGCGCCACCTCCTTCAGCCTGCGGCGGTCGCCGTTGCCCAGCTCGAAGAGGAACTCACGATTGTAGGCAGAAGAGGCCTGGTCACCCAGGTCCTTGATGGAATCGTCTTCGGGACCCTTGCCGTAGAGGACGTTCTTTCCGACCTCCTCCACGAGCTGGCGATGCTTCTCTTCCAGCTTCTTCCGAAACTGCACCAGGCGATCCTTCTTCATCGTGGCCTCCTTCCTCGTCACGATCGCCGCCGAGAACGCGACGCGGCGCCGCCGGTAGTCGCGCAGGCTACCACGAGGCCTATGTCAAATCAATCCCGCGCTCGTCCTCCCTCGACGGAAACGAGCGGCGCGTCGCCCCAGAGACGCTCGAGCGCGTAGAATCCGCGCGTCTCCTCGAGGAAGACGTGCACCACCACGTCGCCGTAGTCGAGCAGGAGCCATCCGCTCTCGGCGCTGCCCTCGTTGTGACGCGGTCGCACACCCTCCGCGCGCAGCGCGCCCCGGATCGCTTCCGCGATCGTCTCCGCCTGCGTGGTCGAGCGGGCGCTGCACACCAGGAAGAAGTCCGCGATGGTGGACAGGCCCTGCAGGTCGAGCACCGCCACATCGATCGCCTTCTTGTCGAGGGCCGCGTGAGCGGCAACACGGACGACGGCTTCGGCAGACAGGGTGGCCAATCACGCCTCCGGGCGATACAGCTGGTGGTCGCGGATGTAGGACACCACGGCTTCGGGCATGCGGAAGGCGAGGCTTCGGTTCTCGCGAGCGCGACGACGCAGGTCCGAGCCGGAGATCGGCAGCGACGCGGCGTGCAGGAGCAGGGGGACCGGGCCGTCTACTGCCTCCGTCACGTCCCGCTGGAAGCCGGGCAGCCCCAGCTCCCGGAGCACCTTGAGAGCGGCCGGCATCTCCGGGTCGAACGCCATTCCGTTGCGCGGGATCACCACCAGGCGGGCGAGCGACGCCACACGTCGAGGATCCTTCCAGCTCAGGAGGTCGAGGAAGGTCTCGGAGCCGATGATCAGATGGAGACGCCCCCGCTCCTGCAGCGCGGCGAGGGTGTCCACGGTGTAGGACGTGCCACTGCGCTTCACCTCGACGTCGGAGACCTCGAACCGGGGATGCTCCTGGACCGCCAGCGCGGTCATCCGGTAACGGTGCATGGCGGGGGCCAGCTCGGTCGGCGGCTTGTGGGGAGGCTGGGCGGCCGGCACGAAGAGCAGGCGATCGAGCGCCAGGGCCTCGCAGACATCATCGGCCACGAGGAGGTGGCCGAAGTGGATCGGGTTGAATGACCCGCCGAAGACGCCGACGCGCTGCAGGCGACTACTCCCGGACGTGCCCGTCGCCCCACACGACGAACTTGGTCGTGGTCAGCTCCCGGACGCCCACCGGACCCCGCGCGTGCACCCGGGAGGTCGAGATGCCCATCTCGGCGCCCAGGCCGAACTGGCTGCCATCCACCAGCCGGGTGGAGGCGTTGACCAGCACCGCCGCCGCGTCCACCTCCTGGGTGAAGCGGCGCGCCCGCCGCACATCCTGCGTCACGATGGCCTCGGCGAGGCCGGAGCCGTGCCGGCGAATGTGGGACACCGCCTCGTCGAAGCTCGCCACCACCCGGACGGCCAGGATGTAGTCCAGGTACTCCGCGTCCCAGTCGGCCGGCTCCGCGGCGCGGGCGCCCGGCATGAGCGCACGCGCGCCCTCGTCGGCGCGCACCTCCACTCCCGCGTCGGCGAGCCGCGCGGCGAGGCCGGGCAGCACGGTCGGCGCGATGGCCGCGTGCACCAGCAGGGTCTCCAGCGCATTGCACACGCTCACCCGCTGCGCCTTGGCATTCACGGTCACCGCGATCGCCATGTCCGGGTCGGCGCCCTCGTCGAGGTAGACGTGACACAGCCCCTTGTCGTGCTTGAGCACCGGCACCGTCGAGCGCTCCGCGACCAGGCGCACGAACTCCTCGCCACCCCGCGGGATGATGAGGTCGAGGTAGCGGTCCAGCGTCAGCATGGCCAGCACCGCGGCGCGGTCCGCGATCTCCACCGCCTGCACCACCTCGCCGGGCAGGCCCGCCTTCTCGACCGCCTTGCCCAGGATCTGGGCCAGCAGCGTGTTGGACTCGAGCGCCTCGCTGCCCCCGCGCAGGAGCACCGCGTTGCCCGACTTCAAGCAGAGGCCGGCGGCATCCGCGGTGACGTTGGGTCGGGATTCGAAGATGAAGCCGATCACGCCCAACGGGACGCGCACCCGGGCGATCTCGAGGCCCGATGGCCGGCGCCACGTCTCGACGGTCTCACCCACCGGATCCGGCAGGCTCGCCACGTGGCGAAGGCCGGCGGCCATCTCCTCGATCCGACTCTCGGTCAGGGTGAGGCGGTCGACGAAGGCCCGCGGGTGCCCGGCCGAGCGGGCCCGTTCCAGATCGTGCCGGTTGGCATCCAGGATGGCGGCGGTGCGCTCCTCGAGCCCGCGCGCCATCTGGGTGAGCGCTTCGTTCTTGGCCCGGGTGGGAGCCAGCGCGAGCACCCGCGCCGCCTCCTTGGCCGCCCGCGCCTTCGCCTCGACGTGCGCCGCGACGTCCATGGCCGCTCCCTCTCTCCGCGACGGGCTCACCGTGCCGGCTCCCTCACAGGATCACCAGGTTGTCCCGGTGGACGACCTCGTCGAAGCCCTTGTACCCCAGCGCCTTTTCGATGTCCGCCGTCTTCGCCCCCCGGATCCGACGCAGCTCCTCGGCGTCATAGTTCACGAGGCCGCGGGCGAACTCGTGGCCCGCCGTCTCGGTCAGCGCGACCACTTCCCCGGCGTGGAACTGGCCGTCGACCTCCACGAGCCCCGAGGGAAGCAGGCTTTTGCCCCTCTCAGTTAAGGCCTTCTTCGCGCCCGCGTCAACCACGAGCCGCCCCTGCGGCGGCACCGCGAACGCGATCCATCGCTTGCGCGCGGCGAGGCGATCGTCGCGCGGCTGGAAGTACGTCCCGACCGGCTCGCCCTTGAGCACCCGGTGCAGCAGACCGGCCTCGCGGCCGCTCGCGATCACCATGGGGATCCCGGAGGCTCCCGCCTTCTGGGCGGCCTGCAGCTTCGTGCTCATCCCCCCCACCGAGACCTCCGCGGAGGCATCGAAGACCATCTTCTGGATCTCGTCGGTGACGGCCTCGACGGTCTCGAGCCGTCGAACGCCCGGATCGCGGCGCGGGTCACCCGTGTAGAGGCCGTCCACGTCGGTCAGCAGCACCACCAGATCGGCGTCGATCAGATGAGCGACGAGGGCGGCGAGATTGTCGTTGTCGCCGACCTTGATCTCGTCCACCGCCACCGTGTCGTTCTCGTTGATGACCGGGAGCACGCCGAACTCGAGCAGGGCCAGGAGCGTGTTGCGCGCGTTGAGGTACCGCGACCGATCGCTGATGTCCTGACCCGTGAGGAGCACCTGACCGACGGGGATCCCGTGCTTCTTGAACGCCTGCTCGTACTCCCACATGAGCGCGGATTGGCCCACCGCGGCCGCGGCCTGCTTCTCCGGAATCGAGCGGGGACGAGCCTTGAGGCCGAGGCGAGCGACCCCGGTTGCGATGGCGCCGGACGACACCAGCGCCACCTCGCGCCGCTCCTGCACGAGCGCGGCGATGTCCGCGGCCAGCCGCGCGATCGCCTCGCCGGACGGCCCCTCGCCGGGCGTGGTGACGAGCCCGCTGCCCACCTTCACCACGACCCGGCGGGCGCGGCTCAGCGGATGGCGGGCACCCATGGCTCGCTCACCAGGCGCCGCGCCACGTCGTGCACCAGCGCGGGCAGGCCGTCTCCGGTCACCGCCGAGATGGCGTGAAACGGCAGACCGCGCTCGGCGCAGAAGCGCTCGACCGCCGCGCGCGCGTCGCCGGTGCCGGACAGCTCGGCCTTGTTCACGACCACGATCTCGGGGTGGGCGGCCAGCTCCGGCGAGTACGCGGAGAGCTCGTCGCGGATGGCCTGGTAGTCGGCGAGCGGATGGCGGCCGGTGCTCGGATCGAGATCGATGAGATGGACGAGCAGCCGCGTGCGCTCGACGTGGCGCAGGAAGCGGTGGCCGAGCCCCTTGCCGCTCGCCGCGCCGGGGATGAGGCCGGGCAGATCGGCGATGACGAAGCTCCGATCCTCGCCGGCTCGCACGATGCCGAGCGTGGGCACCAGGGTCGTGAACGGGTAGTCGGCGATCTTGGGCTTGGCCGCCGACAGACGCGAGACCAGCGTCGACTTGCCCGCGTTCGGAAACCCCACGACCCCCACGTCGGCCAGGAGCTTCAGCTCGAGGTGGATCCAGCGCTCCTCCCCTGCCCGCCCCAGATCGGCGCGGCGCGGGGCCCGGTTCGTGGAGGTGGCGAAGCGTGCGTTGCCTCGCCCGCCCCGCGCGCCCTTCGCGACCGTCAGGCGCTGACCGCGCTCGGTCAGGTCGCCGAGCGGCTCACCGCCGTCGCGGTCCGAGACGACCGTGCCGAGCGGCACGCGCAGGATGGTGTCGTCGCCGCTGCGGCCGTGTCGGTTGGCGCCTTCGCCGTGATGGCCCCGCGCCGCGGTGTAGTGGCGCTGGTAGTGAAAGTCCAGGAGCGTGGTGATGGAGGGATCGGCTTCCAGGATGACGCTGCCGCCGTCCCCGCCGTCTCCTCCGTCCGGCCCTCCGCGGGGCACGAACTTCTCACGCCGGAAGCTGACGCACCCGGCGCCGCCGTCGCCCCCCTTGACGAAGACGTCGATCTCATCAACGAACATGGGGTGACTTTAGATGACGGAGACGGCGACCCGGCTCAAGCCGACTGCTGCTGCGCGATGCTGACGTACTTGTCGTCGCCCTTCCGCTCGAATCGGACGTAGCCGTCCGACTTTGCGAACAGCGTGTGATCCACGCCCAGCCCGACGTTGGCCCCCGGCTTGAAGCGCGTGCCGCGCTGGCGCACCAGAATACTGCCGGCGGTGACGAACTGCCCACCGAAGCGCTTCACACCCAGCATCTGGGGGTTGGAGTCGCGACCGTTTCGGGAGCTGCCGACACCCTTCTTGTGTGCCATCGCTCTAGACCTCGATCTTGGTGATGCGCACGGCGGTCATCGTCTGTCGATGGCCGCGGTGCCGCCGGTAGTTCTTGCGCCGCTTGAACTTCACGACCAGGACCTTGTTCTCCTTGCGCTCCGCGACCACCTGTCCCAGCACCTTGGCGGAGGCCAGCGCCTTGGGCTCCACGGTCACCTGCCCTGCGTCGTTGACGAGCAGGACCTCGGTGAACTCGACCGACGCGCCCTTGTCCTTGGCGAGGCGCTCGACCTTGATGACCTGGCCGGGAGCGACCCGGTATTGCTTGCCACCCGTCGCGATGACAGCTTCCATTGCCGCAACCTTTCTATTCGTTGGGTCGATCATGGGTCCGGGTCTCGCGTCGATCGATCATCACTCCCGAGCGTTCATCTGCGTGCGTCCGGCCGGAATGTCACGAGGGCTCATCAGACCACAGGGCCCTCGTGAAAGTCAAGCCGGACGGGAGTTTAGCTCAAACGACCCGCATGTAGTCGGCCAGCTTCTGACGCAAGAACAAGCGCGAGCGGTGCACACGGGACTTCACCGCGGGCAGGCTGATCTGCAGCGTTTCGGCGATCTCGGGATTGGAGAGGCCCTCGACGTCGTGCAGCAGAAAGGCGGTCTTGTAGTCCCCCGGCAGGTCGTCGATCGCCGTCGTCAGCACGTCCCGAAGCTCGGTCTGCAGCGCCGGCTCCTCGGTGCGGGCCGACCAGTCCCGGAGCGGTTCGGCATGCTGGCCGAGCTCGTCGAAGCCGGGAGACGTCGCGTCCCACAAGATCTCGTTCCGCTGCCCCTGGCGGGTCCGCAGCTTCTGGTAGGCCGCGTTCGCGGTGATGCGATAGACCCAGCTGCCGAAGGCCGACTCCCCCTTGAACGTGTCGATCTTGCGCGCCGCCGTCCACAACGCGTCCTGCACCACTTCCTCCGCATCCTGCTCGTTGCTCGTGATACGGATGGCGAGGCGGTAGACCCGATCGCCGTAGGTGGCGATCAAGTCCTCGGCGGCGCTCGGATCCTGCCGACGGAGGCGCTCCACCAGCTCCGCGTCCCGGTCTGGCTTCCGCGGCCCGCTCGCCGTGTCCTGCGGGTGCCCGTTCGTGGCGTGTACCGTCGTCATGCTCATGTCCTGTAGAGCGTGAGGTGCTGCTTCAGCTCCTCGACGCACTTTTCCATGACTGCGATGTCCCGGGTGACCTTGCTCAGGAGGATCGCCCCCTCGAGGCCGGCGACCAGGAATTGGGCCAGACGCGAAGGATCCGCATCGCCTCGAAGATAGCCGCGTCGCCGGCCCCGGAGCAGCGCGTCCGCGAGACGGGTGCGCCAGATGTCGAACAGCTCGGCCAGCCGCTGACGGAAGCCCTCGTGCACGTCCGACAGCTCGCAGGCCAGGTTGCCCATGACGCATCCCCCCACGCAATTGCGCTGTCGCTGCGCCTCCAGCACGCGATCGAGGAACCCGTCGATCTGGGCAATCGGGTCCGCCTCGACGTCCGCGAACGCGGGTCCCAGGCTCCGCTCGACGAACGAGCGGGTCGTGCGGTCGATGATCGCGTACCCCAGGTCCTCCTTGCTCTTGAAGTAGTAATAAAAGTTGCCCTTCCCGACCCCGCTCTCCCGGAGCACGTCGTCCAGCGACGTGGATTGATACCCCTGTACATGCATCAGCCGGGCGGCGGCGTTCAGGATCTGGTCCCTGGTCGCCGCCCCCTTCGTGCTCTTCGTCTCCGACGCCTGTGCCGGGCTCGGGCTCGTCATTCCTCTTCGCTCCTCTGCGAATTTACCGACCAGTCGGTACAAACTCTAGCCGGCGCAGACCCCAGTGTCAAATCTGTCCATTTCTCGAAATATCACAGTGACTTACGAAGACGACAGCGAGAGCATCTTGAGGAGATCGGCGGTGAGGTCGTAGAGCTGGGCACAGCCGGTATTTCCTCCCAGCAGGGTCTGGGCCCGCTTGCGAAGAGCAGCATCCACCGGCAGGCCGAGCAGGGACCGGATCCGACCTTGCGGCTCGGTGCAGATGCCGGCATAGGGCAGCCTCGAGGTGATCGACTCCGCCTCGACGACGAGGCCCCGGTCGAGGTCGACCTCGTAGTGGAGATCGAAACCGTGAACGTTGTCGTGCATGGAGTTGAACAAGTGGAGTCGCGAACCAGTCTGGACGAGCCGGGCGACCTTTTTTCGCCTGAAGACCTTCCGGGCTCCCGGCGGGGGGCAATACAGATCCGACACCATCGGCGTCGAGACCGACCGGCTCCCGAAGAGCGCGCGCCCGGCCGCGCTGTACGTGAAGCAGGAATCGGGCAGGTCGACCCAGCCCGTCGTATCGAGCCGCCAGCAGGTCAGAGGGTCTGCCGTATCCAGCGCCGCGACGGCCGACCGAGGCATCCGCGTGACCTGCCGGGCCAGGCGGGCCATCTCGATGCTGCCATCGACGAAGAGGAGAGCGCCCGGACGAGAGCCGCACAGCTCGGCGAGGCGACGCGTGAAGCCGCCCACCATCCGAGTCCCGGCCAGGCGCGGGAAGTCGGTCACGAGCCCCGGATCGACGGCTCCGGACAGGGCTTCGGCGCGCGCCGCCCGGATCTCGTAGGTGGGTGACGGCAGGCAGACCGCGCTGACCTGGACGGCGCAGTCCTCGTCGGTCATGCGCACGGTATGGGTGAAGGCGTCGTCGTGGGTATTGTCCACCCACCCCTCCATCACCCGCTCGTAGCGGTCGCGGCCGACGAGCAGCGGGGAGCCGATCACTTGCCGGCGTACTTCCCCGGATCGGCGTCGAACTTGGTCTTACAGCCCACCGCGCAGAAGTAATAGGTCTCGCCCTGGTACGTCGACTGCGCCGCCGCCGTCTTGGGCTCCACGTCCATGTGACACACCGGGTCCTTGGCCATCACGACCTCCTTCACCGCCCGCCGCGGGAGCGGTCGAGCGCAGGCTATTGACCATCATTGCTACGGACAAAGCATACCCGCGGCCGCGGAAACCGGCACGAGGTTGTCGCCGCAGGCCTCGCCGAGGGTTCACGATCCGCGTGACTGCGACGTCGAAGAACGCGCCAGCCGTGCCCAGAGACATCTAGCGGGCGGAGAAGCGCGCGAGGACGTCGAGGAGCTCGTCCATCTTCTTCTGCCGGTCCCGGGCGTTGCCGGCACGCACCGCCTCCACCACGCACGATTCGAGATGATGGCCGAGCAGGAGCTTCCGGACCTGCTCGACCGCTCCCTGCACCGCCGCGAGCTGCAGGAGGATGTCGACGCAGTCCTTGTCCTCCTCGACCATGCGCTGGATGCCCTGGACCTGGCCTTCGATACGCCGCAGCCGACCGAGGGTCTTCGCCTTCACCCGAATATCCATGGTCACGTGCCTGGGATGGGCCGACGTTGCTCGAGCATGCGCAAGACCCAGTAGCCGGCCAGCGCGGCGAGCAGATGCTTGAGCGTGTGTCCGCTCACCAGGCCGGTGACCGAAAAGAACCACCCGTCCAGGAGCTCCGGCCCCTTGGCCAGGGCGTAGGTGGCCGCGGCGACCAGCAGGTCGGCGCTGCGCGTGTAGCGGGGCGGAAGGAGCCAGAGCAGCAGCGGCACGGCCGCGAGCGGATAGAACTGGACGAGCGCATAGAGGCGGAGATCGCCGGCTCCGCGCTGCTCGGTGACGTGCCAGTACCAGACGGAGATGACGGCCAGCGCGACGAGCGGACCCAGGAGCCGGAGGGCCGGACGGACGCCGACCCGGTCGCTGATGGTGGCGTCGAGCAGTCCCATCACGGTGATGGCGAGCGGCAGGCGATCCCACGCCAGCCGCGCGTTGCCGGGCGCCCAGTGGTAGTAGGCGGACCCGAATCCGGTCAGCAGGAGGCCGCCGAAGACGACCACGTAGGGCCAGCGCTCACGGGGATCCCGAAACGCTTGACCGACATCGCGAGCCAGGACGAAGCGGAGACCAAGGCCGCCGACCAGCACGAACGCGGCATTGGACAGCACGTTGAGCGCGTTGGGGACCCCCAGGAAGGCGCGCGCATCGGCCAGATGGTGGTAGGCCGCATCCTGCGGGATCGGCGGCGCGAGGAGCGCCCCTCCCGCGGCCACCACCCCCAGTCCTCCGATCAGCCCGATCGCGGTCCGCCGTTCCACGGCCCGACTATACCCTACCAGGGTACGCATGAAGCGACTCGGCGGCCGCTCGAGCGATGCGGCCGGGAGCGCGATCAGACGTCGGGGAACAGGGACGGCTGCGTACCCGGGGCGGCGGCCGGGCTCCCCGGCGCGGGTGCCGCGGCGGCCCGGCGCGGGCGCCGCGGCGGCCCGGCGCGCTTGGGCTTGCGCGGCTCCCGCTTGGGTCTCGTCCATCCCTTCTGGTGGGCGATCTTGTCGCCCTGCTTGATCACCGTCAGGTCCACCAGGCGGGCCATGGGATGGGTGATGAGATGCAGGTACTTCTGCCAGTAGCGAGGAGAATACGCCCATGTCTTCATCTGGTCGACCGCCAGGGTCAGGGCCGAGCGGTCGCCCTTGGTCGCCGCCTGCCGGAGCTGGCTCAGGATCGCGGCCCGGCTGATTCGCGACGGGCGGGTCACTTGACGGTCACGTCGTACTGCTCACGATGGTACGAAGCGACCGCCTGCACCGAGATCTTTCGGCTCAGGAGGGCCTGGAGCCGCTCGATGCCATCGCGCTGGCTCGATTCCAGGTGATGCGCCATCTCGGGATGGACCCGGATCACCACGTCGCGGCCGTTGCCCTCACCCGCCCCGGCCTGGATCTTCCGGAAGATCTCGGCGGCCAGGGTCGCGTCGGACTTGACTACGCCGCTACCCTTGCAGGTCGGGCACGGGGCGCAGAACAGCGATTGGAGGCTCTGCCGGACACGCTTGCGGGTCATCTCGACCAGGCCCAGCTCCGAGATCTCCAGCACGTTGGAGCGGGCCTTGTCGTCGGCGAGCACCTTCTTCAGCGCCTTGAACACCTGGTCCCGGTGCTCAGAACGCTCCATGTCGATGAAATCGATGATGATGATCCCGCCGAGATCGCGCAGCCGGATCTGCCGCACCACCTCGGTCACCGCCTCGAGGTTGATCTTGAGGATGGTCTCCTCGAGATCGCGCTTGCCCACGTACTTGCCGGTGTTGACGTCGATGGCGACGAGCGCCTCGGTGTGATCGATCACGATGTAGCCGCCCGACTTCAGCCACACGCGCCGGCGCAGCGCCCGGTCGATCTCGCGCTCGATACCGGTGGCCTCGAAGATCGGAGCGTCCTTCTCCCACCGCTTCACACGCGGAGCCAGCTGGGGCACCAGCGACGTGGCGAACTGCAGGCACTTGTCGTAGGCCGCCTCGCTGTCGACCAGGAACTCGTCCACCTCCGGCGAGAACAGGTCGCGCACCACCCGGAAGGTGACGTCCATCTCCTCGTGCAGGAGAGAAGGCGCCTGGGCCGACTCGAAGCGCGACTGCACCTGCCCCCAGAGACGGCTCAGGAAGCCGATGTCCGCGATGAGGTCCTCCTGCCCCTTGCCCTCGGCGACCGTTCTCACGATGAAGCCGCCTGGCGGGGGCGGCAGATCCCGGACGATGGCGCGCAGCCGATCACGCTCGAGGTCGTCATGGATCCGGCGGGAGACTCCGACGTGCCGTGCCTGAGGCATGTAGACGATGTAGCGCCCGGGAATGGACACGAAGGAGGTGACGCGGGCCCCCTTGGTGCCCAGCGGCTCCTTGGAGACCTGCACCAGGACCTCCTGGCCCTTGCGCAGCATCTCCTCGATCGGGGCCAGCGCCTCCCGTCGGGGCTCGGGCTCGGCGTCTCCCACGTCCACGTCCGCGGTCACGTCCTCCGCATCGGGCGCGTGCTCCTCCACGCCCAGGTTGGCGGTGTAGTCACCCGCGTAGAGAAAGGCGTCCTTGGAGAGGCCGATGTCGACGAAGGCGGCCTGCATGCCCGGAAGCACGTTGGTGACGACGCCCTTGTAGACATTGCCGACGATGGAGCGTCGATCCGCCCGCTCCACGTACAACTCGGTGAGGAGATTTCCGTCCTGAACGGCGAGACGCGTTTCGGTCACACCGGCGTTGACGACGATGCGCTTTCCCACGGTCGACCTCGATCCGGGGGCTCACGGGGAGACCCGGCCAGCAGTTCTGCGGTTATTGGAACTGCCGCATTCGGATCGAGAGCAGAAGCCCCAGGGCCGTCAACGAGACCACCATCGAGGAGCCGCCGTAGCTCATCAACGGCAGCGGGATCCCCACGATGGGGAGCAGACCCGTCACCATCCCGATGTTGATCAGGATCTGCGACGCGAATACCGTCGTCACTCCGAGGGCCAGGATGCGGCCCTTCGCCTCGCGAGTGCCGGCCGCGATCTCGAACCCCCGCAAGACCAGGAGCGCGTAGGCCACGATCAGCACCAGACAGCCGAGAAACCCCCACATCTCCGCGAACACGGCAAAAATGAAATCCGTATGCCGCTCCGGGAGAAAGGCGAGGCGGCTCTGCGTCGCGCCGCCGACTCCCTTCCCCAGGAGCTGGCCCGAACCAATGGCGATCTTCGCCTGAATGACATTGTAGGCCGTTCCGAGCGGATCGCGGAACGGATCGAGGTACACGAGCAGCCGGTCGCGCTGGTAGGGCTTGAGGACGAGCCAGCCCAACGGCATGAGGGCGACCCCGGCCAGGACCAACCCTCCCAGCACCTTGAGCCGGACCCCGAGACCCACCAGGATGGCACCCAGCACCGGGACCAGGCAGAGGGCCGTCCCCAGGTCCGGCTGACGGACCACCAGGAGGAACGGCACTCCCAGGAGCACGAAGGTCCCGATCAGAGCGGCGCGCGAGAGTCGCTCCCCGCGCCCGGAGGTGAGCGCCCAGGCCAGCGTGATCACGAAGATGAGCTTGAACACCTCCGACGGCTGAACGGTCAGAGGCCCGAGATGGATCCAGCGCCGGGCTCCCGAGACGGTGCGGCCCAGCACGAACACCGAGAGCAGCAAGCCGAGCCCAACCACGTAGAGGGCGGGGGCGAACCGGACCAGATTGCGGTAGTCGACGCTCACCACCACGAGGAGGCCGACGAGCCCGACTCCCACCCAGGACAGCTGCCGCCACACGAGGGCGGAGATGCCGCGGCCGGGATTGAGGCTCCAGAGGCAGACGACGCTGAGACCGATGATGAAGAAGGCGGCGCCCAGCAACGGCCAATCGACGTTCTGGAGGAGGCGCCGGTCGAGCCGGAGCATCAACCGGACTCGCCGAACGTCACCTGGGCAACCTTCTGGAGGAAGATCGCTTCGTAGATCTGACGGGCGATCGGAGCGGCCACCTGTCCACCCTTGCCGCCCCGCTCGACCAGAACCACCACGACGTACTGCGGATCCGCGGCGGGCGCGAACGAGGCGAACCACGCGTGGTCCTGCCCCTTGGACGAGTCACTCTTGGCGATGGTCTGGGCGGTACCGGTCTTCCCCGCGATGTCCACGCCGGGCACGCGGGCCAGCGCGCCGGTGCCGTCCTTGACGACCGCGGCCAGCGCATGGCGCAGGAACGCCCACACCACCGGCGACAGCTCCACGCGCTCCGTCATCTTGCTGGACGCGCTGTAGGCGAGGCTGCCATCCGCCCGCTCCACCCGCTGGACGAGCCGCGGCTTCCAGAGGATACCTCCGTTGGCGACGGCCGCCATCATGCGCGCGATCTGCAGCGGCGTCACCAGCAACTGACCCTGCCCGATCGACATGTTCACGGTATCGCCAGCCTGCCACGGGCGCTTGAGGCGGGCCCGCTGGCTCGGCGTGAACGGCACGAGGCCGAAGCGCTCGCCTCCGAGATCGATGCCGGTGGGCGCCCCGAGACCGAAGGCGTGGGCATAGCGGGCCATGGTCTCGCCGCCCACCTTGAGCCCGGCCTGGTAGAAGAAGATGTCGCACGACTGCGCGATGGCGCCATTCATGTCGAGGTGGCCGTGCCCGCCCGGCTTCCAGTCCTTGAAGGTCCAGTTGCCGAGGTTGAACTCGCCGTTACAGTAGATACGGTCCATCGGGGTGAGCGATCCTTCCTGGAGCCCGGCCGCGGCCACGATGATCTTGAATACCGAGGCCGGCGGGTACTGGCCCTGCAGCGCCCGGTTCATGAGCGGAGTCATCGGATCGCGCACCAGCCGCAACCACTCGTCCCGCTCCACGTTTCCGGTGAGGCGATCGAGCGGAAACGCCGGGCTCGACGTCATGGCGAGCACGTCACCGTTCCGCGGGTCCATCACGATCACCGAGCCCGCCTTGCCCGCCATCGCCTGCTCGGCCGCTTCCTGGATCCGCCGGTCGATCGTGGTGATGACCTGGGCGCCCGGGTCCGGCTCCTCGCGGCGCATCACCTGGACCGGCCGGCCGTACGCGTCGACCTCGATGCGCTCTCCCCCGTCCCGACCGCGCAGGTACTCGTCCAGGAGCCGCTCCAGCCCGGACTGTCCGATCATGTCCCCGCGACGGTAGCGGCCCTGTTTCATCTGCTCGTCGCTCACCTCGCGGACGTATCCGAGCAGGTGCGCCGCGAAGGTGCTGGTGGGATACGTCCGCTGGGGCTCGACTTCCACGATGACGCCGGGCAGCTCGAGCTTGCGCTCCTCGACCTTGGTGACGTCCTCCAGGGTCAGCCCGCGTCGGACCCGCACCGGACGGATCGAGTCCGGCGCCACGCGCTCGAGCGCATCCATCAGCTCGCCCGCCGGGATCTTCAGCAACACGGAGAGCCGGGCTACGACCGAGTCGCGGTCCTCGAGCTCTCGGGGGATCACCGACAGGGTGAAGGCCGGTCGGTTGTCCACGAGGGCGAGCCCGTTGCGGTCGAACAGGATGCCGCGCGGAGCGGCCACCGGGCGGATCCGGATCCGGTTCTTCTCCGACAGCTCGTGCATCCGTCCGCCCTCCAGCACCTGGAGGTACCAGAGCTGGCCCATCAGGGCGAGGAACCCCAGGGAGCAGACGATGGCCAGGGCCAGGATCCGGCGGCCCCACGCCTCGCGCCGATTGGGCGGCACCGACTTCAGCTCCACGAGCGTCTCCGCATCAATTCGACACCGGCCTCGGCGAGGATGCACAGCGTGCCGATGAAGCCGTTGAACAGGGCCTGGGGCAGGATCACGTGGAGCATCAGGTCGCCGAAGGCCGCCGGATAGTGGAACATCTGCAGGAGCAGGAACCGCCCGACGCCTTCCACCACGCTGAGCAGCACGAGCCCGGGCACCTGCACGAGCGGATTGCTGACCCAGAACCGGCCCACGAGCAGGCCCATGCCGAAGCCGGCCATTCCCTTGGTCAGCGCCTGCACGCCCACGAGCCCGCCCCCGGTCGCATCCTGCATGAGGCCGGCCACGAAGCCAGCCAGACATCCCGACTCCGGGCCATAGCGGAGGGCGATCAGCACGGTCAGGATCAGCGGCACGTCGGGCGTGATCCCTCCGAGGCCGGCCACCGCGACCACCGTCGACTGCAAGACCCCGCCGCCGATCGTCACGAGCAGCAAGAGCAGACGTACCATGCTCATCCGTCCGTCGGAAAGAGCGCGGCGAGATCCTGCGGCGTCTGGCCGGTCAGGAGGAGGACCTCCTCGACGCGCGAGAAGTCCACCGCCGGCGCCAGCACCGCGAAGTGGAAGAGCGCTGATCCCTTGTCCTCGATCTTCACCACGCGTCCGACCGGCAGGCCCTTGGGGAACAAGGTTCCGAGCCCCGAGGTCACCACCAGATCGCCCGGCGCGACGCTCGACCCGTCGCGGGCCATGAATTTGAAGCGCACCGTGCCGCCTGCGTCACCTTCCACGAGCCCGGCGGTGCGGGTGCGCAGCACCACCGCGCCGACCGTGGAGGCGGGGTCGTTGAGCAGCTGGATGACCGCGGCACCCCGATGCACCTGCACCACGCGACCGACCAGGCCGTCTGGCACGATCACCGGGGTCTGCTGCGCGATACCGTCCCCGCGACCGCGGTTCACGGTCAGCGAGCGAACCCAGCCGCCCGCCTCGCGGCCGATGACCTCGCCGGCGAGGGTGGCAAGCGGCAGGCGACTCTTCAGCGCGAGCAGCCGTCGGAGCCGGGCGTTCTCCTCGCGCGTCTCGCCGGCCTGGAGCGACATCACGCGCAGTTGCTCGTTCTCGCCCCGGAGAACGGTGTTCTCGCGCCGGGCCGCCTTCCAGTCGATGTAGTTGGCCCAGAAGCCGAGCGCCCCTCGATGGATGCGAACCAGCAGGCTCTGAACGGGAGTGACCGCGATCGCCACCAGCTCTCCGGCCCGGCCGGTGCCGCCCCCGCGCGTCTGCACGGTGAGCAACAGTAGGGACACGAGCAGCACCGCGAGCAGGATCCCGTATCTGCGAAATCTCACCGCTCCGTCACCTCAACGGCTGATCGGCGCTGGAAATCCGGCCCGGGGCCGGCGTTCAGGCGGGGATCGCCACCTTCTTGAGAAGCTCGAGCTCGTCCAGCACCTTGCCGGTGCCGAGCGCCACGCAGGACAGCGGATCGTCGCCGACGGTGATGGGCAGGTCCGTCTCCTGCCGCAGGAGCAGGTCCAGGCCGCGAAGGAGCGCGCCGCCACCGGTGAGCACGATGCCCTTGTCCACGATGTCGGCCGCGAGCTCGGGCGGAGTCCGCTCGAGGCAGGTCCGCACCGTGTCGACGATCGCCATCACCGGCTCCCGCAGGGCCTCCCGGATCTCCTCGTCGGTCACCACGATGGTCTTCGGGATCCCGTCGATGAGATCGCGCCCCTTCACCTCCATCGTCATCCGCTCGCCGCCCATGGGGTAGGCCGAGCCCAGCTTGATCTTGATCTCCTCCGCCCGCCGTTCGCCCACGAGCAGGTTGTAGTGTTTCTTGATGTACTGCACGATCGCTTCGTCCATCTCGTCGCCCGCGATGCGGACCGACTTGGAGTAGACGATGCCGGACAGCGAGATCACCGCGACCTCGGTGGTGCCGCCGCCCATGTCCACGATCATGTTGCCGCCCGGCTCCTGGATGGGCAGCCCGGCTCCGATCGCGGCCGCCATCGGCTCCTCGATCAGGTACACCTCACGCGCCCCGGCTTGCATCGCGGAGTCGCGCACCGCGCGCTTCTCGACCTGAGTGATCCCGGATGGCACCCCGATGACGATGCGCGGATGCACAAGCGTCCGACGCCGATGCACCTTGTTGATGAAGTAGTGCAGCATCTTTTCGGTGACGTCGAAGTCGGCGATCACGCCGTCCTTCAGGGGCCGGATGGCCGTGATGTTGCCCGGAGTACGCCCGAGCATGGCCTTGGCCTCGTGTCCCACCGCGAGCACCGAATGGTCGGCCTGGTGGATGGCGACGATGGAGGGCTCGTTCATGACGATGCCCTCGCCCCGGACGTAGACGAGCGTGTTGGCCGTGCCCAGGTCGATGGCGAGATCGTTCGAAAACAGCCCGGCGAGAAGGCTAATCAGCATAGGCCACCCTGTCTGGAATCGAATGTTTGGGACGCGATCGAACTCACGGCTGAGTCTAGCACCGCGAATTTTTCTCAACAACGAAAACCTAGGCTTTTCCACAACATGGACGGCACGCAGCCTCGACGGAGCCGCGATGGACGTGGCTGCGAAGTCGGCGGCTGAAACCGGCCGGATTCCGGAGGGTTAGGACGGGCTGGTCCGAGAGGCCGAGAGACCCGGCAAGACCTCGCGTTGGTACAGTCGCATCGCGTCACGGATCACCCGCTCGGCGTCGGGACGTCCCCGCATGTCCTCGACGTCGACCGCCTTGTTCTCCAGCACCTTGTAGTCGAGGAAGAATCGCTGGATCTCTTTGAGCCGATGCGGGGGCAGCTCCCCGGAATCCCGGTAGTGCGCGTACTCGGGATCGTCGACGTGCACCGCGATGATCTTGTCGTCGGATCCCTTGTCGTCACTCATGGTGAGGACGCCGATGGCGCGGGCGCGTAGGATGCAGAGCGGGACGACCGGCTCCTGGCCGAGTACGAGCACGTCGAGCGGGTCGCCGTCCCCGCAATAGGTCCGCGGCAGGAACCCGTAGTTGGCCGGATAGTGCACCGCCGAGTGGAGGACGCGATCCAGCCAGAGCAATCCAGTCCGCTTGTCGAGCTCGTACTTGACCTTGGAGCCTTTCGGGATCTCGATCACGCAGCGGAAGTGCTGCTCGATGGCGTCACCGAGTTCGACGTCGTGCCACGGATTCACGGAAGCAAGTATAGTCCGTCGCCCCCGGGCGATCGCGGGGCCGATCGAGATATCCTTGACACCCGGCCGAGCTTCCGCTAAGCTCCGGTCCAGGTTGTAGGTTCACTCGGTAGACGGGTACATTGCGTTCGAAGCCAACGCCGCGAGGACCTCAAGTCCCGCGGCGTTTTTGTTTGTCCTCCGCTTCAGGAGGACACCCCCGTCATGGTGACGGGGAATCACCGAGGCGCTCGGCGCCTCACGGAAAGAGGTCAGTAGATGGCTCAGGGTAACGTGAAGTGGTTCAACGATGCGAAGGGGTATGGTTTCATCTCACAGGAGGATGGCGAGGACGTGTTCGTGCATTTCAGCGCCATTCAGGCCCAGGGCTTCAAGAGCCTGGCCGAGGGCGATCGAGTCGAGTTCGAGGTAACCCGGGGTCCCAAGGGCCTGCAGGCCTCGAACGTCCGCAAGGTCTAGCACTGAGAGGCGCCGGGCCCCGGCTAGCCGGGGCCCGGTCCGCTCCCCCACCCGTAGCGGTCCGATCCTTCGCGCCACCGATACAATCGGTCTTGACACTCGTTTCACACCTTTGCTAACCTGCGCGCGATTTCAGGCACCCTGAAACACTGTTCCGGTACGTGAACGAGCCTCGGTCCCAGGGAATGGCGGCGTCGCGAGGGCTTCGGTCCTCGACGGCGCCTTTTTTGTTCTCCCCTTCCGGGGGGAAACCCCAGCAGCCATGGTGGCTCGGGGCTTAAAGGGCGGCCCACCCCCGCCCAAGGAGAGAGGGAACAGACGTATGGCACAGGGCACGGTCAAGTGGTTCAACGACGCAAAGGGTTACGGTTTCATCCAGGTCGAGGGCGGAGAGGATGTCTTCGTCCACTACAGCGCCATCCAGGCCCAGGGCTTCAAGAGCTTGGCCGAGGGCGACAAGGTCGAGTTCGAGGTAACGAAGGGGCCGAAGGGCCTGCAGGCTTCCAACGTCCGGAAGTCGGCGTAGGCGTCGCCGACCACTTGACGGCCCGCCGGGGTGCCCGGCGGGCCGTTACTTTTTCCAAGCGCGCAGACAAGAAAAAGCCCCGACGGACGCTGCGGCGGCATCGCGATTTCTTCTCTGCCGAACCGCCCCGCTGGTGAAGAGCGGGTCCGTCGGGGCCGGTGGTTCCTGGATCCTCCAGGGCCACCTGCAACCACTATAGCCGGGCCTTAGGAGGCGACCACCTCACAGATCACCGTAGGGGTACACATCGGCTGGATCACCTCCCTTTCTCGGCGCGGCCCGCATTCAGGGCCCAGGACCCACTCACCTTGCCGCGGACGCCGACTCCCGCCGCAAGGCTCGGTCACGCTGCTTCCGGCGGAATTACCGGAAGGGAACGCTCGAAGGAGCCTGTGTGAGCTCCGACCGATTTTAGGGGTCATCGTACATGAGCGCGAGCGACCGGGAAAGCAATTTTCACTTCACCGTGATCCGCCCCGCATTTTTCTCCAGAACACCCTTCCCGATTCCGTCCACTTTCTCGAGCTCCTGGGCCTTCTTGAACGGCCCGTGGGCTTCGCGATATTCGATGATCTTCTGCGCGCCTCCCGGGCCCACGCCGGCGAGCTTCATGAGCTCGGTCTTCGACGCCTCGTTGATGTTGACCTTCACGTCCTTGCCGTCGACCTTGACCTTGGTCGGCTTGTCCGGCTTGTCCTCGGCCATCGCGGCTCCGCCAGTCAGGCACCAGATCGCCACCGCCACCACACCCAGCCAACGCGTCACCATGTCTGCTCCTCCTCGGATCGAGATGAAATTGGTGACGCGATTGCACGCCGGAGCGCGCGACCGGTCAATGCCGAGAATTTCAGACGGAGCGGTGTATCTAGCGGTCCGCGGGAGGCTCGAGCTGATCGAGGTAGGCTTGCCACTCCCAGGCGAGCAGCGATTGCTTCCGGGTGTTGCAGTCCTTGCACGCGGGCACCATGTTGGCGCGGATCGAGCGGCCGCCGCGCACGAGCGGCACGACGTGATCGAGGGTCAACGCCTTGGCGCCCACCGCGCGTCGGCAGTAGTGGCAGAGACCGGTCGCGATACGCCGACGCCACCACGAAGTCTGACGCAGCTCGCGCGCGCGGACCTTCTCGCGACGGAGCGCGTCGTCGTCGACCTCTCGCACGTAGCGGTCCTCGCTCACCGGTCGTCTCCCGACACCGTCGACAACCGCAGGGACAGCTCCTCCCACTCCTTCATGAGCCAGGCGACCCGCTCCTCGGTGTCCTTGCGCGCCTGGGCGATGTCGCGAGCGCGCTGGCCGTCGCGATAGAGATCCGGGTCCGCCAGGGCCAGGCCGATCTCCTGCAGCCGCGCCTCCATCTCGTGGATCTGAGTCTCCACCGCCCCGAGCCGGACCTTGATCGACTTGATCTCGCGATCGAGGCCCTTGCTCTTCTTGCGCGTGGAGTCCTCCGCCTCCTTCTTTGAGCCTTTCATCTGCGGGGGCCCGGAAATGGCCCCCGCACCCCCGGCCGCGGACGCTCCGGGTCGAGGCGATTCGCGTGGATCGGACGCGTGGGGCGCGGTTGCAGTCGGCTGGCCGCCGCGGGCCGGATCGCGAGTCGTCTTGGGTGCGGCGGCCGGGGCCTCGGCGGGGGCCGTCTTGCGGGCGAGGTAGTCGTCGTAACTGCCGAGATAGGTGGCGAGGTGGCCGCGGTCCACCTCGACGACCTGGGTCGCGATGCGATTGATGAAGTACCGATCGTGGGAGATGAACACGATGGTGCCGGTGAACCCGGAGAGCGCCTCCTCGAGCACCTCCTTGGAGGCGAGGTCCAGATGGTTCGTCGGCTCGTCCATGCAGAGAAGCGCGGCGGGCCGCGCGAGCATCTTGGCCAGCGCCAGTCGCGCCTTCTCGCCGCCGGACAGGACCGCGACCTTCTTCTCGACGGTGTCGCCGCTGAACAGAAAGCTGCCAAGGATCGTGCGCAGCCGCGCGATCGGCGCTTCCGGCGCCGTCTGCTCCAGCTCCTCCAGCACCGTCCGGGTCGGGTCGAGCGCGTCGAGCTGATGCTGAGCGTAGTACTGCACCTCCACGTGGGATCCCAGCACGCGCTCCCCCGCGTCGAAGGGCAGCGCTCCCGCGAGCATCTTCAAGAGCGTGGACTTGCCGGCTCCGTTCACGCCGACCAGCGCGACCCGATCGCCGCGCTCCACCAGGAAATCCACGCCGGAGTACACCACGTTGTCGCCGTACGCCTTGCGCACGCCGGCGAGCCGCCCGACCATCCGTCCGGTGCGCGGCGGCTGCGGGAAGGAGAAATGGATGCGGCGCGCGGACGCGTCGGTCTCGACGCGCTCCATGCGATCGAGCATCTTGACCCGGCTCTGGACCTGCCGGGCCTTGCTCGCCTTGTACCGGAACCGGTCGATGAAGCGCTCGATCTCGGCCACCCGCTTGGCCTGGTTGCGGGCCTGCGCCTCCCGCAGCGCCTGCCGGGCTTCGCGCTCCACCAGGAAGTCGTCGTAGTCGCCGTGGTAGAGCGTGACTCCCCCGTTGCCCAGGTCGGCGATGGCGGTGACCATCCGGTTCAGGAAATAGCGATCGTGCGAGACGATGACCACGCTGCCCTCGTAGGCGGCGAGGAAATTCTCGAGCCACTGCAGCGACTCGAGGTCCAGATGGTTGGTGGGCTCGTCGAGCAGCAGCAGGTCGGGACGCAGCAGGAGCAGCCGCGCCAGCGCCGCCCGCATGCGCCATCCTCCGGAGTACTCGGCGAGCGGCCGGTGCACCGACTCCGGCCCGAAGCCGAGCCCGCCGAGGATGATCTTCGCCTCCGCCTCCAGTCGATAGCCGCCGAGCGCCTCGAACCGGTGCTGGACTTCCCCGTAGGTTTCGAGCAGCCCCGAGTCGACGGTCGGCCCGGCCATGCGGGATGCGAGGGTCTCGAGCTCGGCCTCGAGGCGCCAGACCGCCTCGAAGCCGGAGAGGGCCTCGGCCAGCACGGTGCGATCTTCCCCGGTCGTGACTTCCTGGGGAAGGTAGCCGACCGTCACTCCGGTATCGCGATGGACCCGGCCCTCGTCGGGCTCTTCGATCGATGCGAGAATCCGGCAGATGGTGGTCTTGCCCGCCCCGTTCGGCCCGACGAGCCCGATGCGCTCGCCGCGGCCGATCCGCCAGGTGCAGTCGCGCAGGAGCTCCTGGCCGCCGTAGCTCTTGGAGACCGCGTCGAGTCCGATCATGAACGCCGGCGCACTCCTGCCGTGCGCCTCACCCCATCGTCTGCACGCGGTCGGGCGCGATCTTGTAGATGACGCGCACCTCGCCGGGCTGACGGTAGGGATACTTGTCCTGGCCGAGGTATTTCTTGGCCAGCGAATCGATATGCGCATCCGCCCCGGACTCGGTGATATCGGCCACGCGGCCCCGGACCTGCAGATACCGATACGGATTGTCGGGGTCCGCGATCGCCAGGGCCACCGCCGGGTTCCGGCGCAGGTTCCGGTCCTTCACGCGTCCCTTCGCGGTGTTGAAGCGGATGTGGGTCCCATCGTAGTCCACCCACACCGGGGTCACCTGCGGCGTGCCGTCTCCGTTCACGGTCGCGATGTTGGCGAAGGCCTTCTTGCCCAGGATGTCCTTGTACTTGTCGGGAATGCCCGCCATAGCCGTTCTCCTTTTGTCTCGTCGAGCGATCGCTCGGTCTCAGCCCGGCCTTCCGGGCCCGCTATCGGTCAGCATACTCGCCCGCGCCTCGGCGAGCCCGCGCATCGCCAGGAGCAGACGCACCAGACATTGCTGCACGAGCTGAGCGTCCTGCGCGGTCGGATCCGCCATCCACTGCCTCGCCCACTCCCGGTTCTCCGCCTGCAGCCCGAGGGTCGGCGACAGGGCCTGCAGTCGCAGGAGCAAGTCGTCGGCGGGCAGTCCGGAGGCGCGGAGCCGGGCGACCACCGCGCCACGGACCGCCGCGTTCCACACGCCGGTCAGCGCTTCCAGCAGCGCCCCGTAGCAGGGGCTCTCGGGTCGCTCCTTGAGATGCTCGATGACCACGCCAAGGAGCGGATGAGCCATCGGCTCGCCCTGCTCGTCGACCGCGACCAGTCCGGCGAGCAGCGGGTCCCGGGCCAGATCGGGCATGCGCTCGAGCAGTTCCATCAGGTCGGCGATGGAAACGGCCGGCAGACCGGCCAGTCGCTCGAGCAGCGGAAGATCGGAGCCGCCGCTCATGAGCTCGAAGGGGTGACCCCCTCCCCACGCACGGCGAGATCGCGAGCCTGCCCCCCCGGGACGAGAAACGCCGACACCATGGCCATGATGGCGAAGACGAGGCCCACCACGAAGACGGCCCCGACCGCATGGGCCAGGGCGGGTCGCATCTGCTCCAGCAGGTCGCCGCCCAGCGCGCCACGGGTCACGGGATTCACCACCAGATCGGGATGCGAGGCGAGGAACCGCAGCTGCTCCTGCAGTCCCGCGGGCGCGGTGGCCACCACCTCCGCGAGCCCGCGCTCGAGCCGGTGGGTCATCGCCGCGCCCATGACTGCCACGCCCACCGCGCCGCCGATGGTGCGAAAGAACGTGGTCAGCGACGTGGCCGAGCCCAGTAGCGAGCGCGGCACCGCGCTCTGCACCGCGATCAGCATCGGCACGAAGACGAGGCCCATGCCGATCCCGGCCAGGGTGATGTCGCGCGCGGCACTCAGACGGGTCAGCGACCCGTTCCAGCTGGAGAGGAGCACGAAGGCCAGCACGAGCATCCCCATGCCGGCGAGGACCACCCGCCGATAGCCGATCCGGAGGACGAGGCGCGCGGCCAGGACCGAGAACACGACCCAGCCCAACACGAAGGGCATCAACACCCATCCGGCCTGCGTGGCGGTGCTGCCCACCACCGCCTGCAGGTAGAGGGGGACGTACGTGATGGCGCCGAACATCGCCATGCCGGACAGGAGACCGGTCACGGCGGCGGCGCGCACGATCGGGTTCCGGAACAACCCAAGCGGAATGACCGGCTCGACGGCGCGGCGCTCGATGACGACGAAGGCGATCAGGAGCGCACCCGAGAGCGCGAGCAGGCCCACCCCGACGGGACGCATCCACGGCTCGCTGCCGCCCGCCTCGAGCAGGCCGACCAGGAAGCTCGAGATGGCGGCCACGAAGACGGTCATGCCGACCAGGTCGAAGGCGGTGCGGGCGCGGATGCGGACCTCGTCACGCAGGCCGGCGGCGATCGCGGCCGCCGCGAGCAGTCCGACCGGAATGTTGATGTAGAACACCCACCGCCACGAGACGCGGTCGGTCAACACCCCGCCGATCAGCGGCCCCACCAGCGAGGCCACCCCCCAGACGCTCGAGAAGTAGCCTTGCATCTTCGCGCGGCGCTCCATCCCGTAGAGGTCGCCGACGATGGTCATGCCGATGGTGATCAGCGAGCCCGCGCCGATGCCTTGCAAGGCGCGGAACGCGATGAGCTGCCCCATGCTCTGCGACAACCCGGCCAGCGCGGAGCCGACCAGGAACACTGCGAGCCCGGTCAGGTACGCGGGGCGACGGCCCAGATGGTCGGCGAGCCGCCCCCAGATCGGCATCGACACGGTCGAGGTCAGCAGGAACGCGGAGAAGGTCCAGGAATAGATGCGAATGCCGCCGAGGCTCGCGATCACGGTGGGCATGGCGGTCGCCACCACCGTCGATTCCATCGCGGCCAGGAACATGGCGGCCATGACCCCGGCCAGCACCACCGCGCGCCGGGCCGGCGTGGTCTCGATCAGGGTGGCCATCAGTGCCCGCCGGTGCAGCCGGCGCAGCGGCAGAGCGCGCGGAGCGCCGCGTACGGGTAGAGGCTCTCGCGCCCGTCCGTCCACGACACGCGCAGCCCTTCCGGCTGCTTGGTGATCGCTCGGGGCCACGTCATCTCCTGGGTGAGCGCAATCTCGTCGGCGACGCCGCCCTCCGGATCGTCCCGTCGCAGGCGGTCGAACGGATAGATGCTCCCGTGGCTGTCCGCCCAGGTCACGCCGATCGCGTAGCGTCCGACCAGGTGGACGTCCTTCGGCTGTGTCGGGTCCGGCTGTCCCACGATCGGCAAGAACTTGCCGAGCGGCGTCACGCGCCACCTCCCGCCGCGGCCGCCGTCGCCAGCCGTCGACCGGCCAGCAGGTAGTGCACCGCCAGGTTCTGATGGTCGCCCCAGCGCGCGGAGCGACGACGAATGGCCTCCTCGGAGAGGAGGCGGCCGCGGCCGTAGAAGTGCTCGAAGGCCCGACGCACGCCCAGGTCGCCGGCGGGACAGACGTCGCCGCGGCCCAGGGCGCGGGCCAGAAACCACTCGGCGCTCCATCGTCCGAACCCGCGCACCGCGGTCAACCGTTCGATCACCTCGTCGTTGGACCGCCCGCGCAGCGCGTCGAGATCCAGCTCCCCGCTCACGATGTGGCGGGCGAGCCCCACGATGTACTCCGCCTTGCGGGTGGTCAGCTGCAGGCGGCGCAGCTCCTCGACGGTCGCGCGCGCGAGCGTCGTCGGCTCCGGGAACGAGTACACCGCCTCGCCGCCGATCAGCAGCGGCTCGCCGAAGCGTCGGACGAGCCGGGCCCGCACCGTGAACGCGAACGTCAGGTTGACCTGCTGGGCGCACACCGACCCGATCAGCATCTCGAAGGCCCCCGGTGACAGCGTCGGGCGCAACCCGCGGAGCCTCGTGGTGAGGCCACCGAGCATGGCATCGCCGGCAGCCGCCGCATAGAACGGAGCCAGGGCGAGGTCCAGGCCGCACAGGTGTCGCACCTCGGCCACCGCCGCGTCCACCAGCGCGGCGCGGCGCGCCCCGGGAACCGAGACGGTCAAGCGGGGAGCGTGGACGTCGTCGCTCCAGCGCAGCTCGTAGCCGCGCCAGCGGCCTTCCCACTTGATGGCACGTCGGAATACGCCGTCGGAGAGCCGATTGACCGGGTCTTCACCCCAGAGACGGTACCGCGACAGCGTTCCGGCGACGTCCAGAGGACCCGGAACGACGAAACGTGCGTCCATGACGGCGCCACAGTGTACCAGACGCTACCGGGATGCGGGACGCGAGGTGCGGACGCCGGCCGCTCAGTGCCGGATGTCGAAGTAGATCGGTCCGGACGGAACCGGCGCCGCGCCGTTGAGGCGCTTGACGCAGAAGTTGAACTCGACCAGGTCGCTCACGAACGGATCGATGAGGGCCCGCGCGTTGACGTCGTGCGGAATCGGCATGAGCAGATGATCGAGCCCGGCCTCGTGCAGGGTCGCCGCGATCGCCGAGAAGGCGCGGAACCCGCCTCGGCCCTTCAGGGTCACGTCGTAGGCCTTCACCGCGCGGACACTTCCCGGATCGAGGCCGCGCCGCGCCCGGTCGTCCCACAGGGAGAGCCAGGCGTTGCCGCCCGGGCCGAAGGCGGTCAGGCTGCCCATGTAAGGCCCGCGGGGATACGGCTGGAACAGCTCGGACACGAGATAGCGCGGAACGAAATTGTGGAGGAACACCTCGCCGAAGCGCCACGCCGCGTGAGCGCGGTCGCCGAGGGCGTCCACCTTGCGGATGTGCACTTCGGGATCCGGGGCGAAGCGGGCCAGGTCGAGCACGAGGTAGTCGAACCGGGCGATCGGCTCCCAGCCCAGCGAGGTCACCATTTTCATCGAGGCCACGTTGGTGACCCCGATCAGGCCGGTGACGTACGGCGCCCCCTCGCTCTCGAGCCAATCGGCGGCCGCCCGCATCATCATCGAGCCGACGCCGCGCGTGCGCTGCCCCGGATTGACGCGCACGTTGAAGATATAGCCGGCCGAGCAGGGGCGGCCGGCCACTCGCACCGGGGTCAGGGCCGCGCACAGCACGCCGACGATCTGGTCTTCCTGCTGGGCCACGATGGTACGGCAGCGGTTGTACGCGGCGGTACGGGCGAAGAAGTTGCGCCGGGCCTGGATCAGGGCGGCCCCGGCGTCGGGGGACGCGCCATCCAGCGACTGCAGCGCATCATGGTCGGTGACCGTGGCGTCTCGCAGCAGGAGATCCGCGGTCTGAAGGGCCGGAGGCGCGCTCATGATACCCGGGCAAGGATACTCCGGATTTCGCCGTCTGCAAGTCTTGCGTGGCCCCCCTCCCCCGGGGCCCTACTGGTACCGCATGAGGTGGTAGGGCACGTCGGTGACCACGACATTTCGTCGAAACAGCAAGGCCCCCTTGATCAGGAGGGCGGTCTGGTTGTGCAGCAGCTGCTGCCACCACCGAGCCGGGATGAACTCGGGGATCACGATGGTCACCATGTGGTTCTCGCCCAGCGCGAGCAGGTGGTCGACGTACTCGAGCAGGGGCGCCAGCAGCAGACGATACGGCGAGGTCAGCACCACCAGCGGCACGCCGAAGCCCCACTTGCCCCATTTCTCCTCGAGGCGGCGGGTCTTCTCGGGATCCAGCTCCACGTAGACCGCCTTCGCGGACGGCGAGAGCGTCCGGGCGTACTGCAGCGCCTGCACCACGCCCTTGTGGAGATCGCCCACGAGCACCAGCACGGTGTGCTGCATCGGCGGCGGCCCCGCGTAGCCGTCCAGCGAGAGCTGACGGGCGACATCACGATAGTGACGGTGGATGCTCACGAAGTGCGTGATCAACGCGGCGGCGAGCACCACCACGATCCACGCCCCGTCCGCGAACTTGGCCAGCGCGGTCACCACCATCACGAGTCCGGTGGTGGCCGCGCCGAGGCCGCTGATGAGCGCCTTCCATCGCCAGCCCGCCGGCCGCCGGGTGAGCCACCGGCGCACCATGCCGACCTGCGAGAGCGTGAACGACGTGAAGACGCCGAGCGCGTACAGCGGGATCAGCAGGTGCGTGGTGCCCTCGAAGAGCGCGATCAGCGCCGCGGCGGAGACACCCAGGATGATGACCCCGTTGGAAAACACGAGGCGATCGCCCCGGCTCGCGAACTGGCGGGGCAGATAGCCGTCGCGGGCCATGAAGAAGGCCAGCCGCGGAAAGTCCGCGAACGCGGTGTTGGCGGCGAGGGCCAGGATGACCATCGAGACGCCCTGGATGAAATAGTAGAGGAGCCCGCCGCCGAAGACCTGCCGGGCCAGCTGCGAGACCACCGTCTCCTCGTCCCGCGGCACGATCTGGTGGCCCGCGGCCAGCATCGTGATGCCCACGAACAGCGTGATCATGATCAGCCCCAGGGCGACCAGCACCCGCTGGGCGTTGCGCACCTCGGGCGGCTTGAACGCGGTGATGCCGTCGGACACCGCCTCGATACCGGTGAGGGCGACCGCCCCCGACGCGAACGCGCGCAGGAGCAGGAACACCCCGATGTCGCCGAGGGGCGGCGCGGGCGGGTGCGGGACCGCGGGCACCGGCGGCCCCCACAGCGCGAATCCCGCGGAGCCGTAGACCATCAGGAGGAGGTAGCCGCCGATGAAGAGATAGCTCCACACCGCGAAGACACGCCCGGACTCCCGCAGGCCGCGCAGGTTCGCCACCGCGATGAGCACGACCAATCCGATCCCGAGGACCACCCGGTACGGGTACAGCATCGGGAAGGCGGAGGTGAGGGCGGCCACCCCGGCGGACACACTCACCGCCACCGTGAGCGTGTAGTCGATGAGCAGGGCGGCCCCCGCGGTGAGACCGGGGAACACGCCGAGGTTGTCCTTGGCCACGAGGTAGTCGCTCGCGCCCTGCGGATACTCCGCGATGTTCTGGCGGTACGACAGGATGACGATGCCGATCACGAGCCCGATGAGCAGCCCGATCGGCACCGACAGGGCCAGCGCGCCCACCCCGGCCAGGAGCAGCACGCGCAGGATCTCCTCGGTGGCGTAGGCGACCGACGAGAGATTGTCGGAGGCGAAGACGGCGAGACCGGTGACCTTCCCGAGCCGCTCGTGATGGGCCTGAGCGGTGGCGATGGGCCGGCCGACGAACCACCGCTTGAGCTTGGGCAGGTTCATCGGAGATGGAACGGAACGTCCACGACCACGATCCCCCTTCGAAAGAGCAGCGCCCCCTTGATGAGCAGCGCGGTCTGGTTGTGGAGGAGGTGCTGCCACCAGCGCGAGGGCACGAACTCGGGGATCACGATCGTGACCACGTGGTTCTCGCCGAGGGCGAGCAGGTGGTTGACGTAGTCGAGAAACGGAGCGAGGAGCGATCGGTACGGCGAGGTCAGCACCACCAGGGGCACGCCCAGCCCGAACTTGCCCCACTTCTCCTCCAGGCGGTGGGTGCGCTCCGGATCCAGCTCGACGTAGACCGCCTTGGGCGAGCCGGAGAGGGTCTGGGCGTAGCGCAGCGCCGCGACCACCCCGCGATGGAGGTCGCCGACCAGGACCAGCACGGTGTGATCGATCGGCGGGGCGCCGGGGAAGTGATCGAGCGAGAGCTGGCGGGCCACGTCCGCGTAGTGCCGCCGGATCATGAGGAACAGGACGACCAAGATCGGGATCAGCAGCACCACCATCCACGCGCCGTGACTGAACTTGGTAGCCGCGATCACCAGCATCACGACCCCGGTGGTGGTGGCGCCCACCGCGTTCAAGCCCCAGCGCCACCACCAGCCCGCCTCGCGGCGGGTGAGCCAGCGCCGCACCATGCTGGCCTGCGAGAGCGTGAAGGAGACGAAGACGCCGACCGCGTAGAGCGGGATGAGGGCGTGGGTGGCCCCGCCAAAGAGCAGGATGAGCAGGGCGGCGAGGCCGCCCAGGATCAGGATCCCGTTGGAGAACACGAGCCGGTCGCCGCGGGTGCCGAACTGCCGGGGGATGAAGCCGTCGCGGGCCAGGAAGTAGGCGAGGCGCGGGAAGTCGGCGAAGGCGGTATTGGCCGCGAACACGAGGATCAGCATCGTGACGACCTGGATCTCGTAGTAGAGGAGGCCGCCCCCGAAGATCTGCCGAGCGAGCTGCGAGACCACCGTTTCCTCGGTGCGCGGCATCACGTGGAAGTGGCGCGCCAGGAACGTGATGCCGGTGAACAGGGTGATCAGGATGATGCCGAGCCAGGTCAGGACCGTGCGGGCGTTGCGGGCTTCGGGCGCGCGAAACGCGGGCACGCCGTCCGAGACCGCCTCGACCCCGGTGAGCGCGGCGCAACCCGACGCGAACGCGCGGAGGACCAGGAAGATGGTGAGATCCTGGCTCATCGCCACCGCCTCCAGTGGAGGTGGCGTCGCCTCCCACCCCGCGATCCACCGGACGAACCCGTAGGCGAGCATCCCGGCGAAGCTCACCACGAACAGGTAGGTCGGCACCGCGAAGAGCGTGCTCGACTCGCGGAGGCCGCGCAGGTTCCCGGTGGCGATGCCGGCGACGAACACCACCCCGAGCAGAATCCGGTAGTCGTAGAGCGCGGGAAATGCCGAGGTGACCGCGGCCACGCCGGCGGCCACGCTCACCGCCACCGTGAGCACGTAGTCGATGAGCAGGGCGCCCGCGGCCACCAGCCCCGCCAGCGTGCCGAGATTGTCTTTGGTGACGATGTAGGCGCCGCCGCCCATCGGATAGGCCAGGATGGTCTGACGGTACGAGCTCACCACCACCGCGATGAGCAACGCGATGGCGATGCCGATCGGGATGGAGTATCCGAGCGCGGCGGTGCCCGCGAGCACCAGGACCAGCAGCACTTCCTCGGTGGCGTACGCCACCGAGGACAGCGCGTCGGAGGAGAAGACCGCGAGAGCCGACGTCTTCGAGAGTCGCTCGTGCCTGGCCTGCGCCGTGGCGAGCGGAGACCCGACGAACAGCTTCTTGACCGCGCTGATCTTCACCCGGGGCGGCCTCTGGAGCCCTTACGCTAGAGGCGGAGCCGCCCGGGTGTCAAGCATTCGCGGCCAACGCCGATCGCTAGCCGGTGCGGCCGGTCTCCTTCCCGCGCTCGGAGCCCTCCCGCGGCTCGACGGCGGCATCCGGACTTTCCACGCCCTTCTTGAACTCGCGAATCGCCTGTCCGAGCGAGCGGCCGAGATCCGGGATCCTCGACCCGCCGAACAGCACCAGCGCGATGAGCAGGATCAGCATCAACTCCTGAACGCCCAGACCGAACATGTCCGTCCTCCTGCGTCGAGAGACACCCCTGGAGGCGGGCGCGACGTCCACCCGCGCGACCACCGCGTGGCGAGGAGGCTATGGGCGAGGCGGCGCGCGGACGCGGACGCGCGCGGCGGCGACCGGCGAGCCGGGCCGAGAGGCGCACGCGGCGACCGCGGCGAGGAGGATGAGGACCGGCCCCCAGTCGGCGGCCGGATCCAGTACCGCCGGCATCTGCTCGGCGAGCAGCCGCGGCAGGAAGTCGCCGTCGCTGTCGTCGAAGTAGCTCGGCGCCGACGCGACGTCGATCGACAGGACGGTGGCGGCCGCGGCCAATCCGACATGGAACAGGACCAGCAGGATCACCAGCCGCGCGCGCCGGCCCGACATGCCGCCGAGACTACGGCGTGGGCCATCGCGTGTCAAATTCGGTGCCGAAGCGTCTCGGGCGGTGCGATGCTTGGGGCGATGCCGCCATCGTCCGTGCACCCGGGCGTTCGACTCCCGGGCCTGACATCCGCCTGCCTCCCGGAGGGCGCCATCACCGTGAAGCGCACGCGCGCCTGATCCGCGGTCGCTCCATCGCCTTGTGAGCGACCTCCACGAGTTCGTCGGCCACTGGGGCTACGTCGCCATCTTCGTGGTGGTCGTGCTGGGCAACGTCGGACTGCCCGTGCCCGAGGAGACCATCCTCGCGCTCGCCGGCTACCTGGTGTGGCGCGGCAAGCTCCGCCTGTCGCTGGTCCTCGTCGTAGGCATCGTGAGCGCGGTGGTCGGCGACAACATCGGCTACTGGCTCGGACGCCGCTACGGCCAGAACGCGTTGCCTCGGTACGCGCTGTGGGTCCTCGGCCATCCCGAGCGTCTCGGGAACATGAAGGCGTTCGTGGCGCGGCGAGGTCCCGTCGCGGTGTTCGTCGCTCGCTTCGTTCCCGGGATTCGCTTCACCGCGGGTCCGCTGGCTGGCGCCCTCGGGATGTCGTTCGCCTCGTTTCTCGCCGCCAACGTGGCGGGGGCGGTGGTGTACGTGCCGGTGGTGGTCGGCGCCGGGTATGCGGTGGGCTACGGCTTCGGCGCCTACGTGGAGCGCCTCCGCTACGTGGTCGGAGAGGCCGAGCGGATCGTGCTCGTGGTCGTCCTGTTGACGCTGCTGGCCGTCGTCGGGGTCCGCATCGTCCAGATGATCAACCAGCGCCGGACGAGCTGACGCCGGGGCGGGCCGGCCCTGCCGGACCGGCCGCCGGGCGCCACCCTCAGTGCGACTTGGCCTCGCCGAAGCCGTCGGAGCCCTGCAGGCGCTCCGCGGTCCCCGGAATGTAACGCTGCTCGAGCTCCTGGAAGTGCGCCACCCGCGCCATCACGTGGTGGCTCTCGGTGGGATGGCCGACCTTCTGGCGCTCGAGGGTCCACTGGGCCTGCTCTTCGTTCTTCACCAGCTCCTGCATGAAGTTCCAGACCGAGTACATCGCGGCGTGGGCTCCGAAGAGGGTGATGAAGATGAACTTGTAGCCGAGCTCGCCCAGCTCGCGGAACGTCAGCGGATCGGCATCCTTGTGCCAGCGGAACGACGACGAGTAGTTGAAGGCCAGCGGCAGGTCCGGATGCGTCTGCCTCATGGCGCGCGCGAACTCGATGGCCGGCCCGCGCTCGGAGCCCGACAGCTCCGCCCACACCAGGTCCACGCCGGCGTCGGCGTAGGCGCGGCCCCGCCAGATCGCCTCCTCCATGCTGCCGCCCACCGCGCCGTAGGCGTCGGTGCGGGCGATGATCACGAAATCACGGTCGAGCCGGTCACGCTCGGCGATGGCGGCCCGGTACTTGCCCAGCGCCTCCTCGCGCGACACGACCGTCTTGCCCGCGATGTGGCCGCAGCGCTTCGGGAACCGCTGGTCCTCGAGGTGGATGCCCGCGACCCCGGTCTTCACGAACTCCTGCACGGTGCGGAGGGTGGAGAGTGCATTGCCGTACCCGTCGTCGGCGTCGGCAATGATCGGCAGCTCGACCGCGCTCGCCACCATCGAGGCCGCCTTCGTGACCTCGGTCATCGTGAGGAAGCCCATGTCGGGCCAGCCGTTGAGCATGGCGAGCGAGTAGCCGCTGAGATAGATCGACTTCATGCCGGCCTGCTCGGCGATCCGGGCGTCGAGGGGCGAGTAGATCCCGCCGGTGAACAGATAGGGCTCGTCCTTCAGCAGCCGCCGAAACACCTGACCCTTGGATTCCATGCCGCCTCCTTCAGGCTCTCGCGGGCTGAGCCGACGGGATCGCCGGGGCCCACGGCAGCTCCAGCAGGGTCTCGGCGCAGGTCGAGCAGTAGGTGGTCGACTCGAGCTGATACGAGCAGGCCGGGCAGCACGCCGCTCCACATTCGATGCAGCCGAGATGGTTGAACGCGAACTCCACTTCCGTCCCGCAACGACACTGTCCCGCCATGCACTCCTCCTTGACCACGAGATGAGCCAAGGAAGAATCAAGAGTCGTTCCAGCGATTCAAGTGCTCGTTCTATTGGACCTGTGCAGCAAGATGTCACTGTAAAAGGGACACACACGTCTCATAAATAGTCAGGCCATTGTTGCGTATTGCCAGATAACATGCCGCCGCCATGGCAGATTTACGATGCCATCTGGTGAGTCATTGCCGACTCACTACTGAGTCTACTGCGACTCTTTCTTGTATTTCCTCGGACTTATCGAGTGCTTGGAAAGCAAGCGATGGAAATTGCGGCGCGTGATCCCGGCTTTCTGCGCCGCCACCGACACGTTCCCCCGGGCCTCGGAGAGGAAGCGGGCCACCGCTTCACGCTCGAACATCGAGATGACCCGCTCCTTGGCCTGGGCGAAGCCCTCCTTCGTGGTGACCTGGATGGAGCCCGATTCCTGAAGATAGAGCGGCAGGTGTGTGACCTCCACCTGCTGGCTTTCCGAGAGCACGACGGCGCGCTCGATGATGTTCTCCAGCTCGCGCAGGTTGCCCGGCCAGGCATACCGCCGGAGCTGATCGAGCGCGTCCTGGGAGAACCGGTCCACCTTCTTGTTCACCTTCGCCTCGGCCTTTCGCAGGAAGTGATAGGCCAGGACCGGAATGTCCTCGCTCCGCTCCCGGAGCGGGGGCAGCACGACCGTGAAGGCGTTGAAGCGGTAGAACAGATCCTCGCGGAACTCGGCGGCGGCGAGCGCCTTCTCGAGATCGCGGTTGGTGGCCGCGATCACCCGGACGCGGACTTTTCGGGTAATCACGTCTCCAACCGGCTTCACCTCGCCGGCCTGGAGCACGCGCAGCAGCTTGCCCTGCATCTCGGGCGGCATGTCGCCGACCTCGTCGAGGAAGATGGTGGCCCCGTCCGCCTTCTCGAAGAGGCCGGCCTTGTCGGCCACCGCGCCAGTGAACGCCCCGCGCTTGTGACCGAACAGCTCGGACTCCATCAGCGAGGGGGTCAGCGCGGTGCAGTTCACGGTGACCAGCGGCTTGTCGCGCAGATTCGAATAGCGGTGGATCGCCCGCGCCACCAGCTCCTTGCCGGTGCCGGACTCGCCGCGTATCAGCACGGTGGTCGGAGTCTGGGCGACCCGGATGATCTGCTCGGCCAGCTCCCGCATCTTCGGGTTCTGCCCGATGATGAAGTCGCCGTCCGCCTTCGCCTGCAGCTCGCGCAGCATCAGGGAGTAGCGGTCCTCCAGCTCCTCGCTGCGCTTGCGCTCGGCGAGGAGGTCCCACATGAACTTCGCGCTCGCCCCACCCATGACCTCGGTGCCGGACGGCTTCAGGCGCTGGATCGCGGCCTGGACCTCGGCACTGCCGGTGACGTCGATGATCAGGTCGACGCGGGGATCGGCGATCAGCTCCCGCAGCTCGGTGCTCACCGCGATGTTGAGGCGCCGGGCCAGCTCGATCCCGGGCGCCCAGGGGTTCACGTCGGCGATCCCGACGATGGTCACGGTGGGGTCGCCGCTGAACATCTCGAGCAGGGCTCGCCCGCCCTTGCCGGCTCCGACGATGACGACCTTGGTCATCCGGGAACTCGCTCCGGAGCGCGCCGGCCCGGAGGTCGGGCTAGAAGGGCTGGGCCTCGCGCTTGGCGAGGCGCTCGAACGAAGCGTACTCGGGGATGAACGTCACCTGGACCTTGCCGGTCGGCCCGTTGCGCTGCTTGCCGATGATGACGTCGGCGACCCGATCGCCCTCCTCCGACTGCAGGCCGTAGCGCTCCGGCCGGTACAGGAAGAGGATCACGTCGGCGTCCTGCTCCAGCGCGCCGGACTCCCGCAGGTCCGACAGCTGGGGCTCCTTGCGCTCGCGGGTCTCCACCGCGCGGGAGAGCTGTGACAGCGCCACCACCGGGACGTTCAGCTCCTTGGCCAGGGCCTTGAGCGAGCGGGAGATCTCCGAGATCTCCTGCTGGCGGTTCTCCTGCTGGTGACGCCCGCGCATGAGCTGGAGGTAGTCGATGACGATCAGGTCGAGCCCGTGCTCGGCCTTCATGCGCCGCGCCTTGGCGCGCGCCTCCAGCACGGTCAGGGCGGGCGAGTCGTCGATGTAGACCGGCGCTTCCGCGAGCCGCCCCGCCGCGTTGGTGAGGCGCGTCCAGTCGCGCGGGTCGAGGTAGCCGGTGCGCACCTTGTGCGAGTCCACCTTGGCTTCGGAGCAGAGCAGCCGCTGCACGAGCTGCTCCTTCGACATCTCGAGGCTCAGCACCAGCACCCGCTTGTGGTCCTCGACCCCCGCGTACTTGGCGATGTTGAGCGCGAAGGCGGTCTTGCCCATCGACGGCCGGCCCGCGATGATGATGAAGTCGCTGGGCTGGAAGCCCGAGGTCATCCGGTCGAGCTCGTCGAAGCCGGTGGCGAGCCCGGTGATGTGCTCCTTGCGGTCGTAGAGCTTCTCGATGTGCTCGAAGGTGTCCTTCAGGATCGCCCGCACCGGGAAGGCCGAGCCCTGCATCCGCCGCTCGGAGATCTGGAAGATCAGCCGCTCCGCGTCGTCGAGGAGCTTGTCCACGTCGTCGCGGGCCTCGTAGCTCTGCCCGATGATCTCGGTGGCGATGCGGATGAGGTCGCGCAGGAGCGCCTTCTCGCGAACGATGGCCCCGTAGGAGAGCAGGTGGGCCGCGGTGGCCGCCTCCTCCACCAGGCTCGCGAGGGCCGCCGGCCCCCCGACCTCTTCCAGCGACGCGTTCCGCTTGAGCTCCTCCGAGACGGTCAGCAGGTCCACCGGCTCGTTGCGCTCGAAGAGCGCGAGGGTGGCGTCGAAGATCTTGCGGTGGCCTTCCTTGTAGAAATCGGCCGCCTTGAGCAGCTCGATCGCCTTGGGAAGGCTCTCCCGCTCCAGCAGGATCGCTCCCAGGACGGCCCGCTCGGCCTCCAGGCTGTGGGGAGGAATCTTGGAGGTCAGCAGGTCGGTGAGCGTGGCCACGGCTACTCGCGCGAGACGGACACCTTCAGCTGGGCGGTCACGTCGGCGTGCAGGCGGACCGGCACCGTGAACTCGCCGAGGCTCTTGATGGGCTCGTCGAGCCCGATGCGGCGGCGCTCCACCTCGATGCCGTGCTGGGACAGGAACGCGGCCAGGTCGGCCCGGCCCACCGAGCCGAAGAGGCGCCCCTCGTCCGAGGCCTGCCGGCGCTGGGAGAAGTGCAGGGCCTCGATGGCGTGCGCCTGCCCCTGGGCGTCGGCCTTCAGCTTGGCCGCCCGGGAGTCCTGGCGCGCCTTGATCTGCTCGAGGTTCTTCAGATTGGTCGCGGTCGCGTGCAGGGCCAGCTTCTGGGGCAGCAGGAAATTCCGCGCGTAGCCGTCCGAGACATCGCGGACCTCGCCGCGCCGGCCGAGGGTGGGCACGTCGTCCATCAGAATGATTTTCATTACCCGTTCCCCGATGGGCCTCGTGTCACTCCGAGGTTTGGGCCAGGAGCGCGACGGTGCGAGCGCGGCGGACGGCGCGGGTGAGCTGCCGCTGATGCCGGGCGCAGCTGCCGGAGATACGGCGCGGGGTGATCTTGCCGCGCTCCGAGACGAAGTTGCGCAGGCGGCGGATATCCTTGTGGTCGATCAGATCGACGCGATCGACGCAGAACTTGCAAACCTTGCGACGTCCGAACCGGCGCCGCTTGACTGGCTTCGATGCTGGCGGAATGGCTTGTTCCTCCTGTTGAAGCTAGAAGCTAGAACGGGACCTCGTCGTCGCCGTCTCCCCCACCGCCGGCTTCAACCGGCTCGGGCACCGCGGGCGCGCCCGCCGTCTTGCCGCGACCCATGAACTGCACCCGTTCCGCGACGACCTCGACCACGCTGCGCTTCTGCCCGTCCTTCGTCTCCCAGTCGCGCGTCTGCAGCCGCCCCTCGACCATGATCGGGCTACCCTTGTCGAGGTACTCGCCGCAGCTCTCGGCCTGCTTGCCCCACACCACCACGGTGAGGAAGCAGGTCTCCTCGCGCTTCTCTCCGCCCTGGGTCGTGTAGTTGCGGTTGACGGCCAGCCGCAGGTCCGCCACCGCGGTACCGCTCGGGGTATACCGAAGCTCGGGCGTGCGCGTCAGGTTGCCGATCAAGAACACCCGGTTCAGGCTCGCCATCAGACGACCTCCTCCACCGCCGGGGTCTGCGGCTTGGGCGCCGACCGGATCCGCTTGCGCACGGGCACGCGAGTCGTGAAGTGCCGGAGTACCTGCTCGTTCAGCGTCAGCTGGCGCTCGTACTCCTTGACGACCGCCGGCACCGCCTTGCACTCGATCACCGCGTAGGTGCCTTCCCGCTGCTTCCGGATCTCGTAGGCGAGCCGGCGCTTCCCCCAGCTCTCGGCCTTCGTGACCTCGCCGCCGAGGGAACGGAGCGTCTCCTGCAGCTTGGTCAGGAGCGCGGTCACCTCCTCTTCGGTGGGTCGCGGGTCGAAGATCAATAGGATTTCGTACGGATACAAACCACTCACCTCCCCAGAATTCAGCGCTTGTCCCGATTGAAAGCGCTTAACGTTACCAGAGCCTGCCGCGAAAGACAATCTCGGGTCAAGAGTGGACGAAATAGCACGGCCCTTGCCGTCTCCGGCAAGGGCCGTGGGTCTCGCGCGATACGCCTTAGAAATCCCCGTGAGGCATCGGCGGGGCCGCCGCCGGCTTCTCTTCGGGCAGATCGGTGATCAGCGCCTCCGTGGTCAGCAGGAGCGAGGCCACCGACGCCGCGTTCTCCAGCGCCACCCGCTCCACCTTGGTGGGGTCGATGATACCGGCCTGGATCATGTCCACGAACTCGAGC
>Ga0209971_1000012_pt1 | contig 74016 bp, 60 predicted proteins | sample InoplaM3SAM_FD_187588 | JGI IMG/M metagenome (GOLD analysis project Ga0209971, IMG submission 187588) | Arabidopsis thaliana rhizosphere microbial communities from the Joint Genome Institute, USA, that affect carbon cycling - Inoculated... | ecosystem: Host-associated > Plants > Roots >... | reverse complement strand
TCATTGTCGGGACGAACGTGAACCTCGGGTTTGTCCGCTCCAGACCGCGCATTTCGTCCAGAAACGGCGCATCCTCCGGACGTCGGTTGGCATAGAAGAGAAAGATCCGGTGCGGCAATCTCTCGTGTGCCGCCCGGCGCACCATGCTTCGAAACGGGGTAATGCCGATTCCGCCAGCCAGCAGGACCGCAGGGCGGCTGGCGTTGTTGTGCAGCGTGAGGTTTCCGAACGGCCCCTCGACCTTGAGCTCCGTTCCGAGCGGCATCGACCGCAGCACGCGCTTGAAGGCGGTATCACGCAGGCGAGTGGTGAACATCAACTCGGGGTCGTCCGGCGCGTTGTTGATCGAGAAGCCTCGCGTGTTTCCCTCGGCATCCGTTTCAGGAGGATCGATCAGGGTGAGATCCATGAACTGCCCCGACTTGAACGTCATCCCCGACGGCTTCGCGAAGTGAAACTCCAAGGTGCGTTCGGCCACTTCGGCTCGACTCTCCAGCTTCAGCGAATAGACCGGCCACTTGACTTCGGTCGTCATCGTCTTCGTTCTCCTTGCTCCCGTAGCAGTCGGCATGCCAGCGGGCTCGGCGTTATGGGACGTTGGCCTCCTGAGGCCTCGCGTGCCCAATGAGCAGCGCTTCCGCCGCACGCACGACCTGATCCGTGGTGAATCCGAACTCCCGCATCACCACCTCACCCGGCGCCGAGGCTCCGAACCGGTCCAGCGAGATGGTGGCGCCGGCCGTGCCCACCCAGCGTTCCCAGCCCAGGGAGCGCCCGGCCTCGACGGCGAGCCGTGCGGTGACCGAGGCGGGCAGCACACTCTCCCGGTACTCCGGCGTCTGCTCCTCGAACAGCTCCCAGCAAGGCATCGACACCAGCCGTGCCTCGACTCCCTTCGCAGCCAGGGTTTGGCCGGCGGCGACGATGAGCTGGACTTCGGAGCCCGTCGCGATCAGGATGAGGTCCGGCCGGCGTGACGCTTCGGTGTGCCCATTGAGCACATAGGCTCCGCGAGTAAGCCCTTCGGCCGACGCATAGATCGAGCGATCCAGCGTCGGTACGGCCTGACGAGTGAGCGCGAGCGCGGTGGGCCGGTGGCGATTCTCGATGGCGACTCGCCACGCCCACACCGTTTCGTTCGCGTCCGACGGCCGGATGAAGAGCAGGTCGGGGATGGCCCGAAGCGCCAGGAAATGCTCGATCGGCTGGTGAGTGGGACCGTCTTCCCCCAGGCCGATGCTGTCATGCGTGTACACCCAGATCGACCCCAGACGCGACAGCGCGGACAGCCGTACCGCCGGGCGCATGTAGTCGGAGAAGACCAGAAACGTCGACCCATACGGGACGAAGCCGCCGTGATACGCCAATCCGTTCACGATGGCGCCCATGCCATGCTCTCGCACCCCGAAGTGGACATTGCGCCCGGCGGGACTCCAGACGCCTCCGACCGCTCCCTGCACGCCCTCCTCGGACATCGACGGGGGCGCGAAGTCCCCCTGACCCTTGAGTCCCGTGAGCGTGGACGGGTCGAGATCCGCCGATCCGCCCACGAGCTCAGGCAGTCTGGCGGCGAGCGCCTGCAGCGTAGCTTCGGACGCCTTGCGGGTGGCGAGGCCTTTCGGGTCCGAGACGAAGATGGGCAGGTCGTCGTCCCACCTGGGCGGCAAGTCGCCGGCCTGCCGACGGGTCAGCTCCGATGCGAGATCTGGAAAGGTCGCCACATACGCCTCGAGGCGATGGCGCCATTCTTCTTCCCATCGCACACCGCGCTCGACCGCCGAGCGGAAGTGCGCCCGCGCCTCGTCGGGAATGAGGAACGCGGACTCGACCGGCCAGCCCAGGTTCTGCTTGGCGGCCCGCACCTCCTCCGGGCCCAGCGGAGAGCCGTGGGCGTGGAAGGTCCCCTGCTTGAGCGGAGCCCCGAACCCGATGATGGTCCGCACCATGAGCAGCGACGGCCGGTCGGCGACCCGCAAGGCCTCCCGGAGCGCGGCCTCAACCGACATCAGGTCATTGCCGTCTCCGACGCGCTGCACGTGCCAGCCGTAGGCGGAGAATCGCGCGCCCACGTCTTCTTGGAAGGTCAACGAGGTCGTGCCCGAGAGCGTGATGCCATTGTCGTCGTAGAGGACGATCAGCTTGCCGAGCTTGAGGTCGCCGGCGAGCGAACAGGCCTCGGACTGGACTCCCTCCATCATGTCGCCATCGCTCGCGATGACGTAGGTGCGGTGGTTGACGATCTCGTGTCCGGGCCGGTTGAAGCGCGCAGCCAGATGTGCCTCGGCGATGGCCATGCCCACCGCGTTGCCGAGCCCCTGTCCGAGAGGGCCGGTAGTGGCTTCGACGCCAGGCGTCAGGTCGCGCTCCGGATGACCTGGGGTCAGGCTGCCCCACTGTCGGAACCGCTTGATCTGATCGAGCGGCAGGGCATAGCCGGTCAGATGGAGGAGCGCGTACAGGAGCATCGAGCCGTGCCCGGCCGAGAGGACGAACCGGTCGCGGTCCGGCCACTCCGGATTGGTCGGATTGTGCCGTAAGTGCCGCGTCCACAAGACGTACGCCATGGCCGCTGCGCCCATCGGTAGACCCGGGTGTCCGGAATTGGCTTGCTGCACGGCGTCCACGGACAGGAACCGGATGGTGTTGATTGCCAGCTCGTCGAGCGTCGCCCCGGACGTCATCGCTTGCGACCCTCGGGGACCTTTTGCAGCACGAGGTCATGACCGAACCACTTGCGCGGCTCGGCGCTCGGGGCCACTCCTTTCAGCCACGAGCTCAACGCCGCGCGCGCCTTCGTCAAACCGCGCGGCCACAACCAATCCATCAGGATCCGCACGCCGTCATCTCGGGGCGGCTTTTCGTAGCCACGCTTCAGTCTGATCATTGCCGTTATCTCCCTTCTCCGCTGTTTTTGATCACTCGCCGACGCATGATGTCGTTCACGCTGGGGAATGCCTCTTGTGCCGCTCGGGGCACGGGCTTCCACCCTCCCGTGCCTGGCTGGCCCTTGAAATAGTCGAACGGTAGTCCGCCTGGACCAGCCGGCCGACCCACCACGATGCGCCCCACCATCCCCGCGGCTTCGTGGGGCGCGCAGAAGTAATCGTAGACGCCTGACACTCTGAGGGTCACCTCGAAGTGGCTGCCCGGATTGACCAGGAATCCCGAGTCCCACGGCTCCGCCCCCTCGGGGATCCGCAACGAGTGGAGATCGTTTCGAGGATGGTACGCAGTGGTGGTGTGCACGTTGGCGTGCACGATGAAGCGCAACGTCTGGCCCGGCTCGATGCGGATACCGATGGGATCGAACCATACCTTGGTCCCCAGGGTGTCACTCATCATGCGAATCTCGATCGGCGCCGCCGCCCCGCTCGGCCGCGGGAGGGCGAGGCCGGCGAGCCAGAGCCCGCCGGCCTCGAGCAGCGCGCGCCGCGTCAGCATTGCCGCCGGACCCTACTTGAGGCTCGCCGCCTTCTCGGGCGAGACGTACCACACGACGACGTGATAGTGCGGCTCGGGGACGCCGGGATGGCCCGCGTTGTAGTAGAGATCGACGTGGTCTACCTTCTCCTTGGCCGCCCCGAGATTGTTGAACGCCTTGTGGGCGTCGAGGTCCTTCAGGGGGATCATGTAGAGGGAGCTCACGAGTTTTCCATCGCGGTCGTAGGCGAGGAACGGCCCGGCCGGAATCGTAGCGGGGTCCACGTAGAGTGTGCCCATCCCGGGAAGGAAATCGGGGAGCGCCACGAGCGCGCTCACCTTCTGGAACTTCCCGCCCGGCGGCGCGGTCTGCTGCGCCCATGCGGCCGTCGGTGACGCGGCAACGGTGAGGCTCAATGCCAGGATCGTCGCCAGAAAACCATGATGTGGCATGTCCATTCCTCCTGCTGCGGGTGAGATGCGGCGTTGCTCGCGGCCCAACGTCCATGACGGAGGCTCGTCATCAGTTATGTGTCGGATTCGAGGGGAATCTTACGTGCCGAGCACTCTGGCACCGGCGAGGTGCTGTCAGGAGGAAGGGTCGGCTTTTCAGCCTCGAAGCGCACGAAGTCGCGGAGTGTCTCGTATTCGTCGCGACAGACACGGCACTGCCCGAGGTGCCGGCCGAGGCGGGTCAGGCCCGGCTCCCACGTAGCTCCGGCCAGCTCGAGCTCCACGCCGGCCGAGAGCAGATCGAAGCACTCCGAGCAGGAGATCTCCTCGGGCTCCGCGTCGAAGACGTGTCGCAGCAAGCGTTCGATCGAGCGTGAGTCCATCGCGTTTCCTGCCGTCACATAGTGACCCGGCGCCCGCACATCTTACCCAAGCCGCCGAATTCCCTGCCTCGGCCTGCTGAGCTTTCACCCCTCTGGCCTCGTTCGTCCGACGGCCTTGGCCTCCCGCACCAGCTGCGCGGCATACCCCCACTCGTTGTCGTACCAGCTCATCACCTTCACCAGATCGCCGTCGACGACCTGCGTCAGGGAGCAGTCGATGATCGACGCTCGCGGGTCCTGGATGATGTCGGCCGACACGAGTGCCTCGTCGGACACGCCGACGATGCCGCGGTAACGGCTGCTCGACGCCTCCTCGCGGAACAGGCGGTTCACCTCATCGACGCTGGTCGGCCGCGCGACCAGGCATACGATATCCGCGATCGAACCGACGGGCACCGGGGCCCGGATCGCCACCCCGTCGAACTTGCCCTGGTACTCGGGGAGCACCCGGATCGTGGCCTTCGCGGCCCCGGTCGTCGACGGGACCAGGTTGGTGGCCGCGGCACGTCCACGGCGGCGGTCCCGGTCGGGCCGGTCGACGAGCGCCTGGCTCGCCGTATACGCGTGGGTCGTGGTCATGGTCGCCTTCAGGATCCCGAGCCGGCGGCCGAGGATCTCGATCACGGGGGTGATGCAGTTGGTCGTGCAGCTCGTGCACGAGACGATGCGGGCGCCGCGCTCGGCCCGATTGACGCCGTGGACGATGGCAGGAACGTCACCGCCCTCGACCGGCGCGGAGAGGATGACGAACTTCGCGCCGGCGTCGACATGACGCTCGAGATCCGCTTGCCTGGTGAAGACGCCCGTGCACTCCAGGACGACCGCCACCCCGAGGTCACGCCAGGGCAACTTGTCCAGGCTCTCCTCGCTCAGCGCGACGCAGGATCGGCCGTCGACGACGAGGCGGCCACTCTCTGCGCGAACGTCACGCCCGTAGCGGCCATACACGGAGTCGTGCCCGAGCAGATAGGCGAGCTCCTCCACCGGGGCGAGGTCGTTGACCGCCACCACCTCCAGCTCCCCGTCCTCCATGATCTGCTTGAACGCGGCCCGCCCGACCCGACCGAGCCCATTGATCGCTATCCTGGTCATGACCCATCCCCCCGTTCTCCGACGCTCCCCTCAGCCACGACAGGCGCCCGACGTACCGGAGCGAGCACATGTTGAAAGTGCCTCGCGGACGACCGAGGCCGAGGGGTACACTCTGGAGCGTTAGCGGACGTCCGGAAGGTGCGCGACTGGGCATCGGAGTGACGAGCCCGCAACGCCGGCAACCAGATCCGGCACGCCAGGTTCGCAGGACACGCGACGGAGATCACGCTCACTCCATGGCCTGGCAGAGTCTTCTCGAGTACATCCTGCTGGCCACCAGCTCGCTCTTCGTCATCGTGGACCCGATCGCGACGGTCCCCGCGTTCCTGGCCATGACCCCCAGCTACAGCCCGGAGCATCGGGTCAAGACCGCCCGGCTGGCGTGCGGGGTGGCGGCCGCCGTGCTGCTGCTCTTCGCCCTCGCCGGGAAATTGATCTTCCGCTTCCTCGGCATCACCCTGCCCGCCTTCCAGCTTGCGGCCAGCATGATCTTGCTGCTCATCGCCCTGGACATGCTGCGCGCGCAGCGGTCCCGGGTCCAGGAGACGAGCGAAGAGACCATCGCCGGCGCAGCCAAGGAGGACATCGCGGTGACGCCTCTGGCCATCCCCATGCTGGCCGGGCCGGGCGCCATCTCCACGGTCATCGTGCTTCACGGCCAGGCTCGGGGGCTCGCCCAGCAGATCGCGCTGTGTGGCTGCATCCTCGCCGTTTCCCTGGTGAGCTATCTCGTTCTTCGCCTCTCGGCCAGGGGCATGCAGTGGCTGAGTCCCATCGCTCTGCGGATCACGACTCGCGTCATGGGCCTGCTCCTCGCCGCGATCGCGTTCCAGTTCATGCTCAATGCGATCGCGGCCCTCAGGGGGACGGTGTTCCAGTGATCGCTCACCGTTTGACCTTCGCGCCGAAGCCGGCGGTGTTGAGGGCCTTTACGAGCGCAGCGGCCTGGAAGTCGCCCGTGACCTCAAAGGCCGTCGCCCCCGGGGTGGCCGTGTCGTCGGCCACGCCGTCCACGGTCGCGATCGCCCCCTTGATCGCCTCGCAACACAGATCGCAGCAGTTATGGATGCCCGAGACCTTCAGGTATTTCACCCGGCCCCGGGGAATGCGGCTCACCGCCTTCATCGCCAGGTGCGCGTCGTCGGTGCGGCCGTGGAAGCCGGCGGCCGCGACGGCGTCGAGCGCCTTCTGAGCCGCCGCGCCGTCGCGGGCCGTGAGCGCCACGGTCTGCTTCTCGATATCACAACGGGATGTCGCCCCCGCCACGCTCTTCACGGCGGCGTCAACGGCATCGACGCACCCCTGGCAGCAGAGGTGGACGCCCGTCACTTCCAGGTGCACCGCCTCGTTTCGACGCCGGTACGCGATGGCGTACACGGCCGACCGGGCGAGAGGCAGTGGATCCTCCGAGAGCCCGATGCCGTCCACCAGCCGGGCCGGGTCGAAGAGCAGCCGGCGCTCGACCGCCGCGCTATCCGCGAGCGGGGCGGTGACCACGATGGTGCCCAGCTCGACCTGCCGTCGTCCTTCGGGCCAGGGCAGAGAGCCATCATCGATCGGGTCGCCGTCGTCAGCGAGCTGGACGAGCAGGCGGAACCGAACGGGGCCCCGGGACAGTCTCTCTCGAAGCTCCTCGAAGAGAAAGTTCTCCGGCCGGCGGGCCGCCTCGGCGGCATCCAGGTGCTCTTCGCCTGCCTCCGGCCGGATCCGGTATCGGCCGGCGCGGCTCACGCCTTCGCGGTTGGTGAAGCGGAAGGCGTTGACGCCGTAGTACGACTCCGTGGCGAAACTGGCCGGGACCGGCTTCGGCGCCTCCGCGAACCGCTTCGCCTGCGGATGGCTGGCCAGAAAGTCGGCGAGCGGTGGGCCGCTCGTGGCCAGCGCGCGCACGAACACCAGGAACTCTTCGGCGGTCCGGACGGGAAACCCGTCGTACGATTGGGCCACGACGTCGGTGTCGATCCCACCCGGCAGATGGAACTTGATCGCCATGCCTCTCGGGCTGGCCAGCGGGTCGCCGTCGGGCACGGTGGGGACGCCCGCGAAGTCGGAGAACCGGACCGTTGTCGGCACCGAGACGTCTTGGAGATGGGGCGCGCGGCTGACCGAAGCCGCGGTCGGCGCCGGGCTGAAGGTGCCTTCACAGACGATGCCTTTTGCGTGAACCGCCCGGTAGCCGGGGTGAACCCCGAACAGGGCCTGCAACGCGTCCACGAGCTGTTCGCTAATTGCTGAGCTTGCCATCACCTCGCTCCTTTCCGGCCCACACAACCGGCCGCCGAACGATGCCGCTCCGACCTTCCGCCGCCTCGTTCACACCCTTGGCGCGGCCAACAGTGTGGTGAGCGCGATCCGATCCACGACCTCCTTCTCGATCAGCAGCTTGGCCAGCGCCTCGAGTATGTTGCGCTTCTCCTCCAGCGTCCCACGGACCCGTTGATGGGCGGCCTCCAGCAACTTCCGCACTTCCGCGTCGATGATCCGAGCGGTGTCTTCACTGTATTCACGCTCGCTGACGCTCGGGCCGCTGAGGAACAGAGCCTGCCGCGGCCGCTCGAATGTTCCCAACCCCAGCTCATCGCTCATGCCGTACTGGGTCACCATGTGCCGCGCCAGGTCGCTGGCCCGCTGCAGATCGTCGTGGGCGCCCGTCGAGACATCCCCGAAGATGATCTCCTCCGCCACGCGCCCGCCGAGGAGCACGTCCAGGCGGTCCAGCAGCTCTGCGCGGGTCATCAGATAGCGGTCCTCCGTGGGCTGCTGCTGCGTATACCCGAGCGCCGACACTCCACGTGGGATGATCGAGATCTTGGACACCCGGTCGGCATGTTCCCGAGACTCGGCGACCAGGGCATGGCCGGCCTCATGGTGGGCCACCACCTCCTTCTCCTTCGGGCTGATGATCCGCGACTTCCGCTCGAGGCCCCCCACGATCCGGTCGATGGCCTGGTCGAAGTCGGGGAGGGCCACGGCCTCCTTCCCCTCCCGGGCCGCGTGGAGCGCCGCCTCGTTGACCAGATTCGCCAGATCGGCCCCGACGAAACCGGGCGTCCGGGCCGCGATGACGGAGAGATCGAGGCCCGGAGCCAGCGTGACCTTTCGTGCGTGGACCTGCAGGATCTTCTCCCGGCCCCTGAGATCCGGCCGGTCGATCACGATCTGGCGGTCGAAGCGCCCCGGTCGCAGGAGCGCCGGGTCGAGGATCTCCGGCCGATTCGTCGCGGCCAGGATGATCACGCCGGCCTGGGTGTCGAACCCGTCCAGCTCCGCGAGGAGCTGGTTCAGCGTTTGCTCGTGCTCGTCATGCCCTCCGAACCCGGGACTGATTCCACGCGCCTTCCCCACGGCGTCGAACTCATCGATGAACACGATGCTGGGCGCCCTGGCCTGGGCCTGGATGAAGAGGTCGCGCACGCGCGCCGCGCCGACCCCGACGAACATCTCCACGAAGTCGGATCCGGCCATGCTGAAGAACGGGACCCCGGCCTCTCCCGCCACCGCCTTGGCCAGAAGGGTCTTCCCGGTTCCCGGCGCCCCGACCAGGAGCACCCCCTTCGGGATCTTCCCACCCAGCCGCCGATAGCGCTGCGGGTTCTTCAGGAAATCCACGAGCTCCATCAGCTCGCCGCGAGCCTCGTCGATTCCCGCGATATCGTCGAACGAGACCCCGGTCTGATGCTCCACGTACACCTTCGCCCGGGTCTTGCCCAAAGACGTCAGCCCGCTCTGTGGATTCATCCGCTTCATGACCAGCATCCAGAGCCCGAAGAAGATGACCGCGGGCAGGACCCAGGACACCAGCGTCGCCACCCATGGATTCGTCACGTGCCCGGTGTACCGGATGTGCGCGGCCTCGAGCTCCGGCACCAGCCCCGGGTCCTCGACCCGCGTCGTCACGAAGCTCGGCGCCTCCTTGCCCGCTCGCTTGATCGCCTCGACCCTCTCCTTCGGCAGCACGCCTTCCAGCCCCGTGAGCGCCAGGGTCCCGGTGATCGTGTCCTTGTCCAGGACCAGGTCACTGACCTTCCTCGCCTTCACCAGGGCCTTGAACTCGCTGTATGACACTGTCTCCGGATGAGGCACCAGCAGCATCGCCTGGAGGCCGAAGAACAGCAGCACGGCCGCCACGGCGTACCAGGTGGAAAACGTCCGTTGCTTCGGTTCCATCGTTCTCTCCCCGGTCAGGGCCAGTGCCGCGTCAGGCCGCCCGTGCCGACGGGCGGAAGGATGAAGCGCTCGACCGCGTTGGCGAAGCCTTCCTCCTCGTGGGAGATCCTCACGTGCGTGGCTTCTCGCTGCACCTCGGGACTGATCCTCCCTTGACAATCATGACTGCACCGTATCGACCCGAAAATTCCGCCCTTCCCACCGTCCCACTCCCGTCCAGAAGAAGGTGAAGCGGATCGGAGCCCTCTGCGCCGGCGGCACCAGGATGTCGACGTAATGATGGCCGGTCCCGATGGGCGTGGAGTCCGCGTCCTGGGCGCGCTGCCATTCGTCGCCGGTCCACCGCAACCGGAACGACGAAGCCGCTTGGACCCGCAGGGTGCCTCCGGTCGATACCGAGCGCACCTGTCGGTTGAATGTCCAGATCTGCAACGGCGGCGCCGGGCGGCGGGTGCGGTAATGGTCGGCGACGGCGGAGATCAGGCCGACGACCTGGCCGTCCGCGGCGGAGCGCACCAGCTGGATGTACTCGGCATGCGCCCAGGCCAGCGGCATGGCGCCTCCGGTGGGGCGTCCGAACCTCATGTGGGCCTGGGGACGGTCCGGCAACACCCACACCTGCTCGGGCAGCAACCGGGTCTGCGTGGCAAACGCCTCCATGGCCCGGATGAAGGGGCGCACGTCGCGCCCGGCCGCCAGCTCGTAGTGCCCGCGCTCTCCCGTGAGCAGCGGCCAGGCGTGTCCGTATCCCCATCCCTGGTAGGGGCCGCCATCCTCCCGCTGCCCGTAGCCGTCGTGGTTGTACCGCCGCCAGCCGGGCCCGAAGGGCGTCTCCACCCGGAGGATCGCGTCCACCACGCGGAGAGAATCCTCGACCAGCGGATCGCCCGGCTTGCGGATGCCGTAGCGAACCAGCTCGAGGAACCCCGCATCCACGATGTCCTTGGCCGGAAATGCGGTGGGCGCCCCGGGTGGCTGGTTTCGCAGCTCCACGAGCCCCTGGTTGACGTCCTCATCAGGTTGGGGATCGCGGACGTCCGCGGGATGGATGCGGATGAAGTGGCGGCGAATGCCCGGGACCAGCGATCCGTCCGTGGTCACCGTCCACCGTTCGAGGTGAGCGTCGAGGAAGTCGGCGTACTCTTCGAGGTAGTGCGCGGTGGCCTGGTGGCCCCGCTCCCGCGCGAAGGCCGCGGCACAGATCAGCGCGGCAATCTGGGCGGCCAGCGTCGACGGCGAGTACCCGCTGTTCTCCTCCCACCGCTCCTGCGGAGTGACCGGTCCATGGTGAATGAGATAGCCGGCCGCTTTCAGCACGACCGGATACGGATCGAAGTCCTGGAGCGCCTTCGCCTCGTGCAACCGCCGGGCGAGCAAGATCGGGAAGGCCGTCTCGTCGAGCTGGGTGCCGCGCCAGTACGGCTCGCCGTTGATCCAGAAGTTCTGGTAGAAGCCGCCGTCCTCGTTCTGGGCGGAGGCCAGATAGATCAGCGCGCGGAGCGGCACCTCTTTACTACCGGCGGCGAGCAACGCGGTGCCGCTGTGGCACATGTCGCGGGGCCAGACCAGATGGTAGCCGCCCAGGTCGTCGTCACTCGCGGACTCGCCCCACGGAATGCTCAACGACGCGATCACGGCCCCATCGTAGGTCTTGTCCTCGTGCGCCAGGAGCACACTGTGGCTCACGTGGTAGAGACGCCCGCCGTCACCCGTCGTCTCTTCTGGCCGCGGCAGCAGATGATGGCCGGCGCGCTGCCATTGCTCGACGAACCGGGTACGGTGCCCGGTGAAGGACGTGCCCAGGGCCTGCGTCATCGTGACCAGGGCGCGGTGCAGGCTGTCGCCGAAGGCCAGCGCCAGCACGAACTCTCGGCTCTGTCGAATATCGAGCTCGCCGGTCAGGGCGATGTTGCCATCGGGCGCACAGTCGAACTCCCAGTCCATGCGGAAGTCGCGAGCCAGGTCTTGCCAGCCGTCGGTCGTCCCCACGTAGCCGCAAGAGCACCGCCGGAACGGGAGCGAGGCGCCCAGCACGAGCCAGGTGCCGCCCTTGTGCGCCGCCAACACCTTCCCCCAGCCGGTCTCCACCACGTTCCCGTTGTTGCCCCGCCCGCCGCCTTCGAGGTGCGGCGCGAGAAGCGCGAAGAGTCGGAGCTTCGCGAGCACGTCGTCCTCCGCCTCCAGTCGGGTATGGACGAGCACACAGGGCCGATGGGGGTCGGCGATGACCTCCTTGATGATGCGATACCGCCGCTGGGGATCGACATTGGTGATGCGATAGCCCAGCGCGTCGGCGGCCAGGTGCTCGTGGGTGTTGTCCAGATGGCGCTCGTCGTGGAAAAAGGTCGCCCCGTCGCTGACGAGGTATTGCAGGTCGCGTATCTGCGGCCGATCGATGGTCGGGTAGTAGACCTCGTTCAGGATACCTTTGGAGACGGTGAACCAGACCCGGCTCACCGCCGAGTACGCGGTCCCCACCCCGTGCTTGTCGCTGCGTGTCCAGCGGGGCTCGATCCCAGGACCGCCGCTCGCCGGATGCTCGCGCCACACGACCGCCATCATGCCTCCGTGCCACGAACGCCTGCCCCGGGTACGGGCGCCGGCACGATCTCGGGGCCCGAGGACGTGCTCCTCTCCGCGCTCACGCTATGGCCGCGGCATGCCACGGAACCGCGATGCCGCGTCCGGCCATCGTCTTCAGGACGCGACCGGGGCTGCCGAGATCGCACCACGTGAGACCCGGCATCTTCACAACGGCCAGAGGCTGTGAGCACGCCTCCAGAATGGCCCGCGAGAAGTTGGCGGTCGGAGCGAGAGCGTACGCCTGGCGGATCGCCCATCTATCATGCTCGGTGCCCCAGAACGACGAGAGGCGGGCCAGCCGGTCGGCCATGCCCGGCACACACTCCCGTCCCGCGGCGAGCACCACGGAGGCGCGAGCGACAAAGACAAAGGTGTTCCACAGGCACCCCTTCGTGAACAGTCGTTCAGCGACTTCGTTCGAAGGTTTCTCCTGGAACCGCCGGATGCGGTACACGAGCTCGTCGCCCGCTGCCCCCACAGATCCGCCAGGCTCGATCCAGCCATACTCGGTCTCCGGCTCGGTCGCCTCCGCCCCGAGCAGGACCATCCACTCCGGTTGCCGTTCGACGAACCCCGCCACTTCGGTCACCCGGTCCATGAACTCGACTTCTTCCGAAATGAAGTGGTCCGAAGGACAGAACACGACGGTGGCACATGGGTCCCGGGCCTCGATCCACTGCGCCGCGAACAGAATTGCCGCCGCGGTCCCACGGTCCGTCGGTTGCTCGAGGAGATGCGGAGCCGATCGTTCGGCAAATTCGCGGGCCAGATATCGTCCATGACTCTCGAGGCCCACCACGACCGTCCGCTCGGGAGGAATGGTCAATCCAACCCGGTCCAGCGTCTGACCCAGGAGCGTTCGCGGCCCGAGTAACGGGACAAACTGCTTGGGCCGCTCGTCGCCGCACACGCGGCGAACAAGTGGCCGCAACCTGACCCCCTCGCCGCCCGCGAGCACCACCGCCCATGGAGATCCGTCTTCGCAGGGCCTGGCTTCACGCCCACCGCGACCGATCAACTCATCTTGACGCGCCATAGCATCGCTCCCTGTAAGAACCGCTTCCTTTCGTCGACCATCGATCCCTCGAGAGGCCATGGTCGACACGCTACCAGTCGATTGAATGAAGGCGTCATCAAGAAGGAAGCCGTTCGCGTTAAGAACACGAAGGAACCGGCATTAGGAACGCGTTGTGGATGCGATCCGCTCGGTCTGCTATGCTCCTGCATCGATGGGCGTGCAGCCGCGTGAGACGGTTCTGGGCGGTCCACGGATACCAGCGTGAACCAACCTCCACCCGTAGAGACCCGCGCGCGGGCTTTCACCAGCTCGATTGCGCATCCCCGCAACTGGCCCGCCTACGCTCAGGGCGCGGGCGTCGTCGGCTTGTGCACCATTCTCGCCTGGGACATGGCGCCATACTTCACGCTGAGCAACCTGTTGATGATCTACCTCATCGGGACCGTGGGCGTCGCCACCTACCTCGGGCGAGGTCCATCGATCATGACCGCGGTGCTGAGCGTGGCCGTCTTCGACTTCTTGTTCATCCCGCCTCGATTCCGCGTCGCGATCTCCGACGCCGAACATCTCTTCGCGCTCGCCGTCATCGTGGCGGTCGCGGCCATCATCAGCGGCCGCTCGGCTCGCCTCCGGCAGCATGCCGTCACGGTACGCCAGCACGAGCGGCAGGCCGCGGCGGCCGCCGCGGCCGCGCGGGCCGTGCAGGTCGCCCAGCTCCAGGGCCTGGCGACGGCGGCGCTGGAGGTGAGCGAGACGCTCGACGTCGACGAGACCCTCAAGATCCTGACCGAGAGGGCGCGCCAGATCATCCATTGCCATCTGGCCATCTCCGGCCTGACCGCGAATCAGGACTGGGGACACGCGCTTCACGCGGTCTCGTTGTCCGACAAGTATGCGGCGTGGCGAGACTTCGCCCAGAAGCCGGACGGATCCGGCGTGTACCGCCTCGTGTGCGAGGCCAACCGTCCCATGCGCCTGACGCAGGCCCAGCTCGAATCGCACCCGGCGTGGCGCGGCTTCAGCAAGGCGGCCGGCACACACCCGCCGCTCCGCGGCTGGCTCGCCGTGCCGCTGATCGGCGTCGACGGCCGCAACATCGGGCTGATCCAGCTCTCCGACAAGGACGCGGGCGAGTTCACCGAGGCGGACGAATCGATCCTCGTGCATCTGGCGCAGATGGGAGCGATCGCGATCGAGAAGATCCGTTTGTACGAAGATGCCGAATGGCGGCGGCGAGCGGCGGAGCAGCTGTATGCCATGAGCCACGATGTGGCGACCGCGCTCGACGTGCCCAGCCTGCTGCAGGTCGCCCTCCGTCATATCGACGAGGTCTTCGCCACCCGTGTCGTCGTGCTCCTTCCCGACGCCGGCGGGAATCTGGCGCCGCACTGCCGATACCCCGAGACCGCCCAGCCGGAGCCCGGCGAAGCGGCCGTGAGCCGATGGGCCTACGAGCATGGACAGGCCGCGGGGTCGGGGACACGCGTGTTCTCCGCCGAGCGGACGCTCCACTTGCCGCTGGTCGGATCGCGCGAGACCATCGGCGTGCTGAGCCTGGCCCCGCGGAATGCGGATGGCCTTCAGACCCCCGGACGGCTCCTGCTCCTCGAGACCTTCGCCAACCAGATCGCGCTGGCGCTGGAGCGCGCGACGCTCGTGGAGCAGGCCCACGAGGCTCACCTCCGCATGGAGACGGAACGGCTGCGCAGCTCACTGCTCAGCTCGATATCCCACGATCTCAGAACTCCACTGGCCACGATCACCCTGGCCGCGTCCAGTCTTCTCTGGCGAAATGAGAAGTTCGATCCGGAGACCCAACGGGAGCTGACGGAGTCGATCTACGACGAATCGGAGCGCTTGGCCCGGCTCGTGGACAACCTCCTGAACATGACCCGGCTGGAGTCGGGCATCCAGGCGCGTAAAGCGAGCCAGCCACTCGAGGAGGTGGTCGGCGCCGCACTCGCCCGGCTGGAGCGGCGCCTGCACGGTCGGCCCCTGACGACCGGTCTCCCGGATGACCTACCTCTCGTCCTCATCGATGAAGTGCTCATCGAGCAGGTCCTGATCAATCTGCTGGACAACGCGATCAAGTACACCGGCCCGGAGAGCCCACTGGAGCTCTCGGCAATGGTGAGCGATGGCATGGTCACGGTGCAACTTGCCGACCGGGGGCCGGGACTCGATCCAGGGACCGAAGAGCGGATCTTCGAGAAGTTTCATCGTGGCTCAACCGGTCTCACGCAAGGCGTCGGGCTGGGACTCCCGATCTGCCGAGGCATCATCGAGACCCATGGCGGCCGCATCTGGGCGGAGAACAGACCGGATGGGGGCGCGGTGTTCCGCTTCACCCTGCCCATGGATTCGGCGCCGGTAGATCTCGCGGCCCCCCATGGGTGAGGCGATCCGACCCGCTGGGCAGGCGTCCTCATCCGGCCCGAGCGGGAAGCCCGCCAAGGGGCCGACGGTGGTCGTGATCGAGGACGAGCCACAGATGCGGCGTTTCCTGCGGGCCGCGCTCGTGAGCCTGGGGTATCGCTTCCATGAGGCCGCGACCGGTCAGGACGGCTTGGCCGAGGCGGCCACCCGTCAGCCCGACGTCATCATCCTCGACTTGGGACTCCCGGACATCGACGGGTTCGAGATCATTCGCCGCGTGCGGGAATGGAGTACGGTGCCCATCATCGTGCTCTCGGCCCGGGATCAGGAGGGCGATATGATCAAGGCGCTCGACCTGGGTGCGAACGATTACGTGAGCAAGCCCTTCGGCGTCGGGCTGCTACTGGCCCGCCTGCGCGCGGTGCTCCGTCACGCGGCCCTTGCCCGCCAGCAGCGGGTGGAGTCGGTCTTCGCCGTCGGCGCGCTCCGGGTGGACCTGATGCATCGCCGAGTCTCGGTGGAAGGCGTGGAGGTCCACCTGACGCCGACCGAGTACCGGCTCCTGACGACCCTGGTGCGGCATGCCGGCCTTGTCGTCGTCCACCAACAGCTGCTCAGGGAGGTCTGGGGGCCGAACCGCGAAGATCAGGCCAACTATCTGCGGGTCTTCATGCTCCAGCTCCGGCGCAAGATCGAGGCCGACCCGGCACGCCCCCGCTACCTCAGGACCGAACCGGGCGTCGGATACCGGCTCATGGTGGAGTGATCCGCCGCTCCAGACGGCCAGCTCATCGGCACGCTCGCGCTTCAGAACCCTCTCCCGTTCGCTCGCTCACTCTCGATGGCCACTTCGATTTACCCTGACCGTGGACGGGTGTATGACTACTATTGCCTTCCGCGCGAGGAGGCCGCAGCCGGTCCCCGGCCTGGTCGGGGCGATCTTCAAGCGCGGACTCGTCAGGTGCGTGGGAGATCGCGGTGCCGCGTTGACACAACGGGGAGACACTCTCATGAAGAGGACGTTCAGGGTGGGCGATCACGTAGTCTGGAACTCCGAAGCTGGACGGGTCAGTGGGACGATCATCAAGGTGCACACCAGGGATGTCGACTACAAGGGATACACCCACCACGCGAGCAAAGACGAGCCACAGTATGAAATCCAGAGCGACAAGACCGACCACATCGCCATGCACAAGGGCGCCGCGCTGAGGCGGATGGACGACTGAGCGGTCGGGCCCCGCGCAGCTGCTCGCCTGACCGGGTCTGAACGTTTCCGGCGGCCAGAACGACGCGGATGCGACCGCGCACCTGAACGCGATGAATACCATGGCCGAGGCGCACCCGTGGCCGCTCTCGTTCTCCTATGGCCGCGCGCTGCAGACGGCCGCCCAGCAAGCCTGGAAGGGGGACCCGGGCCGTATCGCGGCCGGCCAGAGAGCCTTCCACCACCGCGCCCGGCTCAACGGCCTCGCTCGCTCCGGCCGGTATCGGCCGGAGATGGAACAGCTCATCGCGTAGCCCGACCTCATGAAAACGCTGGCCATCCTGGTGGGCGGCGGCCCGGCACCGGGCATCAACGCGGTCATCGCAGCAGCCACCATCGAGGCTCGGAACCGAGGGCTCCGGGTGCTTGGTTGCGAGGACGGCTTCAAGTGGCTCATGCTGGGAGACCTCTCCCGCGTGCACGAGCTGGACATCGGCGCGCTGACCCAGATTCACTTCGAGGGCGGCTCAATCTTGCGCACGGCCCGCGCCAACCCGACTCGGTCGCCGGAGGCCCTCCAGCACGTCGTCGAATCGCTGCGCCGCCTCGACACCTCGTATCTCCTCACCATCGGCGGCGACGACACCGCCTTCGCCGCTTCCCAGGTCGCCCGCGCCGCCGGCGGCCGGATGGCAGTGGTCCACGTCCCCAAGACCATCGACAACGACCTGCCCCTTCCGCCGGAGATCCCGACCTTCGGCTTCACGACCGCGGTGGACCTGGGCATGCAGCTCGTCCGGAACCTGATGAAGGACGCAGCCACGACCGGCAAGTGGTTCTTCGTGACGGTGATGGGGCGCCACGCCGGGCACTTGGCTCTCGGCATCGGCGGGGCCGCCGGGGCCACGCTCACCGTGATCGCCGAGGAGTTCCCGGAGCGCCACGTGCCCCTCCAGCGGCTCGTGGACGTTCTGGAAGGGGCCATCGTCAAGCGGCTGGTCCACGGCCGGGACCACGGAGTCGCTCTCCTGGCCGAGGGTCTCCTCGAGAAGCTCGACCCGAAGGCGCTGGGGACAGTGGTCCGCGACGCCTACGGCAACGTGCGCTTGCAGGAGCTGGAGCTGGCGAGGCTCCTCAAGACGCGGGTGGTGGCGAGCCTGGCCGCGCGGGGCGTCGAGACCGGCATCGTGGCCAAGGATCTCGGTTACGAGCTCCGCTGTGCCCCGCCGGGTGGGTTCGATACCCAGTACTGTCGGAGCCTCGGCTACTGGGCGACGTGCTTCCTGCTCGACGGCGGCAGCGAAGCGGTGGCCACCATTCAGGGCGGCCGGCTCGTTCCGATTCCGTTCCGGGATCTGCTCGATCCAGCGACCGGCAAGATCCGCGTTCGCTACGCGGATATCCACTCGGAGGCGTACCGCACCCTCCACGCCTACATGATCCGCCTCAAGCGCGAGGACTTCGAGCAGTCCGAGCGGCGAGAGGCCCTCGCCCGGGCCGCCAGGATGACCGAGCCGGAGTTCGTCCGCCGCTTTGGATACGTCCCCGGCGACGCGTGAGGCGTCGCGTCACTTCATCCGGCGATCGCCCGCCGATCGGGTCGTGAGCGGCTGCACCGGGAACGCCGCCTCGATGTCGGAAGTCATTCGGGCAGGTCACACGGTCTCCACCTTGATCAGGTTCGTCATTCCGGGGCGGCCCACCGGGACGCCGGCGGTGACGACCACGGTGTCCCCATGTTGCACGCGCCCCGCCGCCAGCGCGGCGCCGAGGGCTCCGTTGATCAGCTCGTCCGTCGTCGCCTGGCCCCGGTTCAGCAGCGGCGCGACGCCCCAGACGAGCGCCAGCCGGCGGTAGATCTCGGCATGCGGCGTGGGCGCGAGGATCGGCGCCCGCGGCCGGTACTGGGCGACCCGGCGGGCGGTACCACCCGACTGGGTGCACGTGACGATCGCCGCGGCATCGATCTCGTCGGCCATGACGCAGGCCGCCCGCGCGACCGCGTCGGGTAGCGGCCCGCCGGTCTCGAACCGACCGAGCCAGGCGTCGAAGGGAAAGCTCAGCTCGGCGTCGGCGGCGATCGCCGCCATCATCGTCACCGCCTCGACCGGGAATCGGCCGATCGCGGTCTCTTCCGAGAGCATCACCGCGTCCGTGCCATCGAGCACCGCATTCGCCACATCCGTCGCCTCGGCCCGCGTCGGCCTCGGGTGCTCCTGCATCGAGCGCAGCATGTGGGTGGCGGTGATGACCGGCTTGCCCGCGCGATTCGCCTTCCCGATCAGCATCTTCTGCAGGCGGGGCACCGTCGCCAGCGGGATGGCCACGCCGAGATCGCCCCGGGCCACCATGACGCCGTCCGCGCCGTCGACGATCTCGTCGATATGGGTCAGGGCCTCCGCGGTCTCGATCTTGGCGATCAGGGGGACGCTGCTGCCGTGATCCTGGATCATTCCCCGCGCCTCGAGGATCTCCGCGGCGGTCCGGACGGTCGACAGGGCCACGTAGTCGACGCCGTAGCGGAGGCCGAAGGCCAGGTCCTCGCGGTCCTTGTCGGTGAAGGCCGGCGCGGTGACCGAGCGAGCCGGGAGGTGGACGCCCTTGCGGGACGCGAGCGGGCCGCCCGTGATCACGCGGCACTGGACGTCCTCCCCCGCGATGGCGATGACCTCCAGCTCCAGGTCGCCGTCGCTCAGGAGCACGGAGTCGCCGGGCTGCAGATCCTCGGTGAGGCGCGCATAGGCGACGGAGACCTCCTGCGCGGAGCCGAGCACCTGCCGCGTGGTCAAGGTGAACGGCGCGCCGGTTTCCAGTGTGACCGCCCCCGATGCCACCTCGCCGATCCGGATCTTCAGCCCGGCGAGATCCTGCAGGATGGCGATCGGTCGAGCCATGCGCTCGGCGATGCGCCGAACCGCCGTGATGACCTCGAGGTGCTCGGCCGCCGTGCCATGAGAGAAGTTCAACCGAGCGACGTCCATGCCGGCCCGGATCAGCCGCTCCAGGGTCTCGGGAGACCGCGACGCGGGTCCGATCGTGCACACGATCTTCGTTCTCGGCATGGCGTGATCGGCCGACGCGATGGAGGGGCTCGCCGGGGTCAGGGCGCGCGCCGGCCCGCCCCGCTGGCGCCGGGGCGAGCACCATCCGGCAAGCCGCGGAGGGCCAGGACGTGCGTGATGTCCTTGAGCGAGAGGTATCCCACGAGCCGTGAGCCCTCGAGCACGGCCAGCCGCCCGACCTGGTTCCGCGACGCCTTGCCCAGCGCGTCGAAGACGGAATCGTTCGGTCCGACGATCAGGTCGTCGCTCACCGGGCGCATGATCTCGCTCACCCGCCGCTCCGTACGCTGCTCCGCGGGCACCCCGTGGACCTGTTGCACGCTCGCGATCCCACGCACCACGCCGCCGTCCACGACCGGGAAGCTCGTGACGTGGTGGGACCAGAAGGCCTCCGCGAGCTGCGCGACGGTCGCCTGCACCGGCACCGTGACGACCTCGCGCGTCATGATGTCCCGCACCGGGAGGTGGGCCAGCGCCTCTCGCAGGGCCATCTGCGAATAGCTCGCGTCCGCGGCGCCCCGGAGGAACATGCCGATGAGGATGAACCAGAAGCCGCCGATGAACGACCCGCTGAAGATCTCGAGGAACCCCAGCGCCATGAGGCCGAACGCGAAGGCCACCCCGACCCGGCTGGCCATGTAGGTGGCACGACCCAATGTGCCCTTCCACTTCCAGAGGGCGGCGCGCAAGATCCGCCCCCCGTCGAGCGGAAAGCCGGGGACGAGATTGAAGATCCCGACCGCCAGGTTCACCAGCACGAGGTAGGAGACCACCGCCTGCGCCGACCCCGGCGGCACGAGACCGCTGGCGTTGATCGCCCACAGCACCGCCGCGATCGCGAAGCTCGTGATCGGCCCCACCACCGCGATCAGGAATTCGGCCCGCGGAGTCGGCGGCTCGTCCTCGAGGTGCGAGACGCCGCCGAACACGTGCAGGGTGATCCCGCGGACGGACAGGCCGTGCGCGATCGCCACGAAGGAGTGCGACAGCTCGTGGAGCAAGACCGAGACGAAGAGGAGGAGCGCGGCCAGCAGCCCGTTGGCCCAGTAGGTGGTCGCGGGCAGGTTGGGCAGCGCGTGCGGGAAGTACCCGACCGCGAGCGTCCAGGTGATGAGCCCGTAGATCACGAGCCAGCTCACGTGGATGTTGATCGGAATGCCGCGGATCGTCAGCACCCGCACCGTCCCACCCACCTTGCGCACCCTCCTCCGCCGGAGTGAACCCTCCGCCCGCGTGGTCCCGCGACACCACCGAGCGACCCGAGAATCGGCCCGGAGACGGCTCGTGTCAAGCGGTCGGCGTGAGACGTCAGCGAATCGTCCGGGCGCGGCCCGCCGCCCGTTTCAGCCGGTAGCTCCGATAGAGCAGCGCGACGCCGACCCACATGGCGCCCGCCGCGATCGGATAGGCGAGCACCGTCGGAAAGAGCGCCACCACCACGCCCACCGCCAGCAGGACCAGGGCCGCCACGATCATGATCCGCGCCTCGACCGGCTCGAGCACACGGCGGTTGGTGATCGCGGCGCCGACCGTGTTTCCGATGCGGAGCAGACCGGCCGCCGCTCGCCCGCCGCTTCCGCCGGCCGCGGTGGAGGCGCGGTCTCGAGGCCAACGCTGGGGCTGAAGCCGATTCCTCTCGTCCAGCACCACCTCGGTGGCGTTCTGCAGGTCGTCCTCGTACATCGCTTCCATCCGCTTGGCGAACGCCCGATCCTCCGCGACCACATCCAGCTCGTAGTTGCCGAGCCAGCTCGCGATGTTCAGATTGGTCGACCCGACCCGCGCCCAGCGTCCATCCGCCACCGCCGTCTTGGCGTGCAGCATCGGACCGTTCCACTCGAAGATCCGTACCCCGGCCTCGAGCAGCGTCCGGTAACCCGATCTCGAGAGCGGCCGGAGCAGAGGAATATCCGTCCCGTTCGGCACCAGCAGCCGGACGTCGACGTCGTCGCGGGCCGCGGAGCGGAGCGCCTGCACGTACGCGGTCGTGCCGGCGTAGTAGGCATCCGTCAGCCACAAGCGCTCGCGCGCGACGGCCGCCACCAGCAGATCCAGGCGCAGCAGCCCGGCCATGCTGGGAACCGTCGCGACGATCCGCAGCGCCGCGTCTCCCGCCGCCGCCGGATCGCGCTCGGTGTCGGGCAACGCCTCGCCCATCAGGCCCCACATCTGGGCAAACGCGCGCTCGATGTGAGCGACCGCGGGCCCGCGGATCTCCACGCCGGTATCGCGCCACGGAGCGATGCCGGCGGCCGGATCGCCCACCCAGGCCTGGCCGACGCACAAGCCGGTCACGAAGCCGACCGTCCCGTCGACGGTCAGCATCTTGCGATGATCGCGGCTCAGCCATCCGAACGGGCTCGCCACGTGGGGCGGGTTGTAGCAGCGCACCTCGACGCCCCCCGCGCGCAGCGCGCGCCAGAACCGGCGCGACGTCTTCCCGAACCCGCCCATCCAGTCGTAGATCACGCGCACCGGCACGCCCGCGCGGGCCCGCGCGATCAGGGCGCGCGCGAATCGCTCGCCGATCTCGTCGTCGTGGATGATGTAGCTCTCGAAGTGGACGGACCGTGTCGCGCCCGCGATGGCGTCGAGCCACGCCGGATAGTTCTCGGCCGCATCCTTCAGCAGGCGGATGCGGTTCCCGCCGACCAGCGGGGCCCCCGCCGCCCGCGAGAACGCCTGATCGGCGAGCGTGCGCATGGACGTCAACTCGGCTCTCGAACCGCGGTCAGCGGGCGCGGCCGTCTTTCGCCATCGGCTACGCCGCCTCCGCGGGGATCGCGACCGGCTCCACGGGGAGACCGCGCTCGCGCCAGGCCTGAAACCCGCCCGCCAGGGGCCGGATTCGCGAGATGCCCTGCTTCCGCAACAGCAGCGCCACCCGGGCGCTCGTGGCCTCGTTCGGTCAGGAGCAGTAGAGCACCACGTCCCGGTCGCGCGGGATCAGGGCGCGGCGCTGCTCGAGCGCGGAGGGAGTCATGTGCACCGCCCCCGGGATGCCGATCGGCTCGGCCTGCACGTCCAGGTCGTGCCGGAGATCGATGATCGACACCGGCTCGCCCGCGTCCAGCTTCCGCACGAGCTCGTCGACGGTGATCCGCGCGATGCGCAGCTGGCGGAGGAAGAGCTGGCGCCGGGTGACCTTGACGCCCAGGTAGAAGCCGAAGGCGCCGGCGACGACCACGACCGCCCAGAGGCCCAGCCGCTCGGCGAGTGCGGCGGCCTCGGCGAGCTGGTCGTGAAGGGTGTAGCCCAGGCCGACGTAGAGCCCCACCCACAGCACGGCCCCGAGCACGTCGAACACCAGGAAGCGAAATCTCGGCATGCCGAGGGCCCCCGCCAGCGGTTGTCCGATGCTGTTGAGCCCGGGCAGGAACTTCGCGATCAGGAGGGCGCTGGCGCCACGGTGCGCGAACGTCTCCTCACCCCGGCGCACACAGCTGTCGGGCTCGATCGAGATACGGCACAGCCACTTCATGACTCGCTGGCCGCCGCGGCGGCCGACCTCGTACCACAGGAGATCGCCCACGACCGTGCCCGCCAGCGCCAGCGTGCCCGCGAGCCACAGACGGAGATGGCCGGTCCCGGCCAGGGCTCCCGCCCCGAGCAGCAGGGGCTCCCCCGGCATGGGCGGCACGAACTGCTCCAGGACCATGCCCACGAAGAGCGCCGAGTACCCGTACTGGCGGATGAACGCGTCCACGCTTTCCATGAGCGCTAGTCAGCTCGGTCCCCGTTTCGGCCGGGCCAGGCAATGGTGAGGAGCAAGACGCTGTCTTCCAGGGCCTCGACGTCATGAGCCAGGTCCCGGTCCAGGGCGAGCAGACTTCCGGCCGGCAGATCGAACGTCCGCTGGAGCGCGCGAAGCCGAATGTGGCCGCGGAGGGTGTGCACCGAGATGCGGCCCTCGGCCCGATGGTCCGGCATGCGCGCATTCGCCCGGAGCGCGATCAAGACGATGCGGAAGTCGTCGTACTTCACGAGTGTCTTGGCGTTCTGGTCACTCGTCCCCCGGGCTTCGCGGTCGAGCTGCTCGAGCTCTCGCGTGAGATCGAATTCCAGGAAGGGGCTGTCCATGGATCGCGGATGCGGTCTGCGGCGCTGCCCGTCGTCGTGTCGAGCCTCTGACATCGTGAGATCTCCTTCCATTGCCGAGCATGGCCAATCGCCCACCGATGATGGCGCCGCTCGCCCAGGCGTTGTCACGTCAGCTCGACGGCGCAGTGCTCGGACGCCGCCAGCTCGTACGTCTTGCCGTTGATCACGACGCGAATCGCGGGCGCCACGCAGTGCATCGCCTGCACCTGGATGGCCCGGCCCTCGAGCTCGATGCGCAGCGACTGCCCCCGGTAGCGCACCCACAGTCGCAGTCGCCCGAGCGCCTCCGGCAGGCGCGGGTTGAGCCGGAGGACGTCGTCGCGCAGCTCGATGCCCGTGTAGCAGCGCTGCAGGACGTCGACCGTGCCCGCCATGGCGCCGAGGTGGATCCCCTCGGGCGTGGTCCCGCCCTGGATGTCGGCCACGTCCGTCACGAGCCCTTCCATGAAGACGTCCCACGACGCCGGGCGGTCCGCCCGGGCCAGCACCCAGGCATCGGCCACGCGACTCAGCGACGAGTCGTGGACGCTGCGACGGTAATAGTAGTCGATGGTCCTCGGGATCGTCTGGGCGTCGAACGGGTAGCCGAGATGCTCGAACAGCTCGCGCAGCTCGTCGGACGAGAAGAGATAGAACAGCATCAGGACGTCCGGCTGCTTGGAGAGCTTGTAGTTGGCGGTGCTGTCGCCCTCGGCCTCGAGAATGAAGTCGAGCCGGTAGAGATCGCGGTAGCGCTGCCGATATCCCTCCCAGTCGAACTCCTCGAGCGCCTCGTATCCCTCGAACTGGCTCAGGATGCCGTCGGCGTGGAAGACCAGCCGCATCCGCCGGCTGATCGTCTCCCATCCGGCGATCTCCGCCTCGGTGAGGCCGAGCCGGTCACGCAGGCGATGGCCGACCGAGTCGGGCAGGAGGTCCAGCACCGCCCGCGCGCGCCGCAGCACCCACACCGCCATGACGTTGGTGTAGGCGTTGTTGCTCAATCCGGGTCGATCGGCGCCGGGATAGCGGTCGTGGTACTCGTCCGGGCCCATCACGCCGTGGATCCCGTACCGATCGAGTGCCGGATCGTAGGTGGTCGCGCTCGCCCAGAAGCGCGCCATGTCGAGCAGCATCTCGGCGCCGTAGTCGACGAGAAACTCGAGGTCACCGGTGACCTCGTAGTACTGCCAGATGTTGTAGGCGATGGCCGCCCCCACGTGCCGTTGCACGTGCGAGTGGTCTTCCATCCAGCGCCCGGAGCGCGGGTTGTAGAACTGGGTGTCCGTCTCCTCGCGCCCGTTGCTGCCGCTCTGCCAGGGGAACATCGCCCCGCGGTAGCCGGCGGCCCGGGCCGCCACCCGCGCCTCCTCGAGCCGCCGATAGCGGTACAGCAGCAGCGCGCGCGTGATCTCCGGCATGCGCAGGTTCAAGAACGGGAAGATGAACAGCTCGTCCCAGAACACGTGCCCGCGGTAGGCCTCGCCGTGGAGACCCCGCGCGGGCACGCCCACGTCGAGATCCCTCGTGTGCGGCGAGGCGGTCTGCAGCAGATGGAAGACGTGCAGCCGGACCAGGGCGGCGGTGGCGAGCCCGCCATTGCCGGGGGACACGGGCTCACCGTCGACCTCGAGCTCCACGTCGAACGTCGCCCACAGGTGCTTCCACGCCAGCGCATGCGCATGCAGCAGGTCGTCGAAATCCCCCGCGCGCGCGAGCGCGGTGCTCGCGTCCAGGCCACATTCGCTGATGGCGTGGTCCCGTGAGGTGTAGAGCGCCACCGTCTTCCCGATCCGGACCGGCCGCCCCGCGGTCGCTTCGACGACGATGTCCCGCGCGATGTATCGCGGCTCCTCGGTGACCCGGCCCGGGTCATCGACCGGCCGGCCATCCACGTCCACACGAAGCCGGGCCGCCTGCGCGATCACGACCTCCGACTGGTGCGTCCGCACCTTCAGGAAGAGGCCGTCGCGGCGGGCGCGTGTCGTGACGATCGGCACCAGATGGTCCTTGGCGAGCTGCCGATACCGCGCCACGAGATCGTTCACGACGCGGGCGTCGAGCGCGGCGCGGATCTCGAGCGGGCCCGACCAGTCCACCGGGGTGACGATCGTCTCGAGCGCGGCCAGGTGGGGCGACGCCATGGAGACCAGCCGGCGGCTCTCCACCCGTGTGGTACGGCCGGCCCGGTCGCGGACCTGCAGATCGCGCAGCAGGATGCCGCGCCGCAGGTCGAGCTCCTGCCGGTACGACAGCACCTCCACGTCGTGCAGGGAGAACCACGGCTCGCCGGGGCGCCGGAACGTCGTCGGCAGCCAGTTGGGCGCGTTGACGAGATCCTCGTGCTCGAGGGTGCGGCCCTCGATGACGCTCGGCAGGCGGTCGTAGCATCCGGCGATGTAGGTCCCCGGATAGTGCACGGAGTCCGCGGCGCTCTCCGCGGCCGCGCCGCGCGTCGCGAAATAGCCGTTGCCGAGCGTGCACAGCGTCTCGCGCAGCCGCTCCTGCGCGGGGTCGAACCCTTCGTAGACGAGCGCCCAGCCGGTCACGAGGCGGCCCGGGCCCGCGGCGTGAGTCGTATGGTGCCGAGATCGGCGACGACGACATGCGCGCCATGCTGTCGCAGGCCCTCGGCGTGGTCGGCATCGCCCACCCCCACCACGAGGCCGAACTCGCCGCGCCGACCGGCCTCGACGCCGGCCGTCGCGTCCTCGAAGACGACGCTCCTCGCCGGCAGCACGCCGAGACGGCGCGCCGCCTCCAGGAACATCGCGGGGTCCGGCTTGCCCGCCAACCCGACGCGCGCGGCCAGGGCACCGTCGACGCGCACCTGGAAGAGGTCGGTCAGGTGAGCGACGCGAAGGACCCGCGCGGTGTTGCGGCTCGACGAGACCACCGCGGTCTTCACGCCCTGTGCGCGCGCCTCGCGGACCAGCGCGATGGCCGATTGGTACACCGCGATGCCCTCCCGCTCGAGCAGATCGAGGAAGTATCGATCCTTCCGCTTGCCCAGCCCGTGCACGGTCTCGGCGGTCGGTTCGTCGTGCGGGGTGCCCTCGGGCAGGCGGACGTTCCGCGAGACCAGGAAGTCGCGGACTCCCGCCCGGCGCGGCTTACCGTCCACGTAGGCGCGATAGTCGACCGCGATGTCGAACGGCACGAACGGCGCGGAGCGACGCGCGGCGTCCGCGGCCAGGTACTCATCGAAGAGCGTCTTCCACGCGGCGGCGTGCAGCTCCGCGGTCCGGGTGATGACCCCGTCCAGATCGAACAGGAACGCATCGAACGCCGACAGGTCGATGATCATCGTGGTCACCGTGCATGGTACCCGATGTATAGTACCTCCGCGGGAAAGCGGCCCCTCGTTCGAGGCCTCCACGGTATCGGAGGAGCACATGACATCTGCGCACGGCACGCACGCGCCCCACGAGCCGGCGCCGACCGGCCGCACCGGATCGCCCGCCCATCATGGTGCACCCGATGGTCACGCCGACCACGGCGCCCACGCCCAACACGACCGGCACGCCGGTCACAGCGTCGAGATGTTCCGGCGCAAGTTCTGGGGGACGTTGCTCCTCTCGATTCCCACCGTGGTGTGGTCGCCGATGGTCCAGCACTGGCTCGGCTACGAGGCCTGGGGCGGGGCCACGGCCTCGCGCGTGATCCCCGCGGTGTTCGGCGCGCTGGTGTTCGCCTACGGCGGGTGGGTGTTCGTCCGGGGCGCCCTCGACGAGCTGGCCGACCGCCGTCCCGGGATGATGACGCTCATCGCGCTGGCCATCGGCGTCGCCTTCGTGTTCAGTCTGGCGGTGACGCTCGGCTTCCCCGGAACCGATCTCTGGTGGGAGCTCGCCACCCTGGTCACGATCATGGTCCTCGGTCACTGGGTCGAGATGCGCTCGATATCCCAGGCGCAGGGCGCGCTCCAGGAGCTCGCGAAGCTGCTGCCGGACACCGCGGAACGAATCGCGGGCGATGGCACCGAGGTCGTCCCGGTCTCCGCGCTCCGTGAGGGCGACCTCGTGCTGGTTCGCCCGGGCGCCGGCATTCCCGCCGACGGCACCGTGCGAGAGGGCGGCAGCGAGGTGAACGAATCGATGATCACCGGCGAGTCACGGCCGGTACCCAAGTCGATGGGCGCCAGCGTCATCGCGGGAACCGTCAACGGGTCGGGCTCGCTGAGGCTCCAGGTCACCCGGATCGGCGAGAACACCGCTCTCGCCGGGATCATGCGCCTGGTGGCCCAGGCGCAGACATCGCGCTCCCGCGCCCAGGCGCTCGCCGACCGGGCCGCGTTCCTCCTCACCATCGTGGCGGTCGCCGCCGCCGTCGCCACCCTGGTGGGCTGGCTCGCCGCCGGAGCGGCCGCCGCCTTCGTGATCGAGCGGGTGGTCACCGTGCTGGTGATCGCGTGTCCGCACGCGCTGGGGCTCGCCATCCCGCTGGTCGTGGCGATCTCCACGACCATCGGCGCCCGCAACGGCCTGCTCGTTCGCGACCGCCGCGGCCTCGAAGAGGCCCGCAACGTGACCGCCGTGTTCTTCGACAAGACGGGCACGCTCACGCGTGGCGAGTTCCGGGTGGTGGAGATCACCACGGCGGCGGGCCTCGCCCACGACGAGGCGCTCGCGCTCGCCGCCGCGGTGGAGCGCGACTCCGAGCACACGATCGCCCGCGGCATCGTCCGGAGCGCGGAGGAGCGGGCGCTCGCGATCCCGGAGGCCGAGCACTTCCAGGCCGTCCCCGGCCACGGGGTGCAGGCCACGGTGGGCGGCCGTCCGCTGCTGCTCGGGGGCCCCGCCCTGCTCCGCCGGCTCGACGTGAAGATGGACCCGGCGTTGCAGGCGGCCGTCGACCGCGCGGCCGCGCGCGGCCAGGCCGCGATCACCATGACCGAGCGGGCGACGGCCCTCGCGGTGTTCGCGGTGGCCGACGCGGTCCGCGAGGAGTCCGCCGAGGCGGTGCAGCGGCTCCACGCGCAGGGCATCGAGGTGATCATGATGACCGGCGATGCGGAGCCGGTGGCCCGCGCGGTGGCCGAGCAGCTCGGCATCGACACCGTCTTCGCCGAGGTCTTGCCGGAGCAAAAGGCGGCGAAGGTCAAGGAGGTGCAGGCGCGCGGGAAGCGGGTGGCGATGGTGGGCGACGGGGTGAACGATGCGCCGGCCCTCCTGACCGCGGACGTCGGCATCGCCATCGGGGCCGGGACCGACGTCGCGGTGGAGGCCGGCGACGTGGTGCTCGTGCGGAGCGACCCCCGCGACGTGCCGCGGATCATCGCGCTCAGCAAGGCGACGTACCGGAAGATGATCCAGAACCTCTGGTGGGCCGCCGGCTACAACGTCGTGGCGATCCCGCTCGCCGCCGGCGTGCTGTCCCCCTGGGGCATCGTGCTGCCGCCCGCGGTCGGCGCGGTGCTGATGTCGGCCAGCACCATCATCGTCGCCCTCAACGCGCAGCTGCTCCGTCGCTTCTCCGCTTGACTCGCGCTCCGCCGCAGGCCAGGATGTCACCCAATGAAAACGATCCTGCACCCCACGGATTTCTCGCCCGCCTCGCGGCCGGCGTTCAAGAAGGCGATCGAGGTGGCCAAGAAGGATCGGGCCACGCTGACGCTCCTCCACGTGATGGCGCCGATGGTCCCCGCCGGCAATCTCTACATCTCACCGAGGACGTACGACGAATGGGCGGCCGCCTCCACCGAATCGGCCAACAAGGCGATGGGGGGCCTTCTCAAGCGGGCGCGAGCCGCCGCGGTGAAGGCGAAGTCGATCGTCCTGATGGGCATACCGGCCGACGTGATCGTTCGCACCGCGCGGACCAGACGCGCCGCGCTCATCGTGATGGGGACGCACGGTCGCTCCGGGTTCTCGCGATTCCTGCTCGGCAGCGTGGCCTCGCGAGTCGTCGCGACGTCGCCGTGTCCGGTGCTCACCGTGCGTGGCAAGTAGCGCCTCACCCACCTCGTCTGTTGCGTCGAAGCCGCCCGCTGCGCGGGCACGATCTGCGGAGGGACAATGCCCAAGCGCTCATTCGCCGTCCTGGTCGCTACCGACGCCTCGCGGCCGGCGCGCGCCGCCGTGGCGGCCACGCTGACGTTCCCCTGGCCGGACGATACGCGAGCCCACGGCGTGATGGTCGGTGCGGTCTCCGGCCGCAATCGGTGGGGACGCCGCGCCCGCGCCGCCCTCGGTCCCTGGCTGCGGCAGGAGGCGGCGCGCGTTCAGCGCCGGCTGAGGCGACGCTGGGCGGACGCCGAGGTCGTGGTCGTCGATCCCCCGGTGGTCAAGGCCATCGTGGAGCAGGCGCGGCGACGGCGCGCCGACGTCATCGTCGTGGGCTCCCGCGGTCGGGGCACGCTGCAGAGCGCCCTTCTCGGCAGCATCAGTCGGGACGTGACGCACGAGGCACAGTGTGCCGTGCTCGTCGTCAAGGGACGAGGGCGGGCGCCGCGACGCCTGCTGATCGGACTCGATGGCTCGGCCCGCTCGCGGCACGCGGTGGCGTTCGTCAGCCGGCTGTCGTCGCCACGAGGCGGGCGCGTGACCCTGCTGGCGGTGGTCGAACCGACCTCTTCCCGGGCGATCGGGCGCTTGCCGGCGTCGGTCCGCTCGGTGCTGGCGGGCGAATTGGCCGCGCTCGACCGAGAGCGGGTGACGCGCGCCCGGCGGGAGCTGTCGCGCGCATCGCGGCGGCTCCGGCGGGCCGGGTGGGCGGTCGACAGCGTCGTGCGGCGCGGCATTCCCTTGTCCGAGCTGCTCCGGGCCGCCTCGACGAGGCGCACCGATGTCACGGTCGTCGGGGCTCGAGGCGCCACCGGCCTCGAACGCCTTCTGCTCGGCAGCGTCGCGGAGGGCACGCTCGCGCATTCGCGAGGCTCGGTCCTGATCGTGAAGTGAGTCGGCGCGAACATCGCGGCCTGCGCTCGCCCCGATCGTGCAGCGGCGCGGGACCACCGATACGGAGGACGACATGGCAGACGCCCTGGTTCCCCTAGCGATCGGCTCCCGGTCGGTGCTGATCGCGCCGATCGGCGGTCTCGGGATCGGCCTCGATGTCGGCCGCCTCCCGTACACCCTGCGGGTCCTCCTGGAAAACGTGGCGCGCGCGGCCGCGCTCGGCGTCGGCGATGCCGACGAGGTCCAGGCCGTCGCCGCGTGGCAGCCGACGGCGGCCCCCACGAAGGAGATCTCGTTCCGGCCGAGTCGCGTCCTGATGCAGGACTTCACCGGCGTCCCGGCCATCGTCGACCTCGCCGCGATGCGGGAGGCGCTGCAGGCGCTCGGAGGCAATCCCGCGCGGGTCAACCCCGTCTTGCCCGCGGAGCTGGTCATCGACCATTCGGTCCAGGTCGACGAGTTCGGAACCCCCACCGCGATGCAGCACAATCTGGCACTCGAATTCGAGCGGAACCGTGAGCGGTACGCCTTCCTGCGCTGGGGCCAGCGCGCCTTCGGCAATTTTCGGGTCGTTCCTCCCAACACCGGCATCGTGCATCAGGTCAATCTGGAGTATCTCGCTCGGGTGGTGGAGGTCCGGGACGTGGACGGCCGCCCGCTGGCCTTCCCCGACACGCTGGTGGGAACGGACTCGCACACGACGATGATCAACGGTCTCGGCGTGCTGGGCTGGGGCGTCGGCGGCATCGAGGCCGAGGCGGCGATGGTCGGCGAGGCGGTCTCGATGCTCGTGCCGCAGGTCGTCGGCGTCAAGTTGACGGGCACGCTGCCGGCGGGGGCGACCGCCACCGATCTGGTCCTGACCATCACCCAGCGCCTGCGCTCGATCGGGGTGGTCGGACAGTTCGTGGAGTACTTCGGGGAAGGCCTGGGCCGACTGCCCGTGGCCGACCGGGCCACCATCGGAAACATGTCCCCGGAGTATGGGGCCACCTGCGGGTTCTTCCCGGTCGACGACGAGACGCTGCGCTACCTGCGGCTGACCGGGCGCGGCGACGAGCACGTCGAGCTCGTGGAGCGGTACTGCCGGGCGCAGCGCCTGTTCTACGAGCCCGGGAAGGAGCCGGCGTACACGCGCGTCGTCGAGCTGGATCTCTCCACCGTCGAACCGAGCGTGGCGGGACCGCGACGGCCGCAGGACCGCCTGCCCCTCGGCGCCGTGAAGCAGGCGTTCCTCACGTCGCTCGGCACGTTCGGGATCGGCTACGGCAAGCAGGATCAAGAGCTCGCCACGAGCTTCCCGGCCAGCGATCCGCCCAAGTCGGCCGCGCCCGGGGGGCGGGTCCCCAGCGAGGAGGCCAGGCCGGTGGTGACGGCGTCGACGTCGCCGCCGCTGGATCGCGCGGCGAGCGAGGTGAGCGTCCGGCTCGGCGGCGCGAGCGTCCCGCTGAGCCACGGCTCGGTGGTGATCGCGGCGATCACGAGCTGCACGAACACCTCCAACCCGTCGGTCATGATCGCGGCCGGCCTCCTGGCCAGGAAGGCGGTGGCGCGCGGCCTCGCGCGCAAACCCTGGGTGAAGACGAGCCTGGCCCCCGGCTCGAAGGCGGTGACCGAGTACTACCGGCGCGCCGGGCTGGCGTCAGACCTCGACACGCTCGGCTTCGCCACCGTCGGCTACGGCTGCACGACGTGCATCGGCAACTCCGGTCCCCTGCCCGAGCCCATCTCGCGAGCGGTCGGCGAGGGCGATCTCGTGGTGTGCGCGGTCCTCTCGGGCAACCGCAACTTCGAGGCGCGGATCCATCCCGAGGTCAAGGCCAACTATCTCGCCTCCCCGCCGCTCGTGGTGGCCTATGCCATCGCCGGGCGCATCGACGTCGACCTGACCACCGAGCCGCTCGGGCGGGATCGCGAGGGCCGCGACGTGTTCCTGCGCGATCTGTGGCCCAGCCCCGAGGAAGTGGCGGACGTCGTCCGGCAGACCGTCGACCGCGAGGCGTTCCGGGCCACCTACGCCGACGTCTTCACCGGCGACCAGCAGTGGGTCACGCTGCCGGTTCCCGAAGGATCGCTCTTCGCGTGGGATCCGACATCGACCTATGTCCGCCGGCCTCCGTACTTCGACGGGATGGCGGCGGACGCGGCCCCCATCGCGGACATCTCGGGCGCGCGCTGCCTGGTGATGGTCGGCGACAGCATCACCACCGATCACATCTCGCCCGCCGGCGCGATCCAGCCGGACAGCCCGGCGGGGCAGTATCTGCTCGAGCACGGCGTGGACCGCCGGGACTTCAACTCGTACGGGTCCCGGCGCGGCAACCACGAGGTGATGGTTCGGGGCACGTTCGCGAACGTCCGCCTGCGGAACCTGCTGGCCCCGGACCGGGAGGGCCCGTGGACGGTGCACCATCCCAGCGGCGACACCATCTCGATCTTCGCGGCGGCCGAACGGTACCGGACCGCGGGCACGCCGCTGCTCGTGGTGGCCGGCAAGGAATACGGCGCCGGCTCGTCGCGCGACTGGGCCGCGAAGGGGCCCCGGCTCCTCGGGGTGCGCGCCGTGCTCGCCGAGAGCTACGAGCGGATCCACCGATCGAACCTCATCGGCATGGGGATCCTGCCGCTGCAGTTCAAGGACGGCTCCTCCGCGAAGTCCCTGGGGCTGAGCGGGCGCGAGACGTTCGCCATCAGCGGGCTCGCCGACGGCCAGGCGAGCGAAGTGACCGTCACCGCGGTGTCCGACGGCGGCTCACCGCTCCGCATCCCCGTCCGGGTGCGGCTCGATACGCCCCGTGAGCGCGACTATCTCCGTCACGGAGGCATTCTGCCCTTCGCGGTCCGGTCACTCCGGAGAATGACCTAGCCCTCAGCGCTCACCCATGCCTTCGGCCGGCTTCGGCGCGGTGCCGGCATGGACCTTTTCTTCGATCCGCTTGCCGATCGCCGCATCGACGTTCCTCCAGTACTGGAACGCGCGCCCGAGCACGGCGCCGCGGACGCCGCCGAGCAGGCTCCCCGCCACCGTGTCGACGAGCTGGTCTCGCTGCGCGTCGTTGAAGACATTCCGCACCAGCGTGCCCGCTTGCCCGAAATCGTCGTCCTCGGCGTGAAGCGTATAGGCGCTGCGGACCATCTCCCCGTCGCTCTCCCACCCGTCCGCCATCGCTCCGGTCTCGTCCGACCAGTCCCGACCTTCGCTGTTCGGCGCGTACACCGGCGCGTTGCCGCTGTGCTCGTAGGCCATGTGGGCGTCGAACATGTAGGTGTTGACCGGCACCTTGGGGCGGTTGACCGGCAGCTGGTGGAAATTGGCGCCGATCCGGTTGCGCTGCGCGTCGTTGTAGGCGAACGCGCGGCCCAGCAGCATCTTGTCGGGCGAGAGGCCGATGCCGGAAACCGTGTTGCCCGGCGAGAAGGCGGCCTGCTCGATCTGCGCGAAGAAATTCTCCGGGTTGCGGTTGAGCGTCATGGTGCCGACCCGGATCAGGGGGTAGTCGGCGTGCGGCCAGGTCTTGGTCAAGTCGAACGGGTTGAAGCGATAGGTCTTCGCCTGCGCGTAGGGCATGACCTGAACGGACAGCGTCCAGCTCGGATAATCGCCGCGCGCGATCGCCTCGAAGAGGTCGCGGCGGTGGACGTCGGCGTCCTGGCCCGCCATGTCCGCCGCCTCCGCGTTGGTGAAGAAACGCATGCCCTGGTTGGTGTGGAAGTGGTACTTCACCCAGAATTTCTCGCGGGCGGCGTTGATCCACATGAAGGTGTGCGAGCCGTAGCCGTTCATGTGCCGCCAGGTGCGGGGCAGGCCGCGCTCGCCCATCAGGTACGTGACCTGGTGGGCCGACTCGGGGCTGTTCGCCCAGAAGTCCCACTGCATGTGATTGGAGCGGAGCCCCGAGTCGGGGAGCCGCTTCTGGCTGCGGATGAAATGCGGGAACTTCATCGGGTCGCGCACGAAGAAGACCGGCGTGTTGTTGCCGACCAGGTCGTAATTGCCCTCCTCGGTGTAGAACCTCAGCGAGAAGCCGCGCACGTCGCGCCACGTGTCGGGGCTGCCCGCTTCCCCGGCGACCGTGGAGAAGCGCGCGAGCATGTCGGTGACGGCGCCCTTCCGAAACAGGGCGGCCCTGGTGAAGGCGGAGACGTCCTCGGTCGTCTCGAAGACCCCGAACGCGCCGGCGCCCTTGGCGTGCGGCTGACGCTCGGGCACCTTTTCCCGGTTGAAGTGCGCCATCTGCTCGAGAAAATGCACATCGTGAAGGAGCAGCGGGCCGTTGGGACCGACGGTCAGCGAGTTGCGGTCGCTCGGCGCGGCCGCGCCGGCGCCAGTGGTGGAACCACCCGTGCGTGCTTTTTTGGGTGCGGCCATGGTTTCCTCCTCATTCGACGGCCTTGTCGTCGAGGTGTTCGGGTATCCCGTCCGTTTGACCCCGCCCCTAGGGTCTCGGATACCGCGCGCGGCGCCGCCGTCGCTGAACGCGCCGTTTCAACCGACGAGCCAGGATCGTCAGCGCTCCCTTGAAGGCGTCGGAGCGGGTGCGGGCCGTATGCTCCACCCGGAGGATCGGTCCCCTCGACGGAGTCAGCGTGAGCGCACAGCGGATCGCCACCCCGCCCCGGGGTCCATCGTCATCGAAGAACGCGACCCGGACCGCGCGGGGGGCCATGCCCCGCCGCGCCATCAGCCGGTCGAGCTGCTGCTCGACCTCCGCGCGCAACCGATCTCGAACGCCAACTCCGCTGATCCTCGTGAGCATGTCTCTACCGGCTCTCCAGGACCTTCTTCAGCACCCGCGCTTCATTGTGCTCCTCGTCGCGCGCGCCGTACAGCAGGGTCACCGTCCGCTCCCTGGCCTTCTGCCTCAGCAGCTTGAGGGCGTCCTTCCGCCCGGCCAGCTCCTTCCGGTAGCGGGCCTGAAATCCCTTCCACCTCGCCGGATCGTGACCGAACCACTTGCGCAGCTCGGCGCTCGGGGCCACGTCCTTCAGCCACAAGCTCAGCGCCGCCCGCTCCTTGGTCAGACCGCGCGGCCACAGCCGATCCACCAGGACCCGGAACCCGTCGTCCCGGGACGGCTTCTCGTACACGCGCTTCACCCGGATCATCCCGTCATCCCCCTTCCTCCGAAGCTCACGCCGAATGGCCGGCGCTCGAGAGCCGCCGGTCGAGGTCATACGCGGCGCTGATGAGCGCCAGGTGAGTGAAGGCCTGCGGGAAGTTGCCCAGGTGCTCGCCTTGATGCCCGAGCTCCTCGCTGTAGAGCCCGAGATGATTGGCGTAGCCGAGCATCTTCTCGAAGACGAAGCGCGCCTGCTGCAGATCGCCCAGCCGCGACAGGCACTCGACGTACCAGAACGAGCACATGTTGAAGGTCCCCTCGTCGTCCAGGAACCCGTCGGAGAACTCGTCCCCGATGCGGTAGCGGGAGACGAGCGAGTCGCTCACCAGGTCGCGCTCGATCGCGCGCAGGGTGGACACCCAGCGGGGGTCGGCCGGCGCGATGAACTTGACGAGGGGCAGGAGGAGCGAAGACGCGTCGAGCGCGGTCGAGCCCTTGCTCTGCACGAACGTCTTCCGATCCGCATTCCAGAACTGGTCGAAAATGTCCTGATAGATCGCGTCGCGCGTCTCGTGCCAGCGCGTGAGGGGAGCCGGAAACGAACGCTTGCGGGCGAGGCGGATGGCCCGGTCGATCGCCGCCCAGCACAGCACCCGAGAGTAGAGGAATTCACGCCGCCCGCCCCGCACCTCCCAGATGCTCTCGTCCGGTTCCTGCCAGTGCCGACCGACCCAGTCGACGAAGCGGACGACGTTGATCCACAGGTCGTGCGAGATGGGGGCGCCGTACTTGTCGTAGAGGTAGATCGAGTCCATCAGCTCGCCGTAGATGTCGAGCTGCAGATGGGTGTAGGCCAGGTTGCCGATGCGGACCGGCCGCGAGCCCTTGTAACCCTCCAGATGAGGGAGGCTCTCCTCGGTCAGGAGCTTGCGGCCGTCGATGCCGTACATGATCTGGAGCGCTCCGTCGGGCTCGAGCCCGGCGCACCGGTCCTCGACCCAGCGCATGAAGGCCCCCGCCTCGTCGGTGAAGCCGAGCCGGATGAGACCGTAGAGCGTGAACGAGGCGTCTCGAATCCAGGTGTGCCGATAATCCCAGTTCCGGGCGCCCCCCACTCTTTCCGGCAGACCGAAGGTGGGGGCGGCCACGATCGATCCGAAGGTTCGCGAGGTCAAGAGCTTCAGGGTCAGAGCGGAGCGGTTCACCATCTCCCGCCACCGGCCGCGGTAGGTCGAGCGGCCCACCCAGCCGCGCCAGAAGTTGACCGTGTCCTTGAACGCCCGGGCCACGTAGTCGGGAGCGCCGGAGGGTGACTCCCCCCCGGGCTCCACCTGCTCGAAGATGAAGGACGCCGACTCGTCGGCGTGAAGCGTGAACTCCGCCACCGCGGCCCCGTCCACGATGCGCACCGGGACCGAGGAGCGAAGGAGAAACACGCGGGCGGGGCCACTCTCCGCGACGAAGCGGACACCGTCCGGCGTCTGCTCGGCGGTATGGGTTGATCGCGCGTAGTCGAAGCGCGGCTGACACACCATCCGGAAGGTGATCTCCCCACGGACCGTTTTCGCGCGCCGGACGACGTCATGCGCTTGCAGCACGTCGCTGATCGGCATGAAGTCCGATACCTCGGCCACCCCATCCTCGGAGAGAAAGCGGGTCAGCAGGACACAGGTGTCGGGCAGGTAGAGCTGTTTCTGCCGCGCGCCCTCGAGGACGGGGGCGAGCTGGAAGCGCCCACCCCGCTCATCATCCAGCAGGGCGGCGAAGATGGACGGCGAGTCGAAGCGGGGCGCGCACATGAAATCGATCGACCCGTCCACCGCGACGAGCGCCACCGTGTGGAGGTCGCCGATGACCCCGTAATTCTCGATCGGTTGATAGCCCATGCTACCGTTTGACCTGCGCGCCGAAACCGGCGGCGTTGAGCGCCTGTACGACCGCCGCGGCCTGGAAGTCGCCCGTGACCTCGAAGGCCGTCGCCCCCGGGGTCGCCTCGCAACACAGGTCGCAGCAGTTATGGACGCCCGAGACCTTCAGGCGTTTCACCCGGCCCCGGGGAACGCGGCTCACGGCCTTCATCGCCAGGTGCGCGTCGTCGGTGCTGCCGTGGAAGCCGGCGCCCGCGATGGCGTCGAGAGCCTTCTGAGCCGCTGCGCCGACGGGCATCGGTCATCCCTCCCGGTCCGAAGAGGTCCCGGCAAGGGTCAGCAAGCAGGCACTCTCCTCCAGGGCCTCCACGTCGTGCGCGATGGCAGACTCGAGCACGATGAGCTCTCCGGCCCCGAGCGCTTCCGCACGGCCGCCGGCCCGGAAGGTCACCGAGCCACTCAGGACGTGAAAGGTGAGCGGCCCGGCGGCCTGATGCTCGGAGAGCTTGGCTCCCTTGCCAAGCAGCATCAGCACCAGGCGCAGCCCGGGCTCCTTGGTCAAGGTGATCGCATTGCGTCCCCTCGTACGCCAGGTGGGCTCTTGCCTGAGCCGCTCCAGGTGCTCGGCGAGCGGCACGTGAACGAGGGGAGCCTCGACCGGTCGGTCAGGTCTCGCCTTCCACTGGTCAACCATGATGGTCTCCGATCTCGCGCTCCATCGCCACCTCGGCCTCGAGGTTCTCCCGGTCGCGGAAGATGCTGGCCACCGCCAGCACTCGACCGCCGGACCGGTAACGGACGCTCCCATCGTGCGCCTCGAGGCTGCCATCGACCTCGATGGCGTCCCAGTGCTCGGCGTGACCCACGTAGTTGATGGAGATGTCGTAGTGCTGGCTCCAGAAGAACGGCACGTCGGTGAAGCGCGCGCGGTCGCCGACGATGGTGCGGGCGACCGCCTGGCCCTGCCGCTGCGCCAGTACCCAGTGCTCGATGCGCACCAGGCCGCCCCCTCGCGGGTTCGGCCAGCGCGCCACGTCGCCGACCGCGAAGACCCCCGGGGTCGCCGTCTCCAGATGGGCGTCCACCACGATCCCCTTCTCGACCCGCAGTCCCGCGCGCTCGGCGAGCGCGGTCGCGGGCCTCACGCCGATCCCGGCGACGACGAAGTCCGCGTCGAGACGCCCGCCGTCCTCGAGCGCCACTCCCGCCCGGGTGACGCCGCTTGCCTTCGCCCCGAGGTGGAAGACGACCCCGTGCTGCTCGTGGAGGCCGCGGATGAAGTCGCCCAGCTCCGGACCGAGCACGCGCTCGAGTGGGCGCCGGTCGGGGGCGACCACGTGCACCTCGATCTTTCGCGCGCGGAGCGACGCGGCGACCTCGAGCCCGATGAAGCTCGCGCCCAGGACGACCGCGCGGCGTGCCCCCTCCGCCGACTTGATGATCGCACGGCTGTCGGCCAGCGTGCGCAGGTAGTGAATGGGTGGGCCGGACTCGCCCGGCAGCGCGAGCCGAACCGGATCGGCCCCGGTGGCGAGAACGATCGCCTCGAATTCCCGCTCGGTCCCGTCATCGAAGGTCAGGCGCTTCCGGCCGGGATCGAGCGCGGCCACCTGACGGCCGCGCACGAGCTCGATTCCTCGTTCCTCGTAGTAGCCGCCGGGCTGCAGCGGAAGCAGCGCTTCCTGGACGGTTCCCGCCAGGTAGTCCTTGGATAGATTCGGCCGGTCATACGGCGCCTCGTGGTCGCGATCGAAGAGAGCAATGGCGCCCTCGAACCCGAGGAGGCGCAGCTCGTCCGCGGCGCTGTTCCCCGCGGCCCCCGCGCCCACGATGGCGACCGATCGCGGGGCCGGCGCCCCCGGCCGCGCCACGCGCCGCACGCTGCCCGCCTTCGCCCGCTTCCCGGTCACGAACACCTGGCCGGCGCGCTGGACGATCTCGTAGCCGGCCACCGGGCTCAAGGCCGGCGCGGCCAGCGCCTCGCCGGTCCGGAGGCTGAAGCAGGCGTGGTGCCAGGGGCAGCGGACGGTGTCGTCCACGACCAGCCCGTCGGCGAGAGGGCCGCCGTAGTGGCTGCACGTCGCGCCGATCGCGAAGATCTCCGGACCCCGCCGCACCAGGATGACCGGCTCCCCCTGGACGTGACCCAGCAACGGAACACCCTCGGCGAGCGAATTCGCCGGGATGCCGCCGATGAGATCAGGTCCGTTCTGAGTCTCAGATTGGTCGCTCATGCCCATCCCCCCTGGCGCCGGGCGCCGCGAACTGCTTCGCGATGGCGCCGGCGAGCGCGTCCGCGATCACGTACATGTGCCGCTTCATCGTGTCCCACGTCTGCGCCTCCGGCGCGTATTCCTGGCGCTGCACCTGCTGGATCTGCTGGACGTGATGCCCGCCGTGGGCGAGCAGCAAGCCGTTCAACGTGTCGTAGGGCAGATTCGGGTTGGCCTCGCTCAGGAATCTGGCGATCTCGGACGCGTTGCCACTCAGACTCTGGTACGCCGCGTCCTGCCTGTCCTTGCTGCCCGCAACGGTCGCTTCGAGGTACTGCTTGACCGCGCCGTAGTGCCCGGCGAGCAGCCCGAACAGCTTCCCGGACGCGTCCTTGCCGTAGTACGGCTCGATCGCGGCCGCGATCTGTTTGGCGTTGGCGACGACCTCCTGCTCCGCCACCGCCGCAGCGGGCTGGTTCCCCGCGAACGTGGCCACGACCACGTTGCGGACCCAGAAGACGTGGCCGACCCAGAGATCTCGCAGCGCCGCACTGGTCTCGTTGGCCTTCGCCGGCCCGGCAGCTCGAGCGAGGGGGTGGGTCCCGTGCTGGGCGAGCGCGGGCACCACCGGCGCGCAGACAACGGCCAGAACCGAGATGACGCCGAGGCATCGCTTCACCATGCTCATCACGAGCTCCTTTGAAGGTTTTCGGGCCGTGTCCGTCGCCGGCCCTGTCGCTTCCTTTTCTACGCTCCATCTCTCGCTTCGACCATTAGAAACGCTTCGGCTCATCCTTAGCTTTTACGGTAGGATCGGCGCGCGCGATGGAGTGGCTCAACTACCACCACCTGCTCTACTTCTGGACGGTCGTGCGAACCGGCAGCGTGGCGGCCGCGAGCGCCGAGCTGAAGCTCGCCCCGCCGACCATCAGCGTTCAGATCCGGCGGCTCGAGGAGCGGCTGGGCGAGAAGCTGCTCCGACGGTCGGGGCGTCACGTCGTCCCCACCGAGATGGGCCAGGTCGTCTATCGCTACGCCGACGAGATCTTCACCCTGGGCCGCGAGCTCGTCGATACCGCCCGCGGCCGGCCGACGGGTCGTCCGATGCACGTCGTCATCGGCGTGCACGACGGAGTGCCCAAGTCCATCGCCCGGCGGCTCATCGAGCCCGCGCTGTCCCTCCCGGAGCCGGTCCGGATCACCTGTCGCGAGGGCAGCGCGGAACAGCTCCTCGCGGACCTGTCCGTCCAACGCCTCGACGTCGTGCTGGCCGACGCGCCGATCGCGCCGACCGTGAAGGTCCGCGCCTACAACCACTTGCTCGGTGAGACGGGACTGTCGTTTCTCGGGGTCCCGCGGCTCGTGCGCAAGTACCGGCCGGGTTTCCCGCGATCGCTGCGCGACGCGCCGATGCTGATGCCCATGGCGGACACCACCGTGCGGCGCAACCTCGATCAGTGGCTCGAATCCCTCGACGTCCGACCTCGGGTCGTCGGAGAGTTCGACGACTCGGAGCTACTCTGGGAGTTCGGCGCGATCGGACTCGGAGTGTTCTCGGCGCCGCTCGTGCTCGAGACGCATCTCGTGCGGCTCTACAACGTGCAGCGAATCGGCTGGGCCCCGGGCGTCCTCTCGACCTTCTACGCGATCTCGGTGGAGCGGAAGCTCAAGCATCCGGCCGCGGTCGCGATCTGCGACGCGGCACGGAGCACGCTCTTCGCGAAGAGCACGCCGACCCCGTCTCGGCGCGCGCGGACGAGACCGGCGCGCAGCTGACGCGGCGCCGTCGGGCCGGAACGCTCCGCGGCATGACCGTCCCCTCAGGGGTAGAGGCCGCGAAGCCGATGCGCCTCCGCCACGCGTCCGATCCCCTCCATCAGGGCCGCCCCTCTCAGGGCCACCTTCTCGCGCTCGGCCGTCGCCCAGACCCGGTCGACCGCGCGGGCCATGATCTCCTGAAGCCGCGCGGTGACCTCGGTCTCCCGCCAGAAGTGATGCTGAAGACCCTGAACCCACTCGAAGTAGGACACCACGACCCCGCCGGCGTTGGCGAGAATGTCCGGAATCACCCGGATCCCTCGCTCGTGCAGGATCGCATCCGCCTCCGCGGTGGTAGGACCGTTGGCGCCCTCGACGATGAGGGCCGCCTTCACCCGATCCGCATTGTCTCCGTGAATCTGCGATCCGACCGCCGCCGGCACCAGCATGTCGCAGTCCTGCTCCAGCAGGTCCCCGCTCGAGATCGGCTCGGTGCCGGGCAGGCCGACCACGCTGCCGCTCTCCTCGACGTGGGCCTGGAGCTTCAGCACATCGAGGCCCTGGTCGTTCCAGATCCCTCCGTTGATGTCGCCGACGCCGACGATCACGCCGCCGTCGTTGTAGAGCAGACGGGCCACCACGCTTCCTACATTGCCGAACCCCTGAATCACCACCCGCCTGCCTCGCAGCTCGAGGCCCAGACGGTGAGCGGCCTGGTGAAGCACGTACACGATTCCCCGACCGGTCGCTTCCCGGCGCCCGTGCGATCCTCCGATCATGAGCGGCTTGCCGGTCACCACTCCGGGAACGCTTCGTCCCTGGGTCATCGAATACGTGTCCATCATCCACGCCATGGTCTGCTCGTCGGTTCCGAGATCCGGGGCGGGAATGTCCACGTCGGGTCCGATGAGCGGCATGATCTCGGCGGTGTAGCGCCGGGTCACGCCCTCACGCTCCCGTGACGACATCTGATGAGGGGCGCAGCGCACCCCACCCTTCGCGCCTCCGTACGGCAAGCCCATCAGCGCGCATTTCCAGGTCATCAGCATCGCCAGGGCGCTCACCTCACCGAAGTTCACGCTCGGGTCGTACCGGAGCCCGCCCTTGCTCGGCCCGAGGGCGGTATCGTGGTGGACCCGGTATCCGATGAAGACCTCGGTCCGTCCGTCGTCCATGCGCACCGGGATGGACACGGTCAACGCGCGTCGAGGGTACCGGAGCCGCTCGTGGATGCTCTGGTCGAGATTCAAGCGCGCCGCGATCGTGTCGAGCTGGGCCAGTGCGGTTCGATGAAGAGGCGACTCGAGCTCCGAGGCTGCCGTCGTCAACATGGTCATGCTCCCTCCATTTCCTCGACGGGGTACCAGCGAACCCACAGCTGCTCGTCGTGAGGGGACATCTTGACGGTGTCGAGCTCGACCACCGCGGTCGATCCCCGCCACGTACGCTTCGTCCCCCGCTCGACCGGACTCCCGTAACAGGCGGTCAGGATCTCGCTCATCCGCTCGAGCCGATCGGCTTCCGCATCGGCGGCCCGGAACAGGACCTGGCACAGCTCACCGGTGGCGTGCGAGAACTGCGGGAACATCTCGAACGAGTAGTCCTCGATCGTCACCGATCCCTTGATCGGGGCGTAGGCGTTCGCAAACTTCGCGATCGGGGTGATCGGGCTCACGCGGCCCGTGAGGGCCCCCCGCACCTGCTCCTCGGTCATCCCCCACTCGATCGCGGGCCATCCAGCGATGTCACGGACGTCTTCAGCCAAACTGATCACGGTAGACCTCCTCGCTCGTCATGTCCGTTCTTTGTACGCGACGGCTGAGAAATGGGCCATTAGAAAGTCTTCTCACCTGCGTTAGATTTTCGTGAAGTAACGATCCAGTGGACCAACGATCGAATCACAGGTAGAAAGAGCTGGTCATGGAGACGAGCTCGGCGGACCGGCTGTTTCGGCGCATCGTGGAAGAGATGCCGGAGGCGGTGATCTTCGCGGACCGGCAGGGGGTGGTGCGGCTGTGGAACCGGGGAGCGGAGACCATGTTCGGGTACTCGGCCGCCGAGGCCACGGGACAGAGCCTCGATCTGATCATCCCGGAGCGCTTTCGCGCTCGACACTGGGACGGCTACGGTCACGTCATGGCCACCGGGGTGACCAGCTACGGACAGCGGCTGCTGGCGGTGCCCGCCATGCGGAAGGACGGTCGGCGTATCTCCATCGAGTTCTCGATCGCTCTGTTGAAGGACGAGCGCGGTGACGTGACCGGCGCCTTGGCGGTCGTCCGTGACGTGACGGCTCGCTGGCAAGCCGAGCGCGAGCGGAATGCCCGCCTGGCCGCGCTGGAGAAGCGTGGAGAGTCGGACCGCGGGGACGCAGCTACGTAGTCGCGCGCGGCGCGGGCCGCTCTTCCTTGCTCAGCGCGACCAGCACGACGCTGAGCCCCACCGACCCCAGGCACCACCAGAACAGCGTCTGATAGCCCTGGACCGGCGTGTGTCCGTCCAGCTTGGGAAAGCCCGCCAGGATCAATCCGCTGACCTGCTGATAGACGGCGCCACCGAGCCAGAAGAAGAGGTTGAGGATCCCCATCGCGGTCGCGACGACCTGGGGTGGGACCGTGTCCTTGAGCTGCGCATAGGAAGGAATCCAGGTCGAGGCGAAGAAGCCACCCCAGAACATCGCCACCCACAGCAGGCCGACCGGCAATCCGGCCGGGTGAAGGGCGAGCAGCGCCCAGAGGAGGGCGTACACGACGGCGCCCACGAGCACCACGCGCTTGCGAGAGCCGACGATCCGGTCGGCCACGTAGCCCCAGAGCGTGCACCCGACGATGAGTCCCACGGCCCAGAGGGTCAGCGCGTTGGCGGCTTGCTGCTGGCTCTGCCCATGGACGTCCATGAGATAGGGCACGGCCCAGAGCCCTTGCATCATCGTCATCGTGCCGAAGAGCAGGAAGGCATAGCTGCCGAGCAGCCACGTGTTGGGCTCGCGAAGGACCACGAGAACACCCTGACCGAGCGGCACCGGCCGGCTGGCCCCCGACGGCGGCGGCAGGTCGTCGATGTCGGCCAGCGACGGGAGCCCGAGCTCCGCGGGGCTGTCGCGGACGAAGACATAGATGAGGAGCGCCGTCGCCAGCATGACGAGCCCCACCCCGCCCAGGCTCAGCCGCCAGCCCGCCAGCGTGATCAGCGCCATCAATGGCGCGGCCGCGGTCAGCCCACCCAGGTTGGCGACCGACGTCCAGGCCCCGGTGAGAGTCCCGAACTCCCGGCTGCGAAACCACTGGGCCATGATCTTGGCGGCGCCGACGTAGAGGATCGAGGCCCCGAAGCCCGTCAAGGCCCGTCCGATGAGCGCCACTTCGAAGGTAGGGGCGGAGGCGAACAGCACCTGCCCGACCCCGGCGACAACCAGGAACGCGGTGACCGTCCGGCGCGGGCCGAACGCGTCGGTCAGAATCCCCGCCACCGGCTGCATGAGGGCAAAGGGCCATAGATAGAGTGACGTGAGGAGCCCGAGCCCGGCCGTGCCCAGGACGAATGTCTCCCGCAGATCGGGGATGGCCACGACCGGGGCCAGACGGGTGAAGAACGCCAGCAGCCCGCTGACGAAGAGCAGCCCGAGGCACACCCAGCGGTACGTCAGCGTCCGCCGGGTCAGCGCGGGCGTGAGGAGCGGCCGGCCAACCCGCGTCATGGACCGATCCGACTGGTCGCGCGCCCCGCGGCCTGGCCCCGGCGGGAAGCCGCCACCCACGCGGCGACGGCGGACGCGGCGATGGCAGCCGCGGCGACGGCGAATGCCACCTGATAGCTCCCGGTGACGTCGAACAGCCAACCGCCGAGGAACGGTCCGATGAAGCCGCCGAGTCCTCCCCCGCCCTGGGCGGCCCCGAGAATGACGCCGAGATGCCGTCCTGCGAAGAGATCGGTCGGAATGGCCGCCAGCATGGAGATGCGCATCCCGAAGCCCAGGCCCGACGCCACGTAGACGAGCAGGAGCGGGAGGTCGTCCGGCCCGTCGAGCAAGCCGAGACAACCGATGCCGGCGATCCCGATGGCCGAGCCGATCGCGAACACCCATTCCCGGCCCCAGCGATCGGACAGCGATCCGCCGATCACGTTCCCCACGACCGTGCACACGCCTCCCAGCCCGAACACCCACCCGAGCGTGACGGCGCCGAAGCCGCGCTCGAGCGCGTGCGCGACCTGGTGGGTCGTGACGATCTGATACCCGATCACCCCGAATCCCCACATCGCGAATGCCGCCCAGAACCGACCGCTGCGGAGCGCCCGCCGCAGGGTCCAGTCGCCGGCCGCCCCCACGCCTCGGCTGGGCGTCGCCGCGCGCTCCCCCTGCACGTTCGTGGCCGGCTCACGATACAGGCAGGCCGCGAGCGGGATCGTCACGATGGCCACGAGCAGGCCGAAGATCACCAGCGCCGTGCGCCAGCCGAAGACGACGACCAGATAGGTGTTCACCGGGTAGAAGATGATGGCGCTGGCCGACGCGCCCGCGCTGATGATCCCCATCGCCGCGCCACGCGAGCGAACGAACCACCGGCCGACGATGGCCGCCGCCGGGACCTGGATGCACGCGATGCCGGCGCCCGCGAGGACGCCGAACGCGAGGTAGTATTGCCAGAGGGTCGTCACGAGGCCAGTCAACGCGAGGGCGGCGCCCAGGAGCAGCCCCCCCAGCGGAACCAGGAGACGGGCGCCCCATCGATCGTAGAGGCTGCCCGCCAGGGGCGAGAAGATCAGGAGCAACAGCCAGCTCAGGGAGTAGCCGAGCGCCGCCTCCCCGCGCCGCCAGCCGAATTCCCCGATGAGGGCGACGTAGAACACGGCGAACGTCGAGCGAACGGACCAGGCGAGCGAGTTGACGGTGGCCGAGACCGCGACCACCACCCACCCGTACCGTGATGGCCTCTCGCTGCCGCGCCGTCCCGGACCCATTGACCCGTCTTTGTAACACCGAACCGCCACGGATGTGAAACGGCCGGCGCGCTCACGAGATGCCGGGCGCGCGCGGCAATCCCAGGTTCATTCTAACGGTTGCGGCTCAACTATCTAATGGTCCGACGCCCGGCCCCGCGATAGAAAGGAGGCCAGGAGGGTGCCATGACATTCGCCAAGATCCTGGTCCCGCTCGACGGCTCCCGCGTCGCGGAGGCCGCGCTGCCCAGGGCGGAGGAGCTTCTCAGAGGTCATCCCGAGGCCACGCTGCTCCTGCTCCGCGCCGTCGAGGCAAAGGTGTTCCCCGGCGTCGATCCCATCGACGCACAGGTTTCCGTGGTCCACGAAGCGGAGGACTATCTCGAGCGCGTGGCCGAGCGACTCCGGGCGAGCGGGGTTCCCGCCGTCCGGACGTCGGTCTGGTACGGTGAGGCGGCGGCAGCCATTCTCGACACCGCCCGTCGGCGGAAGCCGGATCTGATCGTCATGAGCACCCACGGCCGGCGCGGCATGACGCGCCTGATCGCGGGGTCGGTCGCCGAGTCGGTGCTGCGCGAGACCCGGACGCCGATCTTCCTGATCCGCGTCGAGGACATGCCGGGCGAGGCGCCGGACGCACGTGAGGATGCCCGCGAGCGGGAGGCGGCTCATGTATAGCCGCGGGCTGGTGCCGGCCGGCTTCTCTTCGGGTCGGTCGCCGGTGCTCATGATGCGCCTGGCCCGGCACCAGCTTCCCGCTTCCGACGTGGCCTGAGACCGGCCGGGGGGATCTGATCCCCTTTCCGTCACATGAAACCGCGGGTTCTCGCGCTCGACTTCGACGGCACGATCGCCGACGACGGCCGCATCGATGTCGATGTCGTCGCGGCCATTCAGGAAGCCCGACACGCCGGCCTGCTGGTCGTGCTCGTGACGGGTCGAGTGCTGCGCGACCTCGACGCCCTGCTCCCCAGCCCGGCCCCATTCGACGCGGTGGTCGCCGAGAATGGAGCCGTCCTGAGGCTTCCGACCCTGCCGGCGCCGATTCCGCTCTGCGGTCCTCCGGACCCGCACTTCCTCGCCGAGCTCGGACGCCACCGCATCCGCCACCAGCACGGCCTCTGTATCGTCGACGCCGACGCGGAGGTGGCGCCCGAGATCGTCGACATCATCCGCACTCTCGGGCTTCCTCTCGCGATCACCTTCAACCTCAGCCGGCTCATGGTGCTCCCGCACGGCGTCAACAAGGCCAGTGGACTCCAGGAGGTGTTCTGGCGCCTGCGGATCTCGGCGCACAACGCGATCGCGGTCGGGAACGCGGAGAACGATCACGACATGCTCGCGGCCTGCGAGATCGGCGCGGCCGTCGCCTGGGGCAGCGAGGAGTTGAAACGCCGCGCCGACGAGGTCGTGCCGGGCCGCGACCCCCGCGCGGTGGCCGCCTACATTCGCGACATCCTCTCCCTCCCGCGACTTCCCCCGACGCGTCTGGGGCGCCGTCGGGTGCGATTCGGCACGTCGGAAACGGGGGAGCCGCTCGATTTCGCGGTCCGGGGACGCAACATCCTGGTCGGAGGCGACCCGAAGTCGGGAAAATCGTGGATGGCCGGCGCTCTCTGTGAACAGCTGATCCTGCAGCGCTACTCGCTCTGCATCCTCGACCCGGAAGGCGACTACTCCTGCCTCGAGGTCCTACCCAGCGTGATCGTGTATCCGGTGGACAGCAAGGAGACGTCCTTCCTTCCGCTCGAGCGTACGCTGACGCATCCGGATCTGAGCCTGATCCTGGATATGTCGGCCGCCCCGCGAGAAGACAAGCCCCTGCTGGTCAGGCGGCTGCTCACGGTCGTCAATCGCCTGCGACGTCAGACCGGGCTGCCTCATCGGGTCGTGGTGGACGAGGCTCACTACTTCCTGACCCGCTTCGATGACCCGGAGCTCTTCGACCACGAGCTGGGGGGCTATCTTCTCGTCACGTACCGCATCTCCGATCTGTCGCCGGACGTCTTGCGAGCAAGCGAGGCGGTCGTCGTCACCCGCGTCGCCGACCGACGTCAGGCCCTGGCGCTCCTGACCCTCGCGCCCGGACTTGCCATCCCGGAAGGGCTCGCACTCCTGGCCGATCTCGCCATCGACGAAGCCGTTCTGCTGCCCGGCGCGCTCGAGTCGGGTGCGTCGGCCATGCGATTCCGCGTCATACCGCGTCTCGCGCCACACGTCCGCCATCGCCGCAAATACGCGGATGTTCCGGTTCGCCCCGGCCACGAATTCGTGTTCACCCTGCGGGGCCGTCCAACCGGGGCGCGAGCGGGAGCCATTCGAGACCTCCTCTCGGCGATCCCGGAGCTGCCGGAGGACGTCCTTCAGGGTCATCTCCGGCGCGGGGACTTTCACCGCTGGATCGAGGACGTATTCGGAGACGGCGACCTCGGCGGAGCCATCCGGTCCCTCGAACGCACCCAGGTCTCGGACGTCCGCGAAGCCCTACGGCAAGTGATCGCGGATCGCTACGGTCCAGGCGCCGAGCCGCGTGGGCTCACGCCGCCACCGCTTCGGCAGACGTCGGGTTGACCGCGGTCTCCGCGAGCCGGGCCAGCGTCCAGATCAGGTCCCGCCGATCGCCCTCGACGGCTCGATGGTGGTCATGCAGCAGGGTCGCGATATCGGGATGCTCGCGCTCGACCGCATAGGCGCCCGTCAGATACGCGTCCCTCATGGTCCCCAATTCCCCCACCCGGGCCCGCAATCGTTCCCCCGCCGACGCCGCGCGCAGCCCGCTCCCCGGGCCCGGCTCGATCACCGGGTGCCCCAGGTCCTCGAGCGCCCGTCGAAGGCGCCGCCCTCTCTCGCCGGCGCGCCCGGCCGCCTTCAGGACGACCGCGCGCGGCTGCGGGTAGCGGATGAGCGTCTCGGCGTCCTCGGCGAGATCGTGCGCCAGGCGGACCTCGGCCGCATAGTCTTCCGCCAACCGCTCCGCGACGTCGACCGGAGGGGGCGCCAGCGCCGCCACGAGTCGGCGCCACCACGGCGCGCCATTCATTTCACGCATCACCGGCCTCCTGTATTCTCCCTTCGACCGCCCAGGACCACCGTAAGCGCGGTGGCCCGCGTGGTCCACTAGAAACATCGACCGGAGGAAAGCCCATGCGCGCCCCCACGATCTCCACGCTGCTCGTCCATGTTCCCATGCTGGTGTTGGCTTCGCTCGCATCCGGCCAGACCGGGCAGGTCCGTACCGGCGCCGAGGCTTTTGCCGACTGGCAGGCCGACGCCCCCGGCGTTCGCCGCCTCATCAGGCCGTCCGACTTGCCGCCGCCGCTCGCGCGCACGGACGCTGAACGGTCGATCGCCGGCAACGCAGAGGTGATCGAGCCCCAGGCGGGCGCACTGCCCAAAGTACCGGACGGATTCGCGGTGCAGGTGTTCGCCACCGGATTCAAGCAGCCGCGCACCCTGCGGGTCGCGCCGAATGGCGACATCTTTCTGTCGGAGAGCGGCACCGGGCGCGTGCTCGTGTTCCGGGCCGGCGCGGGCGGCGCGCCCGCGAAGGCCGAGGTCTTCGCCGAGAATCTGGACCGCCCCTACGGCATCGTCTTTCAGCCGCCCGCCGATCCCCGATATGTCTACGTGGCGGCGGCGAACCAGGTGGTCCGCTACCCGTATCGCACCGGGGCCGTCAAGGCCGCCGGGCCGCCCGAAGTCGTCATCGGCAACATTCCGACCGAGCGGCACTGGACGCGCGATCTGGCCGTCTCCCGGGATGGCAAGCGCCTGTTCCTCGCCGTCGGCTCGGCATCAAATCTCGCCGGCGACATGCCCGACATGACGCCCGAACAGATCCGGCAGCATGAACAGAGCCACGGCCGCGGCGCCGCCTGGGGCCCGGAAGAGAATCGCGCGGTGGTGCGCGTGTTCGATCCGAAGGGAGCGACGATTCGCAACTACGCCACCGGACTGCGCAACTGCTCGGGCCTGGCGATGCAGCCGGGCACCGACAACGTGTGGTGCGTGGTCAACGAGCGCGACCACCTCGGCCCCCACGTGCCCCCCGACTTCATGGCCCGCATTCGGGACGGCGGATTCTACGGCTGGCCCTGGTACTACCTCGGACCCAACGAGGATCCGGCTCTGAAGGGGAAGCGGCCCGACCTCAAGGGCAAGGTCCGCGTGCCCGAGGTGTTGTTCCAGGCGCACTCCTCCGCGCTGAGCGTGGCGTTCTACGATCGCGCCGCCTTCCCGGCCGAGTACCGCGGCGACGCGTTCGTCGCTCTGCACGGCTCCCACAGCCAGCCCGACCGGACGGGCTACAAGGTGATCCGGGTGCGCATGAAGGCCGGCCGCCCGACCGGCGAGTACGAAGACTTCATGACCGGCTTCGTGGTGGACAACCGCCGCGTCTGGGGCCGCCCGGCCGGCCTGGCGGTCACCCGCGACGGCGCGCTGCTGGTGAGCGACGACGCCAACGGGACGATCTTCCGCGTGACGCCCAAATGAGCGCGGGCGATTCCTTCGAACGCGCGCTATTTCGGCCCGAACACCTCGACGGCGATACGGCCCGCGTTGACCGCGCAGGGCCAGCCGGCATAGAACGCCACGTGAGTGATCAGCCCCTTCAGCTCGGTCTCCGTCACCCCGTTGTCGAGAGCTCTCTGCATGTGGCCCCGCATCTCGTCGGTTCGGTAGAGCGCGGCCAGCATGGCCACGGTGATCAGGCTCCGGTCACGCTTGCTGAGGTCGGGGTGCTCCCATACGTCACCGAAGAGCACGTCGTCGCGAAGCTGTCCCAGCTTCGGAATGAACTCGTACACCGTCGGTTTCTTCTGAGCCATGTGTCGATCTCCTCGCGAATAGGATGACGGCCGCGCGCCAAACCGCCACAGCATGACACATCGCCACCTCCTCAGATCACCCGGCGCTCGCGGAGGCCGGCGATGGCCGCGGCGGCGTAGCCCAGCTCGCCCAGGATGGCGTCGGTGTGCTCGCCGAGCGTCGGCGCGCGCCGGCGGAATTGGCCGGGCGTCTCCGAGAGATCGACGGGGGTGGGCGCCAGCGGCGCCGGGCGCGGCAGGCCCGGATAGTCGGTGTCGGCGAGCAGGCCGGCGGCGCGGATGTGGGCGTCCTCCAGCGCCTGCTGCGGCGAGTACAGCGGCCCCGCCGGCACCTTGGCCTTCTCCAGCTCGGCCAGGGCCTCGGCGGTGGTGCGCACCGCGGTCCACTCCGCCATCCGCTTGGAGATGACCTCGCCGTTGTCGCCGCGCGCCAGATCGTCCGCGAAGCGGGGATCGGTGAGCCAGTGCTCCTCGCCCATGAGCCGGGCCCAGCGGGCGAACATCGGGCCCCCGATCGCGTAGGCGATGATCCACCCGTCGCGGGTGCGGAACAGGTCGGACGGCGCGGAGGTCTGGCCGCGATTGAGGGTCGCGACCCGGTTGGGCTGCGCGACCTGCTGCTCGACCAGCGTCGGGTTGTTGAAGGCCACCGCGGTGCGCAGCAAAGCCGCCTCGACCTTCTGGCCGCGCCCGGTCTTGTTCCGGGCCATCAGTGCCGCCAAGGTGCCGAACGCCGAGACGGAGGCGGTGCCGAAATCGACCCAGGCCACCGCCGCCCGCAGCGGCTGCTCGGGCGTGCCGGTCAGGTAGGCTCCGCCGGCCATCACCTGGCCGATGCCGTCGAAGCCGTGCTTGTGGCTCCATGGGCCGCCGGCGCCGAACGCGGTGACGGTGGTGAGGATGATGTCGGGCTTCACGCGACGCAGGCTCTCCAGGTCGAGCGCCAGCGAGCGCAGGACTTCGGGCGGCAGGTTGGCGACCACGACGTCGGCGGTGGCGACGAGCTTGCGGACGATCTCGCGGCCCTCGGGACACGCCGGGTCGAGCGTCATGGCGCGCTTGTTGCGGTTCATCGCGAGGTACATCGCGCCGACGCCGTCGTCGCCGACCGGCGCCACCCAGCGGTCCTCGCCACCGCCGATCCGCTCGATGCGGATGACGTCGGCGCCGAGATCGGCCAGCAGCGCGGCGCAGTACGGGCCGGCGATGTAGCGGCCGAAGTCGAGGACCCGCACGCCGGCGAGGACGCCGTCCAACTGTCCCTCATGCTCGCTCATGTCGGGAGACTGCCTTGCCCGTCGCCTGGCGTCAAGGGATCCGCGGCGGAGTCGGGCCCAGTGCTCCCGGTTGCACCGACGGCGTGGCGAGCCGATCCTAGCTACACCGAAGCGACCAACTGCCCGATCGGAGGCGATCCCATGGCGAGCACCCCATCCACCGGCCTTCAGCTTCGCTCGCTCGTGAAGAAGGAAGGCGTCCTGGAGCTGTCCCTCGTGACCGTCGACGTGCCCGAGCCCAAGCCGGAAGAGGTCATCGTCCGGGTCGACGCCTCCCCCATCAATCCCTCCGACCAGGGGCTGCTGTTCGGCAACGCCGACCTGAGCACGGCCAAGGTTTCCGGCACTGCGGCCAGTCCGGTCGTCACCGCGACGGTTCCCGCGGCGGCCTTCAAGATGCTGGCCGGGCGCGTCGACCAATCGATGCCGGTCGGCAACGAGGCGGCCGGCGTGGTCGTGCGGGCGGGGACGTCGCCGGGCGCGCAGGGCCTCCTGGGAAAGACGGTCGCCATCGTGGGCGGCGGCATGTACACGCAGTACCGGTGCATCAAGGCCGCGCAGTGTCTGGTGCTCCCGCCGGGCACGACACCGGCCGAGGGTGCATCCTGGTTCGTCAACCCGCTGACCGCGCTCGGCATGGTCGCCACCATGCGCGCGGAGGGTCACACCGCGCTGGTGCACACCGCCGCCGCGTCGAATCTGGGCCAGATGCTGAACCGGATCTGCCGCGAGGACGGCGTGCCGCTCGTCAACATCGTGCGCAAGACCGAGCACGTCGCGCTCCTGAAGGGCCTCGGCGCCAGCCACGTCTGCAACTCGAGCGCGCCGTCCTTCGCGGACGATCTGATCGAGGCGCTCGCCGCAACCGGCGCCACCATCGCCTTCGACGCGGTCGGCGGCGGCAAGCTGGCGGGCCAGATCCTCACCGCCATGGAAGCCGCGATCAACCGCACCGCAAAGGAGTACAGCCGCTACGGCTCCGCCACGCACAAGCAGGTGTACATCTACGGGGGCCTCGACCGCGGCCCGACCGAGTTCACCCGCACCTTCGGCCAGTACTGGAGCATGGGCGGCTGGCTGCTCACGCCTTTTCTACAGAAGATCGGCTTCGAGGCGGCCCAGAAGCTCCGCGAGCGCGTGGCCGCCGAGATCAAGACGACCTTCGCGAGCACCTACACGAAGCGGATCACGCTCGCCGAGGCGCTCCGGCTGCAGGAGATCGCCATCTATTCCAAGCAGGCCACCGGCGAGAAGTACCTGATCGAGCCCAACCGCTGACCCGGCGGCGAGCACCGTTCGTTCCGCGCCGAGAGCAGGGCGACGCGCGATTCGGGAGGAGGAAACGACTACGTCACCGCGGCCGGATCCCGAGGGCTTTCATCCGATAGGCCAGGGTGGTCGGCTTGAGCCCGAGCCGCTCGGCCGCGCCGCCGTGCCCGTAGATCTTCCCGCCCGCTTGATCCATCGCCAGCCGGATATTCTCCTGCTCGAGTCGGCGCATCTCGGCGTCGGTGACCGCCGCGGCGGGCGTGGTGGTCCGGGAGCCCGTGGGGGACCGTCCCGGGCGCGGACGGGCGAGGGCCAGCGCCTGGCGAACCCGCAATTCGTGGCCGTCGGTCAGGATCACCGCCCGCTCGATGACGTGGGCCAGCTCGCGCACGTTCCCCGGCCAATCGTATTGCTGAAGCGTCTCGAGGTCGGCGGCGGTCAATCCCGCCGCCGCCCGATTCAACCGCTGGCTCGCCAGGCGGAGAAAGTGCGCGGCCAGGAGGGGAATGTCTTCCTTTCGGTCACGAAGCGGGGGCACCTCGATCGGGAACAAGCTCAAGCGGTAGTAGAGATCTCGGCGGAAGCGGCCGGCCTCCACCTCGCTCTCCAGGACGCGATTCGTCGCCGCGACGATTCGCACGTCCACCCGCCGCGTGCGCTCCTCCCCCACCCGCTCGAATTGCCCGTCCTCCAGGACTCGCAGAAGCTTGGCCTGAAGCGCGGGCGGGATCTCCCCGACCTCGTCCAGGAACAGTGTCCCCCCATCAGCAAGCTCGAAGCGTCCCACCCGGTCGCGGACGGCCCCCGTGAACGCGCCCTTGACGTGCCCGAAGAATTCGCTCTCGAAGAGCTCGGCATGGACCGACGCGCAGTTCACGCGAACAAACGGCTGTTGTCGCCGCGCGCTGCGGTCATGAATCGCCGAGGCCACCAGCTCCTTGCCGGTACCGGACTCCCCCAGCAGGAGCACGCTGGCGCTGGTGGGCGCCACGCGCTCGACCTGGCGGAGGACCGTCTGGAGCGCCGAACTTTCGCCAAGGATGTCGCCAAAGGCGAGGGCCTCTCGAACCTCCTCCCGGAGGTGATCCCGCTCCAGCTCGATCTGCTGTCGCAGTCTGGCCACTTCCTCGAAGGCCCGGGCGTTGACCAGGGCCACGGCCGCCTGGTCGGCAAACATTCGAAGCCACTCGAACTCGTCGGGCTGGATGCGGGCGCGACTGAAGACGCCCAGGACGCCCAGCGTGTCACCCTTGAAGATCATCGGCTGCCCGCCGAATCCCATGATTCGTTCGGCCCGGGCCCACTCGAGTCGCGCAATTCCCGGATCCCTGTCCAGCTCATCGGTGATCAGCATGGGGGTCCCGGTGCTCCCGATCTGTCCCACTTTTCGGACGTGCAGCGGTATGCGGCGAAAGCTTCCGCTCAGCCGGGTCCACTCCTCGACCGGGTCCTGGATCGACCGGCCGGCGCTCGCCAGGAGGTGGAGACAGCGCACCTGGTCTGGGCACTCGGCTCGCATGAGACACGAGGAGCAGATATCGCCCGGGGCAATCAGCCAGATCCGTGCGAGCGCGATCCCGGGCTGGGCAGCCAGCCCCTCGACGATGCGCTGCAGCACCAGGTCGACCGAGCGTGCCTCCGCGGCGGCGAGCGCAATCGATTGGAGGGCTCGAGGCTCCACACGTTCGTCATACTCCGCGTCGCCCGGTGGCGCAACGGGATCTTGGGGTCAACACGGATATTTGCGACCGCTCACCGGTCGACGACGCGACAATACTCCCGCCTTGTCGATCTGTTGCGGTCCCCCGGGGCGTTGGAACGAAGATTGCCCGGGACCCCGTCGTGCGCCGTGGCCATATCTGAACGGCGGGCAGCGCATCGTAATGGAACGCAGCACGAGGTTCGAGCCGCCTCGTTGGCCGGGACACGAGGCAGGAGGTGCCCAGATGAGCACGGTGACCGCGCAGGATGGTACGGCGATCTACTACAAGGACTGGGGCCCGAAGAGTGCGCAGCCTCTCGTCTTCCATCATGGCTGGCCCCTGAGCGCCGACGACTGGGACACCCAGATGCTCTACTTCCTGGAGAAGGGGTATCGCGTCGTTGCGCACGACCGCCGGGGCCATGGCCGCTCCGGCCAGGTCAGCGATGGCCACGACATGGACCACTACGCGGCGGACGCGGCCGCGGTGGTGGCCCATCTCGATCTGCGCGACGCCATCCACATTGGCCACTCGACCGGCGGCGGGGAGGCGACCCGCTATGTCGCGCGCCACGGCAAGGGCCGGGTCGCCAAGCTGGTGCTCATCGGCGCGGTGCCGCCGATCATGCTGAAGACACCGGCCAATCCGGGCGGCTTGCCGATCGAGGTCTTCGACGGGCTCCGGCAACAACTCGCCGCCAATCGCGCGCAGTTCTATCGAGATCTCGCGAGCGGCCCGTTCTACAGCTATAACCGGCCAGGCGCGAAGGTGTCCCAGGCCGTGATCGACAACTGGTGGCGTCAGGGCATGATGGGCGGGGCGAAAGCACACTACGACGGTATCAGCGCCTTCTCGGAGACCGACTTCACCGAAGATCTGAAGGTCATCGACGTCCCGGCACTCGTCATGCATGGCGACGACGACCAGATCGTCCCGATCGCCGACTCCGCGCCGCTCTCCGCGAAGCTCCTCGAGAAGGGCACGCTCGAGGTGTACGAGAAGTTCCCGCATGGCATGTGCACGACGCACGCCGACGTGGTCAATGCCGAGCTCCTCGCCTTCATCAAGAGCTGAGCCGGCGCGCGGCCTACAACCCAGGAGGTGGCCATGAAGATCGTCGTCATCGGTGGAACCGGCCTGATCGGCTCGAAAACCATCCCCATTCTGCGCCAACGCGGCCACGAGGCCATCGCCGCCGCACCCAATACCGGCGTCAACACCATCACGGGCGAGGGGCTCGAGGAGGTCATGGTCGGCACGGAGGTCGTCATCGATCTCGCCAATGCGCCCTCATGGGAAGACAAGGCGGTGCTGGAATTCTTCGAGACCTCCGGGCGCAATCTTCTCGACGCGGAGACCGCCGCCGGCGTCCGGCACCATGTCGCGGTCTCGATCGTCGGGACGGATCGGACGCCCGACAATGGCTATTTCCGGGCCAAGGTCGCTCAGGAGAGACTGATCGAGAAGTCCGGCATCCCCTACACCATCATCCGCTCGACTCAGTTCATGGAATTGCTGCCCCACATCGCGACGTCCGCTACCGAGGGAAGCACGGTCCGGGTGTCGCCCGGCCTGTTCCAGCCCATCGCGGCGGACGACGTGGCCGCCGCGGTCGCCGATGTGGCGCTGGCCGCGCCGCGAAACGGCATCGTCGAGATCGCCGGTCCGGAGCGCGCCCCGTTCGACGAAATCGTCGCCCGCTATCTGAAGGCCATCGGCGACCCGCGAACGGTCGTGCGGGACCCCGCGGCCCGCTACTACGGCGGGCGCGTCGAGGAACGCTCGCTCGTGCCGCTGGGCGACGCCCGCCTGGGCCGTATCGGTCTCGACGAATGGCTCCGCCGCTCACCCGCCAGAGCCTGATCCGGAAAGGGCGACCATGACGACCACACTCGTTGCGTTGGCGCTGCTCGGCCTCATGACCGGCACCGCGATGGCTCAGGAGCCCAAGGTCACCTCGCTCATGTCCAAGGATCTTCCGGAGGCGCCCGGCCGGGAAGTGCTGATGCTCACGGTCGAGCATGCCCCCGGCGGATCGAGCGCCATCCACCGGCACAATGCCCAGGCGTTCGTCTACGTGCTGGAGGGCTCGGTGGTGATGCAGCTGAAGGGGGGACAGCCGGTGACACTGACCGCGGGACAGAGCTTCTACGAAGGCCCGGACGACGTTCATCTCGTCGATCGGAATGCCAGCAGTACCCGGCCCGCGAAATTCCTGGTGGTCTTGATCAAGAAGAAGGGCGCCCCCGCGCTCGTGCCCGCGCAGTAGCGATTGGTCGATACGCGGCGCTATTCGCGCCGGCCGCGAAGCGGCCCGGCGCGAAGGCGTCGAGCGCGATCCGCGTGTCCCGACCGAGCACGAGATCGGCGATCGCGTGCCCCATGGCGGGACCGTACAGGATGCCCTTGCGAGCGCCGCCGGTGGCCACGTAGACGCCGTCTAGCCCCGGCACCCCGCCGAGCACGAGGAGCCCGTCGGACGTGACCGGGCGCAGGCAGGCGGTCTGCTGTGCGACCTGCGCGTCCGCCATCACGGGCAACATCCGGACGAGTGCCGCGCCGATGTCGTCGCGGGCCGCCGGCGTCGACTCCTCGTCGAAGCCGGCCTCCTCCTCGGTGGTCCCGGCCCACAAGAGGTCGTCGGTCTTGCTCGTGGCGTAGTTGTGGCCCCAGCCGACGGAGCATTCGACCGGCGGACCGGGGGCCTGCAGGCGAAGGATCTGGCCCTTGAGCGGACGGACGTCGATCGGCGTACCGATCCACTCCGATGCCTCGGCGCTCCAGGGGCCCATCGCGAGCACCGCGGTCGCGCAGCTCAGCACCTCCCGCTCCAGGACCACGCCGGTGATACGCCCGCCGTCTCGCCGCAGCCCGATCGCGCGCCCGTGCCGCAGCACGACGCCGAGGCGCTCGGCCGCCCGGGTGAGGGCCAGGACCAGACGATAGGGCTCGACGGCGCCTCCGCCCTCGATCAGCGCGGCCCCGAGCGTCTCGTCCGAGATCCGCGGCTCCACGCTGAGCGCCTCCGCGCGGTCGAGCCAGCGCACCGCATAGCCCGGCTGCCCCTGCTGCCACGGCAGCGCGGCGCGGAGCCTCCGCACGTCTGCCTCGGTGAAGGCCAGGGCCAGAGAGGCGCGCAGCCGGAAATCGACGTCGATGCCGGTCTCCTCGGCCAGGACCGGCGCCAGCTCACGATGCAACCGCATCCCGTCGTGAGCGATCTCGGCCAGAGGGCCGGGAATGCCGAAGCCGGTCATCGGGCTCAGCCCTCCGTAGGCGAAGCCCGACGCGTGGCTGCCAATCGCGTCGCGCTCCACCACGATGCTCGGCACGCCGGACTTCGCCAGGTAGTAGGCGGCGGCCATGCCCGCGATGCCCCCGCCCACGATCACGACGTCGTCCGAGCTCCGTGCCATGGCCCGCAGATCCTGTCAGAGTTCCCGCGGCGCGGTCAACCGCCACCGGAGCCGGCGGCGGTGGACAGGTCCATTTTTTGGTCTTGGCGTGATCCCGGCCCCCTGCCATGTTCCGTCACGAGGGGCGGCGCCGTGCACTCGGTCGTGGGCTCCCGCCGCCGCCTCGGGGATCCCTATTGCAGAAGAGGAGGTTACGCCATGAAGACTCTCGCCCTGGTCCTCACGCTCACCGCTCTCCTGTTCGGCCCGCTGCCCGCGGCATCAGCTCACGACGCAGAAAAACTCGGGACCGTGCACTTCCCCGTCTCCTGCGCGCCGGCGGTTCAGGCCGACTTCGAGCGCGCGGTCGCGCTGCTGCATTCCTTCTGGTACGAGGAGTCGCTGAAGGCCTTCACCGCGATCACCACCACGGACGCCACGTGCGCGATGGGCTACTGGGGCATCGCCATGAGCGTCTACTACCCGCTCTGGCAGCCGCCGAGCCCGGCGATGCTGCAAAAGGGCGCCTCCGCCCTCGAGAAGACGCGCGGGCTGACCGCCACCCCGCGAGAGAAGGACTACATCGGCGCGATCGAGACCTACTACCGGGACACGGATAAGCTCGACCACCGGGCGCGGGCGGCGGCCTACGAGAAGGCCATGGAGCAGGTGTACCGCCGCTATCCCGACGATCGAGAAGCCGCCGTCTTCTACGCCCTGGCCCTCAACGCCACCGCGGCGCCCACCGACAAGACCTACGCCAACCAGCTCAAGGCGGGCGCCATCCTCGAGAAGGCCTTCGCCGAGCAGCCGGACCACCCGGGCGTCGCGCACTACATCATCCACAGCTACGACTATCCGCCCCTCGCGGGCCGCGGTCTGATCGCCGCTCGAGGCTACGCCAGGACCGCCCCGTCGGTGCCGCACGCCCAGCACATGCCGTCGCACATCTTCACGCGCCTCGGACTCTGGCCGGAATCGATCGACTCCAACCGGGCCTCGGCCAACGCGGGCAAGGCCTACTACGCGCAGCTCGGCAAGGACAGCGTGTGGGATCAGACGCTCCACGCCCTCGACTACATCGTGTACGCCCACCTGCAGGTGGGCCAGGACAAGCAGGCGCGGGCGGTGCTCGAGGATCTCCGCGCCATGCCGAAGTCGGAGCCCGAGAGCTTCGTGGCGGCCTACGCCTATGCCGCGATTCCGGCGCGGGTGGCGCTCGAGCAGCACCGCTGGAGCGAGGCGGCCGACATCCGCCCGGCCTCCACCACGTTCCCGTGGGACCGCTTCGCGTGGGCGGAAGGAATCACCGCCTTCGCGCGGGCGATCGGCGCCGCGCGCAGCGGTGACGCGGCCCGGGCGCGGGCGGAGATCCAGAAGCTCGACGGGTATCGCACGAGCCTCGTGGCCGCCAAGCAGACCTACTGGGCCGAGCAGGTCAACATCCAGCAGCACGCCGCCACCGCGTGGGCCGCGCGGGCCGAGGGCAAGAACGACGAGGCGCTACGGCTCATGCGCGCGGCCGCGGATCTCGAGGACGCCACCGAGAAGCACCCGGTGACGCCCGCGCCGGTCGTGCCCGCGCGCGAGCTGCTGGGCGAGCTGCTGCTGGACCTCAACCAGCCCGCCCAGGCGCTGGTGGAGTTCGAGGCCTCGGCGTCGCGAGAGCCCAACCGCTTCAACGGCCTCGCCGGCGCGGCGCGCGCCGCCGAGCTCTCCGGCAATCCCGCGAAGGCCAGGACCCTCTACGCCAAGCTGGTCGCGATGTGCGACCGCGCCGACGGCGACCGGCCCGCGCTGCGCCACGCCAAGGCGGTGCTGGCGAAGTGACCGACCGCGGGCGTCGGAGCCGTTCCGGCGCCCGCTCTCGCGGTCCGGGCCTGACGGCCACCAGCTCGTGATCAGCCGAGCTGCCTCACTGCCGGCGAGCACGGCTTGCGGAGTCCGGCCCAGTCCCCTATGCTGCCTGCCCACAAGGCCCGGGTCACGGGATCGAACCGCCAGGAGGAACCGCCATGAGTCGGAGACCGACGCTCCTCACGGTCGTCCTTCTCGTCAGCCTCGCGATCCAGCCCGCCCACGCGCAGCAAGGCCCGACCCAGGCGGAGCTCGACGCGGCGGCCTCCAACGCCGCGGATTGGCTGCTCCCCAACCACGACTACGGCGGGCAGCGCTTCGTGGACGCGACGGAGATCACCCGCGACAATGCGAGCCGGCTGCGCCCCGCGTGTGTCTTCGAGACTCACGAGCTGCGCCCGTTCTACACCAGCCCGCTCGTCTACCGCGGGATCATGTACCTCACCAGCTCGCAGTCGACGATCGCCCTGGACGCGGCTACGTGTCAGGTTCAATGGCGGCACGACTGGACGCCCAAAGCCAGGAGGAACTGGCCGCAAAGCCGCGGCGTCGCCCTGAAGGAGGGCATGCTCATCCGGGGCACCACCGATGGATACCTCCTGGCGCTCGACGCGTTGACCGGCCGGCTGCTCTGGGAGCGAGCGGCGGCGGACGCGGACCGCGGCGAGACCTTCACGATGGCGCCGCTCATCTTCGAGGATCTCGTCATCATCGGCCCGGCCGGCAATGAAGTCCCGGTGCGGGGCTGGGTGGGCGCCTTCCGCGGCGCGACCGGTGAAGCGGTGTGGCGGTTCAACACGCGGCCGGCGGCCGGCGAACCGGGCGCCGAGACATGGAGCCTGACCGAGGCCGTGACCGGCGGCGGCGCGGTGTGGACGCCCATGTCCCTGGACCCAGCCGCGGGGCTGCTCTTCGTCGCGGTCGGCAATCCAGCACCGGACTTCTTCGGCGACGTCAGGCAGGGCGCCAATCTCTACACCAACTCGCTGGTCGTGCTCGATGCGCGAACCGGCCAGCTCGTGTGGCACTACCAGGCGGTCCCGCACGACCTGCACGACTGGGACCTGACGCAGGTCAGCCCGCTCTTCACCGCGGAGGTCAACGGCACGCCGCGGCGGCTCGTGGCGGTCGTAGGCAAGGACGGCCTTTTGCACGTGCTCGACCGGGAGAGCCACGAGCATCGCTACGAGGTGGCGGTCACCCGTCGAGAGAACGCCGACGTGCCGCCCACGCTCGAAGGCGTCCGCGCGTGCCCGGGCCCACTCGGCGGGGTCCAGTGGAACGGGCCAGCCTTCAACCCCGGGACCAACATGCTGTACGTGAACTCGGTGGACTGGTGCGGCACGTTCAAGAAGGCCGAGGAGCTCGAGCACGTGTTGGGACGCAACTACATGGGTGGACGGTTCGTCCCGGATCCAGCTGAGCCGGCCCGCGGCTGGCTGACCGCCGTCGATGCCTCGACCGGCGCGATCCGCTGGCGGTATCGTTCACCCCGCCCGATGCTCGCGGCGATCACCACCACGTCCACCGACCTGCTGTTCACGGGGGAGCTCGACGGCGACTTCCTCGTCCTCGACGGACGTGACGGCGCCGTGCTCTACCGCTTCAACACCGGCGCCGCGATGGCCGGCGGGGTCGTCACCTACCAGCTGGCCGGCACGCAATACGTCGCGGCGGCCTCGGGCGCCACGACCTATTTCTGGGGAACCCAGTTGACCTCGGCCCGCGTGACCATCTTCGCCCTGCCCTCGCCTGGAGCCGACTAGTCTCCTTGAGCCTGCTTTGCCGAAGATAGCGCCGCGACGCTCACCGCCGACGACTCGCCGCCCCAGAGCCAAGCCGTACGCGCCGCCGCCCGGCAGCGATGCTGCGGCTCTACTGGCCCAAAGAGCAGGCCCCGTCGATCTTGAACGGCACGTAAGTTCCGCCGGCGGTGACGCCCGCCAGCTAGGCACCCCGCGGTCGGCGGCCGCGCACCGGTTCGCGCGCTCACGCCCGGTGAGGTCGGAAGTTTTAGCCGGTAGTTCCTACCGGGTTCGGAAGCATCGCCGGCGAGGCGCCGGCCGCTCGGCGCCACCTCGGCGCGACGCGCCCTGGCCGCCGGGATCGCAAGTCTGCATCGTACCTGTCGACGTGCTTGGCGCCTCCCCCTTGGAGGCGCCAGGCGCCCCGATGCTGGATATCCGGAGCATCTCGCTGGCACCGCGCTTGCCATTTCGATGACGACCGCCACGTCATGTCGCGGCGAGAAGGGCAACCGATGATCGCCTTGATCTCCCGCATCCTCGATGTATCCAACACGCTACGCGCTCTGAAACAGCGACGTGCGATCTGGGCGCGTCGGTCCCACGGCGAGAAGATATTGTTGCAGCGCTATGCCCGCCTGCATGGGACCCCGCTGAACGTGACGAATCCGCGGACCTTCACCGAGAAGCTGTTCTGCCGAATGATCGCGTGGAACCGAGGGCACGACCCCATCTTCACGCAACTCACCGACAAGTATGCGGCGAGGGACTATGTGCGCAGCCGGGTGGGCGAGCAGCCCCTGGTCGAGCTGCTCTGGCACGGGACCGATCCTCGCGCGATTCCGTTCGACGCGCTGCCGGCCTCGTACGTCGTCAAGACGAACCATGCGTGCGGGCAGGTCATCCTCGTCGAGGGAAAGGCCGACGACACCGAGATCGTCGACAAGGTGTCGGCCTGGCTGAAGAGCAATTTCTACTGGGTGCACCGAGAGCGGCAGTACTACGACATCGAGCCGCGCGTCATCGTGGAGGAGTATCTACGAAACCAGGACGGCAGCCGCCCTCTGAACTACAAGTTCTGGTGCTTCGGGGGAACGCCGGAGGTCATTCATGTCAGCAACTATGCCCACAACCTGAACTCCTTCTTCGACCCCCACTGGAATCTGCTCGATCTGCATTATCGGGAGGGTGTCGCCCGGCCCGCGATCCCCAGGCCGATCGACTTCGAGCGCATGATCCAGATCGCCTCGCAGCTGTCCGCCGGCTTCGATTTCGTGCGCGTGGATCTGTACAACCTCGACGGCCGAATCTGCTTCGGCGAGCTGACCTTTACCCCGATGGCCGGCGATCTGACGCTGCGGCCGGAGAGCTGGGACCTCGCGCTCGGCGAGAAATGGAAGATGGCGTCCACGGCTCACACCAGGAAGCGGACGTCGGAGCCGTACGTCGGATACGCGTAGATCACCTCCTTCATCTGCGCCGCCGGGATGCGCAGCCGAATGGCCATGGCGAACAGGTTGATCACCTCGTCGGCCTGCGGACCGAGCAGGTGCGCGCCGAGGATCCGGTCGGTGCCCTCCTCGACGAGCACCTTGGCCCCCGAGGTGGTCTCCCCGACCCGACGGGTGTGGAACCAGCCCGAGGTATCGTTCCGGCTCGTGCGGAACGCCAGGCCCGCGGCCCGAGCGGCCACCTCGGTGAGCCCGGCCGAGGCCAGCGGCGGCAGCGTGAAGACCGCCGAGGCGATGCCCTCGTAGCTCGGGCGGCGCCGGTTGCCCTCCAGCAGGTTCGTGGTCAGGACGGCCGCGTCGTGGTCCGCCTTCGGGGTGAGCTGCGGCCCGCTGGCCGCCGCGTCGCCCCCGGCGTACACCGCGGGATTGGACACGCTCTGCAAGAACTCGTTGACGACGACGCCCCGCCTCTCGCGCTTCACCCCGGCCGCCTCCAGATCCAGATCGTCCAGCTGAGGCGCCCGGCCGGCGCCGTGCACGGCCAGGTCGGTCTCGAAGCGCATCTCCTCCCCGCTCCGCGTGCCCCGCACCACGAGGCGGCCGCCGTCGCGCTCGACGGCGCGCACCTCCACGCCCAACTCCACGCGGATGCCGAGCTCGCGCGTCCGCTTCACCAGCAGGTCGACCAGGTCGGGATCGAACGCTTCGAGCGGCCGCGCCCCCCGGTGGAGGATCGTCGCCTCGACGCCTGCTCGCGCCGCCACGTGGGCGAACTCGAACGAGATGAAGCCGCCGCCCACGAAGACGATCCGGGGTGGCAGGCGATCGAGGTCCAGGAACTGCTCGCTGGTGGTCAGCCGGTCTGCGCCCGGGAACCCGAGCGGGATCGGCATCGCCCCCGCCGCGATGAGCACCCGCCGGCCGGTGAGCCGATCCGCCCCGACCGCCAGGGTGGCGGGACCGACGAACCGGGCGCGGCCGTGGACCTGCTCGATGCCCGCGCTGGCCCACGCCTGCTCGGTGCGCTCGGTGGTGCCCCCGATCAGCGAGCGCTTGAAGCGTATCAGGGCGGCCCAGTCGAGGGTGAGCGAGCCCGCAGGCACGCCGTGGTCGGCCAGGTCCCGCGCGGCGTGCACCGCTTCGGCCGCGCCGACCAGGATCTTCTTGGGCACGCAGCCCCGGAGGGCGCAGGTGCCCCCGAAGGGACGCGAGTCCACCACCGCGACGCTCCACCCGGCCTCCCGGCACCGCGAGGCCACCGCCGCCGTCACGCCCGTTCCGACGACGACCAGATCGAACTGTCGGTCCATGAGTCATCCTCCCGCCGGCCCCGGCTGGTCCGCCCGGCGCCCTGTCGTCAGGATACGCCGCGATGAGATTGCGGTGGCGTAAAGCCCATGCGTTCGAAGCATTGCTGACCCCCGCAACGCATGAGCCCTTGACGGTGGCCGGGCCCGAGCGCGATTCTAGCGTCGAGCACAGGCCTGGCCGGATGGCCGCTTCCCTTTCCCAGCGAGCCGAGGTAACGCGCGATGGGAACGCTCGAGGCATTCGCCGAGATCGCCCCCTACCTCCAGAATCCGCTGGTACTGGTGGGTTTTGGGCTGCTGCTGGTCTTCAGCCTCTATCGTCGCGTGGCGCGAGCCGACACCCTGGCGGCAACGCGCCTGTCGCGTTACGCCTTCACGATCGCGGTGCTGCTCATTGTCCTGGGATTCAGCGCCGAGCTCCATCGACAGCATCAAGCCGTCCGGCTGGAAGAGCTCAAGAGCGCGGCGCGCGCCGGCTGGCAGGCCCAGTTCACCATGGAATGCCTGCGTCGCAATCCGTGGGCGTTCCCTCAGTGCGAGCAGTTTGCCGAGATCCACGGCAAACGGATCGATGAGGCGTTCGCCGTCATCGGACGGAAGATCGCCGACAAGACCCGCATCGAATCGGCGCTGACTCAGGCCAAGGAAGGAAAGCCGCAGGCGCTCGACGCGCTCCTCCAGGAAGCCGAAGACCGTGAGGCGGCCAAGGGACCCGCCGCCAATCGAGCGGCGGCCAAGATCGCCCGGCTGCGGGGCGGCCTCGCATTCGGACACGATCTTCCGAAAGCCACCGCGGCGTTTCGCCGATCCGTCGAGCGCGACCCGGCCGCCGACGAGGGCTGGCGCGGCCTGGGGTTCGCCCTGCTCATGACCGGCGACTCGGCGGGGGCGGAGGCCGCTTACCGCAAAGCCAGCGACCTGGCGCAAGGGACGGACGCCCGGGCCGAAGTCCATGCGGAGCTCGGCGGATTGTACCTCGTTCGTGGCGACGTCAATCGAGCGGAGCCCATGTGGCAAGAAGCCCTGGACGGCTTCAAGGCCGCGGACGACAAGAAGGGCATGGCCCGCGCGAGCTTCGGGCTCGGGCTCGTGTCGCTCCTTCGCGGCGACGTCGACCCTGCCGAAGGCTTCCTCCGTCGAGCCCTGGGCTTCACCGAGGCGGTGGGCGATGACGGCCAGCTGGCGTCCATCGATGTGGTGCTGGCCCATGTGTATCTGCTGCGCGGTGATCTGGACCGTGCGGAGTCCGCCGCGCGTACGAGCCTGGACCTTTTCAAGGCGCGCGGCTTCACGATGGGCATGGCCCAGAGCTACGCGGCGCTTGGCGCGGTGCTGGAGACCCGTGGTGACCCGGGGCAGGCGGAAGCCATGGTCCGCGAGGCTCTGAAGATCAACGAAGCCCTGGACTACAAGATCGGGATGGCCCAGGGCTACCACCGCCTGGGCCACCGGTACCGGGACCGGGGAGAGCTGGATCAGGCCGAGACGATGTACCGAAAGGGCTTGCAAACCGCGGAAGCGGCGGGCGCCCAGGTGAACGCGGGCCTGACGCACGGAAGCCTGGGCAACGTATACCGGCTCCGCGGCGATCTCGACCAGGCCGAGATCTCCCATCGCACGGCCTTGCAGATCTTCCAGACCCAGGGCGCCAGGATGGTCATGGCGTTGCCGTACCACGGCCTCGGGCTCGTATCGAAGGATCGCGGCGATCTCGACCAGGCCGAGTCGCTGTACCGCAAGGCGCTGGAGCTGTACCACGCCACCGGAAGCCCGGAAGGCATGGCGGAGATGTATCGCGGCCTCGGGGACGTTGCTCTCGCTCGGCGCGACCCCGGGCAGGCGGAGGCATTGCAGCGCCGGTCGCTGGAGATCCTGGAGCGCCTGGGTTTCAAGGCAGGCCTGGCCGATACCCAGCGGAGCCTCGGCGATGTCTATCGGGCTCGCGGCGATCTTGCCGAGGCCGATCGCCTCTACCGTCAAGCGCTCGCGACCCATGAGGCGCTGGGCCACACGTACGAGCAGGCCATCGATACCGTCGACCTCGCGCAGGTTCACAGCGCGCGCGGCCAGCTGGACGAGGCCGAGGCGCTGTACCGCCGGGCCCTCCTTCTGTTTCAAGAGATGAAGGCACGCCCGAAGATCGTCTCGGTGCAGGCCCTGCTGGACGGCATGTCGAAGCAGCGAGCGGCGACCGGCCGCTCCGGAGCGACGAAGTAGGGCCGAGGGCGCGGGCCGGTCAGTCCCTCCGGCTCGGGCGCGCCGGCCGCCGCGACTGGCTTCGGCCAGTCCCGGCCGAACGGCGAGAGCGGGCTCTCGGCGGCCGGGTACCCTCGCGAGACGCGGCGTCCAGCTCGATCCCGAACACCGACGAGAGCTGATCGGAGGCGATGGAGCGTCGGCCGCTCTTCCCGGACGACTCCGTCGTGAGGCGCTCGGTCGCATGCGTCACGAGGTCGGTGGCAGTCACCCGGCGCAGACGGAAGAGCAGCTCCGGATCTTCGTCCAGGCGAATGCCCACCCCGTAGAGCGTGGCCCCGACGTGCTTGCAGAGCCAGCCGCCACCCGAGCCGTCCGGGCACGTGCAGCGATAGGAGATCTCCGCCGGCACCGGGAACAGCCCCGTCCCCTGATGGCACACGTGGGCCATCACTCCCTCGTCGAAGCGCCCGGCGAGCAGCTCGACGACGGACTCGATCCTACCCGCCGCGCCCTTCACCAGCGCCTTCCAGCGCGAGGCGGGCATGGGCTTGATCGCCACGCGGATCTCGTAGACGTCCGATCCGCTCACGAGCGCGACGACGGCGCCCGACTGGATCTGCAGATCGATGACGAGCCCGTTCCGCAGGTAGCGCCGCCCGCGCTCGAGCCGGTTGGCCAGCGTGGCATACGCGGCGAGGTTGTCGCACCAGGCGCGTCCCCAGAAGGTGCGGGCGAGCACGCGGCTCCGGGTCTTCGGGACCACCGGCGCGAGCCTCCGTCCCTCCCGTCGCAGCTCGGCCGCGTGCCGTTCGCCGACGAGCCGGCGGTCGGCGATGGACACGTAGCTCGGCCACCGCGACCAGCCCGTGAACGAGGACTCGGCCGCCTTCGCGCGCCACCGGTCGAACGCCGCCTTCGGGTCGCGCGCCATCACGTCTCGAGCGCGCTCTTCCAGTCGAGGGCCACGACGCGGAGCAGCTCGGCGTCGCTCAGCTCGGTCAGGATCGCCACGCCGTCGGCCTCGAGCACCTGGCGCGCCAGGCGCTGCTTCTCGCCGATCATGGCGTCGATCCGCTCCTCGACCGTGCCGCGACAGAGGAACTTGTGCACGAGCACATTGCGCTTCTGCCCGATACGGAACGCGCGGTCGGTGGCCTGGTCCTCCACCGCGGGGTTCCACCAGCGGTCGAAGTGGATCACGTGGGACGCCGCGGTCAGGTTCAGGCCGGTGCCGCCCACCTTCAGCGAGAGAACGAAGAACGGCGCGCTCGCGTCGTCCTGGAAGCGCTCCACCAGCTCCCGGCGCTCACGCACCGGCGTCGATCCGTGCATGACCAGACCGGGCCGTCCGAACACGCCCTCGAGGAAGCGGGCCAACGGCTCGGCCATCTCCCGGAACTGGGTGAAGACCAGCGCTTTCTCCTGCTTGTCGGCGACGACCTCGGCCAGCTCACGGAGCCGCCCGAACTTGCCGCTCGACTCGGGTGCCCACGCACCGTCCTTGAGCCAGTGCGACGGGTGATTGCAGATCTGCTTGAGCCGCATGAGGGACGCGAGGATCGCGCCCCGGCGCTCGATTCCCGCGACGCGCTCGAGCGTTGCGGCGAGATGCCGCACCGACTGCTGGTAGAGCACGGCCTGGAGCTTCGTCAGCCCACAGTAGGCGCGCATCTCCGTCTTTTCCGGCAGGTCGGCGATGATCTGCCGATCGGTCTTGAGCCGCCTCAGGATGTACGGTCTCGTCAGCTCGCGGAGCGGCGCGTAGCCGCCGGGCCGCTCCCCGAGCTGCTTGACGAACGACGTGAACGCGCGGGCCGAGCCGAGGAGCCCCGGGTTCAGGAAGTCGAAGAGCGACCAGAGATCGCCCAGGCGGTTCTCGACCGGCGTGCCGGTGAGCGCGATGCGGCTGCGCGCCCTGAGCGCCTTCACCGCGCGCGTCTGCCGGGTGCCGGGATTCTTGATCGCCTGCGCCTCATCGAGAACCACGAGTGGCCATTGCGCCTGCGCGACCCACGGCAGGCGGTGGACGAAGCCGTACGTGGTGATCACGAGGTCGGCGCCGGCCGCATCCTCCGCCGTCATCTCCTCCATCGGCTTCTCGGCCATCGACGGATGGGCGACCGCGACGCGGAGCGACGGCGCGAACCGCTCGATCTCGGCTTTCCAGTTGGCGATGAGCGAGGCCGGCACCACCAGGAGCGCAGCGTGCCGCTCGGGCGCCGGGCCGTCGGGACGTTCTCTCCGGGCGAGCAGGAGGGCCAGCACCTGGAGCGTCTTGCCGAGGCCCATGTCGTCGGCCAGGCACGCCCCGAGCCCGAGCCGCTGCAGCAGCGCGAGCCAGCGCACCCCCACGCGCTGATAGGGGCGCAGCTCGGCGCGGAGATCGCGCGGTAGCGGCGCCTCGCGGAGACCGCCGGGGCCGCGCAAGCCGTCGAGCGCGTCCTGCAGCCAGCGGCCCGCGGTCACCTGGGACCACTCGGCCGCCTCCGGCGGCGGCGCGGCGGCGGCGCCGTCGTCGAGCGCGGCGCCGGAGAGGAGGCGCATGCCCTCGATGAAGCCGAGCCCGTCGGCTCCCGCGGCCGCCTTGACCTTCTTCCAGTGCTCGAGAGCCTCCCGGAGCCGCGCCGGGTCGAGCTCGACCCACTTGCCGCGGATCAGCGCCAGCCCCTGGGTCGACGCGGCCACCTGCTCCAGATCGGCGTCGGTGAGCGTCTGGCCGTCGAGCGTCACGCGCACGTCGAAGTCGAGCAGCGCGTCGGTCCCGAAGCCACCCGGCACTTTCGAGCCGACGGTCACCTGGACCTGCGGGCGCGGCGGTCGCCGCGCCGACCACCAGTCCGGTACCCGCACGACCACGCCCGACTCCTCGAAGACCGGGATGCCCTTCAGGAATCGGTACGCCTCGTCGGGAGTGAGCGCGAGCGGCCGGTACACGTCGCCCGAGTCGACCAGGTCGCGGAGCAGCTCGCTCCGCGCCGCCGCGCGCTGCACCGGCTCGAGGAGCGCGAGAAGCTTCGGGCGGTTGCCCGCGCCGGCGTACTCGCGGATGGCCTCGCCGAGCGGGCGATGTCGCGGCTTGCCGCGCGCGCCGAGCCGCGTGGTGTAGGTGGCGAGGAAGGCGAACGGCGCCGACGCGTCCGCGCGGTTCTCCGCCAGGTGGAAGTGCACGCGTCCGACCAGGTGCCACGCGCCGCTCCGGGACTGGAGGTACGCCTCGACCGTCCCGTCGAACTCCGCCAGCTCGTGGCGGCACGCCGCGTGAAGGTCGTCCCACCGCGCCGCGAGCGTGCCCAGCCCCAGGTACTCACCCCCCGGCATCGGCGGCGCGCCGAGCAACCGCGCCGCCATGTCCCGGTCGGGAAACGGCACGCTCAGGCGCTTGCGATGGGCCTCGAGATCCGGCAGGGCGCAGAGATGCCCCACGAACGTGCGCCCGACGTCGCGCCAGAACGCGAGAACGGGGGGCAGTGGCGCGTCGGCGAGGGCCGCTCCCATGTCGAGCAGGCCGTGCCCGGCCCCGCGAGCGAAGGCCCCCCGGATCCGCTCGGCCACCGCCGCCTCGAGCGGTGCGGCGTCGCCATCCTCGCGCAGCACGAGTCCCCCACCCGGAGTGAGCGCCAGCACCAGGCCGCGCGCTTGGTGGTCCGCGTCGGAGGCCTCCCCTCTCCCCCGCCGGGGGAGAGGGTCAGGGTGAGGGGGCCTCATCCCGCCACGCGCGGGTCATCGGCGCCAGACGGAAGGGCGGCTCCGCCGGCCCGCGCCGCGATCGGAGTCTCGCGAGCTCCGGCGACCCGAGACGCGCGAGGAGCGCGAGATATTCCGCGAGCGGGATCCGCCGCGCCGCGCGCGTCCTCTTGCAACGCGACGACGTCGCCTGCCGTCGTCGGCAGGTCGTGATCGAGCATCAGGTGCTCGTCACGAGAGTCGCTTGATCTCATGATACCGATCCTCGAGTCCGCGCGCTCGAAGTACCCGGCGCAGTATAGCATCGACCACGGCGGCGGCTCAGCGGCCGGACCGATGCCGGCGGCTCTGTCGTCGCTCGATCGCCTCACCCCAGCGGGAGAGGAATGCGACGACGAACGCATGCTCCCAGGCCGGATCGACGGCCAGCTGCGCGAGGGCCGCCGAGAGGCGCCCCGCCCCCGCCTACGCTTTCAGCCGGCAGCGCATGGTCCGGATTATACGGTCCCGAGGCGGATCCGGAGTGCTCTCGTCGCGGGTGCACGTTGCCGGCCCTCCGACCCGGTGCTACAGTGCCTATCCGGCGGGGGAGGTTTCTGGAGATTGGATGTCGCGTCTCTTATGAACGCGCGAAAGAACACTGAAGAGTTCACTCGCCACGCGCGACGTGTTCGATTCAGACTCTCTGGTGCACCAGAGTCCCCGGTTTCTATGGACCTCCTCCGCCACCTCTTCTGATCGCCATGCCTGCCCACGCTGGCTTCGCCGCCGCGATCACCATTCGCGACCGTGTGCTCGCCGCGGCCCTGCTGACCGCCTATCGCGCCGGCCAGATTGATCACGCCATCGTCCGCTCATTCGGTCCGCTGACCGGACCGCGCGGCAGCGTCAACCTCTTCTTCCCGTCCCCGGAGGTCGTCTTTTCGGACACCGATCCGGCGCACGCCCTGCTGCGGTTCAATGGCTGGGGCACCCTGGGGGTGCGGCTGCTTCCGGTGGGACCGGGCGAATCGCGCACCGTCCAATGGCAGGCCGACCTGCGGGTCACCGCCACCTCGTCATCGATCGGCGGAACCGTCTTTCTCTCGGCAGAGGCCGAGGACTACCGGCTCGTCGACTGGCAATTCGACGTGGTGAGCGGAACCGCGTTTTCGGACGCCGCGCAGGCGTTCTTCCACGACGTGAGCTTCACCACGCAGGTGGAAACCTGGTTGCAAGCCGCCGTCGGCGATCTCCTGTTCCCGGTGATCGACTTCGGCTTTCTCGGTCCCTTCGCAAGCGCGGCGTTCACGACCATCGCCCTCAAGGTCGTGGACGGCGCGCTGCTGCTCGGGTTCGACGTGGACACCGGGACCTTCTCGACGACCGGCGATCCCGCACAGCTGGACAACTTCGCCGGCGTCAGCGACGACATCGCGGTGGTGATCAATCCGCATGCGGTGAGCAGCATGATGGGCGCGGCCCGGCAACGAGTTCAGGACCAGATCGACGAATACGACGCCACCCTCGAATCGCTCGACATCGCCTGCGAGGAGGGGCAGTTCCGCGTCAGCGGCCGTGCCAGCAAGACGGGCGGCGCGGTCAACTTCACCCTCGCGGTCCTGCCTCACATGGTGTACAGCCGGCCCGGCGCCTTCATTCCGCTGGCGAAGAAGACCATGGTGGTAAAGCCGCGGACCTGGCGCGCGCTCTGGTTCAGCCCGACCGAGCCCGAGGTCGACGTGGATCGGTCGTGGTGGGTGCAGGTGTTCGTCGAAGGCCTGCTCGGAGCCATCACCCTCGGATTCGTGACGTTCGCGGTGGAGGCGCTCATCTCCGAGATCGCGCGGAACATCACCGGCGGTATCGCCAGCTCGGACCTGAATCCGGAGGGCCCGACGCCGCTGGTGCGCCGTTTCGGCGATCCCCCGACTCGCTTCGCGATCGAGCGGTTCGAGATCCACCCGACCGGCATCTTCATGGGGATCAGCTCGCGGCTGGAAGCGCCGCCCCCGCAGCTGAGCGGTCTGCGCTCCATCCCGCGGACCTTCGCGGGCCGCAACTTGCGCTACGAGGTGCGCCTGCCCTTCGAGGCGCTTCCCGGCGATCCCTTCCTGCGCGTTCGCTGGACGGTGGTGGACCTGGACTCGGGCAGCGTGCTCTTGAGCGACGACGCGGTGGCGGCGAACCGTCCGCGGCTGGTGTTCGCCCCGGCGGCGGTGGGGTCGCAGGTGACACGCTTCGCGGTGGGCTGTCGCGTGTATCGCGCGCTGGGCCCCTTCGCCACGGAGCTGCTGAACGAGACCATCCGCCTACAGCTCGGCGCCCCGCTGGCCCCGGGTGCCTTCATGAGGTGGCGCTACGACGTCAAGAACCCGCAGATCGCCCTGGACGACGCCACCGACCAGTACTCGTACCGGGGCGATCTCGTCGTGCGGCGCTGGTCGAAGTTCCATCGCGCCGACAAGCCGTGCCAGAACGCGCAGCACCGCTCCCGCTACGTCTACGCCGACGAGGTGCGCGACGATCTGCCATTCCCCATAGAGGACATGGACGGCAACCGCTACCGGCTGTGCGACTATTGCTTCTTCGGCGGGCCCGGTTCGACCATCTCGTCCCTCTAGCAGGCCCTCATCGAGATCGTCGCGCCCGGCTAGATGCCCAGCGCCTCGACCACGAGCCGCCCCAGCTCCCGGCGGAGCTTCTCGCGTACGCGCGCGTGGGACCGGCTCCGGTTCAGATTG